>Ga0302325_10000524_pt1 | contig 105719 bp, 86 predicted proteins | sample Palsa_T0_2_FD_201948 | JGI IMG/M metagenome (GOLD analysis project Ga0302325, IMG submission 201948) | Peat permafrost microbial communities from Stordalen Mire near Abisko, Sweden - Palsa_T0_2 | ecosystem: Environmental > Terrestrial > Soil > Palsa > Peat permafrost | place: Sweden: Abisko...
TAAGCTTCCAGGACAACGGGACCGAGATCGGCACCGGAAAGCTCGACCCATCCGGCAACGTGGCTTTCTCCACCTCCGCCCTAACCCTGGGATCACATCCAGTCACCGCAGCTTATGTCGGTGACGTACTCAATGCCGCCAGCACCTCGGCCGTCGTAACCCAGAACGTGCGCGAGCTGACTCAGAACGCCATCCTCTCCAGCATTAATCCGGCACAGCCGGGCGCTTTGGTGACCCTTACTGCCAGCTTCATTGCTGCTGGGCCGGGAACTCCTACCGGAACCGTGACCTTCAACGAGGGCGGCACGGTCCTGGGAACCGAAGTGCTTTCCACCACTAGCGGTATCACCACCGCAACTTACGCAACCTCCTCGCTCGCTCTAGGCGCGCACTCCATCACCGCGGTGTATGCAGGAGACACGTTGAACGCTCCGAGCACTTCCGAGACGTTCACTCAGGACGTGGCACAGGTCACCACCGTCGAAATCGCTTCCACCAGCAATCCAGTGGAATTCGGCGGCGCGATAACTCTGACCGCCACCGTCACACCAGCTAACTCCGGCACGCCGACGGGAGCCCTAGTCTTTATGGAAGGAAGCACAACCCTCGGGACCGAAACACTGAGCGGTTCCGCTACAGCGTCAATTTCGCTCCCGAATCTGTCGCCGGCGCAACATTCCTTTACCGCCTCTTATGGCGGGGACACCACCAGTGACGCGAGCACCTCCACGGTCTTCATCCAAACGGTTCAGCAGACCACCACCACCGCACTCAGCGTGGATGTGAATCCTTCCATTTCCGGAAATTCCATCACCCTCACCGCGACAGTCACCCCCACCGCCTCCGGCACGCCGGCCGGCTCGGTCGCATTCAATGACGGCAACGTCACCCTCGGCTCGGCGACCGTGAACGCTTCCGGCGTCGCCACCCTGACGACTTCTACTCTAACCGCTGGCTCCCATTCTATTGCAGCGGTGTACGCCGGCGACCCGGTGAACCTGTCCAGTACCTCCACCGCGCTTACCCAGAAGGTCAGCCAAAACACCTCCATCATTCTGACCGCCAGCCGCAACCCCGTGCAGGTGGGAACGATCATTACATTTATCGCGACGGTCGTGCCCGGCACACCCACCGGGACCGTAAGTTTCCAAACTGGAAACGCCACGCTCGGGACCGTAACGTTAGCTTCCGGAGCTGCGACGTTTGCCACTCAAGGCCTGAACCTGGGCTCTCAATCTATCACCGCGAGCTACAGTGGAGACGCCAACAACGCTCCGAGTACGTCCAGCCTCACCTTGACGGTGGTGAGCCAGACGGTCCCGGTAATCACTTGGGCCACTCCTGCGGCGATCTCATTCGGCACGGCGCTCAGCAGCACCCAGTTGGACGCCACCGCGAGTGTGCCGGGCACGTTCGTCTACAGCCCGGCAGCAGGAACCATTCCCGTCGCCGGAAGCGATACCCTCTCGGTCACCTTCACGCCAACCAACACCGCGGATTACACGACCGCAACCGCGTCGGTGACGTTGATCGTTAATAACAAAACCACTCCCACCGTCAATTGGGCTCCTCCGGCGGCGATCGCGTTTGGCACCACACTCAGCAGCACGCAGCTAGACGCCGCGGCGTCGGTGCCCGGCACGTTTGTTTACAGCCCCGCGGCAGGAACAACTCCTGCTGATGGAACCGATACACTCTCGGTCACCTTCACACCAACCGACACCACCGATTACAATACGGCCACGGCTAGCGTCACATTAACGGTCGAGGGTTTCACTCTGAGCGAGAATGGTGTCTCCACTCAGACAGTGACGGCGGGGGGAGCGGCCACCTTTAAATTGACCGTCGCACCCGTTGGATCAACAACGTTGCCGTTGGCTGTAAATCTCACAGTCTCGGGCCTGCCGCCTGGTGCGACGTACACTTTTTCTCCCACGGTGATTCCGGCCGGCAGTCCAGCGACGACGGTGAATCTGATAATCCAGACGAGCAGCTCGTCGGCGGCGTGGAATACAGAACCTCAAGGGTACGCGCCGCACAGCGGCATGCCGATTTTGCTGACACTACTGTTGCTGCCACTGCTAGGAATGCAGTGGCTCCGTCAGCGAATGCAGACCACGCCGCGCCTGCTCGCCGCAGTGCTGTTCACCGCACTGAGCCTGGGCGGTGTGGTGGGCTTGAGTGGATGTGCGAGTCGCGGCGGAGACCAGGTTCCTCCCGGAGGCGCAACCTATACCTTGGTCGTGACGGAAACCTGCGGAACGTTGACCCATTCGTTCGACCTGACGCTTGTCGTGCAAAAATAGGTAGGCGTCGGAAGGTCCTCGGGCAAAACACGCTACGCTGCGAATTCATGCCGCAAATTACCTGAAAATGCGGGTTGCTGCTGTCAGTGCAGCAGTAGCATGTCCCCCAGTCCCCGCGGTCGCTCACTCATTTTGATCACGAATCCGCTTCTGAGGAACCTTCGTCGTCATACGGCTCCGGTTCTTGCGGGAATGATTTCTAGGCCAAGATCTCGGGCTTGTTTACGGAGCCGGGCTTCTAACCTCTGGCGATTCGGCACTTCGTTCTGCGCGCAGGTGGTCTCATCGTAGTCCTGTCTGGTCGTCACCATGTGGTATTGGATCTTCGCGCAAATCCATTCAAATGATGCCCCTACCGCTAGATTGCGCTCTTAAAGGCCACCTGAGTATTTGCAGAAGAGCGGCAAGTCGCGTAGTATCTACGACGCGGGGTGGAGCAGCCTGGTAGCTCGTCGGGCTCATAACCCGGAGGTCGTCGGTTCAAATCCGACCCCCGCAACCATTTCCTCCTTCTCGACTTAATTCCCGTAATCCATGAGCCACAAAAATCGGGCTGTCATTTTCCTGTCGGCCGATTTCATCGGCCCGGCCGGAGGTCGTCGGTTCAAATCCGACCCCCGCAACCATTTCCTCCTTCTCGACTTAATTCCCCAAAATTTATGAGCTGCAAGAGTCGGGCTGTCATTTTCCTGTCGGCCGATTTCATCGGCCCGGCCGAAGGTCGTCGGTTCAAATCCGACCCCGCAACCATCTCTTCCCTCTCGACTTTTTCCCGAAGATTTATGACCCGCAAGAGTCGGGCTGTCAATTTCCATTCGGCCGATTTCATCGGCCGGGCCGGAGCCCGTCGGTCCAAATCTGATCCCGCGACCAAAATTGCCGTTCCGTTCAGCGACTTCCGCAAGCGCTGCAACCATCCGAATTGGCAATCTTCGTTTAGTCCAGATACCTGGAGATGAAGCTCGCATTCCGAACTTCAGTTCGCGGACGCCCTGGGGGGTTGGTTTGTGCATTGATCGTGCCTGGGAAGAAATTCCAAGACTGAGAGATGCTGCAAGTTCATGGCGACGCGAGGCTGATCCCGTATTCCAGGAGCCACGTCTTGATATCCTGCCGTGAGGCGCGAACGAGGCGACCACCCGTGAATCGATCGTCGGCGGAAACTTCGCGAGAAATGAAAGAAGGAAGCGTCAGTGCGTCAGCGGCGGCTGCCGAATCGAACTCTGCCTCGGCGAGGAATAGACCTTCCAGTGTGTCCTCGAAAACGTCAATGCCGAAAGGCGGCACGCTGAAACGGACTTTGCTGAGCTTGTTCCCAGGAAGTGGTGCTAGCACGCGAAACTCAGCTTCGGTGAGATACATGCTTGTAATGAAGCCTTGCTGCCCTCCGCTGGCCGACGCAGAAATCTTCTGAGTGAGCTTAAATGTGGTTGGGCCATCGTCTTCGCTTTGTTTCCTTAAGCGCAGAGCAGTGCCGTCGAAGTAGTGGTCGGTTATGCGACGAATGCGTACGACATGAGTGTTGTTTGGAAATTGGTCGAGAAGAAAGCGGCGCTCGCGCTCAACCCTAGCGTACTTGTTGCGCGGCTGCATCATCCCATTTTGACTGAAAAACAAAATTGAGGGAACAGAGAGTGAAAGGACGGCTCTGGCGTATCGGCAGGAACCCGGAAGTTACCCAGCTGTGATTCGGCGGCCACCAAAGTGTGACGCGCAACATAGGCGAAGGCCCTTACCGCTTCGTCGGCCAATGTAGGGGCGGCCGGCCAAACTGGTTCGGACACTTCCGGTGATGGCGAGTAGGGGCAGGTCGTTCTATGATTTGCTCGCGTTGGTTTGGTTTTCGACGGCGTGGCGGACAGAAGCAGACAAATCAGTTGCGGAGGATGCGCATGCAAGACCGAAAACGCCTATGGACCTGGGCTCTGCTTTTCCTCGGCGCGTTGAGCCTTAGCGCAGCCCCCATGCCCTCGCGCACGGGTCTCATGCCTGTTTCACGGGCGAATCTTTGCGTCACGGAAGGGACGATTGATGAATTGCCCGGGGAACGGCTCTCGGTAAATGTTCCCAAGATGCGTGCGTATCTGAACGCGTTTACGCCGCAATCCGTCGAGGCACACTTCACCTACCTCGGCGCGACAGAAAGCGAAACACGGCTCGGGTCCGGCGAACTTCGTCGCCAGTTTGGCATCAAGCTGCGCGCGCAGGACGCTTGCAACTTGGTCTACGCGATGTGGCGCATCGAGCCTGAATCGAAGCTGGTGGTTTCGGTGAAGAGCAACCCCGGCCAGCACAACAGCGCAGAGTGCGAAAATCGCGGATACCGGAATATCAAGGCTCGCGGCGGCACGCCAGTTCCCGCTCTACGTCCCGGAGACACCCACGATCTTCGCGCGGAGATGAACGGAGCAGACCTGGAAGTCTTCGCCGACGAGTCGCTCGTTTGGGAAGGTTCTCTGGGGCCCGACGCGCTGGCCTTCGATGGGCCGGTCGGGATTCGCTCAGACAATGCGCGTTTACAGATCGAGCTGCGGGCCGGCAAAGCGCAACCCGGACGCACACCTGGATGCCGGTCGGGCCCGGAGGAATCCGAATAGCTATATGACCGCGACCAACGGAAGGCTTTGATCCTAGAAAACTGACGGCCCCTCCCGGGTTGGCGCGCTACTCGTCTGTGTCGTCTGAGGTATGAGTTGGTCTTGCTGTTCCTTTGACGAAGCAGGAATCACAGACTCTGGTGCCGTCCTTCAGCGTGAAATCAATCCTGCGGCCCGCGTCGATTTCGGCACCACATTTTCCACACTCGTCCTGGAGTGGCTTGGCCATGCGCATCGCCATGTTACGCTCGATTACAAGTTCGCGGCGTAGCATATTGCCGGGCATCGTAGTGAACGCATGCCGATTAGCCGTGGCCGACCCGGATGTGAGAGAAGGAAGTAAAAAGCCCAAAAACATTCAGAAGCCAAAGTACCGTGCAGATGACCACGACAGCATTCAAAATGGACTTGATTGTTCCTTGCATTGGTATGTAAGCGTTGACCAACCAGAGCAGAACACCCACAACAATCAGGACCAGCACTATTTGTAGAAGTGGCATGACTTACGAACCTCCTTCCTTTCTGAACTCCACCGATGCGATTCGACGGCATGGTAAATAGGCGCCCAGATTTGCGCCATACATTGAACGGAGTAGGACTGTCGGAGAGGTCCGTTATGCCGTCCAAGCCGTCCTATCCGGGCAGGATTGGCGCCCAATTTATTTCGCGCTATTCCGCGCTTGGGGCCGCAGCCCTCACGAATTGACGAGGCTCTTCCGCCGCCGGTTTTCCATTTCCTGGCTCATGGATGGCCGCCCACCGACTTCAACCGCGGCGGCGGAAGTATTTCCGAACTCGCTGATACAAGTTTTCATGGTCCCGTGCTACCCGTTTCAGCGTATGGCGCTCCTCGCCGGATGTGCTCACAATCGTGGGGACGCAAAAGGCACGCGCGCTAATACGGCACAAGCCGAACGAGGAGAAATTCGATGGCAAAGTACGGCAAGGCAGCGGGCAAGAGCGTGGAGCGTGCCGTGCGGCGAGCGAACCAAGGGAAACTGCGCTCCGGCAAGGGTGGTAAAGGCGGCAGAGTAAAAAGTAGAAAACAAGCCATCGCCATCGGGCTTTCGGAAGCGCGCAAGAAAGGCGCGAAGGTCCCGCGGAAGAAATCATGACACAGCGACTGAATACTCTTTTTGGACCCGCATACATACCAATTGAAGTCGGCAAGACATTCCAGCGGAAATTGCGCCCTTCGATCCTCGCAACGGCGTTTGCAGCGAAGCAAGTCGCGCCAAGCTGGACAAGAAGTATCAACAGCAGCAGGAAAAACTGAGCACGCGGCAGAATCAGGAACGGCAAAAACTGCAGCAACAGCAAGATAAGGAACATCAGCAGCTCGCGAAGCGCAACGCGGACGAAGCGGCCAAGCAACAGGTGGAGCAGAGGCATCAGCAGCAAACGCAACAGCTGGTGCACAAGCACACTCAGCAAACGCAGCAATTGCGGCAGAGACAGCAGCCAGCGCACACGACCGCGCCCAGAGCTCCCGCGCCGGCTGAGGAGCGTCCCAAGTAGGCACATTCGCAGTCAACAACAGGGGTTCGAGGGCACTTAGCCCTGGCCCCTGTTTTCGCATCTGTTTTGCTCTCGCGGGAAGTACCGGGCATCTCCCATCGCACTACAGCTAATGCTTGATGGTCCGCACTCGGTGCTACGCCTAGTTTACTCATGGAGACAAAATCGGCGATCGCCGACGGCGCGCCACCCAAAAGAGGAGTTGTCATGAATACGAAAACGAACACGCTTAAAGAAGTCTACGTTGACGAACTGCGAGATCTTTACAACTGCGAACAACAATTGATCAAAGCGCTCCCCAAGATGGCGAAGGCAGCCACCTCCGAGGAGCTCCGCAGCGGGTTTGAAAGCCACCTCGAGCAAACCGAAGAGCATGCCAGGAGACTCGAGAAGGTGCTCCAAGGACTGGGAGAGCCCGTGAAAGGAAAGAAGTGCAAGGGCATGGAGGGAATCATCGCCGAGGGAGGCGAGGTGTTGTCCGAGGACTACGAGGGCGCTGTGATGGACGCGGCGCTCATAACCGCGGCGCAGCGAGTGGAACACTACGAGATCGCGGCGTACGGCTCGGTGCACGCCTTCGCGATTCTCATGGGAGCGGACGAAGCGGCAAGTATTCTGGAACAGACACTCAACGAAGAAAAGGAAACCGACGAGAAACTGACTGAACTGGCGGAAGAAATCAATCCCAAGGCTTTCGCCGTCAAGGATGCTACGGGAGAGAATCAGGGTGAGGAAACCAAGGCGAAGCATAAGACCGCAAAAGCTGGCGGCTCGCGCTGAACGCCCGGTTGGTGGTTTCCTGAATTTCCTGTGCCTTCGGAGAGCGTACCATCGCGCTCTCCGAGGGCACGGGGATGGTTCTAATCGGTCCCCCAGGACCGTCCCTGTAAAGATCGGCGGCTATTACGAGATGGATTTCCTGTCCGCCGGTTCAACCTCCAACAACAGCCGGAGCAACGCCCACGGTGCGAGCGTGAGACAGCCTTAGCCCCAGGCAGCTTTGACCAACCGATTGAGCTTCACCGGCGGCCAGATGTACAGAATGTTATTCAATGGTTAGGTCATTGATTCGCTAACTTGTCCTTGCGCGCTATGCCCTGGTTTTGGACGTCATTTGGCATCGAATGGATTCACATCGGACCCAAGAAACTGGGTTGACCCCACGGAGCCTTAAGGTTTTGTGTAGCAGGCCGACGGCTCATATGCTTGATGGGGTCACATCCAGGGTATGTCTGGCTGCGCATTCATTCCAGTGTTGCACCCCGGAGTCCACCGCTCGAATTGGTCGCATCCCATCCCATAGGAAACGCGCGAGTTTTGTTCAGTCGCTTCTTCACCGCTGCTGGCAGCATGGAAAACGTGCCAGACACCGTATGTTCAATTTGTGGCCCTTCGAATCAGCGGCTAAACGCGCCGTCGAAAATGGGCCGGTCAACACCTGAGGAATTCGGCAGGGTATGCACCTGGGCCAAGTTATAGAGAGAGCAGCGGAATTTGCAACATCCTCCATCAGTGTTACCACAACTCTCAGCGCTGGCCGCAGCGCATGCTACGATGCCAAGGATTCCAATCGGTGGACCACATCCGATGAAACTCCACATGTCCTGCCCGCTCCGGATGTCTATCGGCAACCGCAGGTGTATTATTCCGATCCGCGATAGGCACTTGTCGCGAGTCCCGGGTTTCCTTCAGCTCCGGCGGGGCCCATCTGGCGGATCGGTAAGGCATCACCCATTCCGATGCGCATATTAATTGTCGAAGATGAAGAAAAGATGGCCAACGCGCTCTGCGCGGGCCTCCAAGCGGACGAGTTCTCCGTGAGCGTTGCGCACACGGGTGAGGAAGGATTCTTTCTTGCTACGACCGAAACGTACGACTTGATCATTCTCGACTTAATGCTCCCGAAACGTGACGGCATGGAGGTATTGGCGGCCCTACGACAGAAAAACTCGTCCCTGCCAGTACTTATATTGACATCCAGAGACACCATCCGGGACCGCGTGAGGGGTTTGGATGCCGGCGCCGACGATTACCTTGTAAAGCCCTTTGCGTTTCCCGAATTGCTTGCGCGCATTCGGGCGCTGCTGAGGCGCGGTAAGCCGGAATCGGGCGACCGGCTGAGGCTCGCCGATCTAGAAATGGACGCCGCCGGACGCACCGTGTTTCGCGATGGAAAGGAACTGGCGCTCACCGAGCGCGAGTTCGATCTGCTTGAGTATTTACTGCGGCAACAGAGCCGCGTGGTTTCCCGGGAGATGCTGGCGCGCGACGTATGGCAGGAGACGGCCAGATACACGCCACTCGACAATGTGATCGACGTGCACATCGCCCATCTGCGTAGGAAGCTGGACGAGCCATTCAAGAAAAAACTTCTGCACACCGTGCGGGGCGTGGGATTTGTGTTGCGCCAGGAGACCCCGTGATGCGGCTCCGGCCCACGCGCGTCCGAACGCGACTCACACTTTGGTACGTCGGAACGCTCGCGTGTATCCTCGCCGTGTATTTTGCCGGCGTCTCGTTGCTGCTTTTCTGGCAGTCGAGCAACATATTGAAACGCCTTGCCGCGGAAGACCTGGAGACCGTGAAGGGCTTGCTCTATGTAGCGGACGACGGCCAAGTGGGCGTGCGCGAAGATTATCATCACCACACAGACTGGAAGCAGGTTCAGGAGCGGCTGCTGGAAATACTCGGACCGGACGGATCGATTCTCTTCCGCAATGAACGGCTGGGCGACCGGACCATCGGTGGAACGCCATTCGCGGGTGAAGGCGAACACGGATATTCCGGACGTTCAGCCAGGATGTCCGATGGAACGCGCGTCATTCTGATTAGCCGGAAATACGATCTCGAGGGTCGCACCGTTTTGATTCGGGTTGGATACAATCAGGCCCTAATATGGGACCAACTGAGGGAAACGCTGCTCGTGCTTCTCCTGGCCTCGCCGGTCGTGCTCGGCGGCACGGCCTGGGCCGGATTCAAGATCGTGGGCCGTACGCTCGACCCGGTCAGCAAGATGGCGCGTCGGGCCGAGCAAATCAATTCCGAGCATTTGAACGAACGGCTGCCCGTTGAAAACCCGGAGGACGAACTCGGACATCTCGCAGGAGTTTTCAATGCGATGCTAGCTCGAATCGAACAGTCTTTCGAGCAATTGCAGCGATTCACGGCGGACGCATCACACGAGCTGCGCACGCCCCTTGCCGCTATTCGCAGCATCGGTGAAGTTCGTTTGCAGAAAAGGGCGAAGCCGGAAGAGTACCGGGACACGATTGGCAGCATGCTCGAAGAGGTCAATCGACTCGCCAGCATTGTCGAGGGCCTGTTGACGCTCTCGCGAGCCGATGCAGGGCAGATCAGGATGCAAGTTTCAGTTTTTCCGTTGATGGCCGTGGTGCGAGAGGCGGCGGCGCTTTTGGAAGTTCTCATCGAGGACAAGCGCCAAACATTTACGCTTACAGGCGATGAGGCAGTGGGGGCACAGGCAGACCGCCTCTACATTCGACAAGCCATCGTTAACATTCTGCACAACGCCGTAAAGTTCGCGCCCGTGGGTGGATCGATTTCCGCGCGTGTCGAGTGCGCGAGTCGGGCGCGAGTCGAACTTTCGATCGTTGATTCCGGTCCGGGAATTCCCGCCGAGCATTCGGCGAAAGTATTCGAGCGTTTCTATCGCGCGGACGAGTCTCGAAGGAGCGAAGATATGGGTGCGGGCTTGGGGTTGTCCATCGCGAAATGGGCAGTGGAAGCCAACAATGGCGAGATCGGAGTTAGTAGTGTCTCTGAGGCTGGCTCCACGTTTTGGATTCGCTTGCCCGCCGTGGGATGCTCCCCTTCCAGCACCAAGCCATCAAATTAGAACCCGCGTGGTTTCGGCCCCGCGCCTATCTTAACCACCCTAGGAAGCATCCTCCGGCCATCGTAAGCCACTGATTCAGTTATCTTTGCGCCGCGCTCGGTCGTCGCTCGTAGCCCCGCCGTTTCATCAAATCTTCAGGATGTCTTCAGTGGTGTCCCTCGCGCAGCGGGCTTACGGTGGAAGTGGTCGCGTAGCAATTACGAAAGCGCGGCCTTGAGTTTGAATTTTCCGGGCCGGCGAGACATTTATGAAAAAAACTTCTGCTGTGGCCACTTTCTTTGCGCTAGCGCTTGCGGTTCCCGCGTATGCCAATTCAAGGGTCAAGATCGACACCGTTCCATCCCAATATGCTCCGATCGAGAGCCCAACCAACCGTGAGCCAGTGTCGTTGTCCAGTTTTCATTTCGAGGTGAACCAGGAAACAGGCCGCGCGCGCGTGGTGGCCATTTACACATACCCGGATCAGATGACGTATGGCCCCGACGATGACGCGGGCGGACCGCGTTCCACGATCGTTCAGCTTCCCGGACTAACCTATGACGCCGCTGCTCACGCCGTTGTTTACGACTCAAACGGTACGAAGTCTGTCTGCGCCACCGTCAACGAGCAATCGGGCCTTTTCGGTCATCACCTGAAAGTAAAGAACACGGGAGCGTGCACCGTGACAACGAACGTCAGCAGCCACGCCGAAGACACGGGATGGGACATCCATCGCTACCGCGCCATCGATACCTATTTCGAAGTGCGTTAGACGAATCGAGCGAGTGGTCCCATGACAAAAGGATCAGTGAAACCGGCCCAATTGGAGCAGTTCCGCCGACTGAGCACGTGTTTGGTAGCCAGCGCGATTGAAACTTTCCGCGTACGGCTGCCAAACACAGGCTTCGCCAATTCGAGCATCAAGTGCATTTTCAGGGATCAGCTCGCGATAGCCGGCTATGCCGCGACCGCCCGGATGCGAAGCTCTAATCCACGGATGGAGGCAGGCAAGTCCTACGATTACTACGACCGCACCGATTGGTGGAACGAGATCCTCACCATTCCGGCGCCGCGAGTGGTGGTGATCGAAGATGTGGACACTCCGCCGGGCCTAGGCGCGTTCGTCGGAGAGGTCCACGCGAATATTCTTCTCGCGTTGGGCTGCATCGGAATCGTGACGAACGGCGCGGTGCGCGATCTTGCCGATATTCGGCCGACGGAATTTCAGATGTTCGCGGGCAACGTGTCAGTTTCCCACGCCTATTCTCACGTCTTCGATTTCGGCGGCACCGTAGAGGTCGGGGGTCTCACGGTTCGGCCCGGCGATCTGGTCCACGGCGACTGCCATGGGGTTCAGACGGTCCCGCTGGAGATTGCCGACAAAGTTCCTGCCGCGGCGCGTGAAATCCGGCAGCGCAGGCAGAATCTGGTCGGACTGCGCCGGTCGGCGGGCTTCACGCTCGACAAGCTTCGCCAGACCATTCGCGATACGGCCGTCAGCTACCAGGAGTCGAAATGACAGGCCGGCCAAGTGATCTCGTCTTTTCGGTGAACCTAATGAGGACTCGCCAGGGATCGCGCCCCAATGCCTGCGCCGGCTTATTGCTGACGCTCCTCCTCGTGGCGGGAATTCTTTCCGGCTGTGGATCTGCAGACAAGACGGCTGGCGACGGCCTTGCGAACGCTCCGGTCGCGGCCGTGGTCAAGGTCCAACGGCGAGATCTATCGAGCCAGCTCAGTATTTCCTCGGAGTTCCAGCCCTACCAGGAGGTCAACGTTTACGCCAAGGTGTCCGGTTACATTCAGAAACTCGAGGTGAACTGGGGCACTCATGTGAAACAAGGACAACAGCTTGCGCTGCTCGAAATTCCCGAACTCCAGCAGCAACTGCAACAGGATGAAGCGAGCGTTAAGAAGAGCGAACAAGACCTCGCCCGCGCCAATGAGGAGCTAATCCGCTCGGAATCTGCTTACACCGTCACACACGTGACCTACGCGCGCCTAGCCGACGTGCAGAAATCGCGGCCGGAACTGGTGGCGCAGGAGGAAATCGACATCGCGCAGGGGAAGGACTTGGAAGCGAACGCGGGAGTATCGTCGGCAAGGGACTCGGTGGCGGGTAGCGGGCAGGAGCTGGTCGCGACCAAGGCGGCGCTCGAAAAAGACCGGGCGATGTACGCGTATTCCCGCATCACGGCTCCCTTCGAAGGCGTCGTCACGGAGATTGATGCGTACACCGGCGCGCTGCTGCCTGCGGGTACATCTTCCAACAAAGGCGACCAGGCTCTCTGCCACCTTTCGCAGAATAATCTTCTCCGCCTCGTGATTCCCGTGCCGGAAAGGGCCGTCGCGGACGTTCACGTCGGCGAAGACATCACGGTGCGCGTATCAACGATCAACAAGACATTCGAAGGAAAGATCAGCCTTTTCTCAGATCAAATCGATCCGGGAACCCGTACGATGCACACAGAAGTAACCGTTCCGAATCCGACCTACCAAATCGTCCCCGGAATGTACGCCACCGTTCAAATCCCGCTCCATACCGTGCAGAACGCTCTGACGGTGCCTGTCCAGGCCGTGCAAACGTCGGACGAAACTCACGGTTCGGTCCTCGTGGTTGGTGGCGATAACCGAATCGAGAAACGCGATGTGACGCTCGGTCTCGAAAACGCTGCCGACGTCGAAATCCTTTCGGGCCTGAACGACAACGACCGCGTCGTGTTTGGTGAGCAATCGCAGTTCAAGCCCGGCGAGATCGTCAATCCGAAGGTTGTCACGCCCTCGGAAGTGGAGTAGGGACTCGATATGTCGTCATTCTCGTTACGCCACCCATATTTCATCATCGTGATTTGCCTCTTCGTGTGCGTGCTGGGACTCACCGCCCTCGTCCAAATGCCCGTGGATATGTTTCCGCCGATCAACATTCCGGTCGTAGAGGTGGCGACGTTTTACAGCGGCATGCCGCCGCAACAGATCGAAGCGGACATCACGGATACATTCGAACGATTCTTCACGCTGGGCAGCGGAATCGATCACATGGAATCGCGGTCGATGTCCGGCGTGAGCCTCATCAAGGTCTACTTCCAGCCAGGTTCGGACGCGAATGCGGACGTGACTCAAATTTCGAATCTGGCGATGGCGGACTTGAGGCGGCTTCCACAGGGCACGCTCCCCCCGGTCGTGATGAGCATGGATGCATCCAGTCTTCCCGTTTGCCTGCTGACGGTTGATGGGCAGGGTCTCTCCGAGACTCAGCTTCACGATTACCTGCAATTCCAGATTCGAAACCAGATCGCAGGCGTCCCTGGAGCGACCGTGCCGCCTCCGTATGGCGGGCGCTATCGCCAGATCATGGTTTACGTGGACCCATTGAAGTTGCAGGCCAATCAATTGAGCCCCATGGACGTGGTGCGCGCCACGGATGAATCGAATCTCATTCTGCCCGCCGGCGACGTCAGGATCGGCCCCCTGGATTACAACCTTTATACGAATGCTCAGGTTCTGAATGCGAAAGCTCTGAACGACGTGCCGCTGAAAACGGAAGGCGAAAGATCGGTCTTCATTTCCGATGTGGGCCACGCCGTGGACGGCTCAGCACTGCAATACAACATTGTGCGAGTCAACGGCCAGCGATCCGTCTATGTCCCTATCCAGAAGCAGGGAGGGAACAGCAATACGATTGAGGTCGTGAACGGGATCAAGGGCGCGATCAAGAACTTGCGCGACATACCCTCTCAGCTCAAGGCGCACGTCGTATTCGATCAGTCCCTAATCGTGAAACAGGCGATCTCCACGGTGCTGAAAGAAGGCGGGACGGGACTGGTGCTTACGGCGCTGATGGTTTTGGTATTTCTCGGCAGTCCGCGAGCGACCTTTGCCGTGTTCCTTTCGATTCCGCTCTCGGTGATGGCGACTTTCTTTATCCTTCATATCGAGGGCTCGACCATCAACAGCATGATCCTCAGCGGTCTCGCGCTGGCGTTTTCGCGACTGATCGACAATTCCGTGATCGTGCTGGAAAATATTTTCCGTCACATTGAGCTCGGCGAAACGCCCGCGGTCGCTTCCGAACTGGGAGCTAACGAAGTCGGGCTGGCGGTGCTGGCGATCACCATCGTGACCGTGGTCGTGTTCTTCCCCGTAACCTTGCTCTACGGCGTGAGCAAGTTTCTTTTCACGGCTCTCGCCCTGAGCGTGGTCATCTCTCTTTTCGCTTCTTATTTTGTCGCCATTTCGGTCGTGCCGCTTTACTGCGCGACGATGCTTAAGGGAATCGTGCACCCTAACGCAGCGGATCAGGAGCTTGCCAGCGAACCCGCTAAGCAGCACTCATGGGGGATGCGATTCCATGCGCAGTTCAATGAAAAATTCGAAAAGATGCTGGTAAGGTACGACCGGTGGGTGAAAAAGGCTCTCGATCGGCCCAAGGAAGTTGTTTGGGGCTTCGTCGGCGTATTCATATTGAGCTTTGCGCTCTATCCGTTGGTCGGTGTTTCGTTCTTCCCTCGGACTGACGCCGGGCAATTCATCATCAACGTCAAGGCGCCCACGGGAACGCGCATCGAGGTCACTGAGGACTATGTAAAGAAAGTCGAAAACATTGTTCGCCAGGTCGTCCGGCCCGGCGATCTCAATTCCGTCGTATCGAACATCGGAGTTACGCCGGACTTGTCCTCGCTATCCACGCCGAATTCGGCGATGCACACAGCGTTCGTCGAAGTCGGTTTGAAGGAGGATCACAAGGTCGGCAGTTTTGCCTACATGGACGAGGTTCGAAAACAAGTTTCGTCGCAATTACCCGAACTCCGCACGTATTTCCAGTCCGGCGGACTGGTCGATTCGGTTCTCAACCAGGGATTGCCTGCGCCCATTGACGTGCAAGTGAGCGGAAACGATCTCCAAGCCGCGGATAGCATCGCCCTGGGCCTCGAAGAAAAGTTTCACCGCCTGCGGGGAATCTCGGACGTATATGTCCCGCAGGACATGGACTATCCCTCGCTGCAAGTAAACGTGAACCGCGACCGCGCGAGCGAACTCGGCCTGAGTCCAAAGGAAGTGGTGGACAATCTTATTACGTCGCTTACTTCGGACGCGATGATCGCGCCAAGCTATTGGGTTGATCCGAATAGCGGAAACAACTATTTCGTGACCGTGCAGTATCCCGAAAATCAGGTCACGTCCCTCGAAGACCTGAAAGCGATGCCGCTGCACGCCCCGACCTTGAAGCTGCCTACCTACCTCAACCAGGTGGCGGATATTACCCCAATCCTCACGCCGACCGAGGTGGATCACTATCAGTTGCAACGCACCATCGACGTGTATGTGGCGACCTCGGGAGAAGATCTGGGGAAGCCCGCCAGGGAAGTTCGGAAGATTGTCGCCAACACCAAACTCCCGCCCGATATCCGAATCGATGTCCGCGGGCTGGTGAATACCATGAACGCATCTTTCCGGAGTTTCGGCCTCGGGCTGATACTTTCGATCCTGCTTGTTTTTCTGGTCCTTGTGGCGCAGTTTTCGTCTTTCATCGATCCTTTTCTGATCGTCCTCGCGATTCCCACGGGCCTCGTGGGAGTGATGCTGACGCTGGCGTTCACGGACACTACTCTGAACATTCAATCCCTCATGGGCATCGTAATGCTCACAGGCATGGTCGTTTCCAACAGCATCCTGATCGTGGACTTTGCCAATCGGCTTCGCCAGGAAGGGTCCGGAGTCCGGGAAGCGGTGAGTCATTCGTGCCGCATCCGCCTGCGACCGATTCTAATGACTTCGCTCGCGACGATCGTGGGGCTGCTGCCGATGGCGCTGAAACTTGAGGCAGGAAGCGAATCCTATGCGCCTCTCGCACGCGTGATTATCGGCGGCCTGATCGTTTCCGTGGTCTTGACCATTTTCGTGGTGCCCGCAGCATACCTCCTGGTTTATCAGCGCCGCGCTTCATCGTCGGCGGCACTCGTGGTGGAGGAAGCGCGATGATCAGATCGAATCGCATGGCGGCACTCACCGTCTTGGCCCTGCTCACCTGCGGGTCTGTCGCCGCGCAAGCCGCACAGAAATTGAGTCTTCACGAGGCCGAACAGATTGCGGTCCAAAATCACCCTCAGATTCAGGCGGCGACCGACATGGCATCTGCGGCGAAGGATCAGGTGACGCAAGCGCGGTCGGCATACTACCCGACCGCTTACGGCAGCGTCACCGCAGCCGACGCCGAGAACAATAGCCGGATCGCGGCCGGCGCCTTGAACAATCCCATCATCTACGAGCGCTACGCCAATGGCTTCACCGTCAATCAGCTCGTGACGGACTTCGGCCGCACCCATGAGCTCGTCAAAAGCTCGAATCTGCACGCGCAGGCGGAACAGGAAAATGTTGTCACCACGCGAGCCGACGTCCTGCTCGGCGTGGACAAGGCTTACTTTGCCGTCCAGAAGGCGCAGGCGGTGTTAAACGTGGCCCAGGAAACAGTCAAAGATCGGCAGCTCGTCGCGGATCAGGTGGGCGAACTCGAAAAAAACAAGATCAAGTCGGGCCTCGACCTCAGTTTCGCCAACGTTGACCTTGCGCAGGCGCAGCTTCTGCTGGTCCAAGCTCAGAATGACATCGAGGCGTCGTACGTTCAGCTCTCCGCCGCGCTCGGCTATGGAGACCTGAGGACCTTCGAGTTGGCCGAGGAGCCTGTTCCACCAGCGCCCTCCGCCAATTTCTCCGATCTTCTTCAGCAGGCGCTCAAGGACAGGCCGGAGCTCATCGGTCTGCGGCTGGATGCGGACTCGGCTCATAGCTACGCCACAGCCGAGCGCGATCTATCGTTTCCGACCGTTACGGCTATAGGCAGCGCCGGACTGACCCCGGTCGGCGCCGACCAGCTTGCTCCTCGCTATGCGGCTGCCGGAGTCAACGTGAATATCCCAATATTCAACGGGCATCTTTTTGGCGCTCTGCGAAGCGAGGCCAATTCCCGCGCGAAAGCAGACGATCAGTACCTTCGCGACCTGCAAAACCAGATCGTTCGCGGTGTTCGCACTGCGTGGCTGAATTCCAATTCCGCCTTCCAGCGTCTCGCTATAACCGACCAGCTTCTAAAAAACGCGACAGACGCGTCGGATCTGGCCGAGGCTCGATACAAGCTGGGACTAAGCTCCATCATCGAACTCAGCCAGGCCCAGTTGAACCTGACCCAGGCCGAACTCGAATCGGCCAGTTCTAAATTCGACTATCAGACGCAGCTATCGGTCCTGAAGTACCAGCTCGGGCAGTTGCAATAGTCGGCTGTATCCGAAAATGAACTCGCCGTTCTCGGCGCGCGGCCGAACCTTTCCCAACCCAGCCATCCTTCCCGGAATCGGCAGTAACTTCAGTTCCCTGCCGCGCCTTACGCGTCCACCAAGTAACCGACTATTAATGTGGCTGTCACAGGAGATTCAACCAGACTGGTTAAGGTTCGGTCGCCTTGTGTATTGAGTTTAGCGTGTCGCCGCACTGCACCCTTTACGAAAGCTACGAAGCCTGGTGAGTTCTATTGGTTCCCAGCGTGTGGGAATCCGGTTTGGATTTCTGCCAGCAGAATGGGCTTGCAGACACTAGGCGTTGGTTTGAAAAACGAGGAATTCGGGCGGATTTCTGTTAAGTTGCCCGGGTCGTGGTGTTTATTAACTTGCCGATTCGATTTCACTCTTAAGGAGGAATGAATGCGAGTACTTGCAATGTGTATCGTGGCCCTCGGCCTCGTCGTCTCGCCAGCGCTGGCGGGAACGGCTGGGTCAGGGGACAAGGACGGCCCGGCGTCCACTACAAGCGCGACGACTACCGCTCAACCCGCTACTGCGCCCCCGGCAGTCGCGAAGCCTGACCCAGCCGCAAAGCCAGAACCCTCGAACAGCGAGGTAGCAGCCGAGCTGCAGCAGCTGCGCGATCTACTGGAAGCGCAGTCAAAGCAGCTTCAGGAACAGCAGCAGAAGATGCAATTGCTCGAAGACCAGTTGAACGCCTCCAGTGCAGCCCGCGAGAATATCGTGGCCGCACCGGCCACCGCGGATGCTGTAGCGATCGGACCCGTCATCGGTGTACCAGCGAGCGCCAATGTGCCGAACGCGGATTCGAGTCAGGATAAAATGGGACCTCCGACCTCCATCGAGTTCAAAGGCATCACGCTTACCCCGGGCGGCTTCCTGGCGGCAGAAACCGTGTGGCGCCAAAAAGGCCTTGCGTCCGATATCAACACTCCTTTCAACAACGCTCCCTTTGACGGCTCTTCGAACGCTCACCTGTCGGAATTCCAAGCCAGCGGCCGTCAGTCCCGTATCTCACTGTTGGTTGAGGGGAAGTTGGACACCGTGAAGATCGGCGGTTACTACGAAATGGACTTCCTCTCCGCCGGCGTCACATCCAACCCAAACCAGAGCAACAGCTATACGATGCGCCAAAGACAGCTCTTTGCACAGGCCGCCTTCACCAACGGGATCACTGTGACGGGAGGCCAGCAGTGGAGCTTGCTCACCGAAACTACCAAGGGCATGGATAACCGCTCCGAAGCGTTGCCTCAGACAATCGACCCGAATTATCACATCGGATTCAGCTGGGCGCGGCAGGAAGGTATCCGCTTCACGAAAGACTTCGGTAACAAGGTTTGGCTGGGGTTCTCAATTGAAGAACCGCAGGCCACGATCACCGTCCACGGCAACCCCACGGCGGTCTCGGGCGGGACTGTCATCACCGAGCCTGACACTGCGTGTGCCGCGCCGCCTTGCACGGTCACAGTCAATGCCGTCACCAGCAACAATTTCCTCCTGGGTGCTTTCGGCGCGACCGGCGGCCTCTTCAACCCGATCGGCAACTACCCGTACAATCCATCTCCTGACTTCATCGTCAAGGCAGTTTTTGAACCGGGCTTTGGGCACTACGAAATCTTCGGTGTCCTGAGCGATTTCCGTGATCGCGTGTTCCCGTGCGTTCCCCTGAGCGGTACAACGGCTCCCGCGGGATGCTCGGCGATCACGTCGGCGGCGGGGGCTTTCAACGACAATAGACAAGGCGGTGGAATTGGCGCCAACGCACGCTGGGCTCTTTTTGCCAAGCACGTTGACCTCGGCTTCCACTTCTTCGGTGGAGACGGCATCGGCCGCTATGGTTCAGGCGGGTTGTCGGATGCGACCGTTCGTCCGGATGGCGAACTCGCACCGATCCACAATTTCCAGTCCCTCGGCACGCTGCAGTTTCACCCGACGCCGAAGCTGGACATCAACCTAAATGTGGGCGGCGAATTTGAGGAACGCACCGCTTTCGTCAAGAGCGGTACGGCCGGGCCGAACGAGGGCTACGGGTACGCGCTCCTCAACAACTCCGGATGCTGGACGGAAACTCTACCGATCGCTGCTCCCGGCACGGGGAGTAACCTCGGCACCCCCACGGGCGTCGCAGGATCCACCGGTTTCATTCCTGGCGCGCTGGCCAATTGCACCGGTGACACGCGAAACTTGCTTGAGGGCTCGATTGGCTTTTGGTATCGCTTCTATAAGGGCCCGAAGGGCACGATCCAGTACGGCATGCAGTATTCCAACTACATCCGCAACACCTGGAAGGGCGTCGCTGCGACGACCGGCCTGGGAACAAGCGGTCAACCTCATTCGGACGAGAACATGGTCTTCACTTCGTTCCGTTACGTTCTGCCGTAGACAACCAGTCCTGCACGGGAGAGGCGGTTCGCCGCCTCTCTTTTTTTTGGCCGGCAGCCTTGACGGGCAACCGGCGCGCCGCGATTCCGGCTACGCACGTGCGGGGTGGTGTTCTCGAAGTTCGCACTGCCGCGAAGTGCAAGCGCACCAAAGATCGCGCGCTTCAGGTACCCATGTCGGCCGCCGACTGAGCCCGCCACGGAAACGATCAAAACGTGAAACGACCGCCGATTGTGGGAGCAAAGTTGTCGGGGTAGTTGTAGGGGACGCCGGGGCCGTGAGGAATGGCGATGTCCAGACCGCCGCTCACGTAGGAATACGCAATGCCGGCAAAGCCGTCGAAACGCTTGGTGAAGTGGTGATCCAGATAGAGTGACACCTCGTTGAGGGTGCCCGCGCAGGAACTGCGGTAATTTCCGGGCGAGCAGGTCGCCGGAACACGGAAGGTGTTCTGCCGCTGTTGATACCACGACAAAGTGACGTCGGTTTTTTTGTCGTAAGCGTATTTCACGCCCGCCCACCAAATCTGAACCAACTTTTGAGAATCAAGATTGTCGTCTTCAACCCCGCTCATGAGATAGCCGCCTTGGTCATCAGCGCCAACGCCCAACGGGTTCGACGGGTTATTCTGCCAGATGTATTCGTAGCCGGCATAAAACTTGAACGGATCCCACGCATACTTGGCAGCGACCATAATCGCGTTGTTGTCGGTCACGATCCCATATACGGTGTTGGTGGGGTCGATCAGATTGGCCCCGGTGATGGGGATCGTATTGACGCTGTCCATGGTCGACTGAAACGACTGCCCCGGACTCTGACTCTGAGCCCCCAGCAAGGGGTTCACTACGCTGATCGCCTGGTTGTAATGTTGGTAGACGGCGTCGGCGGAGAACTTGTGGTAGTTTCCGCCGAGATCGAATCCCCATGCGTTGTTATGCGGCTTTTCCGGCGTGCAGTCGGCGGCAGTCCAGCCTGTGACGGCGGAATAGCACCCGCCAGAACCATTGACGAATTTATACATCGCGCCAAAATGGACAGGTCCATAGGTGAGGCGATACTTCAGGGCGTCGTCCCAACGGCTGTTCTCGGTGTCGCCGCCGCCGGCCATCGTGCCGTTATACCCGATGTACGAAAACGCATAGCCGCCGCCGGCCGGATCGTATTGCAGCATCGCATCGGTACCGAGAGAACGCTGTCGGCCGAAGGTCAGCGTGCCGAATTGCGTGGACGATATGCCGGCATAGAATTCATCGTTGAAGGGTTGGCCCGCCCGCGCGCCGTCGATGGCTTCCGAATAGCTGGCCCTCGGAAGGCCGTTGTTGTTGATATCGGTGAGCGACGCGTTGGCGAGCAGGCCGGAATTCGGATTGATGCCAGTCGAAGCGTTGAACACAACGGACCAGCCAGGCATAAACTCTTCCTTGCCCCTGACTCCCAGACCCGTCTGCTGCAGGTTGTTCGGTGCGACTAGGAATCGAGAGTGATTGCCGTTTCGGTTCACCAGAGATTCGCCTTCATAGTTATAGCCGTTTACCGGTAAGCCGTGGCTGACCCAGCCCAGGCCGACGTCATACGCACCGAACAGCGTGACGCCGTGCCAGGTCAGCGCGCAATCGGTGGTGGCGAACTCGTGGCCGCTCGTGCAGGGGTCGGCGGCCTTCGGCTGCATCTTAATGTCGACCGTGGCGCCCTGGTCAACCGCCAAGCTGATTCCCGTGCGTGTTTGTTCAGAGAACCCTTGTTTTGCCGCTCGAATATCGAAGCGCCCCGCAGGCAGGCCGGACGCCTGATAGTGCCCCGAGCGGTCGGTTGCGATCGTGCGCGTTTCAGTTGTGTCGACGATCTTGATTGTCACCGCAACATCGGGAAGCGCTGCGCCGGCTTGGTCCGTCACCACGCCGGAAAGGCTCGCTCCCGTTTCGGCCCACACCGGGAAGGCCCCTATCGCAAGCCACAAAAGCAGCAAGAAGGGCTGGGCCAGCAGCAGTGAGACAGCCGTTGGAACGTGGCCGGCGCGCGTCATAGCGGATCGAGCTGTCACGGATTCTCCTAACAATTATTCTTCGAATGGGTTGAGCCGCTCGTTCGGAAGCCAGCGGCGAAGTGCGAATTTACGCGTTTTATTAAGTTATGTCAAACTGATTTGATTCGATTTTATTGAGCTACATCGGCAAAACCCGGATGGCAAGCACGCGAATGCTAGAGGGGCGATTTGCCGCCTCTCCCGCATTTGTCGCCCGCCTGGAGGCAGGGCTTCAGACCGAATTTAGACAGGCGCGAATCCGTCGAAGTGCTCGCAACATCATACGACGCGAACCGCGGAACAGCGACTGGCGCTGATGCGCGCATTTGCCAAACCAACAGTCGTGGTAACCGTGAAGCTTTGAGGGAGTGCGCCGCTTGCCAGTAATTGCCCCCAGCCGAGACGGAGCCATATTCGTGTCGCCGGATCGTATCTTCCTGAATCCCGACTGCGGCTTCGGAACATTCGCCGAGCAGCCCGTGGCCGACGCGCAAATCGCCTTCCGCAAGCTCCGCGCTCTCTCTGCGGCAGCCCGCCGACTCCGCAGCTCATAGCCCTCTTACAAGAGCCAAATCTCAAGAAAAACGGGAGACGGCATGGCCGCCTCCCGTTTTTCCTTCATAGCTCTCTCTCCTTAAGGCAAGTAATAACGGAACGAGGTCATTACCATGTTTTCGGTCGAATGAGGACCAGCGAGCGTGCCGGCCGTTGCGCCCGCACCCGACCACGTGTTGCGGTCCATGTAGGAATATTGCGGTCCGAACTGCACCGTGCCGTGCGGGCCTTTATAGAAGCGGTACCAGAATCCGAGAGTCCCCTCTAGGACGTTCCGCGTGTCACCCGTGCAGTTCGCGAGGGTGCCGGGAACAAATCCAGTCGAGCCCCCAACGCTGTTGGGAGTCGAAACGTCGCTTCCCGGAACCGGCTCGATAAAACAGCCGAAGTTCGGCAAGCCGATCGCTCCGTACCCCTCGTTTGGCGCCGCAGCGCCGGTCTTGGTGTATTGCGTCCGACCCTCGTATTCGCCGCCCACGTAGGCGTACACGTCGAGTTGCGAGGTAGCGTGCCACTCGAGAGTGCCTAGCGATTGAAAGTTGCGGATGGGAGCGAGTGTCCCGTTCGGCCGCACGGTTGTGTCGGCAAGTATCGACGCGCCGTAGCGCCCGATGCCATCGCCGCCCATGAAGTGGATGCCTGCGTCCAGCTTCTTGTGGAATAGCGGCACGCGGGCGTTAGCTCCGATGCCGCCGCCTTCGCGCGTGTCGTTAAATGCGCCGAGTGCGGACGGAGTGGTGGCCGTCGCGTTCGGGAAAACCTGGTCGCGGAACGTGCTGAGCACACCAAAGATTTCGTAGTGCCCCCAGCCCGGCTCGAACGCCGCCTTGAAAATGAAATCCGGCGCTGCCGTGTAGGCGTAGTTGGCCACGGGATTCAGGCTGCCCGCGCTCGCGCCGAACTGGCCGACGAGAAAATTGCTGTTCTCGCCGTGCGCAGTTAGCGTCGTCTCGCCATTTTCCACTGCGAAGCCCAGCCAGACTTTGTTGTTGAAGTTCTTGGTTACGCGAATGCCGGGTTGCCGCGCCCAGGTGAACCCAACATGGTAGCTTCCGTCTATGACGAGCGGCAAAGCCTCGGTTCGGTTATCGAGCCCGTGTTTGGTCTCCGTAAGCAGCGTCCACATCTGTCCACCGGTAATAGTCCAGCCGTTGTCGAACGCCGCCTGCCCCCAAAACTGCCGTTGGCGCAGAACGTAGCTGTTGCTCTCGGTGTAGTTGGATGTAACGCCGACACCGAGGAAGTCGGTCTCGTAGTAGCCGCCGATCTTCACGTTGCTGAGCTTGCCTTCGACCAGCATTGCGATCCGCGATTGCCGCCCGCTGGCATTAAATTCCGACATCCTGGCCTGGTTCGCGCCAGGAAGTGGGATCGTATTGAACGGCGTGGTCACATCGGCGCTGAGAGCTTTTTGCCGCCATACCGCGGCGCCTTCCATGAAGCCCATCGGCGTGAGCGTGATCCCTTTCACGTGGATTGACGTAGGTGTATCTCCCTCCTGCGCGGGGTCCCCCGCACCTGCGACCGCCGCCGGTCCGTTGGAATCGCTCAGCGCCAACGCATTAGCGAGGCCCGGGTTCGACGATCCCTCCGGGTCCATCGCGACCGAATTGCTCAAGGATTCTTTCGTCCCGAGCTGCTCTTCGAGTGATCGCACTTTGTTCTGCTGATCATTGAGTTGTTCCTTCAGTTCTTGGTTCTGCTGCTGAAATTGCTTGCCCTGCGTAACGAGCAGGTCGCGAAGGTCCTGGAGCTCTTCCTCGATCCGAGTCTCGACCGGGCTCGCAGCAGCGGGAGCCACCGCTGGGCTCGCCGCAGAACTTGCATGCGCCGGTGTCGGCGTCCTCGCGTTTGCGGTTGCAGCAGCGGACGAAGTAGGCGGCGGGACCGGATCATTCGTAGTCCCTGCCGCCGCCATCACTGAACTCCCAGCGGAAAGGCTGAGGGCGATCAAAAACGTGGCCAATACTTTCATAAATTTCTCCTAGTAGAGTTTTGTCCTACCCGCACCAACGCAAAAGAAACAGCTCCAGTGCGCCCTCTCGGTGGAACCGACGGTTGTAGCCTCGCAGCCCTCGCATCACCGCGCGGGCGCGATATGCTCCGGGACCAAAGGGCACTTAAATGGGTTTAGTGAGAAACGGCCGACGGTCGCTTAGGAGGTGAGACTTCAAGTGAAGCCAGATTGCGGGTGCCGAATGCTGCGGAACGATGACATCGCCGTATATTGATGCACAAGCTCGTAGCCCTTCGCAAGAAATTAGTAAATCTGGCACCCGGCCGGCCGATGCAACGGATGCCGGGAACAATGGAATATCATTGAGGGCGAAGGAATGCCCTCTATTCGGAGCCATAGTCAACGGAGCACTAGCCGGGCTAACACTGATTGACGCGGGATCGGGAGCGCGCAGGATAGTCAAACTGGAAAAAGCGGGTGGCGTGTCCCATAATTCCAGTCTGTCAGATTGAACAAGCGGCTTCCGAATCGAACCTGGTTTGAATTGGGAGAGTTGCTCGCGGTAGTTCCCACCGATGAATTTCTTCGTCTACAAATAACCCAGGGTTGTGCTCCGTTACGCTTTCAACATGCGCCCGCGAGCGCGCCGTCGGCGGCCCCCATCGCCGATGTAGACTGCCGCTCAAGGCCAGGCGCATTAATTTGCGAGCAGCTCGCGCCGGCTAGGGTGAGGAATCTGGCTTGAGCGCACAGGCTTCAACCATCTCCGCCGCGCGTCCCAATGGACCCTGGATTTACGGGCCGTGGCTCGATCTCATCGTGGGCTGCGGAGCGTGGTCCGCTCCCCTGCTCGCCGCGGCTTTGTGGCTCACTCGCTCGCACACGCACGCGTGGGTCGTGGCCTTCTATCTTCTGGCGCTGGCCTTCAACTATCCGCACTTCATGGCCACCGTCTACCGCGCCTATCACACGCGCGCGGACTTCGAAAAGTACAAAATCTTCACTCTGCATATCACCCTGCTGCTGGTGTTGACCGGGGTGCTGCTTCACGCCTCCTACCGGCTATTTCCCTGGGTGTTCACGCTCTACATTCTCTGGAGCCCGTGGCATTACACCGGACAAAATTATGGATTGCTGATGATGTTTGCGCGACGCAGCGGAGCCGAAGCCACTCCGGGCGAGCGCCGCTCGATTCGCACCGCGTTCGTGGCATCCTATATGATGCTGCTGGCGAGCTTCGAAACGGGCGGTTCAACGGACCCCTTGATTCTTTCGCTGGGGCTCGCTGCGAAATACACTTTGCCGGCGCGCCTGGCACTGGCCGCGGCATTCGCGATCTTTCTATTTCTTGGATTCCGGCGGCTGATTCAACGCAGTGGCGCGCGGGCGCTGGCCGCGCCGCTGACGCTGGCGCTCACGCAATTCATCTGGTTCGTCGTGCCCACGCTTTTGGAGTTGCACGCGCAATACCAGATCCCGCAAACACGCTACAGCAGCGGAATTCTGGCTGTGCTGCATTCGGCGCAATACATATGGATCACCAGCTACTACCAGCAGCGCGAAGCGCGCGCGGCCGGCCATGCGGGCTGGCGGATGACGCGTTATTTCCTGACGCTTGTCGCCGGCGGCATCGCGCTCTTCATTCCCGGTCCGTGGATCGTCAGCCGCGTCCTTCATTTCGACTTCACCACGAGCTTCCTGATCTTCACCGCCGTGGTGAACATCCACCATTTCATTCTGGATGGCGCGCTCTGGAAGCTGCGCGATTCGCGCATCTCGGCAATGCTGATTGACCGCAGCGCAAAGCCGCAGGAAAGACGGAAGAAGGTCGCGGCATCGCGACCCGCCACGCGCGGCATAGGGAGCCGCATTTTTTCATCCACGGGTTTTGGCTGGTCGCTGGTCGCGCTACTTTTTCTGTGGGGCGGGATTGACCAGATTCGCTTCGCGCTCGGCACCCATGATGCAAGCCTTTCAGCACTCGTCAGCGCGGCGCGGATGAATCCGTACGACAGCGTGGTGCAGGCTCGCATCGCTTCGGCGCAATCGAGAGCCGGAGATCGCGACGCTGCGATTGATGCGTTGACGCGCGCGGTGGAAATCAACCCGTACGATGCGCGCGCGCAGCAGGCCTGCGCTCGCGCGCTGCTTGAGGACGGCAGGTACGAGGAAGCATATGAGCGCTACGCGACAATGCTCGAGCTCTTCCCTCGCGATCCTAACGCCCTTGTGAATTACGGGTTGCTTGCCGCGCGGCTCGGCCACCCCGAGGAGGCCATGGATTCCTGGGAAAAGGCCATAACCGTGGATCCGAATCAGCCGAATGCCCACCTTTATCTCGCGGAGGCTTTCGATCAACGAGGAGAACCTGCTGCCGCGGCTCGTCATTGGGACGCGTTTCTGCACTTCGCGGCGGCGAATCCGGATGATCCTGCGGCGGGAATGGAGCAGCAAACTTCCGCAGCGATCCAATTGGCGGACGACGAATCGCGCGTCAACCGGACGGATGCCGCCTCCGCGGGTTACCGCTCCGCAATCGCCATGGCGGAACGCGCCGGTGACAACAAGCTTGAAAGCCTGGCGCTTGCCCATCTGGCGGACCTGCAGGAAAAAAGTGGCGACGTGAAATCCGCCGCCGATTCTTATCAGCGGGGGCTGGCGCTCGACGCCAAATCGGCCGATACGCACGCCGAAGCCCTCGATTGGTTCAATTACGGCCAATTTCTGCGCCGGCACGGAATGCCCGAGGATCTGGTGTACGCCTGTTTGCTGCACTCCGAGCAGTTGCTCGGGAAGACAGGTGGCGCGGATCTCGACACAGTGAAAACGATCCGCCACCAAGTCGAAAGCCGCCTGGGGAACAAGGCCGGCGCGTCGGAGAAGGACTTACCTGCCCTGCTGGCGCGCGCCGGCGGATTACCGACGCAATCGTTTTGAATACTTCGAGGACGCACTCCGGAAGACATTCACGGCGGAAACGAGACGAAAGCGGAGCTTCGCAAGAAACGCCAGCGGCCAATCTGTAATTTGTGACGGCCTAGTTGATGTTCAGCTTCGATTGCGTGCTGGGAAGATGTTCGTTTAGGTTCGGCAGGCATTCGACTTCAGTAATGTCCGTATCGTCCACACGATTCCAATGCTTCGTGCTGGTCCATTCCCCTTCCCAATTTTGCGGATCGATCAGCGTGTATTTGATTTCAAGCTTTTTTCCGCCTTCGGTCAGGCGAATACGCTCGATGATGTGAAAATCGTCGCTCACCGGAACCCCTGTGTCGATCCAGTGGCGTTCGGGAATCATGCTGGTGGTGTCAACCACGAGTGCGTCGCCGTCCCAGTGTCCGACCGAATCGCCATTGTAAGTGCGTACCACCACGTCGGGATCGGTGTGCGCCCGGCCGTCTATATAGACCAACCGAAGCGCGTTCTCGAATCCGCTGACCATGTAGATCACGGTCGGCGTCTGAATCATCGCGATAGGCCAGACGCGCGTCATGATCATGGGCAGGCCGGCGGGAAAACACTTACCGATGTCGTCGTGGAACGGGCGACCTTCTGCAGTGGCCTTCTTGCCCGCGTCGAAGAGGGCCTGCGCCACAGGCTTGAACTTCGGATAGGGAGGCCCGAACATGAACGAACTGAAGCCCGAGCTTAGATCAACCATCCATGTGCCGGTCAGGTCGAATGGCGCCTTCGGGCGCGGCTTGGTCAGATTATCGGGCGCGAGCGCTCCCTCTGGAAACGGGTCAGTCGGTTTTGCGTTCTGTTGCGCACGCGCGCCTTGGGTGACCACGACGAGACTGAACGCCACCAGGGCCGCGCCGACCACGAGCTTCCTTCTCGCCTTCATCATTTTCGAGTCCTCGCCATTTTGCGCGCTGAACCGCAGCGCCTAATTCAGGCCACTGGAGTGCGATCTCAGGGCTTCGCAGGAGCAGGGCCACCTGAGGGATAACCAGCCGTGTCGGTGAGAACCTGCCCGTCGGCCAGCTTCACAGAGATAAACCGTCCGCCCTTTTCGCCGCTCCGCAAGGGATGCACGAGGATCGTCACCTGGTCACCGGGCTTGAGCGTGGTGGACCGCCAGCCCGATCGAGCCATATTGTTCGGACTGTTACATTCGACGCCCCACTTCTCGGTGCCGCCGGATGAGTTCGGCACTTCGATTTCGATCCAGCTGTGGGGATTGGTCCACCCGAAGCTGACGATGGTGCCGACCAATTCGACTTGCTTGTCGCGATCGAACATCGCACCCGAGTGGTGCGCGAATGCGGCGCCCGCGGCGGCGAGCAGAATCGCGCCCACGCATCCGAGCCGCACAATTTTCATCTTCTGGCTTCCGAAAGATGACATTTCACTCACCTCTCACTTGTTTCACACCAGCCCCCAACCCCGCAGATTATGCTCCAATGCGCGGCATTCCCGCAATTAGATCATAGCCCGCCAGTAGCGACATTCGGCCAGCTCGCTCGAGCTTTCTCTGTGCTCTCCGTCCCTTCTCTGTGTGCTCTGTGGTACGCCTTAAGCTTTTCTCAGCCCCAGGCTAGTCACCCAAGCTATCCGATGCCTTAAATGTGAACGAAATGGCTTTCGATTCCTTCGGACCGATTGTAACCGTCTGATCCTGTGCGCGATAAGCCTCGTGCCATGCTTCGATCGTGTACGTTCCCGGCGGGAGGTTCTTCAGCTCGAATTTGCCTGTTTCGGGGGTTACGGCGAAATACGGCTGATCGAACACGAACACCAAAGCCCGCATCCAGGGATGCACGTTGCACAGCACAGCCATCCCGAATTCCGGGCGCGCAAAAGTTGATTTGAGCGCGGCCGAGCCCGCGGGTTGCGACGTGCTCCACTGGCGGTTGTGCTTCGGCATGGGATGAACATTGTGCATGGTCGGATCGTTGTTTCGGATCTCAAAGGGCTGGTCGGTCATAAGCGCGACGACGTGCGGCTCGTACATGCAATTCTTCTGTTCGAGCACGGCGGTTTCCGGAGGCGTATCGAACCGGTAGCGGCCGAGGCCGTCTTTCACGTAAACGACCACGTTGGCGAGAGCGCCGTTTTCGCCGGTCACAACGGTCGGAGGAACCACGGGAGAGGGATTCGCCTGCACGCAGGCGGGCGATGCGTTCATATCAATCGGCTTCGACACAGGCAACGCGCCTTCGACAGTGACAATACCGTTGATCGAACCCGCGGTCGAGGGATCAACGCTGGCAGCGGGGAAGGACTGTTCGCCGTTCTCTTTGCCGCCGCAGCCTGCGACTCCCAATGCTACGGCGCCGGCGAGAATAACGTGGAGGAAGAAACGTTGCATGCGAACTAGTGCGTATCGTAATTGGGAATTGATACCGCCGCGGTGATCACCGAAAACCAGATCAGAAACTCAAGCAACGCCAGCACCTTGGCAACCATGGGAGTTTCCGACGTCTGACCCCACGTGCGCGACTTCTGCTGATTAATGATATGCAAAATGATGCCGGTCGGAACGAGAATGCCCAGCTTGATCTCGAACGCGGGGTTGGGAATGTACTTCGTCGCCGCGCTCGCAAATAGCATGAATCCGCCGGCCACCGCGATGCAGAACCCGATCCAGTTCCACGCGAAGAGCGAGTCGGAAAGCTGCGATGCGGTCTGTCGCTTCTTTCCGATGCCGAGCAGCCGCAGATCAAGCGACAGATTCGTTCCGAGCCACAGCGACAATCCGGAAAAATGGGTCATCTGCACGAAGGGATACGCCCAAGTGGAGCCGCTGATGTCCAGGGCCCACCACGTTCCCTGCAGCCACTTTGCGAAGGCCATGAAGAAGCTAAGCATTTGTGCGGACCTCAATTCCTATGACGCCACGGCGTGCCGCGATTCTGATGTCTATCCCACGCCCGAAATCGCCGGGACTTCGACGGATGCGAGAATCGCGCCAATCCACAAAACCAGCGAAATGAAAGCCAGGAGTTTCGCACCGGCTGATATAGACGGCAACTCACCCCACCTCGAAGCCTTTCGCTGAACTATGGCTCCGAATATTGCCGCCACCAGAACAACTAGAATCTTGATTCGAAAGGTGCCCGCCAGATAAAAATCCGCGGCGTCGGCCGAGAACATGAAAAAGCCCGAGATGGTGGCCATCGCCAGGCCCGTCCACATCCACGGAACGAGCTGTTCGGCAATCGCGGACGGGGATTCTTTGCGCCCCGCGAGACCCAGGACGCGCAGGTCCATGACGACGGTCGTGCCCACCAAGAGGAAAAAACCGGAGTAGTGCATGATTTCGAAGAAAAGCGACAGCGGCACATTGCTATCGAGCGCAATGATCCACGAATTGTGTTCCAGCCACTCGCAAAAATGAAGCATGTCCTGCATTCCCCCGCGTGATGGTACATCCACAGGCCCCGAAGTCAATCGAGTTCTGGGTAGCGGGTCAGGTTGAAATCCCCGCCGGAATCAACGGTCGCATCGCTTTCGCGGCACCGCCCTCACTTGGTCTTGGAATTCCCTGTTTTGACGATAAAAGCCGCCACATTGTCGTGCAGCGCTTTCAGCGCAGCCTCGTGTGCATAGACCATGTGCCCGGACTCATAAAACTGGAATTCGATATTGTTCTGCAATTTAGTCGGAATCGGCAGGTGCCGCATTTCGTAGATGCCTTCGTAGAACGGCGTGGCGAGGTCGAAATAACCGGCGTTCAACATGACTTTGAGTTCCGGGTTGTACTTCATCGCGATCGCCAAATCGATCATCACGTTCGTCGCCTCGGGCAACGGGAACGGGCTGCCGGGAGGCTGGTGCAGGAAATTCCACGATTTGGACACGTCAATCTCCTGCTTAAACACTCTGTTCTCACCAAACTTCAAATCCTTACGGACGTAGTCGTTGAAAACGGAAACGTAGGCGGAATCGATTGCCGCTGACTGCGGATCGTAATCCGCCTCTTTGCTGAGGGGATCAAAGGTGGGCCCCGAGAAGCGGGTGTCGAGGCGGCCGGTGGTCGTATCGCTTTCGTCCTGCAGCGTTTTCTCGAATTCTCCGCCGCTGATGCGCAGGTCCGCTTTCTCGATGTATTCGACCGGCAGGCCCGTGTACTGATGCAACTTCGCGGCGATCGCGTGCCGCTGCTCCGGCGGGAGCGCGGAGCCAGCCGCTAGCGCCTGCGCGTAATCGGCCATTGCAAAGTGCTCGACCTCCGCCAGCAGCGGCGCTAATTCCCGATGCGCGTCGGGGAGCTTATGGTGATACCACGCGGTTGCGGCATAGGTGGGCAGGGCTAGCTGGTACGGCAAATCAACACCAGGATTGAACTCCGGTCCATCCGCGCTGAAATTGAAGTTCAATATTTGCGACAACAGAATCACGCCGTTGAGGTCCACCTCGCGGTCCGTTTCAAGTATGTTGGAGAGCACCGCGGATCGCGTGGTGCCGTAGCTTTCGCCAAACAGATACTTCGGCGAATTCCAGCGTCCATATTTCGACAGGAACTGCACGATGAAATCGGCAAAGGCCTGTCCATCCGGATCAACTCCGTAGAAGGCCTTTTCCCGGTCCTTGCCGCTGAGGCGGCTAAAGCCCGTCCCGGGCGCGTCAATAAAAACGAGATCGCTCACGTCGAGCAGGCTGTAATCGTTGTTGACGACCGAATAGGGCGCAGCCGGTGTGTGGGAATCATCCGCTGTGACCACGCGCTTCGGGCCAAACGCTCCCATGTGAAGCCACACGCTCGCAGAACCCGGGCCGCCGTTGTAAAGGAAGGTCAATGGCCGCGGCGCGCCTTTGTTATCGGATTTGAAATACGCGACATAGAACATGCTGGCCTCAGGGGGCTGGTTCTTCTCGTCTTTGTCCGCATTCTGGGGGACATCGTCCCAATCTTTCGTATGCACCACGAGAGTGCCGGCATACGCGTCGTAATTGATGAGGGTTCCCCCAACGGTGACGGACCCTTTGCTGGCCTGCTGCTCCGGTTTGAATTGTTCGGGCGGTTTCGCTGGTTCGACCTTTGCCGCGTCGGGCTTACTCGCCGGTGTCTCATCTTTCGTCTGCGCGTGAACGAGTATGAGCGGCAGCGCGGGTGCCGCGATCGTTAGGGCGACGATCCACATGATGACGGTTCGTATCAAGCGTTCCTCCGTTGATGGAATGAAATGAGACTTACCTTCGTCGAGCGTTCCGGCGCCGTCAACGTCAGGACCGCAACACCAATCCATCCGCGAGCACGACCGAGGTGCATCGCATGGTCTTCGCGCCGCTCTTGGCGGCTCCGCCCGTGCAGGTGATGATGTCGCCGGGCTTCACCGTGGTGCTGGTCCAGCCGTTGTGCCTCAGGAAGTTCGGGCTGTTAATCTCCATGGCCCACTCCGTCACCTGGCCCTTATCATCTTTCACATCGAGGTAAACGTAGGCGTGCGGATTCGTCCACTCGATCCGGTTCACCACGCCCTTGTACGTGCTGGGGTGCTCCATGTCGTACATCGAGACCGAATGGTGCGCGTTTGCCGCCGGTGCCATCAGCAACAGCATCATTCCCGCGATCCAAACTGCAGCTTTAATTCTCATTTGATGGGCCTCCTGATCGCACGTAACGCGGACGTGCCGCGTACGTCTGCCTTCAATTTCTTGTGCCTGCCAAGCCGGACGAAACGCCCGGACTACTTGCTCTGAAGCAGATCTTTATAGTCCTTGTTGTTGTCTTCGCAAACGTATTCCTGGATTTGCCACTCCGGATGCAGCCTCATGCGGCTGGCCTGTTTCCAAGGAGCGGCAAATACATTGGGATCGTCAATCGTGGCTTCATAGTCGAGTTCCTCGTACGAGACGCGATGGTAGCGCTCGACGACGTGATAGTCCGTTGTGTGCTTGTAGGAGCCGACGAATGTCTTGTCGTTGAAGCCGACAACATCAACCACGAGCGTGTCGCCATCCCAGTGCCCAACGGAATTCCCCATGTATGTTGGGTCCAGATCGTCCGGATGAGTTGCGCCGTCAGTGGGAATTACGCGAAAGATGTGATACGCCTCGTAAAGAATGACGACGAGACCAGGCTTCTGAATAATCTGCAGCGGATACGGCTGCATCGTCGCCGCCGGTACGCCGGGAGGCACGCACGTCACTCCCTGGCCCAGATCATTGGGGTCGGCGACAACTTTGTACTTCTCCGCGCCCGGCTTCAGCGTGATGTTGTCCACGGGCCTGAGGCTGAAACCGGCGATGTAAACTCCGGAGAGATCGGGATGGCCGTCCGCGGCGCGCGGAACGGGCTGATTGTGCGGATCGCCGCAAGCAGCCGCAGCTTCCGGGCCAGCAGGAGTGGTGCCGGCGACCGTAACCGTGACGGACTTCGTGTCAGACCCGGCGCGGCCCTTGGCGGTAAACGTATAAGTGGTTGTCACCTTTGGTGAAACCTCGTGGCTGCCGAGTGTGGCCACGATTCCCAGACAATTATCGAAGTATGTGTCGTCCGCATTCACGGCATGCCAGTGCAGTGTGGACATTTGGCCCGGCTGGATGGAGCTGGGGTCCGCGCGGAGTTCGAGAATTTTCCCTGGCGGCCCAATTGGGAATCCACCCACGACGGGACGGCCCGGTTCGGGCGCCGGCGCTTGAGCTGGCGCCGGTTGTTGAGCCGCCGCGCAGGAAACGATCACCGCGGCTAGAAGAAACACAACCCAGGCTCGGTTCACAACTCGCATTCTGCTTACCCCCTACCCTTTGGCTTTTCGTTGTTGCTCGACTTAAGAATTCTACGACCTGAGCTGCACGCCATTCGATAGCTGGACGGTCATGCCGTGCATGAATTTCGAGCCGCTCTTTGCGGGCGCCCCGGTACATATGATGGTGTCGCCTGCGTTCACCGTTGTGCTGGTCCAACCGTTGTGCCGGAGAAAATTGGGGCTGTTGACCTCGATGGCCCATTCCTCGACCACGCCTTTGTCGTTCGTCACGTTGACGTACATGAAAGTGTGGGGATTGGTCCACTCAACTTTCGTCACCACGCCGGTCAGCGTGATCAGGTGGGCCATGTCGAACATGGCGCCGGAGTGATGCGCGCGCGCCGGAGTGGCGAATAGAAACAGGAGACATGCGACCAGGACGGCAGCGCCCGTTCTCATTGCGCGATTCCGCGCCACGCAAATCTCGATCTGCGCTCGGTCCATTTTGCCGCAGCGCCTCCGCCCACCCACAACGACAGCGAATGGCATTCCACCGGCCACGCCCTGATCGGCGCAACCGGGGCATCATGCCATGAGCCTTTCGCTCGGTGAAGATTATTTTTGAACGATCGGCGCGATTCGCGGATCGTTAACTGGGAACCGGCATCATTCTGCTAAAAGCTGTACTTCAGCGCAAATTGCATGATGCGCGGATCGTTCACGGTTTGGGCCAGGGCGCCCAGGCCCGCGGTGGTCGCAGGCGTGGGCTGACCGAACGTCGGCGCGACAAACGCTGTTTGCGGCGAGTACAAATTCGGGTGATTCGGAACGTTGAAAACCTCCCAGCGAAACTCCACTTGCTGGTGTTCGCCAATTGGGAAGAGCCTCGAAAGCCCGGTGTTGACAATGAACGAACCCGGGCCGAACAGGCTGTTGTTTTTCAGGTCGCCGAAAGTGTATGCCGCCGGGGCTGTGAACGCGCAGGGGTTTATCCAGAATTCCCGATTCTTGACCGTGGCGGGAGCGTTGCACGTTGGATTGGCGGCAACTTGGCCGCCCTTGTACGGGTCCCCCACCAGGTTGGGACGCTGTGTGAGTCCGTTCCCGCTCCCCGAGAAATCGAGGATCATTATCGGAGAGAAATCCAAACCCGATTGCACGATTGCAGAGACGGACAGCCGCCAGTGACCGAGCAGCATGTTTTCCATGTGATTGGAGAACTCGGGAGTCTCGGCCACGAGAGATTGGTTGAAAATGTCGTGCGTGTCGGCACTGGGGCAATTGCCGCGATCCGCATGCCGGTCATACGGCACCTCCTCGGCGGCAAGGAAGAAACCGAGCGTGGTCGTGTAGTTGTCGGAAATACAGTGGGACCAGGTGAAATTGGTGGTCGAAGTGAAGTGATGGGCAAAATGGTGTTGGGCCGATAAGAGAAGCCCGTTGTAGTTCCCTGTCCCTCCCTCCTCGAGCAGAAGCGTTTCCCCATAGCAAGAGGTCGTCGTCGAGCACAGCGAACCGTAATGCTGAAGCATGCGGTTTTCGCTCAATGTGAAGAGGCCCGGGTTTCCCGGTGGGCCCGGGATGCCGGAACAAATGAACGGCGGAAGGCCCGGCGGGCATGGCCCTGCGGTGCAGGCGACGCCAGAAGGAAGCGGATACGCCGTGGGGCACGGGCCTTGCATCCCGGGATTGGCTTCATTGTTGCCCCAGAGGTGCCGCTGTTGATTGCCCAGGTAAGTAGCCGAAATCACCCAGCTCGACCCCAGCTGCTTTTCCACACTGAGGTTGTACTGCATTACGTACGTGGGTTTGATGGACTGAGGGTAGCTGAACACCAACGAGCCGGGAAGGTACGCAGCATTGGCTGGCCCCGTGCCCACAAACTGCGGGAAAGGATCTTCGCCGTTGTGGATGTTGCCCTGCTGGTCGGTAAAAGAGAAGTTCGCCCAGGGATTCGTAAGGCATGTCGTCGTGCAGCCGTTGGCAGGCACCGTGACGGCGCCACCGTATGGCTCTTCGAATCCGAACTGATCGTAGGAGAAATTTGGAAAGTCATAGAAGATTCCGAATCCCGCTCGAATGGACATACGACCGTCGCCCTTAGGATCCCAGGCGACTCCGAGGCGAGGGCTCCATTTGTCGAGTGAGTTCTTCGTCAGCTTGTTGCCGGAAGGTCCGCCTGGATCTCCCTGGAAGAGATACCCAGCGGGAGCGGTGGGAAATTTGGTGCTGTGGACATCGCTGATGATGTCGGGAAGCGAGATGCTGACAACCTGGCCATTGGGAACCGAGTGGCCGAAAAATGGATCCCATCGCAGCCCGACAGTGACCGTAAGTTTGCGGTTCACTTTCCAGGCGTCTTGCGCGAAGAGCGAAAAGACGTTCTGGTGCTGGAGCGATGGTATTGGAGCGTCCTGAGCGTAACTGCTCGTCGCAGAAGTGTAGCCGAGCAGGTAATCCGCAAGACCTTGACTAGGGAGCTGTGCCCCTGTGCGGGAACCGTCAAAAGTGAACTGTCCCTGGTTTAGCAGGTAGTTGTGGGCGAAGGCTCTCAGGTTGATGAAGTCGCCTCCAAACGAGAACTGGTGAGCGCCACGCGTCCACGCGATATCGTCCGAGACCTCGAGCGTGTCGTACGGCTGGAGACTTGGGGTTGATGCGGTGAAACCCTGGAAGCCGCCATTTACGTCAAATCCTGCCATGTAATTCGGAAAGTTGGGCGGTCCCAACTGAAAAATATTGATGGCAGACGGGGCCACACCAGCTTCGGTATACAGATCGTTGAGGTCAACCGTCGAATTCTCGACAGTCAGGTTCACGCTTCGATTGGCTGTCGCACGGATGCTGTTTACGATGTTCGGGGTAATCAGGTACGTATCCCCAAGCGTAAGGTTCTGAACGCGGTCGGCTTGGCCATCAATCGCGGCAAGGAGTAGGCCGCCTGCAGCCGCAGGCAAATTCGACGCGCCAGGAGGCTGATTCCAATTTGTGATGAAGTAGCGCCCAAAGATCGTGTTTTTGTTGCTCTGCTGGTAATCAACTCTCGCCAGGCCCTGATTCTCCGTGAAGCTACCAGGAGACTGGTAGCCGTAAGTGCCGCATGGGCTCGATGCCGGCGCCACTGGGAGGTGGCTCTCCAGCGCCACGATGATAGGACTGTACGAGGCAGGACTGATTTGGTTGGCGACGTACGGCGGACCGAGTTCGCTTATCAATCCGTCAATTCCCGGTGTCGTCGATCCGTTCCCCAGGCAAGGCTGGAAGTTTCCTTCGAGCATCGCCTCGGTGGGCAGAGTCGTCGTCGCGGGATTCGTAGAACGCTGGATAGTGTCCTGCCAGCCGAGGAAGAAAAATAGTTTGTCCTTCTTGACCGGGCCGCCGACCGTGCCTCCAAACTGATTGCGCTTCAGGTTGTCCTGGAAATAAGGAGATACGTCACCGGCAAACGCGGTGTTCTTGGCGTCGAACATGTCATTTCTTAAGTATTCAAAAACATCGCCGTGAAATTGGTTCGTGCCGGATTTAGTAATCACGTTAACCGCGCCGGAGGGGTGAGTGCCGTATTGGGCAGGCAAGGAGCTTGTTTCAACCTTGAATTCCTCGATGGTATCCGGAAATGGGAGCGGAAGATTCTGGTTGCTCAGGGGATCGTTGTGCGTGCCACCATCCAGCCAGTAGGCCACGCTGCCCTGCGCGCCCCCTGCGATAGAAGGCACGGCCGAAGAAGGATAGGAAGCGCGGAAGGCCCTGCCCTCCGAGACAGCTCCGGAAAGGTAAAGCAAATCGGTGAGCTGGCGGCCGTTGAGAGGAAGATCCTGTACCTGCTGAGGCGCGATCACTTCTCCGACCCCGGTGCTGGTGGTATCCACCGTTGCGGTGTCGGCCTGTACAGTGACCTCCTGGGTTATCGCGCCCACCGTCAAGGCCACGTCAATCGTTGGGTTCACGCCTACCTGCAGCTCGATGCCGGTTTGCGCGTACTTGCTGAAGCCGGACTTGGTGATCTCCAGCCGATACGTACCCACAGACAAATCCGGCAGCGTGTAGCTTCCATCCGCCGTGCTGGTCGCAGTTCGCACCGCGCCCGTAGCGGTCTCGGTCAACCGGACCTCGGCGCCGGCTACGGCCGCGCCGCTGGGGTCTTGAATCGTGCCTCTGATTTGAGAGGTGGAGATTGTTTGTGCCGAAAGGACCGTCGAGGAAAGGAAAATACAAATACAAAAACCGAGGATCGCATTGAATCTCATATGCCCCCCACCGAGAGATCGGTTCCCCTGATGCTTTCCTTCTATTGGCCGGTTATTGCGCGAGCATATAGCAGAACCGTTTGGCGGTGTCAATCGCGGAAGTGCGCTTTGGAAAAAGAATGCTTGAGTGTGCGGATGGGAGAACGCAGAAAGACAGTGCGGGCACAACTAAGGTAAAGAACCGGCAATACGCCGGCGCTACAAGAGGCGCGGCGTCGCACATGCGGCGCCGTCAACCGCGTCTACCAATACGCGATCCAGCGGCCGGCCGCGATTACGCCTACCCAGGCGATCAGGGAAACGAATGCCGCGACCTTGGCGCCGATCGGCGCGCGCGGAGAGTCGTCCCATTTCGCGATGTTCCGAAATGCCGTGTTTTCGAAGATCAGCGCGTTCAATCCGGCAAGCACGATCAGGAGCATCTTCAAGCGGAAGGCGCCGTTTTCGTACATCTTCGAGGCCTCCGACGCGAACATTAAGCTTCCGGAAATAAACATCACCGCGAAGCCGGTCCAGGTCCACCTAATCAGCTTGTGGTGCAATTCCGAAACGCGCTGATTGGTAAGAATGAGTCCGAGCAACCGCAGGTCCAGCACGCCAGTGGTTCCCACGAGAAGTATGATGCCCCAGATATGTACCGTCTCGATCAAGGGAAATAGCCAGAGCGACTCCGACACCTCGACACCAACGGACGTATGCTGGAGCCACCGGCAAAATTCGTAAAGGTACATCATCGGTAAGAAATCCTCTCTGAATTCAGATGCGGTTCGCCACTGATTCCTGCGGATTCTGCGTCAAAACATCTCCGAATCGAGCGTCACCAGCCCTCTGCGGTTCGCGGCGTAGCGAAAGCCCGACTACATTAGGTTCGCGTCCACAGCTTGTCAAGGGTCGTCCTCGCGCGCGGTTTTGGGGTGATTATGTGGCAACGACACATAACGATCATACGTCTCATCAACGGGTCGCGACGATACATCGTAAAGTGAGGCGGCCCAAGAGTAGCGGCCGAACCTTCGTGGTATCATTCGTCGCCGCAGAACGCCGCGGAAACGGAAAGAGGCGCGGCTGCCGCGAGAGCACATCGCAGCAGTCGTGCATGAACTGGGGCCGGACCGGGGGGCAAGCAAGTGAAGAAACTGGTGATCCTTCTCGCATTCGCTGCGTGTTTATCCGCGCAGGAGCTCGACCAATCGAAGCTTTTGAAGCAGCCGACGGATACGTGGCCTATGTTCAACGGCGATTATTCGGGGCGGCGCTATAGTCCGCTTACGCAAATCAATCAGGAAAATGTGAAATCCCTGACGCTTGCATGGGCTTACCAGACGCACGCGTCGACTGCCGTATATTCCACTCCGCTCGAAGTGAACGGAATCCTTTATTTCACGCTGCCCAACGACTTGTACGCGATTGACGCGCGCACGGGCCGGCAAATCTGGCACATCAATCGTCCCGCACAGGGTGGATTGCCCGGAGCCGGGCACCGCGGATTTGCGATGTATAAAGATAAGCTCTACTTTGCTTCGCCCGACGCGCAATTGATTTGCCTGGATGCACGCAACGGAAAAATACTCTGGCAGATTCAGATGGCCGACCCGGCGTTGAAGGCGTTTGGAAGCGCGCCGCCCCTGGTGGTGGGAAATCACTTGATTCTGGGAATCTCGGGCGATATCGCGGACCTGCCCGGGTGGCTCGAGTCGCGCGACCCGGACACCGGGAAACTGCAATGGCACTGGGATAGCGAACCCAAAGAAGGCGAGCCCGGCTGGGAGACTTGGCCGCACGACACGGACGTGATCACGCGCGGCGGCGGAATGACGTGGCTGACCGGCACTTACGATCCGGAGCTGAATCTTATCTATTGGGGCACCGGCAACCCGCACCCGGTGGAAGCGGGCGACGCGCGGCCCGGATCGAATCTTTACACGTGCGCAATTGTGGCGCTGAACGCGGATACGGGGAAGCTCGTCTGGTATTACCAGATCTCGCCGCACGACACGCACGACTGGGATGCGATTCAAACTCCCATTTTGTTCGACGGCAATTTTCAGGGGAAGCCGCGCAAGATGCTCGCGCAGGTCAGCCGCAACGGTCTTTTCGCCGTGCTCGATCGGGCTACCGGAAAAGAGCTGGTCGTTAAGCCGTATCTCGATATTGACTGGATGAAGGGTTTGAATGACCGTGGCGAACCGATTCCAAAGAAAGAGACGGAGCCGCAACTCGATGGCGCGCTGGCGAAACCCGGCGCGGCGGGAGGGACGAACTGGAATCCGTCGAGCTTCGATCCGACCACGGGACTATTCTTCGCGCAGGCGCGAGATAGCATCGGCGTGTACTACGTCACTATGCCCGGAAAAAACGCGGAAGGATGGGGCGGCCGGGATTTTATCCTGCATTCGAAATCCGTGATGTATGCGATTGACTATCAGACCGGGAAAGTTCGCTGGACGCGCGACATGAGCGGCAGCCGGGGAGGATTCGCGGGAACACTAGCGACCGCCGGCCACCTGGTGTTCACGGCGAACGATTCCGGAATGCTGATGGCTCTCGATCCCGCCACGGGCAAGACGCTCTGGCACACGTACGGCGGCGGCGGATCCACGACCTCGCCGATGACGTACGAACTGGATGGCCGGCAGTATGTGATCATTCCATCGGACGGCGTGGTGTACGCCTGGGCGCTGCCCGCTCACTGAGCTGGCTGAGGCCACGGCCGAGTTGCCGAATTTTCGATCGCGCGTCGAATCCTGCCGCACGTTTGCTATCATTATTCGCGGAACGCTGCAGTTGCATCTAACCCAAGGGGATGTCAAATCATATGAACTCGATCGGTAACAGGAATTCTTGGAGCCTCGGTGACGCTTTCACGCAGGGACGCACATGGATTGTCGCGGGGCTAATTGTAGCGATGTGCGCTTGCCTGGGAGGAGCGATTCGGTCCGCGCGTGCGGCGAGTCCGGCCCCGCCGTCGAAGAGCGTATGGGATGGCGTCTATACAGACGACCAGGCCGCGCGCGGCAAGGCGCAGTACAACACAAGCTGCAGCAGTTGCCACATGGAGGATCTGAGCGGCAGCGGGCAAGCGCTACCTTTGGCGGGTGATGCTTTCACGGATGTATGGGAAGGGCAGACGATGGCAGATCTGCTGGGACTGGTTCAGGGAACCATGCCGCAGGACAAACCCGGGAGCCTGACGCCGGAGGCCGCTCTCGACGTGATCTCCTACGTTCTTCAGTACAATAAATATCCCTCGGGAAAAGATGAGCTGAAGAACGACCCGGACGCGCTGAAGAACATCCTGATTACAAAGAAGGCTCCGCCGAAGACTCAATAAGGAAGTTTCGGGAACGAGCGGCCGCTCCGCGCGGTCGGCTATTCAACCGAGAACGCGAGGAGCACGTTGCCCGCCTGATCGGCGCTGAAGACCGCGTACCCGGAGCCGACGAACACCATTCCCCCGGCCACAGTCGCTCCGGCCGATCCCATCGCGCCGCCTTTTGCGAGCACACCGTTTACGGTATCGAATTTCTGCGCAGTGTTGAATTGCCATAGGACTCGGCCATCCGCAGTCGAGAGCGCTTTCAATTTTCCATCCCAGTCGCCCACGAAGACCGCGCCGGGAATACCGGTGATCGCGGCAGAAAGCGTTACGGCGCCACTCTCACCCCACGGCACCGACCACACGGGCTTGCCCGTTTCCAGCGCGAGCGCGATCACGCGGCCGCTGCGCAAAGCGAAATAGACATTGTGGTCATCGAGCGCGCCGCCATACACGATTTCGCCGAAGGAGGTCGGCGGCTTCTGTCCCGGTAGTAACACGCTCGTGTTCCAGACGATGGCGCCGTTACGGTCGGGATCGAAGGCGAAGACGGTGCCGCTTTTCTGACCGGCGACGAGCAGCCTGTGGCCATTGGACAAAGTCCGCAGCATCGCGGACGAACCGAAATCCCAGTCCGGCCCTTCGTGCAGAGGACAGTTCTCGGACCGGTTGGGAGCATCATCGTCGCACGCGCCCAGAAACGTATCGTTGGCAGTGCCTTGATGAAACCAAATTCGCTTGCCGGTCTTGACGTCGAGCGCCATCACTGCGTCGGTGGTTTCCGGAGCCGGATCCGTCTGACCGTCGCCCGTGCCGAAATAGACCATCTGCCGTTTGCGGTCCACGGTCGGCGAATTCCAGACCGAACCTCCCGAGGGCGCCCAAAGCTGCGTGCCCTGCGAATTTTTCTTCACAGGCGTGGGCTTTTCGTCAATCGTGTACGTCTTCCAAATCTTCTCCCCCGTGTTCGCGTCGAGCGCCACCACGCTGCCTTGAAACGTGCAACACGGGTAGAGCGGATCCGACGCCGAAAATTCCTCGAAGGTTGAAACAGGAACGAACAATCGGCCGTCCGCGAGTTTTGGCGCTCCCGGGACGCGCGCCGTGAAATGGTCGTCAACCAATCTCGTCCAGAGTAATTTTCCCGTCTGCGCATCAATCGCGTAGACGTTGGCTTTCTGATCACCGACGTACGCCGCGAACTTCGTATCGCCATGGCCTGTGACGCGACCGACGCTGATCGCCGTCCGCATCGCAGCCCTCGCTTGAAACGACCAGTAGACGCAGCCGGTTTGGGCGTCAAGCGAATACACGTAACCGTTGTCGCTGGCGACGAAAACGCGGCCGGACACGATCGTCGGCTGGCCATAGGCCGAAAGGCCCGTGGGAAAACCAAAAGCCCACTTTAGTTTCAAGCGAGGCAGTTGATCGGCGGAGAGGCCAGCGGCCTTCGCTGACTGGAATCGCGTGTTCCCGGCGTCGGCGCCCCAGCCATTCCACGCTGGCCCGGCTGCGGGATCGCTGAGCGGCGGATTGCTCTCGCAATGATTGGGCATCGCCTTCGCGTCACCCGTGCCGGTACTGCCGATCAGGCGGCCGCTGACCGTCTCGGCGACGCGGCGCTTTTCCATATCGGTCATGGTGTGGCCCACGACGGGCGCCATCAGGCCGGTGGCGAGGGCGGCGTAGATTTTTTCCGGCGCCATCAACTTCATGGTGGCAAATGACGGCGCCCGCGACCCCGTTGCCGGATGGCCGTGGCAGGAGACGCATTTCTGCTCGAAAATGCCGTTTCCGATTTCTGTTCCCGAAGGAGAGGATATTGCGTTCGCGGCGGGCGGCTCGGTCTGCAAGGGCTTCTGAGCCTCCGATTGCGCGACAGCACGCGAACCGAGCAGCAGCGACGCGCATACCGCAAGCAACGGCAACAACAGAGTTCGCTTCATTGGCGATCCCCTCCCGATGGTCATTTCGCCGCGAAAGCCAGCAGCACGTTGCCCGGCATTCCGCCGCCGACGTTCGCATATCCCGATCCAACATAGAGCATCCCGTTGGCAACCGTCGGTCCCGGTCCGCCCATGGAGCCACCCTTTGCCGCGACTCCATTGACGGTGGTGAATTCCTGCACGGTATTGAATTGCCAGAGCACCTTGCCGTCTTCGGTAGAAAGAGCGCGAAGAATGCCGTCCCAGCCGCCCGTGAACACCGCGCCTGGAATTCCCGTTACTGCTGCGGACTGGCCGAATCGCAACCCTGCCTTAGTGCGGTTCTCGCCATTGGCCGTTGGCGCGCCGAGATTATCGAGCGATTCAAGCTGAGTCGTCCATGCACGCTTGCCGGTGGCGAGATCAACAGCGACAAAATTGCCGTCCTCAAGAGCGAGATAGATCCGCCTGGAATCCGTGCTTCCTCCGAAGGCAATCTCGCCGTTATTCGGCGCGGGCTTCTCGGAAACATTCAGCCGCCAGACAACAGCTCCCTTGCGATCCGGATCGAGCGCTATTACGTCGCCGCTTTTTGGCGTGGCGAGCAGCAATCGCCCGCCACTCGGCGCGCTGACCAGCACAGGCGATGAACCGAAATCGTAATCCACGCCCAAATCCTTCGGACAGTTGTCGGTTGGCACAGGGACGCAGCCGACCATCCACGAATCGTTCTTTACTGCCTGGAAGGACCACAAAATATTTCCCGTTTGAAGGTCGAGCGCGACTACGGCGTCCGAGTTTTTCGCGGCCGGTTCGGTGAAGGCATCTCCCGTTCCGACGTAGAGCGCGTGCAGCTTCGCGTCAATCGTGGGAGAGTTCCACACCGCGCCTCCCGCGGGAGCCATCAGCTGCACTCCGGCCGAGTTTTTGCGCGTCGGCTGAGGCTTTTCCGGAATCACATACGTTCGCCAGATTTGCCGGCCCGTAGCGGCATCGAGCGCGGCCACGCTGCCGCGAAATGTGCAGCAGGGGTACGACGGAGCGGCGCTGAATGCTTCTTCTGTCGCGGCGATGGGGACGTACACGCGGCCCGCATAGACCGTGGGCGCGCCGGTGATGCGCGCGGTGTAGTGATCGGAAAGATTTTGCGTCCAGATTTGATTTCCCGTGGCCGCGTCCACGGCGTAGGCGTTCGCGCGCATATCTCCGAAGTAGACGGCGTATTTTGTCGCGCCAGTTCCCTTTAGCGGCGCCACGCTCGGCGCGGTGCGCACGCCCGATTTCGCGTGGAAGGACCAGTAGACGCAGCCCGTCATCGCATCGAGCGAATAGACGTAACCGATGTCGCTGCCGATGTAGACGCGACCGCCGGCGATGGTCGGCTGGCCGAATGCGGTATCCCCGTTCGGAAATCCGAAAGCCCACTTCAGCTTCAGTTGAGGAACGTCCTCTGCCGTCAGGCCTGCATTCTTGGCTGCCGCGAAACGCGTGTTGCCGCGATCGGGGCTCCATCCGTTCCACGAAGGTCCAGCGGACGGATCCATAAGCGGCGGATTGGTCGGGCAGTGATCGGGCATTGATTCCGCGCTGCCGGAATGCTTTGCGTCGAGCGGCCGGCCGCCGAGATATTCCGCGATGAGGCGCTTTTCATCCGATGTCAATTTCTGCGCGGGCAAAGACATCGTGCCGGTCGTCACGGCCGCGTACACGGATTCGGGTGTGAACTCCATCAGCGTTTTAAGGTCGGGCGCGCGCTCCACATGATTGGGACCGGCGTGGCAGGATGCGCAGTTCTGGTTGAACAGCGTCTGGCCGGGAGACGTCGGCAACGGCGAGGGACCCTGCGCCCGTGCGGGTGGCGCGATCGCGGAAAGCAGGATGGCGCCGCAAGCGAGCCACAGGCCGCCGAAACGGGAAATTCGCTTCGTCACAAGGTCCTCCGCGACAACGTCAACAGCGTTGCACCGGGCAGATCATATTGTATTCAGCGCGGTCTTTCCATTCATGTAGTGGAGTCCTTTCACCGGCTGCGGAGTTTGACCTCGCGGGCGGGCGTGCTGCTCCCTTACTTTTTCCCGTAATATTGTTTTGAAACGGTCAGTTCCTTGGAGGTGATGAATTCCAGCAGCGCGGGGACGCCCCTCTTCGTTTGCTCGATTCCCCGGCGGATCGCGGGAACGATTTCGCCTGGCTCGGTGACGCGCTCGCCGTGCCCGCCAAAGGCGCGTGCCATCGCGGCGTAGTCTCCCGAGATGTCCGTCGAGCGATATCTCTCCGTGGATACGGGCATGATCGGCAATTCCATCGCCATGCTGAAATTATTGAGGAGAATTGACAGGATGGGAATCCGCTCGCGCACAGCAGTTTCAAAATCCATGCCGGTGAATCCGATCGCGGCGTCGCCCCACACATTAATGCAGAGCTTTTCCGGGCGCGCGAGTTTCGCGCCCATGGCGAGGCCCAGCCCGTATCCCAGCTGCGTTGTCTTGCCCCATCCGAGATAGCTGAGCGGCTGCGTGGTGACCCAGAACGGAGCGAGCTGATCGCGCGGGCTACCCGCATCGTGCGTGACGATCGTGTTCGCCACGTCCACCGTGTGTTGCAAATCCCACAGCACGCGGTACGGCGAAAGCGGCGTTTCGCCTGAAGTAAGTTTCGGCATCCATTCCTCAAGCCACGCCTTGCGAACGGCGGCGATTTCCGCGGCCACCGGCGAGACTCGCGGCTTCTGGATCAATCGCTCGACCTCGGCGCAAAGCACACCGAGCGTCAAATGCGCGTCGCCGATCAGGCCGATTTCCGCGCGAACGTCCTTGTTCAGGTGGTTCGGATCAATCGTCGCGTGAATGAATTTCTTCCCGGCAGGCATGGCGATGCCGAACGCCGTCTCGGTAAAGCTGCAACCCGCGCCGAGAATCCAATCGGCTTTTTCGAGAAAATGCGGGACGGCGCGCGGAAACGCCAGGCCACCTGATCCGAGCGACAGCGGATGGTTCTCGGGAAACGCGCTTTTGCCCTGCAGGCTGGTGGCGACGGGCGCGGCCAGCAATTCCGCGAGCCGCTTGAGCGGTCCCCACGCCTGCGCGTAGTGAATTCCCTGCCCGGCGTAAATCACGGGCTGTTTCGCCTCGACAAGCGCGGCTGCGGCCCGACGCACATCCGCAATATCCGGCCCATAGCGCGCGAAGATCGCGGGCTCGTACACGAGCGGCCCGGGAATCTCCTCCGAAAAAAGGTCAACCGGAATCTCGACCAACGCGGGACCGCCGCGCCCGTTACGCAAGCGCGAAAAGGCCCGCCTGAAAATGTTGGCGATCTCAGCCGGCGACGTAATTGGCTCGGCTGATTTCGTGATCGAGCGCATGCTCGCCGTTGAATTGAAATTTGGATCAATGTGCGCGAGCCGCCGCGCATACCCCATGGGCATTACGAGTATGGGAACCGATTCGCTGTAGGCTTGCGCGACGCCGCCGAACGCGTTTTCGGAGCCAGGACCGTGCTGCATCGCGAAGACGCCGATCCTGCGCCCGCTCGTGACGCGCGACATCGCGTCCGCCATGTGCAGCCCGACCCGCTCCTGGCGGACGATCACCGGCCGTATGCCGGCGCATGCCGCCGCTTCGAGAACGTGGTTAACCGGATAGCCGAAAATAATCTCCACGCCCTCGCGCTTCAGAATCTCGGCGATCGCTTCGCCAACTTTCATGAATGGCTCCCGGAGAAACTATATACTCGATTCGCGCGGCGCGTATAATCCCGTCGCACGCTGACCGGCGCTTGAACTTGCCGACAAACGTGTGAGGATACCCGGTAGAATGGCCGCGGCGAAAGGCATTTGATTGAGCTTCCGTTCGCATCTTTGCTCGGCCGTTCGCCATTCCAGGGATTTCAGCCGATGACTCGACAGGAACGCAGAGTTGCTTCCCCGCGCGTCGTCAATATCGGCGATCTGCGCCGCGTGGCCGAGCGCCGCCTGCCGCGCGTCGTCTTCGACTACGTGGATGGCGGAGCGCAAGGCGAAATCACCCTGCGCGAAAATACGCGCGCCTTCGAAGAGGTCACGTTTCGTCCGCGCAACGCGGTGGCCGTGCGCGGCTGCGACCTTCGCACGAAAGTGCTCGGCACCGAGCTTTCGATGCCCATGCTACTTGCGCCAATCGGATTCAGCCGGATGCTATACCCGCAAGGCGAAATCACTGCGGCGCGCGCCGCCGGCAAAGCGGATATCGGGTTCACGCTGACCACGATTTCGGGGTCTTCTCTCGAAGAGGTTGCGAAAGCGACGCAGGGCCCGCGCTGGTATCAGCTTTATCTAGTAGGAGGACGCGAATGCGCGGAGGCGGCGCTGGAGCGAGCCCAGAAGGCGGGTTTCACGGTGCTGGCCATGACCATAGATACCGGCACGTTCGGGATGCGCGAAAGGGACGTTCGCAACGAAGCAAGCGTGCTCATGGGAACCAATCAATTCGCGAAGATACGCTTCCTGCCGCACCTTCTTGCGCATGCCGAATGGCTCGCCGGGTTTCTGCGCGACGGAGGGATGCTCGAGCTTCCGAACGTGATTGTGCCGGGACGCGGACCCATGCCTCTCTCTGAAACGCAGGCCAGCCTGGCGCGCTCGGTCGTCACCTGGGATGACTTGAAATGGCTGCGCAAGGCGTGGCGCGGACCGATTGTCGTCAAGGGTGTGCTGATCGGCGACGACGCGAGGCGCGCGCTCGATGAAGGCGCTGAGGGAGTCGTCGTATCGAATCACGGCGGCAGGCAGCTCGATGGAGTGGCCGCTTCGCTGCGCGCGTTGCCGGAAATCGTCAAGGCCGTGGGCGGCCGCGCGGAAATCCTGATGGACGGAGGCATTCGGCGCGGGAGCGACATCGCGAAAGCAATCTGCCTGGGCGCGCGGGCGGTCTTGATTGGCCGCGCGTACGCCTACGGGCTGGGGGCTGCGGGCGAAGCCGGCGTGGCCAGAGCCATCGAGATCTTGCGGGCGGACCTGATGCGCACGCTGGCGTTGTTAGGCTGTGAATCGGTTGCCGATCTAAATCGGTCCTATGTGGATGTTCCCGCGACTTGGGCAACGCTGTCTTCGTGACATCGTGGATCCTCGTCAAGCGAGACTGAGCAAGCTCAATCTGTTCCGCCAAAGAGCAAATGCGGCTCGACCATTTTTCCCGGGTTCATGCGGTTGTCTGGATCGAAAGCCTGCTTGATCGCGCGCATGGCGTCGAGTCCGGCGCCGTGCTCTTCTCGGAGGTACTTTATCCTGCCGGTGCCGATTCCGTGCTCGCCCGTGCACGTGCCGCCCATCTCGAGCGCGCGGCGGATGATTTTTTCCTCGACTATTTTCGCCTCGGCTAACTCAGCGGGATTCTCGGGATCGAGGATGAAGGACATGTGAAAATTGCCGTCGCCGACGTGTCCCACAACGGGGGCTGGAAAAGGCGCCCGGGCCACGTCCTTCTTCGATTCCACGATGCAATCCGCGAGCCGCGAGATGGGAACGCAGATGTCGGTGGTGAACATCTTCCCGCCGCGGCGAATCGCCACATTTGCGAAATAGGCCTCGTGCCGCATTTTCCAGAGCGCCTCGCGCTCCTCCGGTGAAGTAAACGATCGAAACCCTCTCCCCTTGTGTTCTTCCGCGAGTTTCCGCACGGTTTCCGCTTGATCGTTGACGCTGCGCTCGCTATCGCCGTGAAATTCAAAGAACAGGGTCGGCGCTACGGGATAATTCGTTTTCGAATAACGGTTGCACGCATCCACCTGCGCGTCGTCCATCAGTTCCATGCGGGCCACGGGCACGCCGAGCTGAATGGTTTCGATGGCGGTCTCGACGGCGCCCCGGATGTCTTCGAACGTGCAGCTCGCCGCGGCCACTGCCTCAGGCAGCGGATGCAGGCGCACGGTAATTTCGACGATCACGCCGAGCGTGCCCTCCGCGCCGACAAAAAGATGCGTCAGGTCGTAGCCGGCCGCGGACTTGCGCGCGCGAGAGCCGGTTTTGATGATTCGGCCGTCCGCCAGAACCACGGTCAGGCCCATCACATTCTCGCGCATCGTACCGTAGCGCACAGCCGTGGTGCCGGAGGCGCGCGTGGAGGTCATTCCGCCGATCGTGGCATCGGCGCCAGGATCAATGAAGAACGTGAATCCGGTATTGGCGAGCGCCTTCACCAGTTGTTTGCGTGGTATTCCCGCTTCGACCGTGGCCTGCAGATCCTCCGCGCTGATGCGCACCACTTTGTTCATATCGCGCATGTCTATGGTAATGCCACCGTGAATCGCGTTTACCTGGGCTTCCATGGACGTGCCCGCGCCGAACGGAATCACGGGCACCTGATGCTTCGCGCTGATCTTCATGATCTCGCTGACTTCGGCGATCGAAATTGGAAAGCAGACAGCGTCAGGCAGCCCGGCCGGATGATACGACTCGCCGTGGCTGTGGTGTTCGCGAACCACCTCGGCCGTTGTGACGCGCTGGTCCAGAAGGGTTTTCAAATCGCGGATGGCAGCTCGCATTCGCTCATGGACGGGTGAAGCCAAATCTGCGCTGGCCATGATGGGCCTCTCTTCCCTATGGTCGAATCGTGACGTCGTAGTGCAGGACCGCGCCGTCGCCGTCAACCACGGGATCGATGCGCAGCACTTGGAACGTGCGGGCCTTCAAGTCACCGACCGTTCGGCCCAAAATGTCGTGCGTCTCGCGCTCGAGTTCGGGCGTCGGCCTGGTCGCACGCTTTTGGGGCGAAAGCGCGCCAGCATCGAGACGGTAGACGCGCGTCTGGCTGCTGGAATCCTCGGAAACCAACTGCACGCTCGCGCTCTCGCCCACGCCCGATTGCGGCCGGTCGTGAAACCAGCTCCGGGGAGTCGCCAGAACGAAAATGACGATGGCGATCACCAGCACGTCGTAGGGCCAGCTCCCCCGGTCGTAGGACCAGAAAATCGCGCGGACGATGCCTCGCCAAAAGGATCGCATCTCAGGAGTGGGCGGCCGAGCCGTTCACGACCATGCCATCGCGCATATGCAGCACGCGATCCCCATAGGTCGCGGCTTCGGGATTGTGCGTGATCATCACGATTGTCTGGCCGAGGTCCTTGTTGAGCTGCCGCAACAGCGCGAGCACGGATTCAGAGCTTTTCGAATCAAGATTGCCGGTCGGCTCATCGGCTAGGACAATTTTCGGCTCGCTGATGATGGCGCGCGCCAGTGCCACGCGCTGTTGTTCGCCACCGGAAAGCTCCGATGGCTTGTGGCGCAGGCGCTCAGTCAAGCCCAGCAGGCTGGCGACCGCTTCGAAGCGGTGCGGATCGAAGCCGTTTCCATGGATGTGCTGCGCGAGAGTGATGTTGTGATACGTATCGAGGGTCGGCAGCAGGTTAAATCGCTGGAACACAAAGCCAACTTTGTGGCGGCGCAGCAGGGTTCGCGCAGCATCGCTCATTTCCGTGAGGTCGTTCCCATCGAGCAGCACGCGCCCGCGAGTAGCCTGCGCCAAACCCCCGATCACATGCAGTAGCGTTGACTTACCGCATCCCGAAGGCCCCATGATCGAAACGAATTCGCCGGGAAGAATGGAGATGCTGACGCCGCGCAGCGCCGGGACCTCGATCCGGCCCATGCGGTACATTTTCCACAGGTTTTCAGTCTTGAGTATCGGCTCCAACGCCTACTCCCCCGCGAGCGATCATGCCTATCAGGATGTAATTAGTCTAGCCGCGATATGCGTTTCTGCATAGTGCGGCCCACGGTGGGAGTTCATTTCACGGGCCTAATCGTAGGCGAGCGCTTCAACCGGATCTTTGCGGCTGGCAAGCCACGCCGGATACGAAGCGCCTAGAAGGCCCCCGGCCACGGCGATCAGCCCGGCAAGGAGAATCCACTTCAAGCTGATCAAGATCGTCAACGAGGGAAAAAGTTTGAGGAAAATCTCGCGCAACAGGAAGCTCAGGCCCACGCCGCCCACAACACCGCCCAGGCACAACAGCGTGGTTTCACTAAGGATGATCTCGACGATGTATCCCTTCGACGCGCCGAGCGATTTCAGCACGCCGATCTCGCGCGTGCGCTCGATGATCGTGGTGTACATCGAGAGAAAGGTCACCAGAAATCCGATCGCAACCGCGATCCCGATCATGACGTTGATAAACGCGCCCAGCCCCGGCAAATTCGACGACGTCATCAACGAGATGTAATCTTTCAGTGGACGGATTTCGTAGTGCGGCAGCAGACCGCGGACCTCGTCCGTCACAGCGGGCGTGTGGTCGGTGCGGTCGCACTTGATGAAGAACACGGAAGCCTTGTCTCGCGCGCCGGACATTTCCTGCAGCGTGGACATCAGCACGAATAGGCGCGCGCCTTTGCCATGCTCGACGATGCCGGCCACATGAAAATCATGCTCGAGGATGTGAAGCGTCTGCCCGACTTTTACCTTCTTCGCTCGCGCATAAACGTCGTCCACCAGAATATCGTTCGGGTCCTGGAGTTCCGTCCCGCCATGTACTACGAATCCGCCCGAGACCGCGCGGAACGAGTCGGGCTGGATGCCGTACACAATATCGAGTCCGTTGACGGAATTAAACTGCACGAGCACGGGCGCGACCGCTTGCACGTATTCCAGCTCCTGCAATTTGTCGCCAATCGCGATCGGCATGGGAGCGCCGCTGAACGCCATGAAGACAGACGCCGAGGGAGGCTGTACCATGATGTCCGCGCCAACGCCTTCGGTGCGTTTGGCGGATTCAAGCAGCAGGCCGCTCGTCAGCCCTACCACAATGATGACGAGCGTAACCTCCACCGCCACTGCAATGATCGTGATCGCGGTGCGGACCGGCCGGTGCCGGGCGTTCTGCAGGATCATGTGCCCGATCAATTCTTGGGCTCCGTTTTCGGCTCCGCGGGCTTCATCTGTTCGGGCTCCTCGCCAACGTTGACCAGTTCCGCTCCAGGCGGCTGGCGCAGCAAAAAGCGATCGGCGGATATCGTCTCATTGAACGCCGCCTTGGTGATACCGATCTGTAGCTTGTAGTCGTTACCAGGCCGCGTTAGGGCAATCTGCCGGGGATATCGCACGGCTCCGAAGGTCTCCCAGCCGCTGTAGCTGACGTCGGAGGCGAGTTTGCCGCCGGGATCGTAAGTTTGTCGGCGGGCGACGCTTAAATCGGCGCGGTCAAACCAGATTTTCTGCGCAATGTCCCAATCCGCGTCCTCTGTGCCCGCGCCGGATTTGTCCGTGCGCCGGATGACCGTCAGTATGTAGTACCGTGACGCTCCATCGCTCGCTTCCTCCATCAGCACCGGCGACTTCGTCGGAATGGGCTCCCAGAAAATGGCGCCGGTCAAATGCTGCGGCCGGAGATTCTCGATCGGCTTCGCGGAGGGACGCTCCAGATTCGCCGGCCCGGTAAGGAACTTGTTCTGCGACGGGATCGAGATGCTGAACGTCTCGCCATCGCTCACCATGTCGAAAATGTTCGTCCCTACCACCGGCGCCTGGCCGATCACTCGAATGCTCGAAGGCTTCTGCGCGAGGATGAATGCCTTCACCTCGTGGTATTGCTTGATTACGCCCGTATAAGCCGACCCGGCGGTGAGCGCCATTGTCACAGTTGCGTTCAGGGAGGTAACAGCGTCTGCCTGTTGATTGAAGCGCGCGATGAGTTCCGGCTTGGTCGCGGTCTGCAGCTGGGTGGGCGGGCCGGAGGGTTTGACAACCGTCGTGTGACTCACGGCGCAGCCCGCCACAAGCCAGGCTGCAAAAGCCACCGAAACTACGGGGAGAAATCTATGAAGCTTCCGTTGGAGTCGAGTTACGGGCACCAACAAAAGAATTTAGCAGCCGCTCCGCGGAGTGTCAACGAATGGGGCGCCTAACTCGCGATAGTACAGAACACAGCGATCCCGATTACAAAGCTTGATATCATTGATATCGAGGAAGGGGTGCCGTTGCAGTGTCCGAGGAATTAATTACAAATGTGGGAATGGGGACCACTAATCAGGCCAATTGGATGCGTAGGAACCCCACCGATCCCGCTGGAGCGTGGTCTGCTGGCAAGCCCGTTCTGACCACTGCAGGAGACCTCTCCGGTCCGCATGACCGAGCGCCACATCCGATATTGCCGTTGCTGATCCGCGAAGGCAGTTCCCCGGCTCGTTGGTTCGTTTTCTCCGTGACGACGGTGGTTGCCTTCCTGTTTCTTACACTTCCCGTGGCCGCCCAAGAATCACAGGAACAGCCTTCCTCGGCCCCGACGGTAATGGGAACCCAAGACAAACCCGGTAGCCAACCGCCCGCTCAGAATAATCCTCAGAATGAAAACAAGTCTGACCAGAAGCAAACAGAGACGAAGAATGACCGGATGTTTTACGTGATGCCGAACTACCTGACGGTAGACAATGAGGCCCAGGTGAAACCAATCTCCTGGAAAGAGAAGTTCGCGATCACGGCGAAGGGCGCGTTCGATCCATACGAGTTCGCAATTGTCGGAATTCTGGCCGGCATCCGCCAGGCGGAAAATGCTGATCCGGCGTTCGGACAGGGAATGGCAGGATACGGAAGGCGGTACGGAACGGCTTTAGCCGATCAGGTAGACGGCAACATGATGGTGGGCGCCGTTTTCCCTTCAGTCCTAAAGATGGATCCTCGCTATTTTCGGTTGGGGAGGGGCGGGTTCGCTCATCGCTTTGACTACGCCATCAGCCGCATTTTCGTGGGCCGCAAAGATTCTGGCGGTCGTATCGTCAACATTCCAGAAGTTGCGGGCAACGCAACTGCGATTGCCATTTCCACCGTATATTATCCCGCCGCCGATCGGAGTTTTTCCTCCGGTATCAACAGCTGGGGCGTGCAAATGGGAATTGACGCCTTTGGGAATGAGCTGAAGGAGTTTTGGCCGGATATACACAACCATTGGTCGAAAAAGAAGAACCCCTCGCCGCCGCAACAGGCAGCCGGCGACTAGCCTCTTCAGTTCCCGGAACGATCTGTTTTGCAGAACGGCCAGGTTTTTGAAACTGGCCCATTGCCGGGCAATTCATTGCGGATGGCGTAAATTATTGGACGGTCGTTCGCGGGGCCGTGGGGAGCAGCGATGCGTGGTGAGCGGCCAGTAGCCACTGGCCCTCGCGACGAACAAAGATGTTGGTGGCCTGCACCACCGCTTCGTCAAAACCCTCCGAGAACGCGGTGGTGACGCGGGCGGTGCAGGCGACCCAGCCGACGTCGCCTTCCACACGAACCCAGAGGCCGCTGAGCGCGACGCGGACGCGCTTGGTATTCTTGAAGATACGCGCCCATCGCTCGCGCACTTCGTCCCAGCCTAGGAGCAGCTCCCAGCCCGGCTGCACGCATTCAACGCGATCGTCGTGCGCCCAGACCGCTTCCATCTCCGCCAGTTTCAGCGATTCAAAAGCGGCGTAGAAACGCTGATTCGCGGCGCGAACGGCTTCTTCTTCGGGTGTGGGCTTTTCGCGCGCGGCTGGAGTGGACATGGCGGAGAAAAGAAATGCTGTAACCTACGATCGCGAAGCCTCTGCATCGCGGTTCCATTCACGATCTTCCGTGGGCATTATATCCGACGCCGCAAAACCTGCGGAACCTTTTCGCCGCAGCCGCTAGGGCTGGCTGTCGTCGGGTGACGGAGGAATCAAAGTGTCCTCCAGCGTGGCGACTTCGCCATGCCGGTCCGCCGCGTGAATTTTTCCAGCAGAGTCGAGCAGGAACGACCGCCGGCCGGTCTTGCCGTAGCTTTCCGGCATCGCCGCGATTTCGAAGGATTCTTCGCCCTCCTGCCCGGCGGGAACGATCCGGTAGCGGAATCGGTAGCCACCGGCGCTGCCGCCGGCAAGGTGTTCGTTCACCAGCGATGCCAGCTCGGGCGAGACTTCATCCTTGGGCGCGGGACCCAACTGCACGAGCGATTCCGGCAACTTGCCCCACGCGCTGCGGTACGTCTGAATCGCGTCGGCGATGCCGCGCAAATTCTCGATCGCAGCGTCTTCGCGCGCGGTCAGGTCCCCTTCCGCCCATTGCTTTGAAAGCTGCGGGATGTCGAGAAGCACCAGTCCAAGCGAGAGAAGCCTCCAACCGCCGCTTTCGCGAATCAATCCAAATTCGGTCTGCTGCGAATTGACGGCGTTGACGGGGATGAATGCCAGGTTCTCGTGGAGGCGCACGTCGCCGAAGCGGAATTCCGCGGTCCCCGCCGGGGCGACGCATCGAAGTACGGTGTGGTTTTGTGCATCCGCGGAAATCAGAGGCTTGCCGGGCTCGTCGGAAAGCGAAAAGCGCTGCAGAAACGCCGTTCGCTGGTCGGTCGCCAAGCCCTTAAATGCCGCGGCGTTGTCGGCAGTGAGGTAGTTGGCAAATTGCGTCTCGTTCGCGCGGCACGCAGCCATGAACGCGGCGGAAAGCGCGGCGGCGGGATCGGCTTCGTGGCCGTCCTGCGCGAATGCGTTCACGAGGCAACCAAGCGCCGCGAGCACCAGAATGACGGCCGAGAAGACCAAAGCAGCTTTCATTAGGTGTCGGATTTCGTTCGCGCGAGGATGGTTGCCAGATTCTGCGTGAATTTTGACCGCGGCATCACATCGAGGCATCCCGCCGCGCGGGCCCGCGCCGCCAAATCAGCCTGGACATGCGACAGAAACGCGATGAGAGGTATTTTGGCACCGCTCGCCTGAAGGCGCTCGAGGGCTTCGAACGGTCCAGAGCGGGCGTTCAAATCCACGACGACGAGCTTCGGCGCGGCCTTGGCGATTTCGGCGTCGAGCGCGTCGGGCGTGGTGCAGGTGCGGACCTCTACTCCGACCTGCTTTGCCGTCTCCAGCAGCTTCGCCTGGAAAAAAAGATCATCCACCAGCGCGACGACCTGCGCCATCTACGTGTTTCGGACGGCGGAGTAACGCCCGTTGTCGAGCGCTTCCTGGGACACCCACATGCCGTGGAACGTCATGCGCACGCGATGCGGAAGCTTGATGATGGCCACGGGCCCGGCCTCGACGTTCTGCGCGTCGAGGATAGCGAGATCGCTGCGGTTTTCCGCCATACGGTTCACTAGCGTGAGCAGATAGCCGTCGCCTTCGGGTGAATTCGGCTTGCGCGGAGCGAATAGCGGCTCCTGCACGCCGGAATCCGCACCGGGATTCCAGATCTTTGAGCTGCCCGTCTTGTGGTCGAACTGGCCCACACAACCGAATCCGATGTTCCCTGCCCCGGGCGTGTTGGGATCGCGGCAAATGACGTAGCCTTTGCGGTAGGTCCCGTTCCCGTAGTAACGGTCATCGGCGCGGGGCATCTCGCACATCCAATCGTAAAGCTGCGTCGTCTTGTAGTCCTCCGTGTTGCCGGCCAGATCGAAAGTCAACCGAGTGAGATGGGGGATGGCTTCCGTTGGATCAGGGGGCATGCCGTCATGATTCGGGAAAAACAAAAACGAGCTTCCGTGCGAGAGGCAAACGTCGAGGCTCACTTTCGAGCCGTCGGTTGAGCCGTTCATCATGTGCCCGGCAAAACTCGTGGGGCCGCGGAACCAGCGGACCTCTTCGGCCTTGCCGTAGCGCGGTACCACCGCGACCACGGTGGGCCGGTCGCGATGCCAAGTGTAGAACGGGCCACCTTTTTTCAGCACGTCCACATCGGTGAGCAGCGGGAAAAACGGAAAGATAACGTATTTGTCGGAGATGGCGAAGTCGTGAACCATGCCGGCCCACGGAGCGTTGAACCACACTTCGTGTTTCAGCTTGCCGTCTGGGCCGATAACGAAATACGCGACGTCTGTTGTGCCGTCGCCCTTGGCTTGATACGCAAAAGTGAGGAGCTCGTTCGTAGCCTGGTCGACGTGCGGATGCGCAGACATCCAGACGGATTTCACGCTGCCGTTGTAATCGTAGCGGCCGACCGTTTCGAGCGTATAGGGATTGAGCTCGTAGGGCATGTCGTCTTCTTTGAGTGCCAGCAGCTTACCGGCGTGCCAGACGACGTTGGTGTTGGCCGTGCCGGGATTACACTGCTTAGCGAGCGGGTCGCGCGCGTAGCGATTGCGGTAGCGCCCGAAAAGCGCGCGGCGATGTTCGGCTTGGAGCTGGTAGCGCGCAGTCTTGACGTAGCGGCTGCGAAAATCGACGTGGCCGTTGTCGAAGCGGAACATGATAACCATGCCCTCGCCGTCGATAAAAATGTCGTCGCCGCCCATCGGCGGGTACTGGCGATCCGGACCGCAGCGGTAGAGGATTCCGTTGAGGTCTTTGGGCACCTCTCCGTAAGTGACCTCGCAATCGCGCAGGTCGGCTTCGAGACGGCTGGGCGCGCCGAAGCCCTGGTAAATCGGAAGGTCCGGAAAACGGACCGCGCCCACCGCTGACAATTCTTCCAGATAGATGCTGCCCATGTTGAACTCCTTGCTGCGCTCAGTTCGGTTAGATCGAATCTTCGATCCGTCGAAGAATGCTAGTCGCCTGCCAACATGTTTGTCAATGCCGCGTGGACGCACAGGATTTGGCACCTGTAATTCGTCGAAAAAGGCGAGTAATGCGCGCTGCTGGTAGCCCTGAAAAGTGTGTCGAGTAAGACGGACACCCATCGTTTTTTTTGTATGAGTTACGTGGAAATCTACTCGGCATGGTGTGTCGAGTAATTTGGAGAAAGATTGGCAGGGAGCAGACGCAATGCTGACGCCCGGATGGCCGGAAGTTGGGAAGCACAGAAGGCCGGGCGCAGCGGCAGCGATGGGTTCTTGCCGGCGCCCTCGCTGTACCGTCATTTTTTCCGCCCTTTACTCCTTTTTGATTTTTGATTCTTGCTTCTTATTTTTTGTTTTTGACTGCGGACTTTTTCGAGGCGAATCGGGGCATTCGGACTGCGGTTCGAAGATAGCATTTTGTGGAGCGAGTTTAACCTGTACGGAAGTACGGAAGAAGTTCAGGGTGGTCGCAAGACAGGATTTGCGACGGAGGAACGGAGACATAGAGAAATTACCCCGGCAGGGGCGAAGAGATCCGAGGAAACGACTATCTTCAGCCCTTCGCGGCGCCAGATGGGCTGCACTCGATCTTTCCCCCTTATACCTCTTGATTGGCATATCCAGCCTCGTGAATTCTCTCTCACGTCGGCTGGTACAAGAAAGCCCGGTCAGGTTATGCGGCGGGCCAACGGGCGATGTGGTTTCTTCACCTCCATCTTACGAGTCACTTAAAAAACTGGATAGCTCAAATAGACCTAAGTCGTAGAAGCAAACCACCCGCACGAACGAGCAACATCTTGCGGCTTCACGTCCGGCGGAATTCCGTTTCTGCGAGGTTCTTTATGTTTGCGAGCATCGAATTATCGCCGTCGTTGGAATCCTCGTATCGCTTCTGGCCATTTGCGACGGCTGCGAAATCACCCTGCGTTATTTCGAGTCGCGAAGCCTGATCGCCGCGCTTCTTGAGGTCATAGGTCACGGTCAGATAGTTCGAGGGATCGTCCGCGATTTTCGAGTTGGGATCGATGACGGTGTACACGAGCCGATAAGGCGGTTCCACGGTGACGATATGCCCCGTCACGTAAATGATTCCGTCGGCAGCGCCCCTCCACAGCAGAGCAGAGCCGGATTTCCAATCGGATTCGGCGTTGCACCCAAACATGTATTGTCTTATGAATTCCGAGTCGGTCAGGACCTTCCAAAGAACTTCGACGGGAGCATCCACTTCGACGTTCTTGCGTATCAGTAATTCGGTCACGTTCGATTTTTCTCCAAGGTAAGGGACGCGCTAGAAGAGAACTTCTAGTGCTCGGGGGTTTCGTGCGCGCCGACTGTTTCGTCGGGCACGTCGCCGGTGCGGCCTTTGACGCGGTCGTAGACGCTGTAGTGGCAGGTCGAGCCGAGCGCCTCGTTGTAGTAGGTCGAAACGCCCAGCGCGGTGCGCAGCTCCTCGTTGAAACGGCGCAGGTCGCTCAACTGGGTCACGCGTATGGGCACCTTCTGGCCTTCGTTGGTCAGGAGAAATTTCTGGTAGCCCGCATCCCAAAGCCGCGTGAACTGGCCCTGGAGCATGTTCGAGGGAATGATGGTCATACGGAAACTGCCCTGCGGTTCCTTGCGAAGCTCCGCGCCGCAATTGTATTTCTCGATGCGCACCACGCCGCCCGAGCTACGAACCAGAAATCCCTTGGCTGCAAGGGATTCGACCTGAGGCTGAGTGAAGAGCTTGTCTACGTACCACATGGACGATCAGGATATGAATTTGGCGGGTGGTCTGTAAAGGTAAAAAAGCGCGAAGTGACGATACGTTTGAAATTGGGGGCGGGCAGGACTACCCTTAGGGAGCATGAACAGCCCGCTCCATTTACTGATTATCGGGATCATTGTCGTAGTGCTGTTTGGTGGGCGAAGGATTTATCCCGGGAAGCCGCCTACTCACCCACTTCCTGTCACTAGCCCGGTAGAGAGTGCCCGTACGTCGGTAGCTCCGAAAGAAAAGCCGTGGCAAGCGCTGACCTGGTTTCTGCGTCCTCGGCGTCCGCGTTAGTCTTCGATTCGCGACTAGAATTCCTTCCAATTGCTCTTTCGACTCAAAGCCGATATAACGTGACGCGGCGAGGACACGGCGAATTGCGCCCGGAGCGCCAAGCATGTGCGCCGGGCATGGCATGCCGCGCCCCTCCAAAACTACCAAGCGAACCAGATCGAGGTAGATGGTATTGCGCAAGCCAAGGACTATTGCCGGGCGTAGCAGTGCTACGCCCCTACGAAGAGGAAGCGGAGGCGTAATGAGGACAGCAGGAGTGCGCACACGCGTCGCGCTAGTCATTACCGGCGTTCTACTGGCTGCATGTACTGTGATTTCGAGCGCGGCGGCGCAGGCTGCGCCTGATGGCGCGGCGCTGTTCAAGGAACACTGTTCGATGTGTCACCTGAGCGACGCGGCGAAAGGGAGTGCCGCCCCCACAACAGCCGTGCTGGCGCAAAAGTCCCAGGAAGAAATCCTGCGCGCGCTTGAATCCGGAGCGATGGTCATCTACGGCAATCGCATCTCCAAGGCTGAGCGGCAGGCGGTCGCTGCATTCCTCTCGTCCAACACCTCAACCACCGCAGCTCTGTCTATGGCGAATCTCTGCGCGACAAAGCAGCCGATCACAACCGGTGGAATGCTTCGCCCGGAAAATTGGAATGGCTGGGGCGTCGATGTGGTGAACTCGCGCTATCAGGCGCACACACCCATCCGCGCCGCTAATGTGGCAGGTCTGAAATTGAAATGGGCGTTCGGGATTCCCGATGCAAGCACCGCGTACGGCCAACCGACTGTCGTTGCGGGCCGGGTGTTTTTTGGCTCGGGCGACGGAACGGTCTATGCGCTGAGCGCCGATAGCGGATGCACGATATGGACGTACCGAGCGGACACAACCGTGCGGAGCGCAATTACGGTAGCCGCGGTCGGCGAGAATCGCTACCTGGCTTATTTCGGGGACGGCGAAGCGAATCTGTATGCAGTTGACGCTCAGAATGGAAAACTCGTATGGAAGGTCAAGATTGATTCGCATCGCGCTGCCAGGATTACTGCAGCGCCTCAGCTATATCACAACCGCCTTTATGTGGGCCTCGCGTCGAACGAGGAACTGAGCGGAGGCGATCCTAATTATCCCTGCTGCACATTCCGCGGAAGCGTGGTCGCGGTGGACGCGCTGACCGGAAAGCAGATCTGGAAGGCGTACGCGATTGCCGAAGCGGCCGGGCCATCGAAACCCGGCAGCAGCCATGCAAAGTTCAGTCCCGCAGGTGCGGCGATCTGGGACGCGGTCACGATTGACGCAAAGCTCGGCAGGCTTTATGTGGGAACAGGCGACGCATACGTTGACCCTGCCGCCGATGGCACTGACGCAATCGTTGCGTTCGATCTGGCCACGGGGAAACGGCTGTGGGTCCAGCAGAAAACTCCCGACGACGTCTTCAACTTCGGCTGCATTGATCCGCGTCACTTCAATTGCCCGCCGCGGCCAGGCGAAGATGTGGACTTCGGCTCCTCGCCGATCCTGCAAGATTTAGGCAATGGCCATCGGATTCTGCTGGCCGGTCAAAAGACAGGCGTGATGTACGGACTCGATCCAGACAACGGCGGAGAAGAACTCTGGCAGGCCCGCGTGGGACAAGGAAGCGGCTTGGGAGGAATCGAATGGGGCTCGGCGACGGACGGAACGAACGTTTACGCCGCAAATTCCGATATCTCGACGCTTACATCCTCGGGTGCTGCTCCCCCGCCTCCAGGCGGGCTTGCCGCGATTGATATCCGTACGGGAAAGCTCCTGTGGAAGACGATGCCTCCGAAAACGCCTTGCGAGGGCAAGCCAGGGTGCAGCGGAGGGCAGCTCGCCGCTGTGACCGCGGTTCCCGGCGTGGTGTTCTCCGGCGCGATGGACGGGCACCTGCGCGCGTACTCGGCCGCCGGCGGCAAGATCCTGTGGGACTTCGATACGCAACCTGACTTTCCTACCGTGAATGGCGTCCCCGCCCACGGCGGCTCGATGAGCGGCAGCGGCCCGGTAGTTGCCGGCAACATGTTGTTCGTCGCGTCGGGCTTCACTGTGACGGCGGGCATGGCGGGAAACGTGGTGCTCGCCTTCGAAAGCCAACCGGCGACTGCTGCGACGGCGACCAACTCGCACTGATTGGGCATGCTGCGAGCGGCCGCCTTCGAGCATCCAATGGGTGCCCCGGCGAGGATTGGGCGCCTGAGAAATCCGAAGGGCGCAGCAAGCGTCGCCCCTACAAAATCCGGGCACATCTGCTAAACTGTTCCGAATTAGCAAGGTACGGGAAATTACCGGACATCAGACTGCAAAAATGACGCCATCGAACAAACCGGTCGTATCGCCGGCCCAGCCGGGCTCCGACAGCCGTGTGGGTCAGCACCTGCTGGAGCGCATCGGCAACACGCCGCTTATCAGAATCGAGCGGACCGCATCGGAATTCCCGAACGCGACGATTTGCGCGAAGGCGGAGTGGTTCAATCCGGGCGGCTCGGTGAAGGACCGCGCGGCCTATTCCATGATTCGAGAGGGCGAACGCCGCGGGGATCTGCGTCCGGGCAAGGTGATTCTCGACGCGACCAGCGGAAACACGGGCATCGCCTACGCGATGATCGGGGCGGCGCTGGGCTATCGCGTGAAGCTCTGCTTGCCATCGAGCGCGTCGCCGGAACGCAAACAAATTCTCGCCGCGTACGGAGTCGAAATCGTATCCACTCCTGGCGGTGAGGGCACGGACGGCGCGATTAGGCGCGTTCGTGAAATTTACGAAGCGGACCGCGAGAAGTATTTTTATCCCGATCAATACGGCAATCCGGCGAATCCCGCGGCGCACTATGCCACCACGGCGCCGGAAATCTGGGAACAGACGCACGGCCAGATCACGCATTTCGTCGCCGGGCTCGGCACGAGCGGAACTTTCGTCGGCACCACGCGGCGGCTGAAGGAGCTGAACCCTCAGATTCGCTGCATCAGCTTTCAGCCGGATTCCAGTTTCCACGGCCTGGAGGGGCTGAAGCACATGGCCACGGCGATCGTGCCGCCGATTTACGATGCCACCCTCGCGGATGAAAATATGGAAGTGCTCACCGAAGACGCGCAACGAATTGCGAAGCGGCTGGCGCGCGAGGAAGGACTTCTCGTGGGCGTCAGCGCCGGAGGCGCGCTCTGGGCGTGTCTTGAAATCGCGCGGCGGCTCAAGCGCGACGAACGAGCCGTGATCGTGACGGTGTTCCCCGATTCGGGCGAAAAATATCTGAGCGAGCGATTCTGGAGCGAAGAGTGAGCGCGCCCGCCCTGAAAATACGGGAAGAGATGTTTCGCCGAATCCATGCGCACGGCGTGGAGACCTATCCCCACGAATGCTGCGGCGCCATTCTCGGGCGCGATGGCGAAGGCTCGCGCGAAGTGATTGACCTGCTGCCGCTCGCCAATCGCCGGGACGATTCGCCGCGGAACCGGTTCGAGGTGACCGCCGACGATGTCCGCCTGGCGGAAAAAACGGCGAGAGAGAAGAAACTCGAATTGATCGGGTGGTATCATTCGCATCCCGATGCTCCGGCGCGACCGAGCGAATACGACCGCGATCACGCCTGGCCGTGGTATAGCTACATTATCGTAAGCGTTCAGAAGGGCGAGCCGCGCGATACCACTTCGTGGCGCTTGCACGACGACCGCGCCGCATACGACCCCGAAGAGATCGAAGTCCTGGCTCATTCGACGGGCATCTAATAGCAGGTACACGAGGAGGAAGGCGAATGGCAGTTAAGGTCATCATTCCGACGCCGCTGCGCGCGTACGCGGGCAAACAGGAAAGCGTGGAGGTGCAGGCAGCGACGGTGGGCGAGGCGCTGGCCGCGTTGACGGGCAAGTTTGCGGAGCTGAAAAAGCACCTTTATTCCGATGACGGGCGCCTGCGCAGCTTTGTGAACGTTTATGTGAATGACGAGGACATCCGCTACCTCCAGAAGGACCAGACAGCCGTCCGCGAGGGCGATACGATCAGCATCGTGCCCTCGATTGCCGGCGGCGCGCGCGACTGAACCGGTTAAGGCAAAGGCTGCAACGGGAGATTTTTTCGATGGCGACGAAAACTGGAATTCCAGCGGGGCCGGCGATGACCAAACCTGGCGTCACGCTTTCCAAAGAAGAAGTGATGCGCTACAGCCGCCACCTGATCATGCCTGAAGTGGGCATGGAGGGGCAGCTCAAGATCAAGCAAGCCAAAGTCCTCTGCATTGGCACAGGCGGATTGGGCGCACCGCTGGGACTCTACCTCGCAGCGGCCGGTGTGGGACGGATCGGATTGGTGGATTTTGATGTGGTGGATACCACGAACTTGCAGCGCCAGGTTCTCTTCGGCACCAGCGACGTGGGCCGGCCCAAGACCGAGGCCGCGGCCGAACGCTTGCGGAATCTGAATCCGGACATACGGATTGATACATTCGAAACACAGCTGACGAGCGCCAACGCGCTCGAATTGTTCAAGGATTACGACATCATCGTGGACGGAACGGATAACTTTCCCACGCGCTATTTGGTAAACGATGCGTGCGTCATTACCGGCAAGCCCAATGTGTATGGTTCTATTTTCCGCTTCGAGGGACAGATCACCGTGTTCGGATACCCGGGCGGCCCTTGCTACCGGTGCCTCTATCCCGAACCGCCGCCGCCTGGACTGGTGCCTTCGTGCGCCGAAGGCGGGGTGCTCGGCGTGCTGCCGGGAATCGTCGGCACGATTCAGGCAGCCGAGACGCTGAAGCTCATCATCGGCAAGGGCGAGCCGCTCATTGGCCGGCTGCTGCTGTTCGATGCGCTGGCGATGAAATTCCGTGAGTTGAAACTGCGCAAGAATCCGGAATGCCCTGTTTGCGGCGAACATCCAACCCTGACCAAGCTGATTGACTACGCCGAGTTTTGCGGAGTTCGCGGCGAGGAGGGTCCAACTACAGTGACCAACGTGCCGGAGATAACTCCGAAGGAGCTGAAGACGCGGCTCGACCGTGGCGACGATATCTACATCCTCGACGTGCGCGAGCCGCACGAGTATCAGATCTGCAACATCAACGGGCATCTGATCCCGCTAGGAGAGCTCTCGAAGCGCGTCCACGAGCTCGACAGCTCGCGCGAGATCGTCGCCCATTGCAAGAGCGGAAAACGCTCGGCGGAAGCGGTCGAGTTTCTGCGCGGCGCGGGCTTCCGTAAGATATCGAGCTTGAAAGGTGGTATTCTCGGCTGGTCCGACGAAGTGGACCCGACGGTGCCGAAGTACTGACGACGCACTGAGCCCGTTCGAGCGACGATTGCCCAGGTTTTGCCGGAGGATTGAATGGCAGCGACGAAGATTACGATCCGCACCGATGGTTCCATACGAGTGGAGGGCGACTTCGAAGTCCTGGACCAGGATGGCAAGGCATTTGGCCTCGCCGGGCGTAACAAGATTGGTCTTTGCCGCTGCGGGCACTCCGAAAACAAGCCGTTCTGCGACGGCGCCCACAAGAAAGTGAACTTCCAGAGTGTGATCCAGGCGTTCGATCTCCCGCCGGTTCCCCCAGCCCCACCAGCCCCCCTTCCCAAGCCCTAGAGCGCGCCCTCCAGGTGAGAATCTCACCGATAGGACGTATTCCCACTTAGCCTGAGACGTCCTGAGACGCCCTGTGTATCCTTTTGCGACGTTACCGGGTACTCGACGGGGAAACTCCTTGAGAACTAGTATAGTTAGTTAGGGGCATCGCCGCTCCGAAACGGCACATGAGTTGCTGTTTCACTGTTTTCTGGGGGCAGTGTGGCGGGTCTGGGCAAATCTTGGGGGCGGTACCGTATCGGCGTGGTCCTGCTCGGGACGATTGCCCTGGCCGGATTCTGCGTGGTTCTGTGGTTCCTTCGCAAGTCTCACTACGTATCCGACCCGCTATTCGATGCCTACCTGGAAATGGCGGGTAGCCTGATTGCCTTCACCTTTGCCGCGAATGCCATGGTGCGATTCCGCGGAACCCATGACCGAATTTCGCTGATTCTGGCTTTCGGGTTTGTCCTGGCGGGGCTGATCGAAGCCGGAAGCAGCATGTCGTTCTATCACGGGATGCTCGTGCCGCCGCCCGGAGGGGCGCAAATCTCGCTGGGGTGGCTCGCGGGGCGAACACTGCTTGGCGTGCTGCTGCTGGCCGCGCTGATCGTTGAGAAGCGGATCCCGGTATCACGCGATCCCGGAAAAGAAATCGCGGGCGTGACGCTTATCGTGGGGGCCGTCGCGTACCTGACCAGCGTCTTTTACTTCATGCTGCCGCGCGCGCCGAAAGTACATCCTGGCGCCTTTGTGCCGCGCGGGTGGGACCTGCTTCCTGCCGTGATTTACATTGTCGCGACGGTGGGATACGGCTGGCGATTGCGGCGTACGACCGCAGCCCTGGACCGGGCGCTCTTCATCGCCGCCGGACTGAACGTCATTTGCCACATCACGATGAGCCAGTCGCAGCGCATGCTCGATGCGCCGTACACCCTCGCGCACGGGCTGGTGGTTTTGAGCTACGTGGTCGTGCTCGGCGGAACGTTGCTCGATAACGCCCAACTCTTCGATCAGGTGAGCCGAATGGCCGCCTCGGATTCACTCACCGGTCTCGCGAATCACCGCCGCCTGCTCGAAGCGCTGGAGAACGAGATCGAGCGATCCCGCCGCAACGGGCGCCAATTCGCGGTGTTGCTGTTCGATCTGGACGGCCTGAAAAAGATCAACGACAAATACGGCCACCTCACAGGTAGCCGGGCGATCAAGCGCCTGGGAAGCGTGCTGCGGAACAGCAGCCGGATGATTGACACGCCGGCGCGATTTGGCGGCGATGAGTTTGCGCTGGTCCTTCCAGAAGCGGGCGGACACGAAGCCGAGCAGGCCGCAACGCGCATCTGCGAGAAGCTTGCGACGGACGGCGAGGAACCGTTTGTCTCTGTCAGCGTGGGACAGGCCGTGTATCCGGCGGACGGGACCACCATTGAACAGCTTTTGGGCGCGGCCGACCTGGCGCTCTACAGAATGAAAAGGCGGGGGCCGGGGAAGTTTCATCTCAGGCATTTGGTGGCGTGCTTGTGAAGAAGAAAAGGGGGCATGCGATATGCCGCTTGGGCTAGGGGGATCCAAGTCGTTCAACGCCATACGTTGCGAAACACGAGTTCCCATGGAAGTCGGAGTGCAAATCAGCGGTCATGGCGCGCATCCAGGAACGGAAACCACATTTACGGAGAATGTGAGTTCGCGCGGAGCGCGCGTGTTCAGTACCCGCCGGTGGAAGATCAATGACCGGATGGTGATCACGACGCCTGCGGGTTCTTTTCAGTCAACCGCGCGCGTCGCGTATTGCCATTCGGTGCCGCAGGCTGGTTTCGCGGTGGGGCTGGAGTTCGTCGAACCCAGCGCGGGCTGGGTGGTGGGCGACGGATTCGGACGTTAATTGCCGCGGATTTCTGATCCCGGTGATTTCCCTGCTTTGATTTACTGCACGAATCCAACTTTAGGTTCCGCGTCCGGAGCGGGTGCCTCCGGCAGCTTCCCGAATTGAGCCTCGTAACGGGACACGTTCTCCTCCAAGGCGCGCAGCAGCCGCTTTGCGTGCCTGGGATTCAAAATCAAGCTCGCGACCAGCTTCCCCTGCGCCACGGTAGGAAACATATAGACAAAGTTGAGCGTGAATTCCTCGGCGTTGTGATGGACGACGACGAGATTTGAATACTGGCCGAGCAGTTCCTTCTCGTCGGCCTTGATCTGAGCTTGCTGCTGCTGTTGTTGCTTTGGCGCTTCGGCCATTGCCTTCTCCTCCCATTGCGATCCGCTGGAATAACGTTCCCCGGCGCGTTCCTTCTCACTATAGCAGAGCCGAGATTCGGTTCTGGATGGTTTTTCCGCAGCCCCCGCGCGCGCCACGATTGACGATCGCGCATGTTAAGCGTAGTTTATACATGAAGTTCAACCTAGTTAACCTATGGCCAGCGTCAAAAAAGATTCGGAGGCATCGTCATTCGGGTCCGCCCGGCCGACTACTGAGATTGCCTCCGCGTCCCCCGTCGCTCGCGACCTGATCGGCCTGCTGACTCATGAAGACCTGGATCGCGCCCGGGACCGCTGGCGAGTCACCCGGGCCCGGTGGAAGGGTCGGGGAGCGAAGAGATTCGGCGGGCTCCGCGTGCTCTGGCTTCTCGTCGGGCCCGGCGTCCTGGTCTTTCTCGGCGAGAACGACGCGCCGAGCATGCTTTCTTACTCCGCCACGGGCGCGCGATTCGGCATCGGATTCTTTATTCCGTTCGTCGCGCTCACATTTCTGATGGGTCTCGTCGTTCAGGAGATGACTGTTCGCCTGGGCGCGGTCACCCACCGGGGGCATGCTGAACTGATCTTCGACCGGTTCGGAAAGTTCTGGGGATTTTTCTCGATGGGAGATCTGGTCCTCGGAAATTTTCTGACGCTCATCACGGAATTCATCGGCATTCGCGCCGGTCTGGGATTTTTCGGCATTCGTCCCGTGATTGCGGTGGGCATCGGGTTATTAGTCGTGGTCGCCGCGATGACGACCGGCCGGTATTGGACGTGGGAGCGCATCACGCTGGGACTGGCCATCTTCAATGGTCTCTTTATTCCCGCCGCCATTCTGGCGCATCCGGACTGGTCCGCCGTAGGACACGCCATGCTGACCTGGACGCCTCTGCCGACGGGACACGCATCCGAAATCCTACTGCTGATTCTTGCGGACATCGGCGCGACCGTTACGCCCTGGATGATTTTTTTCCAGCAGAGCGCGGTCGTGGACAAGGGGATGCAACCGCGCGACATCAGGGCCGGGCGCTTTGATACCCTGCTCGGCGCGCTATTGGCCACCGTGTTCGCGATCGCCGCCCTTCTCGCCACGGTTCCGCTGTTCCATCACGGCATCGACGCGTCTCAGTTCGAGGGAGCTCAATTCGCCGAAGCGCTGGAGCCCTGGATCGGTCATGTTGGCGCGGCGCTTTTCGCGCTCGGCATTTTCGAGGCCGGAATCGTGGCCGCCATCGCAATTTCCACTTCTTCGGCCTACGCGTTCGGCGAGGTCCTGCAGACCGGGCACAGTCTAAATCGGCCTGTTCGCGACGCATGGCCGTTCTATTCGACTCTGCTCGGCTCGGCCTGCGCCGCTGCGGGACTCGTGCTCATTCCCCACGCCCCGCTCGAATTTGTGGTGCTGACGGTGAATGTGATCGCCGTACTTGCCATGCCTCCCGCGCTCGCTTTTCTGATACTTCTGGTGAACGATCGCGACGTCATGGGCGAACATGTGAACGGTTTCTGGGAAAACGCTGCCGGCATAGCCGTCACCGTGCTGTTGGTGTGCGTCGGAATTGGATTCGGACTCGCTACTGTTTTCCCGAGTTTGCTGGGACGCTAGCTTTGCACTGGAATCGAAAGAGTTCTCTCGAATTTCGATCGCAACCGACCGAGGGTTATGCGTATGAAACCAAACGATAGCGAAAGCAAGTTTGCCGGGAATCCACGACGTGCTGATTCCGTCCCGGAAATCGCGGCGAAGCCGGATCTAGAGGATCCGCGGGTGGTGCTATCGCTGCTGGAAACCGACCAGGTGGTCGCCGCCAAGCAAAAAACGCGTTTCGGCCGCCGAAATCTCTCGGTTGGAGTGCAGGTGTTGCTCTGGGGATTGCGTATCTATGTCGTGGCCATGCTGGTGCTGGTCGTGGTTTCGGTGATTCGCGCAATCCATCCGATGCACTGAGCAACTGCTTGAATGGACGCACCGGCTGCGCCGGGCGCCGATGCCATGATCTTTCTCGGGAACTTCGCTGTGAAATCCTAACTGGCTGTGGGAAAATTTCGGCCGGAGCGGAATGTCGCTCGCGTAACATCGGAGCGTAGCGGAATAACTCGTGCAGCCCGGCCAACCCAAAAGAAAACTTCGACCCTTGGGAATATTAGCCCTGATTGTAATTCTGGCGGCGGGTGTGCTGACGGCGATCAACGCCTCCAGAAATTGGCGCGCGACGGCCGCAGCCAAGCGGCTAAAAAACCCGGTTCCTCCGACCGCCGGCGCCATCGCCGCCGGGAAGCAGGCCTACGGCGAGCACTGCCGGAGTTGCCACGGAGAGAAAGGCGACGGCAGGGGCGAGAAAGCCGGCGAGCTTTCCGTCGCGCCCGGTGACTTTACCGACGGGCAGGCGATGCGCCGGCGCACCGACGGCGAGCTTTTCTGGCAAATTACCCGCGGGCGGCTCCCGATGCCCGCCTTTGAAGACAAGCTGAGCGACGAAAAGCGCTGGCAGCTGGTTGACTACATCCGCACCTTCGCGGACAAATCGTCCGCTGCCACCCCGGCAGCTCCGCTTACTTCACTTTTGCAAGCGCCTCGGAGACTTCCTTCATGTCCGGCACCGTCGGGATGTCGTAGTTTTTGAACCAGGCAATCTTGCCGGCCCGGTCAACGATCGCGATTGCGCGTCCGGTGATTCCCTTGTCCGCGAGATAAACGCCGAATTTATCCGCGACAGCTCCGCGGGGTTGAAAGTCCGCGAGCAGCGAATAGTGGATCCCCATTTTCTCCGCGAAGGCCTTGTGCGACCACACGCTATCCACGCTGAGACCCAGCACGGTGGCATCCAATTGCTCGAAGCGCTTCATGTCGTTCACGAGGCAGACGTGCTCGTTGGTGCACACCGGGCTCCAATCGAGCGGATAAAACACGATCACCACATTTTTTTTGCCCTGGAAATCCGAGAGCTTCACGTCCTTCTGATTCTGATCCTTCAACGTAAAATCCGGAGCCGCAGCTCCCACGGAAATTGCCATGCCCATCCTCCTGGTTCGCTCGCGCGAATGATTTTCGGAACGCTCGACCGGTTGGCTTCGAGCACTCATGATAGCCGAACCCGGCGTGACCCACAAATGCCGCGCAAAAGTGCACGCGGGGATTCGCCCGGACAAACAAAAAGGCCTTGCCGGTTCGCGCCGGCAAGGCCTGCAGAAAATTCACAATCGAAGACGGATCGTCGCTGCTACGGTTTCGGAGCCGGGGCGGCGGGAGCGGGCCGCGGAGCAGCGGCCTTGGGAGCCGTTGTTCCCGAAGTCTTCACCGGATAACTCTGATCGTAGAGACGAATGATATCCTGGGTGACATCAATCTGGTTCGCGGCGAAAATCACCGGAGTCTGCTGCGAGGAGTCATCCAGGACGACCGCGTATCCATTGTCCTTCGAATATTTATTCAAGACGTCCACGAGCTTCCGCCCGATGCGGTTCACGACGTCTTGCTGGGCATCGTTCGTGTCATCCTGAAATTCCTGTTGCTTCCGCTGAAACGCGCGGGTCAACTGATCGCCTTCGCGCGTGAGCCGGGCCTTCTCCTCATCGCTCAAGGTTGACTGGCCCGTCTGCAGCCTGTTCCGAAGGTCCTCGATCTGCTTTTGCAGGTTCTGAAGCTCCGTGGTCCGAGGAGCGAATTGCGACTGCAGTTCGGCCGCCGCCTGCTTGCCTTCCGCCGTGCTGGCGATGGCCGCCTGAATATTGATGACTCCTACTTTCGCCGACGCCTGCGCGCCAGCGTTGCCGGCCTGCGCCCACACCGCGGGCGTCATTAAGAGGGCTGCCAGAATCGGGACTACCGCTCGAATCTTCATTCTCACTCCTCATTCAAATGTGTTAGAGAATTTTGATAATCGCAAACTGCAAATTATAGCTACGAATCAAGAGCATGGTCAATTGGATTCGCCTTGCGGCACCCACGGAGTCACTAGCTAAATCCTTCCGCGGTCGTTACGCGAAAAACCTTACCCTGCTTGCTCCCCAATAGAGTCCGATGCGGTCTCCGCGTGCCCGGTTGGACGCGCTCTGAGCCGGCGGCGCTAGTGCGGCAGCGGAACCAACAACACCCGATTATTGTCCGGATCCACCAGCACGGCCAGGTTGAGCTTCGGGTCAATCGCCACGGCGTTCGGGCCGAGCACGAACGTTGAAGTCTGCGCCCCTCCCAATCCGAGGACCGCGCGCACCTGCGGATTCGTGCACGCGGGTGTGGCAATGCTCGGCGGACACGTGTAATCGAGCACCGACATCGTGTGGCTTCCCGCGTTAAGGGTGACGAGCGAGCTCGTTTGGAAATTATAGTCAATGGAAGTCGGAGCAATCCCCACGCTGACCGTGGTTGTGGTCAACGTGGCAGGATTCGTGATGTCTATATTGTTTAGCAGGCTGTTCACGGTCAGAAACACCTGGTTAACCGGGTCGAACACCACTCCGCTTGGATTCTCGAGATTGCTTACGCGCCCCACGATCGAGTCCGTGCCCATATCAATGATGTCCAGGCTGCTTGTGGAAGAAGCCGTGGCCACGGCCGCGAAATCCAGCGTGGGGTCCACCGCCACCGCGACCGGGTCCTGATCAACCGCGGGGCTGGCCCCAAGCGCTGCGGCGATCTGTGTTCCCGTCGCTGTGGTTGCGCGCGAGACGTCCACAAAGCTCACGCTGCCCGTGCTGAACAGATTCCCCGAGTTCGTGCTGGTTACCGCTGCAGTCGCCGTATCCTGGTTGAACGCGACGCCGGTCGGATTCAGGCAGCTCTCTCCGCACAAAGGTATTGCCGGTAATGCCAGAGCTGATGGGGTTGTGGTCACGTCAATTGCGGTTATGTCATTGCTGCCGTTGTTGGCCACCACGGCAATGCCGAGCCGCGGAATGATGGCTACGCCTTCCGGTGTGGTGCCTACCGGCACCGGCGCGCCTATTACGCCAACGGGCCCGAGCGACTCGGGCGAAAAAGTCGGTGACACCGGAGTGAGAGAAACTAGCGAAGCGGTGTCGTCCTGGGAGTTCGTGATAATCGCCATATCGCGATCGGTATCCACCGCGACGGCTACTGGGGAATTCCCGACGCTGACGGCCTGGATGACGTCTAGATCGGTGACATTCGAAACCGAGCCGTCCGCGTTCAGCACGTCAACCAAATAGCGCCGCGCGCCGCTCAGCATGCTGGCGGGAACCATGGCCGTCAGCTGGCGGCATGTGGTTGTGCATGAGCTTGCCACCGGGGTCGCCAGCGGAGTCTGATCGAGCCGCACGACGGAACCGGGGGTGAAATTTCCGCCGGTTATGATCAGTTGCAGCGGCACGGCGGACGTGAACGCGGCAGCCGGCCTCGCCTCCAGAATTTGCGGTGAAGTAAGCGCCGGACCGAGCGAAAGAATCGAAACCGATCCGCTTCCGCCGTTCACAATGACGGCCTCGTTGCTGATGGGATCCACCGCCACGGCCTCTGGCATGCCTCCCAAACCACTGACTTGCTTTAAGACCACGCCGTTCTCGAGATCGGCGACCACCGCTGTAGCACCGGTAACCGATCCTTGGATCGCGACGCCGATATCCTCTAGTGGATTCACGGCGGAAGCGGAATAATTCAGCGTGTCCAAAGCAACTCCGTTGACGGTGAAAATTACGGGAGCGACAGCATCGTTCAGAAGACTAAAAAGGGTCAGCGTCCGCGCTGTCGGATCGGTCAGCAGCGCCTGGTGGGTTTCCGTGTTAATGCCGACGCCCTGGAGGGTGGAAGAAATTGATACGCTCCCGATCAGTTCCGGCATGCGGCCCACGTCCCCGGCACTCGGCGCGCGGCCGAGGTCCACCAGAGCGGCCGTTCCAGCGCCGCCGGGCGTGACCATGGCCCAATTCAATCTTGGATCGATCGAAACATTGGGACTCGGCCCGGTGCCGTAGGGAGTGACCCCGCTAGTGATCGTCGTCACCGGGCAAGGAGGAGTAGCGCACGGCGGAGTCAGGCTCGTATTCGCATTCGCGAGATCGAGGATCGTGCCCTCGTTGGTGGACTGATTGGCCACGAACGCGCGATGCGTCAACGGATTGACACCGATGGAAAACGGCACCGTGCCGAGGGGAATGATCCCCGGCGCGTAGCTGGCCAGCGAAAGCGTTTGAGTGACCGCGGGGGTCGCAAGACTCAAATCAATCACGGAAATGCTGTTGCTGCCGCTATTCACCACGTACGCGAGGTGGTCGGGCAGCAAATCGTCCACGGCCACTCCGGTGGGCGCCGTGCCCACCGCGATCGTGCCAATCACAGTGTTCTTGGATACTCCCACGAGCGACACAAGCGAGGCGCTGTTGCTACCTGTATTCGCGACGACAGCTATGCCGTCCGCTTCGTCAATCGCCACCGCCGAGGGACTCACTGTGCCGAGCGCGATCGTCGGCGTCGGCGAACCCGAGATCGTGGTGGGGTCCGGCGTGACCGCCAAATTCAGTCCGGTAAGCGAGGGCACACCGGCCGCGGCTGCGTCGCTATTCTGAATGACGAGAGGGTAGAGGCCGGGCGTGCCCAGGCTGGCGTCCTGAATGGAAACGGTCAGTTGCCGGCTGTTTAGAAAAGTCGTGCAGACCTGCGCGCCCCCGCCGCATCCGATTCCATCGAACGTGGCTGTCGTTTTGTTCGGCACGAAATAGCCGCCGGTTAGACTCACGGTCAGGCTCGCGCCACCATTGTCTTCCTGCACGCTATCTGGCGACGACGCAATCAATGCAGGACGCACGGGATCGACCTCGAGCGTCAGCGTCCCGGAAGTCAGCGCGCCACTTTGCGACTCCAAGCTGATCGTAACGCTTCCGGCTACCGCCAATTGAGCGGCCGGGATCGTGGCGCGAAGCAACGTTCCGCCGAGGAACGTCACATTCGCCGCCGGAATGGCGACGCCGCCCACAACCACCTGTGTTGTTGATAGAAGGCTCGTGCCGGAGATATACACGTCCTGCTGCACGGAGCCCTCCGCGGCCACGGTTGGCTCCAGCGGAGTCGTGGCGCTAAACGTCGGCGGACCGCCGCTCCCGACCGTGACCGACGCCGATTGCTCTTGAGTCGGATCGGCGCCTGATTGCGCTGTAACCGTCACGGCCCCGACCGAAGTGGTGGGGGCGAAGTATTCTCCCGGATTGCCGCAGGCAGCGCTGGGATTGGGGCAGATGAAACCGACGGTGGCGTTTCCGCCGGGAATCGAGTTCACCAACCAAACGATCGAGGTGTCGTTGGTGCCAGTGACCGTTGCAGTGAATTGAAAGTCTTCTCCCGGACCAATCGAAGCGGTGAGCGGAGATATCTGCACGCGAATCCCGGAATCAATCGTGATCGTGAAAGTGGTAAACGCATTGGCTTTGATGCAACTTGTGGCCACGATCAAGAATGTGGCGGGCTGGGGAACTGTTGCAGGCGCGGTGTACAGACCATTCAGGGTGATCGTCCCGAATCCGGTGATTGGGGTGGTAACGTTCGTGATCGTGCATCCGGTCGGTCCCTGGCCCGCCGTGCACTGCGTCGGTGGGATGGTGGTTGAAGGAGTCGCGGGTGGCTCGCAAATTTGCCAGAAAACCGTGCTCGTCGAAGCGCCGGTAACGTTCGCGGCAAATTGCGCCGGATGGTTCACGATGATCGTCAGCGGGGAAAGCCCGGGACCTGAGATCGTGATCCCGACCGCCGTCGCGTTACCCCCGCAACCTGTCACCGATAATATCGTCAGGAGCATCAGCGCTCCCAGTCCCCACCCTCTCATGTGCTTCCCTCCGGCCATCTCCGCTCGATTCCCCACGCCCGCCGCGCAGCAAACGCTTCCGCGCGGTTTCCTTCGGATTTCCTGCCGATTCACTAGAATGTGCGGCTCACCGCAAACCGCAGCGTCGTCCTCGGCTCGAACAGACCCGGCGGGATTGTTTGCGAGGATCGCGTCTGGTCCAGGAAACTTTGCAGCGACGGCACGATCTCCGTGTCGTAGACGCCCAATTGCTTCAAACTTTCTCTCTCGGCCGGTGGGACGAAATAGGCCCCTAGCGGCGGCGTAATTGTCTGATCCAAGCGCAGGTAATTGTACGCGTAATAGATGCGGAACGGCGCCTGGATGATGGGAATCTGGATGTCGATCTCGATTCCCGCTGAGGTGTGCGGCCTGAACTCGGTGCCGGGAGCGATGGGCAAATTATTGGGAATGTTCACGCACGGAGCGCCAAGCGGCTGGCACGGAAAATCCGGGTTCGGGTACTGTTGCCGCAACGAGGCGATCGCGGAAGGATCGAGTTGGAGTTGCGATTTACGCAGGATACCGTTCACGCCAAGATCGTTAAACAGAGTCAGCGTAACGTAAGAGCCCACAATCGGAATCCGGTATTCCACGTTTGCCACACCCTTGAGGTCGCCGCCCGGACGGGTCGGAACAAACTCCAAAACGTTGACCGGTATCGTCTCCTGTATCGGAACTCCCTGCGAATTCAGATTGTGCGGATTGATGAAAGTGATGTTGGTGGTCGTCGAAAACGGAATAAATACGAAAGGCGAAATCGTATAAAAGTCGAAGCCCCGGACGTCTTGTTCTCCGCCCGCATAGAACCGGGTATTCGGAGGCACTTCCTTTCCGCCATAGCCCGTGATCATGCTCCCGTTGAAATGAAGGGCGATAGTGTTGCGGTGGTGATGGTTCGGATGAAAATACGACATGTCGAATACGTTGCTGATCGTATTGACGTTTCCTCCCAGCGGGCCGCCCACCACGCTTGCTCCGTACGAGAAGCTTTTTCCGTGGGTCGGATTGATGGGGCTATCCACGGTGTTGTACGTGAGCGTCGGCGAAATCTGACTCTGGCGGATGCCCTGAAGCGCCGAGGGCCCGGCCAGGCTCGTAAACTTGGTGAATTCGAACAACAGAGTCGCCGACTGGCTGAACGGAGTGATATCCGTGGTGGACCAACCGTAACTGATGCCCAGGCGCGTGAACGACAACCTGCGCAGCGGATAGCTGGCGAAAATCGTGAATCCCTTCGAGTCCGTATTGTAGTTTTCCTGTAGGGCGGGATCGATCGCCACCTGCTGCCCCAACAAAATGCCTTCCTGGCGCGCGGTGTTGTAGTCGTACTTTTGCGAGAAAATAGTGAATCCAGTGGCGATGGGACGGTCGAATAGATACGGCTCCGTGAACCCGAAGTTGATGCTCCGCTGGATATCGCCGATCTGCGCCGAAAGAGTCAGCGTCTCGCCCAGCCCGAGGAAATTGTTCGTCTGGTACGAAAACCCGACGAAGGCGCCTTGGAGCCCGCTGACGCCGCCTGAGAAACTGACCGACTGCTTGCCCTTCTCCTTCACCTTCAGCTTGATGTCCACCGTGCCGGCCTTCACATTTTTCTTCAGCTCCGCGTTTTCGGGCTTGATCGGCTCGAAATATCCGAGCTGATTCAGTCGCAGCAGGCTCAACTCCCAGTAACGGTTGTTGAAGACCTGACCTTCGTCCAGCAGCAACTGGCGGCGGATGACCTTGTCGCGCGTCGTCGTGTTGCCCGAGAATTCGATGCGCCGCACGAAGAACTGCTTTTGCTGATCGAACACGAGCGTCAGATTCACGACTTTCTTTGCCTCATTCACATCGAAATCAGGCTCGGCCGAAAAGTCGATGTAACCGTATTGGCCGTACAGCTTCGTGAAGCTCTCGAGCGATTTACGGACCTTGTCAGCGTCGAAAATGTCGCCTTCCTTCAGCGGAAACGCTCGCGCCAGCAGCTCCGACTTGAAAATCAGTCCCTGGTCCGGGTCGGAGCTGCGGAAAGCGAGCTTGCCCATGTGGAATTGCTCGCCCTCCTCGACGGAAATCACGATGTTGGTTTGCTTCCCGTGCCGGTTGCCGATGATCGGCATCCCGCCGTTGACATCCACTGTCTTCATTTCCTTCGCGTCCACCACAACCTTGAAAAAGCCGTGATCCTGGTACAGGCCCCGGACGCCCACTTCGAGATCCTCATCCAGCTTCGGCTGATCGAACGTCTTGCTCATCACCGGAATGTAAGTGATGCCGAGCGGAATGCCGTACGGCCGGTCATTCTTCATCGTGCGGATGATTTTCCTGGCCGAGAATGCCTTGTTTCCCACCACCGTGATCGTCCCGACTTTCACCTTCGGGCCTTCGTCAATATTGAAGATCAGCTTCACGGCGTTCGATGCGGCGATGCGCTCATAGGTGGGTTTTACGGTCGCGAACTGGTGGCCGTGCGCCGCCAGCAGGCTCTTGATTACGACTTCGGCGCGCTTGATCTTCGTCGGGTCGAACTGACTTTCCACGCTGAGCCCGACTTTCTTTTCCTTAAAGGCATCGAGGATGTCGGACTCCGTGATCGATTTGTTCCCCTTGTATTCGATCCGGCGGATGATCGGCCGTTCCTTCACGTGAAAGATGACGATTTTCCCGTTCGGAGTCTGAGGATCATCCTCCACCTCCAGGGTGATGTCCTCGAAAAACTGCGTGTTCCACAACGCCTGAAAATCGCGATGCAGTCCTTCGGGGCTGTAGGGATCGCCCTCGCGTGAGAAAATGCGCGCCTTCAGCGTGTCGCGCTGGACCCGGCGATTACCCTCAAATTCGATGCGAGAAATGATGAATTGCGGTCCGCCAGGCTCTTGCGCCTGTTGAGCCCAAAGGGATTGACTGAGAGCGAGGGGTAGCAAGCACACAACGGCCAGAATTCCACATGCGCAAACAGAAAGTTTCCTGCTGGCGGCCAAGGTTCTGGTCAAGGCCGCGGTACCCCGCCCAAGATTTTTTGCTCCCCCGCCGGACGTGTTTTAATCCAGCTCGCGCGTGTAGGATTCCTAGTGGGCCACCGGGGTTGCTTCCACCACGGGACGGAACGCGAGGCCTTCGCCGGAGAGAAAAACTTCCAGCGTCGCCGGCATCTGCAATCCGCCCTGAATGAGAGCTTCCGAAAGTGGGTCTTCGACGTACTTCTGCAACGCGCGCCGGAGCGGCCGCGCGCCGTAATTCCGATCGCCGCAGGTCTTCTCGAGAATCCATTGGCGCGCCTCGGGTGTCATGGCGATCTGCACCTGGCGATGAACCAGCGTCTCGTTGATCTGTCCGACGAGCAGGTCGATGATCAGCAGCAGATCCTCGTCCGTCAGCGAATCGAACAGGATTACCTCGTCCAACCGGTTCAGAAACTCCGGATTGAACACACGCTTGACCTCGCTCATCACCATGTCGTCCTGGCTCTTCGCCTGCGCGACTTCGTCCGACGACTGGAACCCAAGCCCGGACTGTTTCTGTAACTGCCGCGCGCCCAGATTCGAGGTCAGGATGATGATGGTGTTGCGGAAGTCAACCGTGTTGCCCAGCCCATCGGTCAGCTGGCCGTCCTCAAAAACCTGCAAAAGAATGTTATACACATCCGGATGCGCCTTCTCGATTTCGTCGAGCAGGATCACCGAATACGGCGTGCGCCGCACGCGCTCGGTCAGTTGCCCGCCCTCTTCGTAACCCACGTATCCCGGAGGCGCGCCGATCAATTTCGATACGGAATGCTTTTCCATGTATTCGGACATGTCGAAACGAATCAGCGATTTTTCGCTGCCAAACAAGAACTCGCCCAGCCTGCGCGCCACTTCGGTTTTGCCCACGCCGGTCGGACCCAGGAACAGGAAGCAGCCAACCGGACGGCCCGGAGCTTTCAAGCCGGCGCGACTGCGCCGAATAGCCCGCGCCAGCGATGTAATCGCCTTTTCCTGGCTGATGATTCGACGATGCAGTTCTTGTTCGATTCGCAGCAGCTTCTGCTGCTCGTCTTCCTTGATTGAAGTCACGGTGACGCCGGTCCAGCGCGCCACGACATCTTCGATATCCTCGCGCGTGACCACGCCAGTCGAGGAATCATCGATCTTGAGCTTCTCGCGCAGCACTCTGAGGTGTTCCTTTTCCTTGCGCTCTTCCTCCGAGTAGAACCGCGCCTTTTCAAACTCGTGGTTCGCGATCGCGGTTTCCATCCGGTGCGTGATAAACTTCACGCGCTTCTGCACTTCGGAAACTTCGTCGGGAAGCATCGCCTGGCGGAGCTTCACGCGCGCGCCGGCTTCGTCGAGCAGGTCAATTGCCTTGTCCGGCAGGAAGCGGTCCGGGATGTACCGATTCGAGAGATACACTGCGTAGCGGATGGCTTCTTCCGTATAGCTGACCGCATGAAATTTTTCGTAGCGGTCGCGGACGCCCTGCAGCACGCGAATCGTTTCGTCTTCGTTCGGCGCCGAGACTTTCACAGCCTGGAACCGCCGCTCGAGCGACCGGTCTTTTTCGACCGACTTGCGGTATTCGCCCGGCGTCGTCGCGCCGATGCACTGAATTTCGCCGCGGCTTAGCGCGGGCTTCAGAATGTTGGCGGCGTCGAGCGATCCTTCGGCCGATCCAGCTCCCACCAGCGTGTGCAATTCGTCGATAAACACGATGGCGTTCTGACTCTCCATCAATTCCTTCATGATGGTCTTGAGCCGCTCCTCGAATTGCCCGCGGTATTTGGTGCCGGCCACGATGAGTGAAAGGTCGAGCGATAGAATGCGCTTGTCCGCCAGAAACGGAGGCACGTCGCCGTCAGCGATGCGCTGCGCCAGGCCTTCGACAATTGCCGTTTTGCCCACGCCTGGTTCGCCTATCAGCACGGGATTGTTCTTCGTACGGCGGCAGAGGATTTGTATCGCGCGTTCCAGCTCGCGATCCCGGCCCACGAGCGGGTCGAGTTGTCCTTCCATCGCCGCCTGCGTCAAATCGCGGCTGAATTCAGCGAGCAACGAAGCTTCTTTTGGCCGGTTCACAGGCACCTTCTCTCCCGCGCTGCGCGCCATTTCCTCGCGCACAGTGGAGAGCCGCAATCCCCGCTCCAGCAGGATTTCGGCTCCAAAGGATTTTTCTTCCCGCAACACCCCCAGAAGCAGGTGTTCCGTTCCGACGTGTTTGTGCCCAAGCCGTTCAGCTTCTTCCGCGGCGTAGTTGAGGATGCGCTTGCATTCCTGACTGAGAGGGACTTCCACCGAAGTCGAAATGCGCTCGCGCACGGTGATGCGCGATTCAATTTCCTTGCGTATGGATTCGATCGAGCCGTGAGTGCGCAGGAAACGGTTTGCCAGCGCTTTGTCCTCGCGCAGCAGACCGAGCAGCAGGTGTTCCGTCTCGATGTACGGGCTTCCGTACTGGCTCGCCTCGTATCGTGCGAAAAATATTACCCGCCGTGCCTTCTCTGTGTAGCGTTCAAACAAGGGTCACCCACGCTCTCCCGGGGTCCGTACCCCAGCGCTCGCCGGTCGCGTCGCATGACCCGCGACGCCGGCAAGCACTTCTGCGCTCGGAGCCAGTTTCCCATGTTCCAGGGCCAGAACACGGTCCGTGCGCTGCGCTAAACTCAAATTATGTGTGGCCAGAATCGAAGTCAGGTGGTGGGTCCGGTGGAGGCGCTCGATCAGTTCGAAAATTGCTTCCGCGCTCCGTTCATCCAGGTCCCCTGTCGGTTCGTCCGCCAAAAGCAACACGGGCTGATTCACCAACGCCCGCGCGATTGCCACGCGCTGCTGTTCGCCACCGGAAAGTTCTCCCGCACGCTGCCTCGCGCGATCGGCCAGTCCAACTTCTCCCAGCCAATCCCCTGCCGCGCGGAGCGCCTGACTCAGCGCCTGTCCTCGAACCAGCAACGGCATCGCCACATTTTCCGCAGCCGTGAAATCCGGCAGCAGATGATGCCGCTGCCACACGAAACCCACGGCCCGGTTGCGATACTCGGCCAGTTCCACCTCTTCAAGCGAACAAAGTAATTTCGCGCCGAAGTATACTTCACCGTTCGTTGGAGTGTCCAGCGCGGCCAGCAAATGCAAGAGCGTGCTTTTCCCGGCTCCGGAAGGTCCGACGATCGCGATCATCTCGCCGCGGTCAACCGAAAAATCAATTCCGTCGAGCGGCGCGATTTCCTGGGTGCCAGAGTAGAAGATTTTGCGAAGGTTTTCCGTGCGCAGGATCTGCCCAGAGTTTGCGACGGCCCTATTGGGGGAGTCGTCTAACGCTACACCCGTGGCTGCCTGCCTATTCATGGCCTGCCATACCTCACCACACTTTAGATGCCGAACTCCGCGATCCGTATGTCCTTTTCTTACATGCAGCTAGTTCGCCGGGAAGGGGCCCGTGGCTCAATTCCTTCCACACATATCCCTCGCTCTTCCCTCTTGTGTCCAGCACAAGTGCCAATTTGTGACTATACCCCCGGCCGGTTTTGATCTTAGCACGCGAGCCGTCCCGGAGACGAACGCAAACAGCGCTCAAGATTTGAATGCAAATTATTCGCGGCGCGACACGTGGGGATATGCCGCCGTCTACCGCGGCACGCATTTTGCGGGTTTACCGATACACTTCGCGGCGATGACCTATTTTTATGATTTCGACCGTTCGTTCATTGTCGTCCACCGTGTAAAGAATGCGGTAATCGCCTTGGCGGATGCGGTAAGCGTCATCTCCAAAAAGCCGTTCGCAGCCGGGAGGTCGAGGATCGGTCGCAAGACTGCTGATCTTCCGCACAATTCGGCGGAGGTCAGTCTTCGGAATGCCAGGAAGTTCTTTCTCGGCGCTGCGCTTGATCCGCAGACTATATAAGGCGGGCACTTCTTAACTCACGCAAGACCGTTGCGAAGGCTCGGCTCGGTTCTTTTGCCCTGCGGCGATACGCAGCTTCGTCCGATGCATCCTCCCGGAGCGCCAATTGCACGGCTTCGTTCACCAACTCGGAAAAACCCCGGTCGGTCGTCGCCGCTTTTACCTTAAGCGCCCTGTAAAGCTTTGGCGCGAAATAGACAGTTGTCCGCTGCATGTGGGCTAACGTCCCGGTCAGAATGACATTTTAATGCTAAGGTGTCAAGAAACCGCTATTCAAACCGCAGAATCTCCACCGGCAGGATGCGGGCCGCCGCGCGGGCGGGAACAATTGTTGCAGCCACGCTGATCGCCAGCGCCGCCGCCGCGATCCAAATCGCGTCAAAACCATTTCCATGGAACGGCACGTAGGGAATCGCGTAGATTTCCGGATTCAACGGAATTAACTGCCACCGGTCCGCGATCCACGCAAAACCGTAGCCGGCCGCCAAACCCGCTGCCGTCCCCGCGACGCTGACGGCCAGCCCCTGCAAAACAAAAATCCGGCGTATCTGACGCCGGCGCGTGCCCAGCGCCATCAGCACGGCGATGTCCCGCGCCCGCTCGGTGACCGTCATCGTCAGCACGACCAGGATATTCAGCCCGGCGACGAATGTGATCAGTCCGATGAAGAGCGCCGTCACCAGTTTCTCCAGGCTCAGCGCGCGGAATAGCGCGCGGTTCTCATCCATCCATGTCGTAGCCGTGAAGCCTGGGCCAGCGCGCCGCACCAGGTCTCCCGCCACGGCGCTCGCATCGTCCAACTTCGCCACGCGCACCTCCAGCAGGCTTACCACGTCTCCCACTCCCGCCAGCCCCTGCGCCGACTCGAGCGTCACGAACGCCCAGTTCGCGTCGTAGTCGTAGAAGCCCGAATCGTAAATCCCCGTAACGCGAAATCGCCGCGAGCGCGGCAGCATCCCGAACGGCGTCAGGTTTCCTTGCGGGCTGGTCAGTGAGACGTAGTCACCGACGGAGATTTTCAATTCGTCGGCCATGATGCGGCCCACCAGCAATGCGGGAATACCGTCTGCGTCCGGGGAAAAATTGTCTACTCCGGCGACGATGTTGCGCAGCGCCCCACTAGCCTTTCGTTCGAGGTCCGGGTCCACTCCCTTAAGCACGACCCCGCGCGCGCGCCCGCCGCAGGAGAGCAAGACCGTGTTATAGATCGCCGGCTCGATCGAGCGAACACCGGGCGCGCCGCTCAATTGCGCCATTAGGTCGCGATAGTCGTGGATTCCGTCGGGGCCGATCGGCTTCAGGTTCACGTGTGCAGTGACACTTAACAAGCGGTCGCGAATGGCCTGCCGAAAACCGGTGTTCATGGACAGCGCGATCACCAGCGTCGTCACGCCCGCGGCTACGCCGATTACCGCCAGCAACGTGACGAGCCGCAGCACCGCCGGCCGGTTCGGCGAGCGCAAATACCGCAGCGCCACCAGCCATTCAAATGTCATTTCGGTCCTTCGGCAGCATCAGGAGGCGCCGCGTCCGGCGCGTCCGCGCCGCGCAGAAGCGGAAACAGAATCACCTCGCGAATCGCATGGGAATCCGTCAGCAACATCACCAGCCGGTCGATTCCAATACCCTCGCCGGCGGTCGGGGGCAGGCCATGGCTGAGCGCGCGTATGTAATCGATGTCCACTTCTTTCGGCATGTCCTGCCCGCCTTTTTCCACCTGCGCGCGGAAACGCCGCTCTTGATCGACAGGATCGTTCAGCTCGGAGAAGCCGTTCGCTATCTCCATACCCGCAATGAATAGCTCGAAGCGCTCGGTAAGCGAGGGGTCATCGGGCTTCTGCTTCGAGAGCGGCGATATTCCCGTGGGAAAGTCATATATGAATGTAGGCTGCGTCAGATGTCCCTCAGCGATCACCTCAAAGAGTTCCCCGGTTAACTCGCCGTCGGTTCGTTTTTCAACAGCGGCGATTGGCTCGGCGCTCGAGGAATGCGCATATGCGTTGTAGCGCTCAGCCACGCCGCGCGGACCGCCGCTCTGCGCCATCTCCGCCGCGTTGGGCGCCGCGCCCGCCGCGGCAGGCCAAAATTTGCAGATCGCATCGCGCATCGAAAGCCGCTCGAAACGGCCGAAGTCGAGTTCGTTTTCACCGTATTTGATCTTCGTGCCGCCGCAGACTTTTTCCGCCAGCCCGCGGAATAGCTCCTCGGTTAGATCCATGAGATCGAGTGAATTGCTGTACGCCTGGTAGAACTCGAGCATCGTGAACTCGGGCTGGTGTATCGCGTCAATCCCTTCGTTGCGAAAGTTGCGATTGATCTCGTACACGCGGTCGAGCCCGCCCACCACTAGCCTCTTCAAATAAAGTTCCGGCGCGATGCGCAAATACAAATCCATATCAAATGTATTGTGGTGCGTGACAAACGGCCGCGCCGTCGCGCCTCCCAGTATCGGATGCATCATCGGCGTCTCGACTTCCGCGTAGCCGCGCTCGTCGAAAAAGCGGCGCAACTCCCGCACGATTTGCGCGCGCCGCAGGAAAATTTCCCGGGCGCGCTCGTTTACGATCAGGTCCAGGTACCGCCGGCGATAGCGCATCTCCACGTCCGCCAGCCCGTGCCATTTCTCGGGAAGCGGCAGCAGCGCCTTGGTTAAGAGTCCGATCTTCTCGACTCGCACCGTCAACTCGGCCGTTTTCGTGCGGAATAGCTCGCCGGAAACTCCGATGATGTCGCCTAAATCAAGGAGCTGGAATAGCTTGAACGCCTGCTCGCCCACCACGTCCAGCCGTATGTATATCTGGAGGCGACCGCCATCGCCAGCCAGGTGCGCGAAGGCGGCTTTCCCGTGCGGACGGAGCGCCACAATGCGGCCCGCCGTGCGCACCGTCGCGCGCTCCGCCGTCAGCTCCTCCGCCGTGCGGCTTGCGAATTGTTCGGTGATCTGCCTCGGCGTGTGCGTGTAATCAAATCTGTGCGGGTAGGGCGAATGGCCCAGGGACTCAATTTCGCTCAGCTTTTTTCGGCGTTGCAGGAACTGATCGAGCGGTTCAAATTCCAACGGGACGATCCTTTCAAGCGCGAGGCCTCTGCGAAGAATCGGCGAAAGTATATAACAGGAAACGCTCGGAAACCGCTTCCTCGAAAACCGATGTATAATCCGGACGTCTTCGGGGGTAGGTGTGTTCTCTAGGCGCAAGACCGCTCGTTTGCGACAGCGTAAAGTCCTGGACGACTGGACCGCGGCATTGCCACGCGAAAAAAGCCAGTTGTATCAGGTCGTCGTGCGACGCTGGGAATGTTCCTACGCGATGATGAGTGTTGCTCTGGACGAGGCGCTCTCGCTCCGCGCCACCGGAGAACTGGTCTGCGCACGCCAGCAGGTTACGATCGCGGCCGGGCTGCTGGGGCGATTGGCTCCCTCGCTGATTTCTCTGTGCGACACGTTGGCCGCCCGCGGCCAGCTGGTTGCGAAGTTTCCCGTGGTTGAGCCGATGAACACCGACTTTTTTCGCGGCAACACGGGCCAGAGCGCGGCCTCCTGGAATGGGATCCTTCACCATTTGCTATTCGGCGCGCGGTCGCGGTTCTTTCACAAGCTCCGGATTCTGTCCCATACGCTCACCCAGCTCGAAAATGAATTCGAAGAAGCGGCCAGTGAAATATCGAAAGGGCTTTCCGTGCAGCCCGGCGATTGCTGGCAGCGCCTCGATACTCTCCACTACGACTTCAACACCTGCCTGCGTGAATCGGAGGTTGTGTTGAAGTCCTTCTTGCGCATGCTGCCGGAAGAACAACTGCCGGCCCTGGCGCGCGAACTCAATGCCCCGCCACCGCCGAAGGCAGTGCGCGTGAAGCCTCGCCTATCTGGCGCGTCGGCCTCGGCCTAACGCCGGACTTTCAAACGTGTTGCAACCGCCTGCGATCAGTGGGGCCCGGATCGTCGCTGGACGTGCGGGCCAATTCCGACGAAAATAGTAAAGACTTTCCAGGAGCGCCCTGCATCTCATGAGGGCCATCCGCCAACGCTCTTCTCCACCGGCCCGGAGACGGCACCGTTGCGCGGTAGGAACGAGAAGTACAACTTCTGGTGCGGCTGGCGCATCGCATTGAAGGATGCGTCCCGACGGGTAGCGTGGCCCGAACGAGACGAATCGAACCTGGGGAAGTACCGGAAGCTGAATCGATCCGGCGCGCCCAGCAAGGTGATGCGGCGGCGTTTGAGCGTCTGTACCAGTTGCACAGTCGCCGTGTGTATTCGTTATGTCTTCGGATGGTGGGGAATACGGCCGAAGCGGAAGATCTGACGCAGGAAGCGTTCCTGCAGCTCTTCCGCAAGATTGCCACTTTCCGTGGCGAGTCGGCGTTCTCCACATGGCTTCATCGCCTTGCCGTGAACGTCGTTCTCATGAAGCTTCGAAAGAAGTCGGGAAAGGAGACCTCGCTGGAGCAGGTCACCGAGCCCGATGAAGAATCCGGAACGCCGCGGCGGGATTTCGGCGCGCCCGATTTGGTGTTGAGCGGTTCGATTGACCGGGTCAATCTCCAGAGGGCGGTCGAGCAGTTGCCGCCCGGGTATAAATCGGTGTTCGTTCTGCACGATGTGCAGGGATACGAGCACAATGAGATTGCGGAAATGATGGGATGCTCGATCGGTAACTCCAAGTCGCAACTTCATAAAGCGCGCATGCGTCTTCGCGACTTGTTGCAAGAGGCTATGCGTTCGAAGGCACGCGAGGATCGCCGGGCTGCGGGAAGCGCCGCCGGTAGCGAGGACTGAACTAGATGAGCACGATTGGATGTAACGAATTTCGGAAGCAGTTCGAAGCGTGGATGGAAGGCGACCGCACGCCCGACGCTCGCGCGCACGTCCGCGAATGCCCGCATTGCCGGAGCCTCGTGGAGGATATGGACGCCGTCCGGCTGGTGGCTCACGCGTGGTCTGTCGAAGAGGCCGATCCCCCGGCGCGCGTCTGGCTTTCGCTGCGAGCGCAGCTCGAACGGGAAGGCCTGATCCGCGACGAAGTAAGCGAAGAAGCGCATGCAAGTGCGCCGAGCCGGACGGAAGCACCGCGAGGCTGGCTCGCCGGAATTTTCGCTGCCGTGCCGCGGCCCGCGCTCGCAGGAGCGTACCTGCTCGCGCTTATCGCCGGATCCTTTGCGCTGACGCGACCCTCCGCGAAGCAGGTCAACGAAAGCCGCTGGATCAGCGGAACCCAGGATTCCACAGGAACCCTTAGCGCGCAGCTGCAAACCGCGGAGCGGGACAGCGTTTCCGCCATGGCCGGATCCGATCCCGTCGTGACTGCTTCCCTGCACGACAATCTTGCCATTGTTGACAACTACATAGCTTTATGTGAAAAAAGCGTGCGAGAAGATCCTGAAAGCGAAATCGCGCGCGATTATCTGTACGATGCGTATGAGCAAAAAGCAGACTTGCTCGCGCAGATGACCGAACGCGGAGTCAACGGCCGATGAGCACCCTAGCCACTCTTCGGAGTCAATGTCATTGGAAAGCAGCCGGGCTGCTGGTTCCCGGACTGCTGCTGTGCAGCGCGGCTTCCGCCGACCGCATCGAGCGGCACTTCAAGGTGGAAGCTCATCCCGTGGTCACGATTCATAACCCGAACGGCACCGTGACCGTGCGCGCGTGGACGAAATCCGACGTGATGGTGATCGCGAGGCGCGCCACCACCGAGGTGGAAGTGGACGCCGAGCAGACCGGAAATCGAGTGGATGTTCAAACTCGCCAGGTCGCCGACACCGCTTCGCCGGACGATCTGCGCACCGATTTTGAAATCAGCGTTCCCGAAGACGCCGAGCTGCAAATTCACAACGATTCGGGCGGCGTCAACGTCTCAAACGTGCTCGGCGACATGAACGTGGAAACCATCGCCGCGGGCGTGGATTTGGAAGACACCGCGGGATATCTGACCGTCAAGACCGTCGGCGGCGCTTTTCAATGCCTGCGCTGCGCGGGTCGCCTGGAAGTAACCTCGATCAGCGGGAATTTCAAGCTCGTTGATCTGCGCAGCTACTACGTCCGCGCGCAAACCTCGGAAGGAAACATCCTGTTCAACGGATCGTTTCTGCCGAATGCCACGTACGTGCTGAAAAACTATAGTGGCGCAATTGAAGTGCGCTTCTCGCCTGGAGATTCGTTCGATCTGAGCGCCACTTCGCTGAAAGGCAAAGTGCACAACGAAGCGAATCTGACGCCTTCTTCCCACCACCACTTCATACCGAGATTCGGCAATGCCCTGTTTGGGAGCTATAACTCCGGGCGCGCCCGCGTCGAGTTGAACTCCTTCGATGGTACAATCAACATCCTCAAGCGGAATTGATTGCGCCCGCAGGCAGCGCAGAATGCTTCGAAATAGATGACCAACGAAATCCGTCCTCGTAAGCTCGTGTGCCTGACTGGGTTCATGGGCAGCGGCAAGTCCACCACCGCACGAATATTGGCCAGCCAGCTCGGATGGCTGAATACCGACCTCGATAAACGAATCGCCGAAGCGGCCCAGATGACGATCCCCGAGATTTTTGCCCGCATGGGCGAAGCGGAATTCCGGCGAATCGAACACGAGCAGCTCGCGCGCGCGGCGGCCGAAACCGCGGCAACGCAGAAGCCGCGCATCGTCTCTCTCGGCGGGGGAACGATCATGCAGCCGCAAAATCTCGCGCTCCTGCGCGAGGCCGGCGCGGTGCTGATCTGGTTGCACTGTCCGGTCGAGGAGCTGTTGCACCGCTGCGCGCACATCACCGACCGGCCGCTGTTCCGCGACGAAGCCAGTTTCCGCCGGCTCTACGAAGAGCGCCTGCCAACGTATGAACTTTCCGACTATTGCGTGGATAGCCGAAGCGAACCCTCACGCGTGGTCGAGCAGATTGTGGCGCTGGGAATTTTCCCCGGGGTGACGGCATGACGCAAACGAAAAAAAGAATTTTGGCCGCATGCGCATTCGTTGCGATTCCGGCGATTCTTGCCGCGGCGGTTTCGATGCTTGCGGTCGCGGCGACGGAGGGTTCGAAGTCGCTCTCCCTTTTTACGCCGGACAAAGGAAATTTTCGAATTCTCGTGAATGGCCAGCAGATGGGGAAGGAAGAATTTGATATCAGCCAGAGCGGCGGCGATTGGGTCGCGAAAGGAACGTCGGAGATTCAATCCGCCGACGGTGTGACGCACGTTTCCGGAACGCTTCAACTCCACGCGGACGGAACGCCGGTGAGTTACGAATGGTCCACGCAGGGCGCGAAGAAAGCATCGGCCACGATCGGTTTTAGCGGCCCAACGGCCACGATCGAACTGCGCCTCGAAGGCCGGCGTCCATTCACGCAGCAGTTCACGTTCGAAACTCCGCAGATCGCCGTGCTCGACAACAATCTTTATTATCAGTACGCCGTGCTGGCGCGGCTCTACGACCGCGACAAGAAGGGCGTGCAGACTTTCGCGGTTCTGGTGCCGCAGGAGCTCACGCCCGGAAGCGTCACCGTCGAATCGCTCGGTGAACAACCTAGCGGCGGCGGCAAGAAACTTGAAGAGCTTGTGGTGAAAACGGAAGATCTCGAAGTTGACCTCTATCTCGACTCCGGGCGCCTCGTCCGCATCGTCGCCCCCAGCACCAACGCTGAAATCGTTCGCCAATAGCCGGTTGTCGCGTTCGGATTCGCTTCCTGCGAGTTCCGTGTCGAATTCGCAATAATTTGCGATCAGAACGTGTCGCCGTCGTTTGTTTTCAAGAGTTTGAAACACCTTCTAATTCTCATAGTTTGCGATTAGAAATTAATATCTAGAGCGCCGCAGAACCGTTTGATCCAGACGTAACTTCCGATGGCGCATCGTTCCCGCGTGCCGCCGTTCGACCGAATGCCCGGCGCGAAATCGCTTGTAAAACGAACTCTCCCCGGCGTTATTTACCGCGCATTAAAGTTCGTTTCTTTCCGGATTCACACGGCGCGATTACAAAAGAGCGGCGTTCGTCTCATCTATCGAAGTTATCCACAAGACCAACTTGACAGAGGGCGCGGTCGGAAGTAAAACGCCAGCGGGGTTCCTAGAAAGGGGTGTTCTGTGCCTAAATCCACGAAATTGTTTTGTGTCTCCTTCCTGCTTGCTTTGATGGTTCTCATTCCGCTGATAGCTCACGCGCAGCAGACCCTAGGGTCAATCAACGGCACCGTGAGCGACACAACCGGCGCGGTCGTCCAGGCAACCACCATCAGTATCCGCAACACGGGGACGAACCTGGTGGTGACCGTCCAGTCGAAAGACGACGGCTCGTTCAGCGCCGCTGATTTGCCCATCGGCAATTATGAAGTGACATTTTCGAAGGACGGATTCAAGACCGAGGTCTATTCCTCGATTCTTGTTCAAGGCAATCACACCACAACGGTGAACGCCAGCCTGGAACCCGGCACCATCTCGACGAAAGTCACCGTAGATTCAACACCCTTGCTAAACCAGACAGACACTTCGAATGGCTACACGATGGGCAGGGACGTGATTCAGTCCGTTCCGCTCGGGACGGGCAGCTTCACGCAGCTTGCGATCCTCGCACCCGGCACCAGCGCCGACTTCTTGTCGGGTTCAGGCAGCAACGAGGGTCTTGGCAACCAGGGGATTGTGTCCAACGGCCAGCGGGACACGAGCAACAGCTTCACCTTTAATGCGGTGAACGCAAATAACCTATTCAACGGAAGCTCGGCGAGCAACATCGCCGACAGCCGGTTCACGCTGAACACGGGCGAGGTTTTCGGCACCAGCGGCCAGGTACAAACCAGCACCTCCGTATACGATGCGATCGGCGAAGGTTTGCCGACGCCGCCGACCGAAACCATCCAGGAACTTCAGGTCACGACCTCGATGTTCGACGCCTCCATGGGGCAGACCAGCGGCGCGCATATCGAGTTGACGACGATCTCCGGAAGCAACAACTTCCACGGACAAGTTTACGGCTACCTGCAGAACAGCGGTCTCGACGCGAAACCGACATTTCTCTCAAGTGCCATCACCCAGAATCTCTACGACGGCAACGCGCCGCCGCTGCATAGGAGCGTGTTCGGCGGGACGCTGGGCGGGCCGATACTGAAGGACAAGCTCTTTTTCTTCGGTTCGTATCAGCGCCAGAACGTGAGCGACGCCTTAAGCGGGGCGTTCAGCGGCGTGCCCACGCTCGCCGGCCTTACCAGTTCGAATCGCGATGCAGCCAGCCTGGCGGATCTCATCAACTTCGACGCAGGCCTGGAACCAACTCTCGGAGGAACCTGCACGAACGGCAAGGTTAAGTGCGTTACGGCGGCCCAAGTGGACCCGGTCGCCCTTGCGCTCTTCAACGCAAAAACCAAGTCTGGGCAATTCATTATCCCGTCGTCAGGTGGGCCGGCGATCAGCACCGAAAACAGCAACCAGGAGTACAACGCGGGCATCAGGGGACCCGCGAGTACTTTTAAGGCGAACCAGGTGAACGGCAACGCGGATTACAACTTCAGCTCGAGCGATCGCCTCGCTGGAAAGTATTACTTTCAGCGTAATCCGACGTCAGCTCCCTTCGCAGTCAGCCAGACGGTGGGTTTTCCACAAGGCCTTCAGGCGGGGAGCCAGGTTTTCTCGCTGGACAACACGACTGTCTTGACGCCGAACACGACGTGGGAGCAGAGATTCGGGTTTATTCGTGAAATTGCGAACGCATCAACGGCTCAGCCTTTCGGACCTGGCGCGGTTGGCTTATCTCTGCCAAGCGGAGATCTCTTCCCCGGGATAGACATTGACAACGCCGATGTGGGAGCTGAAACGGGAACGGGTGTCGTGGCGCCGTTGAAGGGAAATGAGATGAAACTCGGCCCTTCGTCGAACTTCGCGAATGCCGGTGTCTTTCAAAACCAATTTGAGGGCGCGTCTAAATACAACTGGGTTGTGGGCCGGCATACGCTGTCTTTTGGAGTTGACTACGACTACACGCAGCTCAATGTCGAGAACCGGGAAAACGATGCCGCAATTCTGACTTTCCGTGATTTCGAGGATTTTTATACCGGCACGTTGGGCGCGGACAAGAGCAGTGGCACGCTGCTCGACGGTGAAACGAACCGCCATTTCCGCTCGAGACAGGCCGGTCTGTATGCACAGGACAACTTCAAGCTGACGCCGAGCCTTACTCTCACCTACGGCTTGCGCTGGGACTGGGACGGACCGCTCTATGAGACGAACGGCCTGATGACCAGCTTCTATCCACAGGATTACAACTACGACTTGGCGACCGACTCGTTCAATCCCATCAACGGCACGCCCGGAGTCGGAATCGTGGTTCCGGAAAACAACAAAACCTTCGGAGTAAAGGGCGTGAGCGATTCGACTATGACGGGGCGACAGTGGGGATTTGCGCCGAGAATCGGAATCGCCTGGAGTCCGATGAAGAATCTCGTGGTGCGCGCGGGATTCGGAATGTTTTATGACCGTGGCGAATATTTCACAGAATTGTCCGCCAGCGCCGGCTTAGGAATCAGCGGACCGTTCAGCGTCACCACACAGGAACCCTTCACCGTTCCTCTCGTGGCTGACTGCGGCGCTGCCTCCCCGACCTGCTCGAGCGGTTGCACCACCGCGGCGCTGTGTTTATCCAGCTCTCCATTCGGGACCACGCTTCCGGCCACGCCAACTTCTCTGGGTGAACTGGTGACGAGTGAACTCGTACCCAACATGCGGCAAATGTCCGCCTGCGACCAGCCGGCCGCTCCGGGCATGCAACAACCGCTGATGCCGTACTGCAGCGTCAATTCCGGGAGCACAAAGTTTCCCTTCCTTTTTGGAGGCTATGACCCCGCGAACAAACTGCCGTACTCGGAAAACTGGAGCCTGGATTTGCAGTGGCAACCGAGAAATGATGTCGTTCTGACGCTCGGCTACGTGGGGAATCGCGGAGTTCACGAAGTGCTTCCGATTCCGTTCAATCAGCCCGGGATTGCGACTCCAACGAATCCCATCAACAATCAGATTTATTCCTACGGCTACCAGGGAATCGGTGGCCCTCCGGGCGGGTGTGACAGCTTTTTTGACCCTTCCCCCACATGTCTTATGCTTCCGGACGAGGAAGTTCAGACGCAGATTGGAGAGTTCTCTTTCTCGGACGGGAATACCGCCTTGCGTTCAAAGTTTATCGGCATCAACCCGAACGCGGATCTTTGGAAAGCAGAAGGCATTTCCTCATACAACGCATTGCAATTGGGCCTGACCAAGAAAATGAGGAACGGGTTGCAGATCACCGCTTCGTACACGTACTCGCACACTCTGGACGAAGGAAGCGGGCTTGGCGCCGGTCTTTTCTTCAACGGCAACGATCCCCTGGATCCGCGAAGCTCGTACGCATCGGCTGATTTCGACCGTACGCACGTATTTATCATCAGTTATCTCTACGATTTTCCGAACATCAAGAATGCTTCCGGCATCCTCAATGTTTTGGCCAACGGCTGGGGCATTACGGGAGTCACAACCGCGCAAAGTGGAGAGCCGTTCAGCATCATAGATTTCTCCGGAACTGCGGGCGGCCTCTTTTACAGCGCCGACGACTTCGTGACCAATCCGCTTCTTCCTCTAGCGGCAGGGATCTCCCCAAAGCAGGCTGAGTCGAAGGCAGGGGGCGGAGGAACCCAGGTAACTTTCACCAACCAGCCGTACGTGAATCCAGACTCGTTCTCCCTTCCAGCGATCGCTCCTGGGGTAGATGGTGTACCTCCCTGCCAGATGATCGGTGGCTCCGACGTTTGCGATATGGTTGAAACCGGGTTCGGCACGACGGGACGCAACGTTTTCCGTGCGCCGTTCGAGACGCTTTTCGACTTCTCCGTGTTCAAGAACTTCAAGATCAACGATCGCTTCAGCCTGAAGTATGAGTTTGACGCGTTCAACCTGTTCAATCATCCAAGCTTGGATACGCCGAACACGGACTTCGAGCTGAACCCCTGCTTCAACCCGGAGCCTTGCTACGACCTAACGCCTACTGCCTCAGGCAATACGAAAGGGTATGGCGTGATTTCAGGCACAATCGGGAGCAGCCGGTTCCTGCAGATGTCACTGCACCTGACGTTCTAGGCTGTGCCGCTGCCAAACGACGGAGCGGTTGATGGCGGCCGATGCCGCTTCGGAGGCCGAGGCCCGCGCGACAATCCAATGCGAAGAGTCTTCGTTAAAGGAGCAGCGGTAGCGTGCCTGTTGTTTGCGCTGCGGTTGCCGCTGGCGGCCCAGGTCATCCATGTAGACCATGGGCCGAATGCACGGGCTCAGCAGACGAAACCTTATGTGATTCTGGTTTCGCTCGATGGTTTTCGCTACAGCTATGCCACGCAATTCGGCGCGCCCGCATTGGCGCACCTTGCTGCCGAGGGTGCAAGCGCGCCGGAAGGAATGATTCCCTCGTTTCCCTCGGTCACATTCCCGAACCACTTTTCGATCATCACCGGACTCTATCCCGAACATCACGGCATCGTCGAAAACAGTTTTTACGATCCGGTCCGCAAGGAAAGCTACGCGATCAAAAATGTTCAGGCGGTTACGGACGGAAGTTGGTACACCGGAGTGCCGCTCTGGGTGCTGGCTGAAAAACAGGGAATGCGCAGCGCCTGCTTTTTCTGGCCGACTTCGGACGCCGAAATCGACGGGACGCGGCCGACATTCTATTTGCACTACGACGGCACGATTCCAGACGAGCAACGAATCGAGCAGGTGGTCCAGTGGCTCAAGCTGGCGCCGGCCGAGAGGCCGCACTTCATCACCCTCTACTACTCCGAGCCGGATCACAGCGGGCACAAATTCGGACCCGACACCCAGCAAACTGCCGATGCCGTTCATCACGTGGACGCGCTCGTGGGTACTCTGATCGCCGATCTGAAAACGGTGCATCTGCCTGTGGATGTGATCGTGCTGTCCGATCACGGCATGGCCACGGTCGAGGGCCAGTGGATTGACCTCGATCATTACGCGGACCTTTCACAATTCCAAACCGACGGTGCCCTGCTTTATCCGAACGACGAGGCGGCCGCGGCGCGGGCATATCAGCAACTAAAAGGGGCGAGCGACAAATTCGTTGTGTACCGGCGGGCCGACGTGCCGGCGCATCTGCATTACAACAGCAATGCCAGGATCGGCGATCCGGTCGTGATTGCCACGGGGCCGTATATGATCCGCGCGCACGCGACCGACAATCCCGAGATCACCGAGCCCGATTTGAAGGGCGAGCACGGCTACGACCCCCGCCAGATGAAGTCAATGCGCGCGATTTTCTACGCGATCGGTCCCGACATTCGCCCGGGGGCCAAAGTGCCACCGTTCGAGAACGTGGATGTGTACCCGTTCATTGCCAAGATTCTCGGCCTCGAAATCGGGCCAATCGACGGACATTTGCAGCCTCTGCAGGGAATTTTGCGCCGTCCGGTCCGGACCGACCACGCCACGCATTAAAACGGGTAGACGATCGGGTCAAAAGAACGGAAGAAGAGAAATGCGCGGCCCGCCCGCCGTTTCAGCGTGGAAGCGGAGCTAGTCGTAAAAGGCGGGCGACTTCTTGAGCTTGGCATTGCCCACAAAGTCATGCTGGATCCAAAGCTGCGCGCCGGACTGCTTCAAGAATGCCTCGATTGCTGCGCGGCTCGCGCGCGTCTGATCCTGATTGAAGTCGATGGTCGGCACGCGGCCCAGGGCGCGCTCTTCCGGAAAATGATACAGATCGCCTGAGAGCACGACTCCCCCAGTGTTCGCAAGCTTGACATACAGAACCTGATGGCCCGGCGTGTGCCCGGGCGCGAATTTGATGACGACGGTGCCGTCGCCGAAGACATCGTAGTCGTCGGTCGTGATGATGACCGTCTTGCTGTCGCGAAGAGCCGAATACGTCGAGGGCTGCACCGCGCCGGCAGGATTTGCGGAAAACATGGTGTCGCGTTCTATCTGACGGACAAGCCACGTGGCGCCGGCGAATTCGTTCGCGTTGGCCGTGTGATCGTAGTGGTAGTGCGAGAGAGCGAGATAGGTGATGGCCGAAGGCGAATAGCCGATCTCCGCCAATTGCGACTGCAGGGACTTGCGCATGACCACATCACGCTGTTCCCCGTCCTGAAGCACAAGGTGCTGCGTGACGGGGTCTCCGGTGGGCTTCCACGCGGAGTCAGGAACCGCGCCCGTGTCCCAGATCATCGTCCCCTTCGGATGCACGATCAGGTAGCACGCGACGGAGAGGTCCGTCGTGGAGACTTCTTCCTTTTTAAGCTGGAAGCGCGCCATGTCTGCGACGTGGAGCGTGCCGCAGTCAAACACATACAGACGCAAAGACGACGGCGCTGGTGCACCATGAGAAGCAGAGGCGAATGCGAAGGCCAAAGCGGCGGCCGCCAGGAACAATCGAGTTGGGTTGCGAGTCATAATGACGAGAGTTTACATCGTGCGTGCAGCGGGGACCAGCCTCAGCTGCATGCCATGATTCGATCAAACTGTTACGCAAATCAACTAGCCGCGCGCTGACTTGGCTTGTGTGGGCGCCCCGGACAGCGCGTTCAATAGCTGATCACCATTTGGGCTGCCGAGACCGGTGCACGCATCCCAACCCGGGCCGGCCGAGTAAGCACCGTTGTTGCCGACCGTTATGTCTCGGAGTACACCTGTGGAGAATCTGCCGTACAGCAACGGATTCAGGAAGCCACAGCGCGCGTTGAGTCCCTGATTGAGCCGGGCGATCAGAGACGCCCAGAGCGGCGTGGATGCGCTGGTGCCTCCGATCTGTTCCAGATGCTTGCCGTCAATGTCCATCACGACGACGCCGGTCACGGGATCGGCGACAGCCGCTACATCCGGAACGCCGCGACCGATATCATGAGGAGGATTGGCGGATGGCGGCACGTTTACGGAGTTCTGATACGAGGGCTTGGTGAACACGTCACTGACGCCGCCGCCCGTTGCGCCTTCGCTGTGGAGGAGTTCGTTCCAGACCGTTTCCGACTGAATCGTCGGTGGTGCGCCGCTGGATGCCACCAGGTTCGTTCCGCCGACTCCGAGAACGAAGGGGCTCGAGGCGGGAAAGTCCACGTGCGCACCGGACGGATCGTCGTCGCTCGAGCCGTCATCGCCCGAGGCGCAGCAAATCGTGATGCCTTTGGCGGCGGCCGCTTGCACGGCCACGTTCACGTTCTGGACTCCCATGGCTGTCCACGCGCCCTGCGGATCATCTTCCGGATTGCCGTAGCTGATCGAGATCACCGAGATTTGATTGTCGTCGGTGATGGCTTCGTTCAACGCATCCACCCAGCCCTGGCTGGTAAATTCTGTAAAGTACATGAAGATGTTCGCGCCCGGCGCCACGGAACCGACCACGCACATGTCCAACATCACTTCACCGGTGGAATCTCCCTGATTGGAAGAGGCGTTCGTATCCGGACCGGGATCGTTGCCCGGACCTTGCACGACAACATTCGCGATCGTGGGAGTATCGCCTCCGAGAACCTTTTCGAAATAGTTTTGAAGCGCTGGCAACTTATAGCCGCCGCGCGGATCGGGACCCGTGCCGTTAAATGCGAAGATGGCCACGTTCTGGCCGGAGCCGGTGAGCTGCGTGGGATAGTCGTACAACTGCGCCACTTCTGGCGGGAAAAAAGCGCCGGGGAACGGACTGGCCGGAGCGGCCGCAGGGCCGCCTTTTTTCTTGCTGCCAAGCCCCAATGTCTCAATGTCCACAGGCCGGAAATTGCCGCGGCGGATACGCGGGCGGCCAACATTTCGCGTGTCCAGACCGAAAACACCCTGCACGACGCCAGACAAATCGGCGGGAACGTAAATCTGTCCCACACGCCCACGGAAGCGGCCCGTCTGCGGATGTTGGTAGTCGTTAAGTTCGACGCCGAATGCCTTGCCAATGTCGCGAATCGAGCCTCGCACGAGCACGCGACGCATGGGCACGCTGCTGTCCAGCACCTTCAGCTTGCTGGTTCGAGCCCAAGCGGCGATCTTGGCGAGGTCCGCAGGATCCGCGCCGAAGGTGGAGTTGAATTCTCCATCACTCAGATATTTTCGATCGCGCGGAAGGCTGTTATTCAAGGCAACGAGCGGCGACCTGCTCTTCCCGGGCGCGGCCGGATTTTGGCGCGCGTAAATGCTGACCTTGATCTGAAGCTTGGGGTCTGATTTCTTGAGTAGCTTTGCTAGTGGGACTGCGAGGCGGTTGCTGCCGGGGATGGCAATCATTGCCATGGGCTTGAGTGAACCTGCACGTTTCATAGGACCTCCTTGGCGTTCTATGGGCGGGGTGTTGCGACTGGGGATCGTGCATTCAATTACGTTCCCGTAAAGGATTATCCGTCGGATTCTCGGCGCACCGCGCGTGCTTTGGCTCCGCCGCGTAAAGGGCTGACGTCGCCGAAGTTATGATTGTATTACAGAGCGGCGGCGGCGAGTTCTGTGCGCTTGGGAAGCATGCGAAAGATGCACTCGTTGCGCCCTAAATGCACAAGCGACCGTTCGATGCCGGGGTCCTAAACGCCGGAGTGTTCGAGCAGGAGATGGATGCCGCCGTTGACGGTGCGCACGGAAATTGCTCCGCCACCACCGCGTCCCAGTCTGCCATGGAAGGCGCGCGCGCCCGGCAGAGCATCGGTCGAGGTGACCGGGATTTCCGAATAGAGTTCACCGTTCATGTTGTGGACCTTTACGTCGGCGCTCGCGTTCGAGGGCAGCCCCAGGACGACCGAGCCGTTCACGGTTTCAAGATTCATCGGCGCGCCGTCAATCAGATGGCGCAGCTCGAGGCGCAGGTCACCGTTCGTGGTCTTTGCGCTGAAGCGGCCGGAGCTTTCGGTGACTTCCACGTTGCCATTGACCGAGCGCAGTTCCCCGCCGCCATCCACCCCGCGCACGCGCAGGCTGCCATTGACCGTCTGGATCGAACCGAGCATCACGCGATTGGGAACGCGGATGTGATACTCGACGGCGACTTCGGCTCCCTCGCCCGTGGGATAACGCGTGTGAACATCCACTTCACCGGGATGGCTTTCGACTTCGATTTTCACTTGATCGAGATCGCGCGAGTCGTTCTTGGAGCTCTTCACCGCGTAGACCTCGACTTCGTCGCGATCCCATCCCTCGACCTGCACGGAGCCGTTGACGTTGTCCAGCTGGAAGCTTCCGCCGGCGGGCAGCTTGTAGATTTCGTTGAATACCTGATCGGTATTCGCGAAGCCGGGGAGACACATGCACAGAACGCCGGCCAGAAGCACGAGCGCGCGCGTCCCGCAGATTTGAAGCGAAGCCCCTAGAGTTTTCTCTTGCACAGAACGCCCCCTGTCGTGCAACCCTCAAAAGCTTTCCAGGCTATTTCGATATTTGGCAGCGGTTCGACATCCCGGTCAGCCACATCCACTTATACGCACGGAACCCGCTCGCAGTTCCCTAGTGCGAGTCCTCGGAATCGCCGGCCGGCGGCCGCGATTGCTGCTCCATCTTTTGCTTCTGGTCTTGCAGCGTATGTTCCATTTGTTGCTGGAGCTGCAACATTTGTTGCCTGGTCATTTCCAGCTGGGTGTTCGCATCGCTTAGGACGAAACGGATATTTCCAGCGACGGTGCGCAACCGGAGGATTTCGCCGCCGCCATTGAGGTCGCCCTCGGCCCGAACGATGTGCGAACCCTTCGAGGAATCGTCATAGCTCACTTTGAGCGGGAAGGCCGGATCTACTATTACGCGATGGTCGCCGCCCTTCATAACCAGCGCATCAATCGTCACCGCCAATTCGCGCGGCAGATGCACGGTGATGTCTCCCGAACTGGATTGAAGCTCGCAGGTTCCGGAACCTTTCGTCGGCGTGACGAACCAGGCCGTAATTCCGCCATCGCTGGTCGAGGCCTTCACCGCGCTATCCACCTGCGTCAGATAGATGCTGCCGCCGGACGTCTCGAGATCCGTCGGTCCGAACGTGCGAACGACTCGAATGCCGCCGCCAGACGTTCTCGCGCGGACGAGGCCTGCGGCTTCTCCGACTTCGATTTCGCCTCCGCCTGTTTCGGCGGTGAGTTCAGCTCCGGAATGCTCGAGCGTGATATTCCCGCCGCCCGTATCGAAATGGGCCGTTCCCTGCACCGACGCAACGCGGATGTGCCCGCCGCCGGTGTGCAGCGTGGCATTGCCCGCGACCGATCCGATGGTGATGTGGCCGCCGCCCGTATTCGCGTTCAACTCGCCCGCCACGTTCTTGGCGATGATGTTGCCGCCCCCGGTATCAAGATGCGCGGGGCCGCCGATATCGGCGGCGGTGATATTGCCGCCGGCAGTTGAAAGGCTGACGTGGCCATTGACCTCACTGGCGTCAATGTTGCCGCCGCCCGTCGAGACCTCCACGCTCGAATTTTTCGGGATTTGCAGGTCCAACGTAACCCAGAGGCGGCCCGCTCCGCGCCGCTCCGGTCCCTCGGCCTTCAGGAGCACACCTTCCGGTGTGTTACGCGCCGAGATGGTGAAACTCTTCAGGAGTGCCTGGGCGTCTTTCTGTGAACCATCGGTTTCAAGATGTACGTGGTAGTCCACCGTGCCGGACTTATCGGAGTTTTGCGTGTGAATGTTGATGCTGCCGAGATCGGTCTTCACGCGGATGTGATCGCCTTCGTGTGTGGGAACCGAGCCAGTCAAGTCCGAAGTCAGGCGGTTATCGGGATGGGTCGAGTTTGGCTGCGCGGGTTGGCGGCGCGCCGAGGCACTTAGAGCGACGACAAGGACCGCGGCAAGCGAGGCGGCGAGGAATCCGCAGAAGGGCTTTCGAATGTCGCTCCGTGAAATTCCAGCCGTCACTTTGCCTCGCTCGTGATTAATTTAGAATTTCTCGCGCGGGCCGATATCGCGAATGGCCGCGGCGCTCTGCAGACGAATGTAAGTATTGGGATCTTTCTGCATTCGCTGGCGGAGCACATCAGCCGTATGGCCGTCGGAATCCATCTGGCCCTTGGCGGCCATATCGCGCAGCGCGTTGACGGCTTCGATCCGGACGCCGGGATTCTGGTCCTCTACAAGGGCGTCGAGCAGCGTCTGGCGAACCATTTCCTGAGAGCCCGCGCCATCGAGCGCTTCGAGCGCCTTCAGGCGCACAGCTGCGTTGCGGTCCTTGCGAACCGCGTTGCAAAGTGCGGTACGAACATCGGGATCATTGCTGCGCGTGCGGAGGCACTCCACGGCATCCAGCCGAATGTCCGGGCAGAATTGCTCTCCACCGCCGAGGACATTCAGAAGGACTTTCTTCACATTGTCGTCGTTCACCGTGCCCTCGACCATCACCGGCTGCTGCGATTTGAGCTGCAATTGCACGCGAGCAGGGCCCTCGCCGCCCGAAGGGAACACATTGATTCCAGCGACGTCAGCCGAATGCAGATCGAAAGAGGTAAAGGAAGGCGAGGCAGAACCAACGGCGTCAGATGGCGCGATGCCGGCGGAGGCATCCGGAGCGCTCGAAGCACCCGCCGTTGCGGGAATGACAGGATGGCGAAGGAGACGCGGCGCAGCGGTGCCCACCGCAAAGCCGACGATTAAGAGTACGGCGGCGCTCCACGCGGGGCGCGGCGCGAGCCAATTCGAGGGAAGGCGCAATCCGAAGGCGCGGCGTAGCCAGCCGTGCTCTTCTTCGCTGTCGAGCGCATCATCGAGATTCAAACGGCAGCTGGCAAGCAGCGCCGCGTCGGGCTCGCTCCGATGCCCGAGGAGAAGCGCGAGCACTTCCCTTTCGCTTTCGAGTGCGGCGGAGCAGGAGGCGCATGTCGCGAGGTGCGCGGCGAGCCGGGTTTGCTCGGCGGGCTCGAGTTCGCCGCCCGCCGCAGAAAGCATCAGCAGCGGCTGCCACTCGCCGCATGTCTCGCTCGCCGCGTCGTTGCCCGGGTTCTGATTGGTGTCTTGGTTCGTCATGTGACGCTTGCTTCTCCGCGCGCCCGGCTATCGAAAAGTATCGAGGCTCGCGCGCAATTTTCGCGTGGCCCGGAACAGAGAATTCTTCGCCGTCTCTTCCGAGGTGCCGAGCAAATCCCCGATGGCGCGCAGACGCAAGCCCTGGTAATGCTTCATTTCGAAAACCATGCGCTCGCGAGGCGAAAGCCTCTTCATTGCTTCCTGAATCTGCTGGCCGAGTTCCTGGCCCAGGAGCCGCTTTTCGGGATTCGCGGCGGCTCTCAACTCCGGCTGGCGATCGAAGAAATCGCGCGTGCCGCCTTCGGCTTCCTCCGGCACCGGCGCCTGATCCTCGCGGCGGCTGGTGCGGCGGCGCAAGTGGTCGAGCCCCACATTGGTCACGATCCGATAGAGCCAGGTGTAAAAGCTGCACTCGAACCGGAAGCGATGCAGATTCCGATATACCCGGAGAAAGCTCTCCTGGTAGATGTCGCGGGCGTCCTCGGGACGATGAACCAGATTAAGCGCCAGCCGCAGGACGTCGCGATCGTAGCGCCGCACCAAATCGTCGAACGCCAGGCGGTCTCCCGCCTGAGCCTTGCGGACCACCGCCTGCTCGTCCGCGAGTTTCACCGCAGCTGCCTGTCGCGCATCTGACTCGAGTGCGACGGCCATTTCCATCGCGCCCACCGTGTCCATTACCGGGCTGGATTCGACCCCCGCCTGCGGTCGTTTTCCGGCTTCCGTAGCTATAGACGGACGTACGAGCCCTTCGTTAGCACCCGGAGAGGCCATTTTGGCATCCTCGGGCGGACCAGCCAAGGGGGGCTCGCCACCTCGGGGCCAAAGCTCGTCGCTGGGTATGGGATTCATTGGGTTGCTCACAGTAGCTTGGCGCTGATCTGCTGCTTGTACCAAGTTAAATACGCGCACCGCTATCCGATTGTTCCGGTCAAATTGGCCTTGGGTGGAATGCGAGGAACTTATGTGCCCATCAGCGGGCTAGCGCTGATGCAGGTACATGCCGAGGCGGATCAAGCCATAGACCGCGGCGCAGACGACGAAATTAACGAGGACGCCCCAGTCTAAGGTGGTACCGGGATGGCGGAGCATCGGCGGGAGGTGCGGCGAAAGCGAAAATGCATAGATCGCGTTGCCGAGAAGAATAGCGATCAGGTATTCAAGCCATCGCCGGGGAGTCGCACCGAGAAATTGCCGTGCTGTCGCCATGTGTCACTCGCCTGAGAGGAGGGCGAACTTCCCCAATATAGGACAAGCGGAGCTACATGTAAATCGGAGCGCCCGGCTCGTGATAGAGTTCAGCGCGGAGGATGGAGACGATGGGGCAGAACGTGCGGGCTTTGGCCATGGCGTGCGGAATCGCGCTGATGTTTTCGGCGGCACCGTTGTATGCACAGCAGACTCAGCAGCAAGTGGTAGCGGCTCTCGCGCCGCGCGAGGGCGACTACGTCGCACACGATTTTCATTTCAAGTCCGGCGAAACGCTGCCGGAGTTGCGCCTGCACTACACGACGCTGGGCACGCCGGTCCGCGATGCGAAAGGACGCACGACCAACGCCGTCCTGATCATGCACGGCACGGGCGGGAGTGGCAGCGGGTTCCTCGCGCCGATTTTCGCAGGCGTGCTGTTCGGGCCAGGGCAACTTCTCGATGCGAGCCGCTATTTCATCATTCTTCCCGACGCTATCGGCCACGGCAAGTCGAGCAAACCGAGCGACGGGATGCACGCCCACTTTCCTCAATATGATTACGACGACATGGTCGCGGCGCAGCACGAGCTTGTCGAGAAGGGCCTCGGAGTTAACCACCTGCGTCTGGTGCTGGGCACTTCGATGGGCTGCATGCACTCGTGGGTCTGGGCCGAGACGTACCCCGATTACATGGACGCGCTGATGCCGCTTGCGTGCCAGGCTGTCGAACTGGCGGGACGCAACCGCATGTGGCGAAAAATGGTGATTGACGGTATTCGCAACGATCCCGAGTGGAAGGGCGGTGAATATACGACCCAACCTCGCACGGCTCTCGAAATCGCGGCCGATATACAGTTGATCGCGGGCAGCGCCCCTCTGCAGATGCAGAAAAGCTACTCCACGCGCGACGCCGCGGACAAGTATCTCGAGGAATACCGGCCACGGTATGCAGCGGCCTTTGACGCCAACGACTTTCTGTACGCCGTCAGCGCCTCGAGGAATTACGATCCTTCGGCGCAACTGGAGAAAGTTACGGCGGCCGTCATGTGGATTAACTCCGCCGACGATTTCATCAATCCGCCGGAACTGGGAATTGCCCAGCGCCAGATTACGCAGGTGAAAAACGGCCGATTCGTCCTGCTGCCTGCTTCCTTGCAAACCTACGGCCACGGTACGCACACGCACGCCGAAGTGTGGCAGTCGTATCTGAAGGAATTGCTCGAGAAATCAGCGCGGTGAACGATATGCGGACCCGGAGGTTTGACATGCGACCCAAAATCGGGATCGCGACGATGTCTATCGCGTTGAGCGCGCTGGCCCTCATCGTCGCCGGAGCCGGCGCCGCGGTGGGCACCCGGACCGCGGCATCGGCGCAGAACGCAAATGCGGCGAGCGATCAGGGACAGGCGCTTTATCGTGAACATTGCGGGAGTTGCCATGACGGCGGCGCCAGTCGCGCGCCCAGCCGTGCTGCGCTGGAGCAGATGTCGGTCGAAAACATACGGTTCGCGCTGACCAAAGGGAGTATGAGCGCGCAGGGCGCGAATTTGACTCCGGCGCAGGTGGATGCACTGGCCGGCTATCTGTCAAAACTGGATGAGTTGAAAGCCCAAGGTCCAATAGACACCAACCTCTGCCTGCAAGGTGGCCCGGCGTTTAGTCCGAGCGCCGACCAACCTCATTGGAACGGTTGGGGCGTGGATGCGACGCAGCACCGATTCCAGCCGGCGGAGATGGCTCGGCTGAGCGCCACGCAAATCCCGAGGCTGAAATTGAAATGGGCATTTGGATATTCGGGCGCGAATCAGGCATATGCACAGCCTGCCGTGGTGGGCGGGCGCATTTTTGTTGGAAGCGTGGCGCGAAAGGTTTACTCGCTCGATGCGAAGAGCGGTTGCATCTACTGGGTGATCGATACGGATTTCGCCGTGCGGACCGCGATCAGCGTGGGCGCGAACGGCGATGGCTGGGCCGCGTACTTTGGCGATCAGCATGGGAATGTGTACGGGGTTGATGCAGCGACCGGCAAAGTCCTATGGAAGACGAGCCTCGATCCGCACCCGGACGTGCACGTTACCGGCGCGCCG
>Ga0302325_10000526_pt1 | contig 105554 bp, 94 predicted proteins | sample Palsa_T0_2_FD_201948 | JGI IMG/M metagenome (GOLD analysis project Ga0302325, IMG submission 201948) | Peat permafrost microbial communities from Stordalen Mire near Abisko, Sweden - Palsa_T0_2 | ecosystem: Environmental > Terrestrial > Soil > Palsa > Peat permafrost | place: Sweden: Abisko...
ACTACGGCGTCGTTGGTGGCGGCACGGTAAGCAGCATCACGGAATCGGTCACAACCAACTTCACCGGCGGAGCCAATGCACCGCTGGCCGTTACCGCCGTCAATACTGACAACGCGGGTGACGTGACGTTGACCTGGAGCAGCGTCCAGGGCGGCATGTATGTCATCTCAGGGTCCGTTGACCTCGTGACGTGGACGAACCTGAACCCGTCGATCTCGTCAACGGGCATCGTTTCACTGGGCACCGACCCGGTTGCCACGCAGGTTTACACCCAGCGATTTTATAAGGTGGGACTTTCCTCGCTGGCGCCATACGATCCATGAACAAACTCGCGGTCATCGTGATTCTGTTTGTTGCGACGTTCACCTCGCGTGCGGACGTGGCATTGGACGTCCACATCCAGCCACGCGGCAACATGGAGTGGGTGACGGATTTGGGCCAGACGGTCGCGGTGTCGCGGGCGGCGTTCATCCTGTCGAACTTCCGCCTGCAGACTGAATATGGTCCGTGGATCGAGTTGCCAGGGCAGTTCGCGTTCATCGATGCCGCGCAAGACCGACGGAGCTTTCGGCTGGAGGGCATACCAACTGGATCGTACAAGCGGCTGGCGTTTACTGTCGGTCTGGATGAGAAGACGAATTACGGCGATCCGTCGCACTGGCCGGCCAATCATCCGCTCAATCCGCTGGTGAATACACTACATTGGAGCTGGCAGGGTGGCTATGTGTTCTTTGCGCTCGAAGGTCACTACGACAATGATGCGGGCTTTTCGCTGCATCTGGCAAAATCGCCGAATCAGACACCCGTGGCATTCACAATGCCGCTGGTTTTGCGTACCGACGCGCAACTCGATGTCGCGCTGGATGTGCACGAATTGCTCAACTCGATTCGGTTCGCCGCGGATGCTTCGGCCACACACTCCCGTGACGGCGATGCGCTCGCCGCGGCATTTCAGGGAAATGTTGCGCACGCATTTGCCGTCTCGCGGGTGTCCTTCGGTCCTGTAGCGGCGGTCTATGACCGCCGGAAGTCTGAAGCCGGTAAGCGCGATGGGGAGGAACAGGGTGTGCTCATCGGCCCCAACGCCACGCCATATCACTTCCACGTTCCGTCGGGGTTTCCAATTCCGTCGTTGCCGCGCGACAATCCACTGACCGTGGAAGGCGTGGCGCTGGGGAAGAGGCTGTTCCATGAGAAGTTCCTGTCACGCGACAACACGCAATCGTGCGCCTCGTGCCATCAGGAGCAGCACGGGTTCACCGACAGCCCGCGGCGGGTCAGTGTCGGCGTGGACAAGCAGGAAGGCACGCGTAACGCAATGCCGCTCTTCAATCTCGCGTGGAAGCGAGAGTTTTTCTGGGATGGCCGCGCCTCGTCCCTGCGGCAGCAGGTGCTGGTGCCGATCCAGAATCAGAAGGAAATGCACGAGGCGCTCAACGATGCAGTCGAGAAACTCACGGATGCCGGTTATGCCGCCAATTTCGAAGAGGCATTCGGTTCCGGGACGATTGACGCCGATCGAATCGCGCGCGCCCTGGAACAATTCGTTCTCACGCTAACTTCGTCCGACTCGAAATTCGACCGCACGCTCAAGGGACAGGCTCAGTTGACGGAGGAAGAGAAGCAGGGCTTTGCGTTGTTCATGACCGAGTATGATCCCCGGCGCGGACTCACCGGCGCAGATTGCTTCCATTGCCACGGTGGGCCGCTGTTTTCGGACTTCCGTTTCACCAACAACGGCCTTGATGTCGAGCCGATCGACACGGGTCGCGAGCAGGTCACCGGAAATTTGAGAGACAAAGGGAAGTTCGCGATCCCGTCCCTCCGCAATGTCGCGGTGACCGGACCGTACATGCACGATGGACGCTTTCAGACACTGGAAGAGGCGGTCGAGCATTACTGCACCGGCACCAAACGCAGCGCCACCCTCGACCCGAATCTCGCCAAACATCCCGACGGCGGCGTCCCACTTAGTGCTGATGACAAGAAGGCCATCGTGGCGTTCTTGAAGACGCTGACCGACGAGAACATGCCACGATAGACCTTTGAATTGGAGGGCCACGCTCCGTCGTGGCCGCGTCCCTCCAACCGACGGGGAAGCGTTTCAGACGCAGGATTGACTTTGGGGTTGCCCCACCGTATTAAATCGTGGCCCGACAAGCGAGATTTCCCATGGAACGCAAGACATTAGATCAACGCGCGCAGATGACCGAGATCGAACGGTTGCGGCACTCCGCTGCCCACGTGCTGGCGACAGCGATCCTCCGCATTTGGCCAGAGGCGCAATTTGCGGCGGGGCCGCCGGTCGAGAACGGGTTCTACTACGACGTGGAATTGCCCCATCGCATTTCGCCCGAGGATTTCCCGAAGATCGAAGAGGAGATGAAGAAGATCACGAAGGAAAATCAGGTCTTCGAGAAAGTCGTTGTGTCCCGCGATCAAGCCATCGCGGATGCGCAGAAGGGCCGACTCGCCGCGTTGACGGAGCGGGGCGTGCCGAGCAAGTTCAAGTTGGATATTGTTCAGGGCATTCCCGACGGCGAACCAATTTCGTACTTCAAGAATGGCGATTTCATTGATCTCTGCGCCGGGCCGCACGTGATGCGCACGGGCAATGTCGGCGCGTTCAAGCTCACGCACGTCGCGAGCGCGTACTACAAGGGGGACGAGAAGAACCCGCAACTCCAGCGCATTTACGGCACCGCGTTCAAGAACAAGACCCAGATGGACGAGTATTTCACGATGCTCGAAGAAGCAAAGAAGCGCGACCATCGTAAGATCGGGCAGGAGATGGGATTGTTCGTGATCGACACCGAATACGTCGGCGCCGGTCTGCCGCTCTGGCTGCCCAAAGGTACCGTGATTGTCGAAGAACTTGAAAAGCTCGCCAAGGAAACCGAGTTCGCCGCCGGCTACGTCCGTGTGAAAACACCGCACATCGCGAAAGAGAAGATGTACAAGACTTCCGGCCATTTGCCGTACTACGCGGACAGCATGTTCCCGCCTATGGAAATGGACGAGCACCGCGAGCAGCGCAAGAAAATCGAAGAACGCATCGCGGAACTCGAAAAGCAGCTTCTCGATTACGCGAAGAAAATCGGGCAACACGGATAACCTGCCAATCCCATCCAAAGACCAGCCGAAACAGAGCGCGAAACTCGTAAGGGACTTCCGTCAGCATGCTCAAGCTCGCCCCGCCACCGCCCATCACGTCGGAAACCTGGCGCGCATTGCTTGCTGCCGCCACCGCCTTCGCCGCGCTTGAACCATGGGAGTTCGCCTGCGACAGCGATGCCGTTGGCTTGATTGATCCCGTGACCGGCGGTTCGCGCATTGGCCATGTCTTGGGCAATGCGCGCGAGGTGTTCGCTGCCGTGTTCTACCGCCGCGCCGGACTGCGCTGGATCCTGGCCATGTTCGATGACGCGCCCAATCCCGAAGATGTGAACAACGCTGAGGGCATTGACTGCCTCAAAGTGGAGTTCGTCCCCAAACGCGAGCTGTGGAAAGGAGACCTCGCTGTCCTGAAGGCCGCCGCGTTCAAGCCCGCCACCAGAGGTTGCGTCTGGCCGCAATTCCGCTCCGCCGAACCCGGGTGGCATCCGTGGCACATCAATCAGGCGGAGGCCGAGCAACTTCTGGTTGACCTGCCGCGTCTCACCGCGTTCTGCAAGTTGTTCGCGCAACACGAGAATTTGTTCCATGGCCGCGCGTCCACGGAAATTCCTTTCCTGCCCGGTACGCTGGCGGACCGCCCGCTCACGCTCAACGACCTCGACTGGCGACCATTACTGCCACCGCTGTTGACGGGCCTTGAACCGTTCCAGCCCGCCGCCGATCAACTGGACAAACTCCGCGCGCTCAAACGCAAACCCGGTCTCGACTGCGAATTCGACAGCACCATGTTGCCCGGTGGATCATTCATCGAAAGTGGCCGTCCGTGTTTTGGCCGGTTCGGCTTGCTGGTGGAAACGCAGCGCGGGTTGATCCTCGGCATGGACATGCAAAGCGGCGCGGTCGCTCCCGGCGAAGCCGCCGGACGCAGCTTGACCCAGGCGCTGCTCACGGCGAACACGCTGCCGGAAAAAATCTTCATCGGCGGGTCGCGTCTCCAACCCGTTTTGCAGCCGCTCTGCGATGAACTGCGAATTCAGCTTTGTCCCGCGTCCTCGTTGCCGGCACTGGACGAAGCCGTGGTCGGTTTGAGCCAGCACATGCTCTCGCTGGGCAACCCGCGCCGGCGCTGAACTAAAAAAACAACTTCTCGATTACGCGAAGAAAATCGCCGAAGAGAAACGGGACCGCCGCCGCACCAGCGCAACGAAGCCTGACCGGCAGGCTTGCCGTGCGAGATCCCCAGCTTACGCTGAGATTGTCGAGGCATCCTTCAGTTGTTATACTCCCGATAATGAATTCTTGGTGCGACCCAGCCATTTCGGAAGATCCCGACCTAGAGGCAGTGCGACTTGCCAGTAAATCGAAGGATTACGTCGAGATGCTGATGCGGGCCAAATCGCTTGTAGGTCGGCATCCTACAAGTGGAGAGGCCTACTTTTGGCTTGCCCGTGCGTATAGCGAATTGAAGTCCACCAATGATGCCATCGCAGCATACAAGGAGGCGCTCAAGCGGAAACCAAACGCTGCCGAGTTTTGGCATCTCCTAGCGGGAGAGTACCACCTATCAGAGCGAACGGAAGATGCAATCGCAGCATTCCGTGAGGCGACAAAACTCAAGCCCGACCTCGCTTTATCGTGGCTGGGTCTTGGAGTCGATTATGTCGTAAGTAAACGTATCGATGACGCAATTGGCGCGTACAAGGAGGCAATCAGACTCGACCCCAAATTGGACTATGCGTGGTACGGTCTAGGCATCGCATATCGCAAGTTGAATCGTGCCCAGGATGCCGTCGCGAGTTTCGAGGAGTCATTGAAATTAGGTCCCGATAGAGCGCAATACTGGTATGAATTGGGTCTAACGTATTCTCAGACTGAAAAGTGGGCCGAAGCGATAGACGCGTGCTCGCGAGCAGTTAGCCTCAAACAGGATTTTGCCGACGCATGGTTTGCGTTGGGCAACATCTACGGCAAATCCGGCCGCATTGACGAAGCAATTCCTGCTCATATGATGGCGACCAAGCTGAAGCCGGAATGGGAAGTGGCATGGCTGATTCTTGGAATGGATTATATGATGGCCGTCGATCCTAAGGATGATCAAGAACTCGAACAAAGTTGCAGCTCGGCGATCTCGGCTTTCATGCAGGCAATCAAACTGAAACCCGACTACGTTGAAGCGTGGCTCAGCTTGGGTAACGCCTGCATTGCGTCCCTTCGTACTGAGGCTGCAATTTCGGCGTTTATGGAAGTCATCAAGCTCCGGCCGGGGAGCGCAGAGGCGTGGGATGGGTTGGGTCACGCTTATGAAATGACCGGACTTACGAATGAAGCTGCCGACGCATTTCGTCGTGCGCGTGAGTCGGGGTCCCGCCTGTCTGAATGAATCTCACCTCTTTGGCGGCGCTCGGTGGAATTATCTTTGGCACTGCTGGCTTAGTTTTAGGAGTAATGAACTACTTGCGGGACCGGCCCAGAATTGTAGTAAGACTCCAGTGGGATATGCGCCCGAACAATATTCCGGGTCTTGATCCTCAAAAGAAATACGGCATCGTCACGATCACAAACGCCGGTAGGAGGGCGGTCTTCATTGAGAATGCTTCACTCAGATTGCCAACAGACTCCAAAAAATGGGCGCTCCTGCTTGACTCCTTTGGCAACCGGAAACTTGCAGAAGGCGACGCTCCGATTTTCTACCCGGTCTTGCAAGAAGACCTCAGGGCGCACGCACAAAAATGGCGGCGAGTTCGTGCCGTGGTGTCGGATAGTACGGGTAAGAAGTATGTCTCCAGAAAGGTTTCAAAAGCGAGAATCCCGTCTTGGGCAGCGTAGGCCAAGTGGCTCCGGTTGGCCGAGGCGCTGAAGTGAAGTTCCTGCTTTGCTTTTCGGCGTCGAACAGTTTACCATTCTGACGTGAAAGCAAATCTACCCATTGAGGTTGACCCCGAGATTATGAGCGGCGCGCCGGTATTCCGTGACACACGCGTGCCGGTACAGTCGCTGTTTGAATATCTGGAAGACAACCTGTCGCTCGATGAGTTTCTGGAGTGCTTCCCGACAGTGCGGCGTGAGGACGCGATTGCGGTGCTGGAATACAGCAAGAGCGAATTGCTGGTTCAGACGTGAAGGTCCTGTTCGACGAATGTATGCCCCAACCCTTGCGCCGGTATCTCGGTGAGTTTGAAATCTCAACGGCGCAGGAGATGGGTTGGGGACGCGTGAAGAATGGTGAATTGCTCAAGCGCGCGGAAGGCGTCTTCGACGTGTTCTTGACCGCCGATCAGCGACTCAAGTATCAACAGAATCTTGCCGGGAGACAGTTGGCGATTCTGGTGCTCTCGACCAACCGCTGGCCGAGGGTGAAGGCGAAAACGGCAGAGATTATCGCGGCCATCCAGTCGCTCAAGCCCGGTGATTACGTCGAATTGGCGTTGTGAGTTGTCGATATGCAAACTGACCAATTGAAATTGATTGAGGAAGCCGTCAGGACCCATACGGCGCCATCGGAGATTGTGGCCGCGTTCAACGAATTGTCCGCGTTACGCGAGCAGTTGAAACGATTCGGCGAGACGGAGAGCTACTACCTCAAAGCGATGAACTGTCCGCATCATCACCGCATTTTCGCGGCGGAGCCGCGGAGCTATCGGGATTTGCCGTTGCGCCTTGCCGAATACGGCACCTGCTATCGGTACGAGCAGTCGGGTGAGTTGTTTGGGCTGATGCGCGTGCGGTCGCTGAACATGAACGACGCGCACATCTATTGCACCGCCGAGCAATTTGCCGCCGAGTTCAACGCAGTCAATGAGATGTACCTGAAGTATTTCAAGATTTTCAGGTTCGATAAATACCAGATGCGGTTCAGCACCCATAGCCGGGAAGGGCTTGGGAAGAAATACGTCGATGAGCCGGAATTGTGGATCAAAACCGAGGACATGGTGCGCGAGGTTCTCAAGAGCAGCGGCATCAACTATGTCGAGGTCGCGAACGAAGCCGCGTTCTACGGCCCGAAGATCGACGTGCAAGTCTGGAGTGCCATCGGCCGTGAATTTACGATTGCGACGAACCAGGTGGACTTCGCCGTGCCGAAGCGGTTCGGGCTTGTGTACAAGGACCGCGATAACACTGAGAAGACCCCGCTGTGCATCCACCGTGCGCCGCTCGGCACGCACGAACGGTTTATCGGGTTCCTTATCGAACATTACGCTGGCAATTTCCCGCTCTGGCTCGCACCGGAGCAGGTGCGCGTGCTCACCATCGGCGAGGACGCGGCGTTGGTGGACTATGCGAAAGGCATCGTCACCGAACTCCGCGCCAATATGGTGCGCGCCGAGGGCGATTTCACCAACGAGAACATCAAAGGTAAGATTCAGAGCGCCGAGACCGCCAAAGTCCACACCATGCTCGTCATCGGCCCGCGCGACATGCAGGCCGGCGCCGTCAGCGTCCGCCTCCACGGCAAAGGCAACGTCGGCGCGAAGCCGAAAGCGGAAGTTATCGCGGACATTCTGGCGGCGATCAAAGAGCGGCGTCCCTAAATGCTTCGTCAATATACATTAGCTCCACCGGCCTTACGAACGGCAGCAATGGTTGGCGCCGTATTCCTCGTTCTATTGACCGGTCGCAGGCTGTCCTACGCCGATGAATCTGATTTGGTGCACCTCAGCAGACGGGATGTGCGCGTTCACGATCCTTCGACCATCGTAAAATGCAAGGACGAGTATTGGGTGTTCTCTACGGGCAATGGGATTCCTTCGATGCACTCGAAGGATTTGGTGAGCTGGGAAAGTGGCCCCGTCGTATTCACCAATACGCCGGCGTGGGTTGCGGAGGCGGTGCCGGCGCAGCACAGGAACGAATTCTGGGCGCCGAATATTATTCACCTGAGTAATCAATACCTGCTCTACTATTCCGTCTCGACGTGGGGCAAGAACACTTCGGCCATCGGGCTGGCGACGAATCCGACGCTTGATCCGAAGGACCCGAAGTACCGCTGGACAGACCGTGGCATGGTGATTCAATCCAACGCCCGCGACGGTTTCAACACGATTGATCCCGCCATCACACAGGATGTCCACGGCAAATTGTGGCTCGCGTTCGGATCCGACTGGAGCGGCATCAAGTTGATCGCACTCGACCCGGCGACTGGCAAACGGTTGGCACGAGACCCGGCGATTCATCCGCTGGCGCACGCAGATTCCATCGAAGCCTCATATATTTATCATCACGGCAAATTCTACTACCTCTTCGTGAACTGGGGCCAATGCTGTCGCGGAATCAAGAGTACCTACAGCATTCGCATTGGTCGCAGCCGCGCCATCACTGGTCCATACGTCGATAAAGACGGCGTAGACATGCTGCACGGCGGCGGAAGTCTCTTTTTGGGCACAGAGAACTCGTTTATTGGCCCGGGCCACGCCGGCATCGTGACCGTCGGCAAAACGGATTGGTTTAGCTGCCATTTTTATGATGGCGACTACAACGGGATGGCCATGCTTGGTATCGGCCAGGTGCGGTGGGGCGCTGATGGCTGGCCCGCGCTGATGCCTGCGAAGTAGGCGAAGGTGGAGCGCGTCGTGGTTGGATAAACAACGGACACGCAGGTAACAAAGTGGTAACATGGGTTTGCGAAGTTAGACCCATGAAAACAAACCCGACTTTGCTTACCGTACTCCGAACTCTCCTCGTGGCCGTGACCGCGGCGATCAGCCCGGCGGCTCATGCCGCGACCGAATCTCCTTCCGAATTGCTGGAGAAGGGGATTTACACCGAGGAAACCAGGGGCGACATCGATTCGGCGATCACGATCTACCAGCAATTGGTCGCGGAATCGGACGTCAACCGCTCGCTCGCCGCGCAGGCCCAGTTCCGCCTCGGCCAGTGTTATCTGAAGAAGAACCAGACCGCCGACGCGACGGCGGCGTTTAAGAAACTGATCCGCGATTTCCCGAATGAAACGAACCTCGTGGCCCAGGCGCGCCAGAACCTCCCGAGCGATCTGGCGTTTGGGCCCGTGCCGTGGGTGGATGGCGAGCGCTTGCAACTCAATATCATGGGCGCGTCCGGAGCCGACGTCGGGACGGTCGAGTATCGCGCCGATCTCATTCAGCAGGCCAGCGGAGGCAAAATTTGGCGTGTCGGGGCGCGATTGCTGGCCGGGGCGCAATCCGTCAGCAGCGTCGATGCGGATGCGGATTCGTTTCGCCCGCTCACCAGCCATTGGAAACATTCGAGCCTGGGGGAAGTGACGGCGGTCTATTCGCCGGGCCAGGTTCAGATTCAGGTTGTCGGCAAGCAGCCCGTGATGGTCCCGTTGGAAGGCACCGTGTACGACAACGAAGAGGCCGTGCAGGCGATGCGACGGCTTCCCTTGCAGGTCGGCTACAAGACGACCCAACCGGTGTTCAGCACGTTGGGGGCTGGACACCCTTTTGACGTCGCACTTGAAGTGCAGGGAAAGGAGACGGTCGAAACTCCCGCGGGCAAATTCGATTGCTTCAAAGTGCATCTGATCACGCTGAACCAGGATTTTTGGTTCTCGGATGACGCGCACCGTTACCTTGTGAAATTCGAGGCCGGTCCCGTCACCGCACAGTTGATATCGGTCGCGCAACGCCGACCCGGTGAGGCGGTGGCGTTCCACGACGATGAAACCGGCGTGTCATTCACCGCTCCGGCGGACTGGGTGATTTTTCGGGCCCAACATGGCCAACCGGAAGAGCAGGTGCTGATTCGGACTCTCGATCCCGACGCGGACGCCGACGACGGTGGGATGCGGCTCTTTGCCACCGATGCGTTGTCGGAAAAGGCGCGACAGTCAGCGCGGGGCTGGATGGAAGAGGGTTTGCGAAAAAACAAGATGGTCAAGGTCCGTCCTGACAGTTGGAAGGAGTTGACCATCGACGGACGACCCGCCGTGAGTTGTGTGATGGATTTCGGTCAAGGTAGAGAATCGCGCGTGCAATTCATGGCCCGCGTACTGGGCACGAAGTATTCTGAATTGTTCGTCATCACCAGCGCGCCGGACAAGTATGACGCGCTCAAAACGCAGTTCGACAGGATTCTTGAGAGTTACCGAATAACGAAGTGAACGCTGGCCGCTTCAGGTTTTTGCCGCGCGGCGTGGGCCGGGACATACGCGCCTGGCCGATGCTGGCGCTGTTGCTTGTCGTCGTGCTGGTCGCCAGCGGCTGCGTGTTGTGGTTCATGCGCGAGGCGATGCGCAACGAGCGCCTCGCCGTGCGCGAACAACTCGCCGAAGCCTATCGCGGCGACCTGACGCTGGTACAGACGCGCGCCATGGAACTGTGGAATCGAAGGCTGGCCGAGTTGGATGGCTCGGAGCCGGGCGCGGCATGCTTCGCCCGCTGCGTCCGCGATGGTCTGGCGGATAGCATCGTTTCCCTCGACGAACAGGGCCGCGCCATCTATCCACGCCTCTCGGAGGAACGCAGCGCCGCCGCCAGCGCGGAATTGTTTGCGCTCGAATCGTTAGCCGACAAGACTGATCGGCAATTCACTGAAGCCGCCACGCGATTGCGTGACCGGGTCAATGATTACACAACTGACACGCTGCCGTCTGCTCAGCGCCGTTTCCTCATGCACGAATTACAACGGCTTGATCCCGGTGTGAAATTTCCGACACTGGCCGCGGAAGAACTCGCCGCCCGCTACCTAGAGACGAATCCGGCCTTCCCGACCGAGACGAGTTTGCGAGCCACAGAATTGCGCGATATTTGGTCGGTGGCGTCTCCAGGTCGCCGCGTCGTAGCGTTGTTCACGACCACAGGACTTACGGCGAACCTGAACGGTGTGATTCGCGATCCGTCCTTGCCGAAAGGCGTGAACGTCAGTGTCGTCGCGCCCGGTGAATATGCGACGACCGAGTCACCGCTTGTCAGCGCTGCCTTCGGGCCTGAATTGCCCGGTTGGCGGCTCGCGTTGTCGTTGGATAACGGCGCGGTGGCCAAAGAACGAGCCATGCCCTATCTCGTCATCGGTACCGTCGTGATTTCGGCCATGGTATTGCTAGCGATTCTCCTGGCCCGCGGCTTTGGACAACAGATGCGGCTGGCCCGCCTGAAGAACGATCTCGTCGCCACGGTATCGCACGAACTCAAGACACCACTGACGGCGATGCGCGCCATCGTCGAAACCCTGCTGGATACGGAGCGGTTGGACGAGAAGACGACGCGGGACTATCTGGCGTTGCTGGCGGCGGAGAATGCGCGACTCAGCCGTTTGATCGAGAATTTTCTGACTTTCTCGCGCCTGGAGCGGAATAAATACACCTTTGAGTTCACGCACGTCTCACCGCAAGATGTCGTCGAGGGCGCGGTCGCGGCGATGGGCGAGCGAGTCCATGCGCCGGGATGCTCCCTCGAATCCCATGCGGCGGCAAATCTCCCAGCGATTCACGGCGATGCCGACGCATTGGTCACGGCGTTGCTGAACCTGCTCGACAACGCGTGGAAATACACCGGCGACGAAAAACAAATCGTCCTGCGTGCCGAAGCGCGCAATGGGAGTGTCTGTTTCGCCGTCGAAGATAACGGCATCGGCCTTTCGCCGCGTGAGCAACAACGCGTGTTCGACCGTTTCTATCAAGCCGATCAACGGGTCGCACGGGAGGTGGGAGGATGCGGGCTGGGGCTCAGCATCGTGCAATCCATCGTCGACACGCACCATGGCACCGTACATGTCCGTAGCGAACTTGGACATGGGAGCACATTTACCATGGAGATTCCCGCCACGGAAGAGGGCCCATCATGACTCCCGCGATCGTTCTGATCATCGAAGATGACCCGACGATTCTCCGCGTGGTGAAGGACAATTTCGTTTCTCGCGGTTATCAGGTGCAGACTGCGCGCAATGGCGAGGAGGGATTGGAGGCCGCATTGTCGGGCAAAGCTGATCTCATTCTTCTCGATATCATGTTGCCGAGGATCAACGGGTTTGAAATCTGCCGCGCCGTCCGCGCGGAGAAACTCGAGATGCCGATTTTGATGCTGACGGCGAAGGGGCAGGAGGAAGACATCGTGCGCGGGCTCGAACTCGGCGCGGACGATTACATCACGAAGCCGTTCAGCATGCAGGAACTGTTGGCGCGGTCACGAGCGTTTTTGCGCCGGCGTCAGACGGGCGCGAAGCCCAGCTATGCTTTCGGCAGTTGCCGACTCGACACGGTCTCACATCGGCTGCTGAAAGATGGCATTGAAGTGCCGCTGACCAACAAGGAGTTCCGTCTCCTCGAATATTTCCTGCAACATCCCGGCCGGGCGTTCACCCGGGACAGCATCATGACCGCTGTCTGGGGCAATGCCGTCATGGTTACCGCCCGCAGCGTGGACCGGTGCGTCACCACGCTTCGCAGCAAGATCGAACCCGACCCGCATCGCCCCACGTTCATCCACACCATCCGTGAAATCGGTTACCGCTTTGAAAATGGCTCTTCTGACGAGCCTAATTGACGTTTGGCAACCATGAGCGGGAGGGGTCGAAAGGGCTGGCGCAAAAAGACTGTTGCATTAGTGCGGGAAAAGCCGTAAAAGAACACCCTATTCACGCTCATCCGATGACCGGCCTGCAAACCAAAGCCGTTTAGGACGATCGGGGGGCGCGTACACAAATTACTGTGAGTCAAATCATTCAACGAATCTAACCCCGCGAAGGGCAACAGGAGGTTGTAGCAATTCAACAATTTGTTCGTGTTAATCAGAAGATTCGCGCTCGCGAAGTGCGGGTCATAGACGCCAACGGGAAACAGCTCGGGGTCATCTCCATCAGCCAGGCGCTGGCAACGGCGCAGCAGGGCGGGTATGATTTGGTCGAAGTAGCGCCCAACGCGACGCCGCCCGTGTGCCGGATCGTCGATTTCGGCAAGTACAAGTACGAGCAGGAGAAACGCGAGCGCGAGGCGCGCAAGCACCAGCACGCGACCAAGCTGAAGGAAATCAAGATTCGCCTGAACATCGATCCGCATGATTACGAGACGAAGGTGAATCATATGAAGGGGTTCCTCGGCGACGGGATGAAGGTGAAGGTCACGATGATGTTGCGAGGCCGGGAGAATGCGCATCCCGAGTACGGCAACAAGATGATGCAGAAGATCATCGAAGACTGTCAGTCGTGCGGTCGGCCCGAAGTGATGCCGAAGTTGATGGGCCGCAGCATTACGATGATGATTTCACCGATGCGCGGCGCGGGCAAGAAGGCCGGCGAGTCGCAGAACAATAACGACGAAAGTGACGCATAACGATTTTTCGGAAGGAACGAGGACATGCCACGTTGGAAATCAGCGAAAACGAAGAAAGCCGCGGCAAAGCGGTTCAAAATCACTGCGACCGGCAAAGTGATGCGGTACGGCGCGGGCAAACGGCATTTGAATGGGCACAAGTCCTCGAAACACAAGCGCCGGCTGGGGCAGACCAAGGCGGTCAGCGAGACGCACGCGCATCACATCACGGATGTGCTGCCGTTCAGCCATCGCGGGTAGCACAAAGAATTTGAAATTGAAAATCTGAGATTGTAGGAGTTCACCATGCCAAGAGCCACGAATGCACCAGCCAGCCAGCGCCGTCGCAAGCGCATGATCAAAGCCGCCGCCGGTTATCGCGGCTGGCGCAGCAAGAAATTTCGGTATGCCAAGAATGCTGTCTGGCACGGGCTGACCTACAGCTTCGCCCATCGCAAGGACAAGAAGGCGGATTATCGGGCGTTATGGACGGTGCGTATCAACGCCGCCTGTCGCGCGCAAGGTATCACTTACAGCCGGTTTATCGCCGCGTTGAAGAAGGCGAAAATCGAGCTCGACCGCAAGAGCCTGTCTGATCTGGCGACGAACGACCCGAAGGCATTCAGCGCCGTGCTGGCAGCGGTGAAGTAAGAATTGTAGTCTCGGGACTTTCTCGCGGCGGGCCGGCGGACCGCGAATAAGATTCGCGGCTACAGCTTCACGAGATCACGCTTTCGCAGCGTGAATCGGCAAATCTTGTCGTAGCCGCATGACCGGGCCAGGGCGACGGCCTTTCCAAAATCCATACCGACATCCTGGGGTAGGTGTGCGTCGCTGCCGAGGGTGATCGGGATGTTCAATCTGCATGCGATCTTCAGAAACGCTTCGCTCGGATAGATCTCTTTGCACGGTTTGCGGAGGCCGGCGGTGCTGACTTCGATGGCGACACCGGATTCGGCGACGGCGCGCAACGCGTCTTCATAGACCGTCGTGAAATCGGTTTTCGGGCGGAGATTGAACTTCTTCGGGAGGTCGGGGTGGGCGAGGGAATCAAACAGGCGCGACCGGGCGGCTTGTGCCCAGAAGTCGAAGTACTCACGCCAGCGTGTGTCCACGTCTTCGTTTTTCCAGTCTTCGGCGCTACGGTCGACGGGGAAGTCGCCGAGGTAGTGCACACTACCAAGAAAAAAGTCCCACGGATACATGGCGGCCAATTCGCGGACCCAGGCTTCACAACCGGGAATGAAATCCACTTCCAGACCGAGTTTGACCGTCAGCGATGGGAATTTCTTCTGCGCCTCGCGGACCCAACCAACGTAGGTCTCCAGGTCTGACTTTTTCAAATTCCAGTCCGTGTCGCGGTCGGCCAGTGGGGCGTGGTCGGAGCAGCCGATTTCATCGAGGCCACGCTCCAGCGCAACCTTGGCGTAATCGGCCGGCACGCCGACGCCATCGGTCAGGCGCGTGTGCATGTGGTAATCCATCAACATGGCCCGCGAAGTGTAATACTTCCAACGGCCGGTGCAAGATTGGAAGAGAATTCAGATTTCGCCGCGTGAGGGCATGTAACGCATGAGCATCGTAGACGCCAAGAAGGCAGATCGGGGCGTCACCTCGCCGCTTGTCCTGCGGACTCGTTTTGGCTACACTCATGGCGATGAGAAAAATCCTGGTTCCGATCGGGCTCATTCTGGCCAGCATTCTGTTGCTGGCAGCGACGACGTATTGGTACGTACAAAAATACGGTTCGGAAGGGCCGTTTCCTCCACCCAGTCAACACTGAGACGCCTATGGCAAGCATCAAGAAGTTGTTGCACACGCGATACCGCGTGAACGATTTGGAGAAAACAGTCGCGTTTTATCGCGATGTGCTGGGATTGCAGGAGACCAGCCGCCACAAGTCGCCGCGCGGCTCGGAGCTGGTGTTCATGAAGGCGCCCGAAAGCGAAGAGGAAATCGAGTTGTGCAGTTATCCGTCCAGCGGCCCGGTGCAGGTGCAGGCCGATCTGACACATTTGGCATTTGAGGTGGACGATCTTGAGGCGTTCGCCAAGCAGCTTGAGAAAAAGGGCGTGAAGCTGTCGGATGGGCCGACGAAATCGGGATCGGGCATGGTTTTCGCCTTTGTCGACGCACCGGAAGGCTATGAGATTGAATTGATCCAGCGGCGGTAGCCGAGAGTTTGTTTACGCGACCGGTCGCGATTATAAATCGCTCCTACATTTCACATGAAAGCCAACACGATCATCATCGCACCCTCGATCCTCGCGGGGGATTTCGGCCATTTCGCGCAGGACGCGAACCGGGTGGAAGAGGGTGGGGGAGACTGGCTACACTGCGACGTGATGGACGGCCATTTTGTGAACAACATTACGTTCGGGCCGGACACAATTGCTGCGTTTCGCAAGGCGACCAAGCTGCCGCTGGACGTGCATTTGATGATTGAGCGGCCGGACCTGTATGCGGAGCGATTTATCGATGCCGGCGCCGATCATGTGATTGTGCACCTCGAAGCGCACCACGATGTGGTGAAGACGTTGGCGATGATTCGGAAACGAGGCAAGGCCGCGGGATTGGCGATCAACCCCGGTACGCCGGCGGAGAAAGCGCTGCCGTTGCTCGGTCAGATTGATGAACTGCTGGTGATGACGGTGAATCCAGGATTTGGCGGACAGGCGTTCATACCGAACATGTTGACCAAGGTACGCACGCTGCGCGCGGCGGCGAAGGACCTGCCGATCATCGTGGACGGCGGCGTCAATCCGGAAACGGGACGGCAGTGCGTGGAAGCGGGCGCGAATGTTTTGGTTGCCGGGAATTCGCTCTTTCGGCATAAATCATTGGGTTTGGGTGACGCAATCGCGGAGCTGAGGAGACAATGCAACTGACCAAAATCAAATTCGGAACCGACGGCTGGCGGGGCGTGATCGCCGAGGATTTCACCTTTGAAAACGTGCGGCGCGTGGCGCAGGCGACGGCAGATTATTGGAAGACGCTCGTGGGAACGAACCGGGCGGCGATCGTAGGTTACGACAATCGCTTCCTCTCGGAGACGTACGCCAAGCTCGTGTGCGAGGTGCTGGCGGCCAACGGAATCAAGGCGCTGTATCCGCCGCTGGCGGTGCCGACGCCGGCGGTGACCTTCGCGGTGCGCGACCGCAAACTGTGCGGGGCGGTCATGATCACCGCGAGCCACAATCCGCCCCAGTTCAACGGCTACAAGCTCAAGGCGCATTACGCGGGCCCAGCGGATCCCGAGATTTGCGCGCAAGTGGAAGCCCTCGTGGATCGCTCGCCCGTGCGTCTGATCAATTTCGAGGACGGGGAGAAGAACGGGAGCATTGAAATCTACGATCCGCGCGCGGTTCACATCGCGGCGGTGAAGAAGATCATCGATCTCAAGAAGATTCGCGGCGCGAAACTGCGGGTCGTGGTGGATTCGATGTACGGCTGCGGTATGAACTTGTTGGAGACAGTGCTGGAGAAGTCGGCGTGTAAGGTGCAGACGATTCGGGGGACGCGCGACCCGTTGTTTGGCGGCGTGAACCCGGAGCCGATTGGCAAGAACCTCGGCGCGCTGTGCGACGCGGTGAAGAAATCGCGGGCGCAAATCGGGTTGGCGACCGACGGCGACGCGGACCGGCTCGGCATCGTGAACGACAAGGGACAATACGAGTCCATCCAGCTTGTCTTCGCGATGTTGTTGTTGCACCTGATTCGCCATCGCGGGCAGAAGACCGGGTTGGTCGTGAAGTCAGCGAACAGCACGGTGCTCATCGACCGGATTTGCAAGGCGCAGGGCTTGAAATGGGTCGAGGTACCGGTGGGATTCAAGTATATCTGCCAGCAGATGCGCCAAACGGACGTGCTGATCGGCGGGGAAGAGAGCGGCGGGATCGGGTTCCAAGGTCACATTCCCGAGCGGGACGGCATTCTGGCCAACCTGATGTTGTTGGAGATGTTAACGGTGACCGGCAAACGCCTCACAGAGATCGCGCGGGACCTGCAGAAGGAATTTGGCGCGAGTTCGTACGACCGCATCGACATGCGGTTCCCGCTGGAGAAGCGCGAGAAGTTCATCGAGACATTACGAACGCAGCCGCCGAAGGAATTGCTGGGCGTCCCGCTGGCGCAGATGAAAGATTTCGATGGCGTGAAGTACATCTGCAAAGACGATTCCTGGCTGATGTTCCGCACCTCCGGCACCGAGCCGATCATCCGCATCTACAGCGAAGCCGCGACCGCTATTCGCATGAAGAAGTTGCTCGAACACGGCCAAGTCCTTGCGCTAAAAATCGCCAAGTCGTAGGCAGCCCGCCGCTGGTTCTTCGGGCGCGCGGCCTCGGAAGCGCATTCCACCCAATAAAAACAGGCCCTCGGCCTGTAAGGAAACGCCTTACAATAAAATCAGGGAAACCCTGATAGACAACCGCGCCACGTGTTTAGTAATAGACACAACATTTAGGCAACCAATCGGTTAGTGGATGGAGCGATTGGTCGTATGCCACGTCAAAGCATTCAAATAAAGATAGGAGATAGCGGTCATGCCTGGATATCGATTTGGAAAACATCCCCCGAAGCAAGATTATCGCACGTTGCGATTGAAGAACTATCTGGGGCCTGCACTGGCGCCGCCACCTGCGTCCGTCAACGTTCTAGCCAGGGTTTACGCCAAGCTGAAAACGTCGGATCCGACAACGTTGTTCCCGATGGACGGTAACGATACGTTGGGAGACTGCACCATCGCGGCCCTGGCCCACGCGGACACGGTCTTTAACGGCCTGATTGGGAAGCAGAAGATCATGACTCAGCAGGCGGCGGTGAAACTGTACATGCATCTGACGGGCGGAGTGGACTCCGGTTTGAACGAGCTCGATGTGCTGAACTACTGGCAGTCGAATGCCGTTTCCGGAGACGAGATCACGGCCTTCGTCAGCATCGATGCGAAGAATCACACACACGTTCAGCAGGCAATTCAACTGTTTGGCGGCGTCTATCTGGGGTTTCAGGTGCAACAGAATTGCATTCAGGAGTTTGACGCGCATCAGCCATGGACGCCGGGCCCGCTGACCCAGGATGGCCACGCGGTATATGCCGTCGCCTACGATGCGACGGGTGTGACCGTCCTCACGTGGGGAAATACCCAGAATGCGACCTGGGCGTGGTGGGATGAATGTGTCGACGAGGCATACGCGATTCTTCCTCCGGAAGCGAAGCAGTCCGACTTTGCGCCGGGGTTCAACTTCGCCCAGCTACAAGCCGATTTGGAGGCCGTGGCGCACTGACCAATACGCCTTCAGGGCCACACAATTGATACGGAACCGGACCATCCGCGCCTACGGCGAAGCCGCGCCCGCTGCCCGTGTGAAGAAGCCGTTGAAACACGGTCAGACCCCCGCGCTAAAAATCGACGGGCCATAGGTGTCAGTCAGAATCCGGCAGGCAGAGATTTGCCACAAGGACCCCTTGCGACAATGGGAAAAAGTACAGTCGCAGATCAGTTAACCAAGTCGTGAACGAGGCGTAGTTATTTACTATTTCGCCCTGTCCTCGCGGCTGTGCCTTGATCGCCATCACGGCCCCAGCCGGATGCGGTAATAGCGGGACGGCCTGTTCGTAGCAGCGCCCGCGTCGAGGTAGTTGTTCGTCGTATCTCCGCTGCCGGAAATGGGAATCGGTCCGCTGATGTCCGCGAAGTTCGTCAAATAGCCGCCCGTTGCTTGTACGACGTTGGTGGGCCCGCCTCCCGTGGCCCAGGTGATCACGACGTTGTTGCTCTGCGACACGAGGCTCAGAATCCGGAACACCGACGCTGGATTGGTGGGGTTCAGGCCCAACAGGAACTGGTTGAAGTTGCTGATGCCCTTGCCGTATGGGTCCGCGCCTGGCGCGGCCTGCGTACAGAGCGACCCGTTATTGATGCAACCGAAGTACTGCAACTGCCACGCTTGGAACGGCGTCTGCACGGTGATGAGATTCGGCAGGATATTGGTAAAGGTGTTACCGCCGGAATCAGTGGTCACCGCCGTCACCGTCCAGGTTCCCGGACCATAGGTGTGTAGTATCGGGTCACCAGTATTAAAAATGTTCGTGATGTTGCCGTCGCCGAAGTTCACCGTGGCGTTGGCAATGTTCAATCCGCACGGCGCCCTGAGGAGGGTGAAGTTCACATTGAGAGGCGACACACCATTCGTCGGAGTGGCATGGACAACGGGGGCTGGCGGTGACGGCGGACAAGGAGGCCGGCACTTACCGAAGGAGCCCGCGTTGTAGATGGTCGTGAGTTCCGACACCGAGAGCGCCCGCTTGAAGATTTCCAACTCGTCCAAACAGCCCATGTAGTTCGGATTATGATCGGACGCAGCATAAGCCGGTTGTTCTGTCCCGATCAGGAGATCCACAGCGCTGCTCATCTCTCCGCTCTGGCTGTCGAAGAAGGTGGAGGTCACCTGACCATCGACATAGAAGGTGCCCATGTTCCCGTTGGTGCCGCAGCGGGCCACCGTCACGGCGATGAAATGCCATTGGCCATCCAACAAATTCCCCGAACCGCTGAGAAAGTTGTTTGCGTCAAACTCAGCATTATACTGGATTCCGAACTCGCCCTGGTACAGGTACAACTCGTAGCCCCGCTGGTCGAAGACATTGGCGTCACGCTTGTCCAAGAGAATCTCGGAGTACCCGGGCCCCAGCACGTTGGGACTCGGTCGAATCCAGGCGTCGATCGTCATGGATTCAGCGCCATTGGTGCAGGAGCCCGCGAAGTCAACTTCGTCCTGGTTCGTCACGACGAGATAATCATTGGTCCCGTCAAAACACAGCGCGTTGCTCACAACCCCGGACGCAGCCGTCGGATTGCCATGGTACACGGCGAAGTTGTCGACCGATCCGACGATGTCCTGGGCCGTCCTCACCCCCGACGGTTCATCGAACGTCCACCAGGCGCTCATGTTGGCCGGCGGTGCAACACAGCAGTTCGAGCAGGACGCGGTGATGAAGTTCGGCAGGATATTGGTAAAGATGTTACCGCCGGAGTCGGTGGTCATCGAAGTCACTGTCCATGTTCCCGGGCCGTAGATGTGTAGTATCGGGTCACCAGGATTGAAAATGTTCGTGATGTTGCCGTCGCCGAAGTTCACCGTGGCGTTGGCAATGTTCAATCCGCACGGCGCCCTGAGGAGGGTGAAGTTCACATTGAGAGGCGACACACCGTTCGTCGGACTGGCATTGATAACCGGGGCCGGCGGCGACGGAGGACAAGGAGGCCGGCACTTGCCGAGGGAGCCCGCATTGTAGATGGTTGCGAGTTCGGACACCGCGAGCGCGCGCTTGAAGAATTCCAATTCGTCCAGACAGCCCGCGTAATTCGCGCCATCAGTCGGGGGGAAGACCGGCTGAAGTCGCCCGATCTGGAGATCCATGGTGCTGTTCAGATCCCCGAGTCGTGGGTCTAAGAAGGTAGAGGTCACCTGGTCATCGATGTAGAAGGTGCCCATGTTCCCGTTGGTGCCGCAGCGGGCCACCGTCACGGCAATGAAATGCCATTGCCCATCCCGCAAATCCGGTGAGCTGCTGCCATAGTTCTGGCATGCCGCGCCCGGACCGCAGTAACTCCCGCCAACGCCATCCGCAATCTGGAATCCCAGCACACCCTCATACAGATATAACTCGTAGCCTTGCGTAGACGGAGAGCTCATCCGCTTGTCCAGGAGGACCTGGACCCCCGGTGGCCCGGTGAGACTGGGCTTGATCCAAGCGTCAATGGTGAAGGACTCAGCGCCGCCATTGGTACAGGAGCCCACGAAGTTAACCTCGGCCTGGTTCGTCACGACGAGATAGTCATTGGCCCCGTCAAAGCACAGCGCGTTGTTCACTTCCCCGGACACAGCCGTCGGATTGCCATAGTACACGGCGAAGTTGTCGACCGATCCGGCGATGTCCTGGGCCGTTCCAACCCCCGACGGCTCATCGAACGTCCACCACGCGCTCATATTGGCCGGCGGCGCAACGCAGCAATTTGTCGAGACCACGGTGACCGTGAAACTGCAACTGGCGCTGTTGCTGCAACAATCCGTCGCCGTGACCTGTACCGTGTTCGTCGTCCCCGGTGCAAATACGGTGCCGGATGGTGGCGTATACACCAGTGTCGTATTGCTGCAGCAACTGTCCGTCGCGGTCGCGGAATAACTCACCCCCACGTTCGTGCACGAACTCACCACGATATTTGACGGACAGGTGATCACGGGCGGGTTGGTGCTTACCACCGTCACGGTCTGGCTGCAGATGCTGCTGTCACCGCACGCGTCGGTGTACAGCCACGATTTGGTGATGAACTGCGGACACACCCCGTTGGTCACGATGGTCGAGACGCTGGTGACATTGGTGCAGCAGTTGCTGAGAACGGCGGGCGTGCCGAAGCTCCATGAGGTGCCACACTCGACCTCGAAGTTCGTCGGACAGTCCAGGACCATGCACGGACTATTGTTGGAACAGGGAGTATAGATCCAAACGGATTCGCACGGGTTCGCCATGGGAACACCGGGCGTCCACGCCCCACCCAGGTAGGTGTACACGGTGTAATTGGGGGCTTGCACAGGAAACGGCGAGCCGGAATTATACCGAAACAGTTGCGTACCCTCTTGCGGGGACAGGCCGGTGATCTCTTCATAGGTGGCCGGGGCATTGGTTTGACTGCTCACCAGATTATAGGCGCCGCAACCACAGAAATTGGTCAACGATAACACCGGGCTGTTGGCTGTGCCGCAAACCGTGTAGGTATAGTTCGTGGAAGTATTGTTGTAGAGGATTGCTCCCTGGCCCGGCACGAACGCGTTGGTTCCCTCATTGATAGCGCCGCTGGTTGTTGAACGCCAACCCACGCCCCCGATGCCACTGGTCTTATAATAATACGTGCTTGACGACTGCGTCTGGCAATTCCATTCGATGAACTGCGTCCCAGAATTTGCCGCCGTATTACTGCCGGGCACACTCGGGAAGATCGACCCCAGCGTGTCGCCGTCGACGAATTGGTTGGCAATAAAAGCATAGCCGCCGGGGGAAACGGTGTAGTAGCAACAGGTATTCGATACTTGCGCGCGCACGCGCGCGGCCGCCACCAAGCAGCACAGGGTACAGTATAAACACAGTCTCAAACCACGACTCATGAACCCTCGCCAGTTCACTGACGTTCAGAAACCTCTACGCCAAAGGGACACTCACCGCAAACTTCGCGCCTCACCAAACGGAAGGATTTGTGACACGGCACATAAAGGAAGTCAAACTATTTGTTGTTCCCAGCCAACCACACTATATCGATGGTTGACGCGGAAGCGCGTTCACAAACTCGAACCGGCGAAGGAATCGCTCGGCGTGCGCATCTGAGATTGTTCTGGCTTTGGGGCGGGGAATTGTTATCCTTTGCGGCACGTTATGGAATCGGATCGTAGTTTCAATCTTACCCTGAGCCCCGGCAATCTGAGGCGTCTGAAGGTCTTTGCGGATCTGACGGAGCCGCAGGTGGCGCTGTTCTTGGGCTTGGTGGAACCCGTCCACGTGAAACCCAACCGCGCCGTCGTGAAAATGCAAGAGAAGGGTGATTGCATGTACCTCGTCTTGGAAGGTCAGGTGCGCGTCAGCCAGTTGGTGGACGGAAAGGAAACCATTCTGGCGACGTTGGAGACGGGCGATTTCTTTGGAGAAGTATGCCTGTTTGACGAGGGGTTGCGCTCGGCGGATGTGGTGGCCAATCGCGATTGCACTCTCTTGAAAATCACCAAGTCGGCGTTCGATACCATTGTGGCGGAACACCCGGAAGTCGGGGTTCGCTTCTTGAGCGCCATGATTCGGGCCGTGGTGGCGCGCGTGCGGAACATGGACAAGAAGTACGTGGACTCCATGATGCTGTCGCGTTTTTGGAACCCACCCGGAGCGCCGTTGGGGAGGGCCTCTGCCGCTTCTGCCCCTGGTGCTAATCGTGGTTTTCGCGGGTAGTGCTCTGTCGATCTTCCCTGTTCTTCGGATGGTCACGCTTCCGCCTGCGCGGCAACCCCCGTTGACGAGCAACTTCCTGCCGGATAAGCGGTGAAAAGCCCTTGCAGATGCGTACTCCGAATTTCTCCACCCCGATCGCGTTCGCCGCTTGCAAAATGGCCGCGGTCAGAGCACACTACGCGGTGGAGTAGGGTGGCCGTATGGATATGGTTGTCTCCGCGACGAGTGCCATAGCTCGACTAGAACTTGTTTCGGGCAAAACGCCGGGTCGTTCGTTTGAATTGGCGCAGGATCGCGTCAACATCGGACGTGACGGCACGAACGTCATTTGCCTCGATCACACCACCGTCTCTCTTCACCACGCGATCCTGGTTCGCACCGGCGATCACTACAGGGTTCGCGATCTGATTTCCACCAACGGGACGTACCTCAACGGCGAGCGCACGACCGGGGCGCAATTGCGCCACGGGGACATCCTGCGTTTTGGCGAAGTGCAGATGCGGTACGAGGTCCTGGAACAGCCCGCCCCGGAATCGAAGGGTGACGCGAAGCCGACGGTGCTGCCCTTGGGCCGTTCACGACCGATCTCGCCGCCCTCATCCGCGCGCGAGAAGCAGTACAAGATCGTGGGCGCGGATGGACGCACCTACGGGCCGGCCAACGTCGCGCTGGTGCGCCGTTGGATATTGCAAGGATTTGCGAACGCGCAAAGTTGGGCGCCCGCCGAAGCCCGGGGCAATTGGAAGCAACTGGGTGACCTGCCGGAATTCGCCGAGGCGCTGGCGGACAATGCGACGCCGACGCATCTGCTCGGCACGCCTCCGAAAGATGCCCGTTGGGAAGAACCGATCAAGGTTGGGCCGGGCACAGAGGCCGGAGTCGGTCCCGGTTTTGAGGCTGCGCCCTCCACGGTGACCGATGGCCGCAAACCGAAGGGGAGAAGCCTCACGGCGTACGCGGGCGCATTCTTGTTGCTGGCGGTCGTGGCCGGCGGCATCGCGGCCTGGTGGTTTAATCAGTGGCCCTTCAGCCTGCGCGGCCCGCTGCGGAAGTATGCCCGCGGCGCGGAAGGGTACATTTATGCCGACCCGGACTACACTGCGGCGGCGGCGGCCGAGGATGCAAAGAATTACACGGAACTGCTCCGCGACGCCAGGCTCCTTGTGGCGCATTACCCCGACAGCAGTCTGGCCCAGTACATTCTCGGAGTCGCCTACGGGAAATTGAAGTTCTTTCCCGATGCGGCCACAGCATTCCAGCAGGCGATCAAACTGAAGCCGGATTACATCGACGCGTGGAACAATCTCGGCTGGGCGTACACAGAGTCGGGCAAGTTTGCCGACGCCGTGAACGTGTTCCAGCAACTGATCGAATTCACGCCAAACGACGCCAAGGTATGGAGCGACCTCGGCGGCGCACAGGCTGCGCTGGGGCATACGTCTGACGCGATCGCCGCGTACCATATGACCATTCAGTTGAAGCCCGACGATGCTGACGCGCACTTCCATTTGGGCGCCGCCCTCGCGAATCAAGGTGCGTTTGTGGACGCGGTGAACTCGTTTCGTCTGGCCCTGAAATACAAGCCCGATTATGCCGATGCATGGTTCAACCTCGGCGTTGTCTCCAACCGGCAAGGCGAGAACAACGACGCGGTCGTTTTCTTCCAGAAGGCTGTCAAACTGCGGCCCGACTACGCCGAGGCGTGGGGCGGCCTTGTCAAATCGTATCTGGCCCTGCATCAGCCCGACAAGGCCGGTGAAGCCGCCCACGAGATGAAGCGGATCGATCCAGCCAAAGCCGATCAGCTTGCCGACGAATTGAGCCACGAGGAGCCGGCAGCACCGCCTCCCCAACCACCGCCAGCCGTCGCCCAAGAACCGAAAGCTCCTGTTCAGGAATCGACGCCGTCCACTACCGAAGAACCCAAGCCCGCTGTGCCAGAGCATCCGGTCGCCCCGCAAGAACCAGCACCTGCCCCAGAGCAGCCAGAATCGGAGTAGAGATGGTCGTTTCTATGTCGTCCGTTTGGCGGGTCACACAGAGCTTGCACTAAGCTGCGAAGTGTCGCGACCGCGCCGTCTGCTGCCGTCGTCCCCTCTACAGAACCGCTGGGGTGTGCTAGCCCATCGCGCCGTGCACATTGGTGAATGTGGGAGCAACCTGCTGGTGCGATCGTTCCGCCGGAAGTTCCGCAGTAGCCGCCAGAAGCTCGGCGAGCTTTCTCGCTGCCTGCGAGGGCTCGTGCGATGCAATCCCGGTCTTCGGCGTGCGCCCGCGCGTGATCATTGTGCTCAACACGCGGGCCAACGCCTTCGGGTCGGAACAATCCACAACGTCTCCCTCCGCACCATAGTGATGATGCGAAATCACCCGGCAGCCGGCGGCGAGCGCCTCGGCAATCGTGAGTCCGTAGCTCTCATGTTTCGACGGCGACACGAAGATATCCGCCCGCTGCAAGAGCGCGGCTTTTCGTTCGCCGACCACGTGACCGGTGAATTCGATCGGCACGTTCGTGACCTTCGTCGCGAGGCGTCGCAGCATTTTTTCGTACTTGCGTCCATTCATATACGCCGCGCCCCCGCAGATAAACACCCGCACCTTCTTCCCGCTGGTGTTGAGAAGGGGCAGGGCCGCCAGTAATCTCTCAATCCCCTTTTCAGGAGACAGCCGGCTGAGGGTGAGGATGACAACCTCATCCTCGTCAACCCCCCGTGGGAGCGGCATTCCTGCCGCGATTGGATCGGCCGCAATATTCCCCCACGGCAAGACCGCGATCTTTTTGGCTTCGCACCACGGATAACACCGCAGAATCACGTCGCGCATCGGCGCCGATGGCACAACAATGCGGGCGCTGTGACGCACACATTCATACTGTTTCTCGAAGACGAGCCGCAGCACGTCCGGCATCAACCGAAACCGCCGAAATCGAGCCACGGTCTCCGGCCGCACGATGCCGCGCAAATAGAACCTTGTGAAATACTCCACCACGTCCACATGAAAGATCGTCACAATTCGGTAGCCGCGTTCGCCCAGCCCACAAAAATCCGGCCCCTCGCTGATGTCATTGCTCAAGACCACGCAGCGCTTCGGGTCTCGCTTCAGGATTTCGTTCGTCGCCGCCCGCTCGAACTCCCGGCAAAACCGTGCATATCCCAGTTCAGTCATCTGAGCGAGATGGCGGGGCGCGACCGCCGGGCACGCCGCTTCCTCATCGCCCAGCAATTTCGGACTGAGCACGGTCAATGGGAACGGTTGTTTCTCGCGCCACTCACGGATCAGATAATCCGCGACCGCTTTCCCGCCCCCCAGCGGTTCGCTATCCGGAAATTCCGCGTGCGCGGCCGAGTAAAGAACCTCAAAGTTCACATCCATGTTTTACCCTGTGCGTTGGAGAATTGTCCACCTTGGCAGTGTTTTGCCGACCGCACGATGGTGTTTCGACTTGCTGGTCGCGGCGCAATCTGCAATTCTCGCGACCAAGCTTCGGAGGAGCTTATGAAGCGTCATCACATCGCTTTGATCATGTGGCTGGGGTTGTCACTCGTGTTCGTGACCTATGTCCGCATGTCATCGTCTGCGATGCCGGAGCAGGTCGCGACTCACTTTGACGGAGCCGGCAATCCCAACGGATGGACCACACGCTCCGCGAGCATGGGTTTTATGACGTGGACGGGGCTGGGCCTGGCCGCTCTTTTCGCCGGCATGGGATACGTGGGCCGGTTTATCCCCCCACGATACTTCAATATTCCCAACGCGGAGCACTGGTTGGCGCCAGAGCATCGCCAGGAGGTCGATGAGTACTTGCTGCGGCACTTTCTCTGGATGGCGTGCATCGTCGAACTCTTTTTCATCGGCTTGCAGGCCACGATTGTGGAAGCCAACCGGCACTCGCCGCCGGTCCTGTCCGGCCCGCCCTTCTTGCTGGCACTGGTCGCGTTCACGGCCGCAGTGCTGATATGGAGCGTGATGTTGGCGCAGCATTTCCGGAAAAAATCTGATCCTACGCTTTCAATAGTCGCGACTTCGCGGCAGTGAGGTGGATGCGCGATGTTTGTCCGAGCGATCATTGCTTTTCTCGTGCTACCCGGAATGGTCGCCGGAGTGGTTCCCCTCTTAATCGCCCAAGCCGACACCAAACGTCACGGCGGTTCACCAATCGGTTTTGTGCTGCTCGCGGTCGGACTCATTTTGCTGCTCTGGTGCGTGCGGGATTTCTATGTGGCAGGGAAGGGGACATTGGCGCCGTGGGAACCTCCCAAACGCCTGGTTGTGGTCGGGTTGTATCGCTTCGTTCGCAACCCGATGTACGTCGCCGTGTTGACTATTGTGCTGGGTTGGGGACTGGTGTTCGGTTCGGTATGGTTGGCGGTGTATGTGGTCGCGCTTGCTGTCGGAGTCCATCTGCGAGTCGTGCTTCACGAAGAGCCCTGTCTCCGTCGACAATTTGGAGACCAATGGATCACTTATGCCACCTTCGTGCGACGATGGCTTCCCCGATGGAAACCGGGAACGGAACGATAGAAGCCGATGCCCTGTTTCCACAGGCGACTACGGCTGCGGGAATTTCCGGTTGAGGAATCGGCCGTTCTTCTGGATCAGATTGCCATCCACGTACAATTCGCCGCCCTTCCGCAAATCGCACACCATGTCCCAGTGCAGGCCACTGCGATTCTTGTTGCCGGTCTCGCTGTAGCCGGCGCCGAGCGCCAGATGGATCGTCCCGCCGATCTTTTCGTCGAACAACGTGTTCTTCGTGTAGCGCGTCACATTGTAATTCGTGCCGATCGCGCCTTCACCGAGATAACAGGAGCCGCTGTCCATGCCGATCATCGCCCGCAGGAAATCCTGTCCCTTTTCGGCTTCGGCCTTCGCAACCTTCCCGCGCTCGAACGTCAGCCGTGCGCCATGCACTTCACGCCCGCCATGGACTGCGGGAAAGCTGAACGTCACATGGCCTTCGACGCTGTGCTCGACCGGTCCGGTGAATACCTCGCCGTCAGGAAAATTGTAATGCCCGTCGCAGTTGATCCACTTGCGGCCCTTGCAAGAGTAACGAATGTCGGTGTCTTCCGCGACAATGTGGACTTCGCGCGCCTTGTTGAGAAAATCGGTCAGCGCTTGCTGTTCCTTGGAAATCTGTTTCCATGTGGCAATCGGATCGCGGTCGTCAAGATGACCCGCGCCGAACACGAAATCTTCGTATTCCGCCAACGACATCTCCGCGTCCTGCGCGCTGGCATTGCAGGGCCATTGCGTGCCGACCCATTTCAAGGTGCCGCTCGCGCTGCGGTCCATGAAAATCTGATTGATCGTTTTGCGCGCGGAGGACGCCGCCGCCAGCCGCTTGGGATCGATATTGGTCAACGCCTTTGTGTTTTCTTCGCCCCAAAAACTAATTAGCGCTTCCACATTTTTCATCTTGAACTTCGCGAATGGGGAGACCCACTTGAGCTGTTCATCGTTCGCCTCGCTGTAGAAAATCTCGGCGAGACTGTCGATGCGCATGTCGGTGACGACAAATGCGCCCCGGTGTAACGCCGCTCGATAACATTCACGGGCGAGAGGCGCGGTGCTGGCGTCGCCCTGAATGCAGACAATGTCACGCGGCTTCAGCGCGACCGAGTAGTCGGTGAGTAAACGAGCAAGTTTTTCGTGTCGTGGATCTTTCACGGGTCAGCCTCCAGCAGTTCAAGTTCGCGCACCAAATGTGGCGCAGCGTCAGCGGGTTTGTTCAGCCTGCTTCACGTATCCGGCGACCTCGTCCGGACGCACTCCCACCGACGTTCCAACGAGTGTACCCGAGGGCCCATACACTTGCACGCGCGGAATTCCCGTGATCTGAAATTGCTTGGCGACCGGCGACTGCCAATTGATGATATTGATTTTGACCAGCGCAATCCCCGGGTTGTTGGCCATCTCCTCCAACTTGGGCGAGAGCGCGCGGCAGGGACCGCACCAATCGGCATAGAAATCGATGATCGTGACCTTCCCGCGCACGAGATGGTCTTCCAGATCGATCTCTTTGTCGCCCTTGACAACATCAAACTTGGACGCAGTGCCACCGGCTGCTGCCGGCTCCGCCAGCGCTGCCTTTACGACCTCAGGCAGTCGCGGGGTTGGCCGCGGCCGTTCCCCCCATTGCATGCTCACCACGGACGCGGCGGGGATTTTCTCGACCTCACCGTCCTTGGTGGCGACTACGAACTTCGAATTCTCGAACTCCAGGATTTTGGCATCGGCTTTTCCGGTCGGTTGCACGTCCAGCGACACGGGCGTCCCGCTGTCCGCAAACTCGATGCTCCGCACGGTAATCAATGGCACGTTCAGCTCCGAACCAGTAACAGTCTGAACGTGGAACGTCATGTCTCTGTAACTCATCACGGAGCCGACGACCTTCTGCCCGCTGTTCAGACGGATCAAGTCAGCGCCCGGACAGACGCCCGACACACTGAACAGTGTTACGGTCGCGCAAATCCAAGTCCTAATGTGGAATAGCATGTGTGCTCCAATCGGCGTATAGCAATTCTTTCGCATTCCTTGTGCCAGTTTACCGGCCGAGGGTCCGATGCGTTTACTCGTCGTTACGGCACAAAACAATCTCCACGGCAATATGTTGCGCATACACCGACGGCACGCGATGTGCTTGTATATTGGTGGCGGATGGCAACGAAATGGGGGATTGAGTACGTGTATTTGCAGCACTATAATTTGCGGGAAGCGCCGTTTAATATCACGCCCGACCCGCGTTTTCTGTTCTTCAGCCCAAAGCATCAGGAGGCATTCAACCACCTGCTGTTCGGCATCCGCGAACGCAAAGGGTTCATCGAACTGACGGGTGAAGTCGGCGCGGGCAAAACGACGATCTGCCGCAAACTGCTCGAAGAACTTGGCCCGAACTACAAGACCGCGCTGATTCTCAACCCGTGCCTGAGCAGCCATCAACTCATCAAGACCATCGTCACGGAATTCGGACTCAAAGCCCGCGGAATCGACCGCGTGGCCTACCTTCACGCGCTCAATGAATTTGTCCTCGCGGAAGTGAACCAGGGCCACGACGTCGTTCTCGTCATTGATGAGGCACAGGATCTGAGCGACGAACTGCTGGAACAGGTCCGGTTGCTTTCCAATCTCGAAACCGACCGCCAGAAGCTGATGCAAATCGTCCTGATGGGGCAACCCGAGCTGCGCGACAAACTTCTGCAACCGAAATTGCGTCAACTCCGTCAACGCATCACCGTCCGTTACCATCTTTGCCCCCTCGATTTGAACGAGACGGCAGCCTACGTCAATCATCGGCTCACACTTGCCGGCGCCAACGGCACACCACGCTTCGACGAGGGCGCGATTCGGATCGTGTACAAATACTCGCAGGGTGTCCCGCGTCTCATCAACGCGGTGTGCGACAAAACATTGCTGGCGGGATTTGTCGCGCAAGTCCAGAATTTGACGAAAGACACAGTCAACCTCGCCATCGAAGAGTTGGAGGGCGTCCCCGCATGAGCCTGATCAACGAGGCCTTGAAACGCACCCGCGACGCGTCCTATCAATCCATTCAGACGCCGACGGTCCCCGCGCCGGAGTACCAGTACCAAAACGAGGACAAACCGCGTCGCTTGAGAACCCTCGTGCTGGCCACCGCCTCGATCGTCATCGTGGCGCTCGCTAGCGTCATCGTATTCGCGTGGCATCTCACGGCCAATGTCCAGAGAATGAAGAAGAATTTGATGCCGAATTCCGGTATCGCGGTCGTGGAATCAAAGCCTGCCGCGATTACGCCCCCTGCCGCACCAACGCAAGCGACCGATCCGAAGGCGTCCGAAGACCAAATCGTCGAAAAAGTCATGGAGAAGATCAAGGCCGAGCAACCTGCGGCGGTTGCCTCTCCCAATCTTGTGCTCCAAGGAATCACCTACGCAAAGGACGACCGCGAAGCCCTGATCAACGGCCTGACCATGCACGAAGGCGAAGACATCGAAGCCGCCCGCGTCGTCACGATCGAAGCCCGTCGCGTCAAACTCGATTTCAAGGGCCAGGAAATCATCCTGCGTCTGCCGTAGATTCTCGCGACGGTTTTCTCCGGCCCCGCTCATTTGTCGTGCAACCCTCAGGTCGTGTCCTTACTATTCCCGGCGCTTGAAACTGTTTCAATGGGGCCTGCTGCTGCGCTACATGGTCTACGGCGTGTTGCCGCTGGTCGTCGGGTTCATTTTCCTGGAGCGCCATGTCGGCGAAGGCGCGGCCGGAGTATTCTTCGTTGTCCTGGCGTTCGTGTTGCCATTCGTAGCGATGGGCTGGCTCGGCTGGCAACATTTTCGACACCGAAAGCAAAAGTAGGTCGCTCGCGTAGTAACACTGGCGTTCCGCTCGTCTCTACTGAATGGCGGCATTTGCCTTGCTTTGAGGGCGACGAAACGGTAGTCTGTAGAGGTACGTGAGGCTTTGTTTGGCGCTTCGCTGTCGGCCGAAGGGCAAGCCATGGATCAAATGCGACACGTTTATCCAATAGCGGGATTTCTTCTCTGGATCGCGCTGGGTTCTCGCCCCGCCGGCGCGCAATACACCGCGAACTTTCAAACCAACATCATCAGCGGCGTGACCAGTAACTGGTCGGGTAGCTACTTCGTTGGAGGCATCGCCGACGCGTTGGTAGTTGAAAATGGCGGGGTGCTCAACGACGGCGGGGCCACGGTGGGTAACTCGTTCGTCGCCACCGGCGACAGCGTACTCGTCACAGGAACCGGGTCGGTCTGGAGCAACAACAACAGGGTATTCATCGGGGCGTCCGGCTCCGGCAACAGTCTGGTGATCAGTAACGGCGGCTATGTGCTCGCCCTCATCGACGGCGCGTTCGTGGGCGAGAACTCCGGCAGCAACAGCAACCGCGTCTTGGTTACCGATTCCGGCTCGGTCTGGGATATTCGCCAGAACTTCATGTTGGGCCAGAATGGCGACAACAGCAGTCTGGTGATCAGCAACGGCGGCATGGTTGCGGTTGGCGAGAGCAGCTTCATTGGCTCAGCTGCAAGTAGCAGCAACAACAACGTGCTGGTCACCGGCAGCGGTTCGGTCTGGAGCAACGCCCTTAGCCTGGATGTCGGTGCGTCTGGCGGAGCCAACAGCGTGGTCATAAGCAATGGCGGGCAGGTAGTCGACTCCACCGGGTACGTGGGCGAGAATTCCGGCAGCAGCAACAACGCCGTACGCGTAGTCGATGGTGGCGTTTGGCAGAACAATGCGGTGTACGTGGGTTACCAAGGGTCGAGCAACGTGCTAGAGGTGGCCGGCGGCTCGGTCGGCGCCACGAATCTCACCGTGGGGTTCTCATCAGCACTCTGCAACAACCTGCTTCAGTTGGACAGCGGCAGTGTGATCGTGACGAACGCCGCGCATACGGCCACGCTGGAGGTGCGGCATGGCGCACTCATTCTCGACGGCGGCATGTTGCAGACTGACACGCTGGTCATGACAAATAGCTGCGCGTTCTTCGTTCACACCAGCGGCACGCTGATCGTCGGCAGCGTGGTTCTCGACCCGAACACATTTCGCATCACCTCGATCACGCCGCAAGGCGACGACCTGCTCATCACGTGGATGATGGGACCGGGTGCGACCAACGCATTGCAGGTCACGAGCGGAGGGGCCGACGGCAGCTACAACACCAACGGTTTCTCCGACATCTTCATTGTCACCAACAACACGACGGTCGGCACCGTCACCAACTATCTCGACATCGGTGCTGCGACGAATCTTCCGGCGCGTTATTACCGCGCGCGACTGGCACCGTAACCGCGACGTTCAGCTATCGGGACTTTGCCAAATGTCGGGCTTGGCGTGGCGGGGCATCGGGAGCCGACAGGCCGCGTGAGCGACCAGCGTCGTGTTCCAGTGCATGCTGAACTTCTTCACGCGTCTGGCCGGCTTCCTCAATAAGATACTGCCCTAGCAATTCCCGCAACCGCGCCAGCGCAATACTGTGGGTCTGCTTTGTCCGCGCGTACAGCCAATCACTGAACTGCATGAATCCTCGAAACGGTGAGCCGTCGCGCCGAAGGAAGGGAGTTGTTGCAATAAAATGGCCGCTGTTGGCGACGAGGTCCCAGTAGCGCGCAAAACGGCGCAGGCGCTGCATGGTGAAGAAATCGATGAGCCTGGTCTGGAGGATTTCGTAGGGCGGATGCGGGCTGTAGACCATTGCCCACTCGCGGTCGTGACGCGCGATCGGCGTCCCGCGCAGACGCTTCAGCAGGCCGACCTGTATTTCTTGCGGACCCAATGCGACCAGTCGGTCGAATCCCGCCGCAAAACTGTTCACATCCTCGCCGGGCAACCCCACAATCAAGTCAGCATGTACGTGCACGCCTGTCTCGTCGCGCAGCCAGCGCAGATTTTCCTCGACCTTGGTGTTGTCCTGTCGGCGGCTGATCAGTTTGGCGACCTCCTCATTGAATGTCTGGATGCCGACCTCGAACTGCAACGCGCCGGGCGGAAATTGCTTGATCGGCTCGCGCAACGCATCCGGCAGGCGGTCGGGGATCATCTCGAAGTGCACGAACAGCCCGGGTCGATGGTGTTCCAGAAAAAAACGCAGGATCGCCGTACTGGTCTTCAGGTTCAGATTGAATGTGCGATCGACAAACTTGAACTGGCGCACGCCGCGGTCGAGCAGTCGCTGCATGGCTGCCAGGAACGTGTCGAGCGGCGCGTTGCGCACCGGAACATCCAGCGACGAGAGGCAGAACTCGCATTCAAACGGGCAACCGCGCGAAGCTTCCACATAAATGACGCGATGCGCGATGTCGGTATCAGTGTAGAGAGCATACGGCAGCGCCATGCGGTCGAAATCGGGCAGGGGAGCAGGAATAATTTTCGGCAGCGGGCGTTGGCGGGTCAGTGCGTTCGCACAAGCGTCTGCAAACGCCAGATCAGCTTCGCCGGTGATGACACAATCCGCCAGCCGCACGATCTCCTGCTGGTCGCATTCGTAGCTGACTTCGGGTCCGCCGAGAATGATCGTCAACTCCGGCCGCAACCGTTTCAGATCGGCCACCACCTGTAACGATTGCGTTGCGTTCCAGATGTACACGCCAAGTCCGACGATCTTCGGTTCCTGTCGCAGGATAGCTTCGACGACGTCGATGGGTCGCTGGTTGATGTCGAACTCGAGAATCCGCGCCCGCGCCTGCAACTCGCGGAGGTTCGCCATCAAGTACCGCAGCCCGAACGCACAATGCGGATACTTCGCGTTCAGCGTCGTGAGAATGATGTCCGACATTCTAAAGCCGGAGTATTGCACAATCCCCGCGCCGAGCAAAAGCTGGAATTCAGCCCCACGATGCCGCCAATTCAACGGCGTGCAGGCTGAAGTCTGCGGCTACACGAGAGAAGAGGCTCCGCCTAGCGTTAATTCTTATCGATGGGCGTGAACTTGAATTTCTGCCCGCCCACACTGGCCTCGACCATCAGTCCGCCTTTGGCGATGGTAAACACCAGCACACCGTTCTGATACTTGGCATCGGCGGAAGCACTCGACGCGGCCGCCACCGCATTGACTCCGGCACTCATGGCCCATTCGCTGCTGCGGAACTTGTCCAGCGTGTCCTTCGATTCGAAGAAGATCACTTCATCGAATTTCTGACCGCCCAACTCCAGGCCAATCGTGAACTGCGTCATCTCACAGGTACCGATCAACTTTCCTTTTTCGAATACCTGGCCGTCGCCGTGCGCCGCACCAATACCCGCGCCGCCCTTGCCGACGCTCGGCATCACCGCGTACCCGTAGGCTGAATCGAAGAGTTTTGCCACATTCGTGCTGTCGGTCTTGAAAAGGTGGATGGAATCCTTGACCTGGTCCCCCATCGACTTTTCCTCGTCAGCCGTCGTCGCGAAAACACCCACCAGCATCAACGTGAAAATCAAACTGCCCAACTTAAACATTCTCATGACTCCTCCTTGTTTGGTTGCCGCCATCGAAAAGCAACCCCGTCAGTCTACACACCGCGGCTTGAAAAAGCAAAGCCTCATCCGCGGCGTGTTATGGGTCCGACGCAATCTGTGCTTGCGCACTTTGAATGGCCTGCGTAATACTGGGTCTATTCCTTGGTTGGAAATTGTTCGGCCCAAACTCACGATACGGAGGAAAGCCTGATGAAAGTCAAGAATTTGCCGCGCATCACTGTCGTTTGTCTGTTGACCCTTGCCGCGACGCTCAACGCCCGCGCGTGGGACGGCACCGGCCACATGTTGGTGTCGCAAATCGCGTACGACCGCCTCACTGACAAGGCCCGCGCTCGCGTGGATGAACTGGCCAGCAAAATCCAGAAGAACGGCGTGCCTTACAACGGCGTCAACATCGCGTGCTGGGCGGATGACATCAAGGGGCGGGACTCCGACTCGCCGTTTCGCGGCGAATTCAGGCCGTGGCACTACATCGACATCGGGTGTTCGCCGGCCGATCCCGATGAGCTCTCGAATCCGCCCACGTTGAGCACGACGAACGGCAATATCCTCGTGGCGCTGACGCACTGCGTCGACCTCATCAAGAACAAGCAGACCGATGCGCTCATCCCGAATGAGTCGGTGGCGATGGCGTTGGTCATACATTTTGTCGGCGACATCCATCAGCCGTTGCACACCACCGGGCGATACGATCCGGAGACACACAAACAGAACGATGCCGGCGGCAATGGAGTGCCCGTGGCCAATTTTGCGCAGTCGCAGTGGCCGCCGAATCTGCACACATTCTGGGACGAGGCCTATCGCCGGTACTACGAGAACGGCGATGTGAAAGCCCTGCCGCCAATCACCGAATCCGACCCGCCCGGCAGCCCCGCCCGCAAGGAATGGCTGAAGACGTTGGAACCCTACGCACCCAAAGACCCCAACCTGAAATACGACGTGAAGGGCTGGGCGATGGAATCCCACGAGATCGCCTGCAAACAGGTCTATGGCACCCTCGGGTCACCCTACGGCGCCAAGGACGTGAAGCTGACCGAAGAATACGTCAAAGCCGGCACCGACACCGCCCGCCGCCAAATCGTCCTCGCCGGCTACCGCCTCGCCGCATTGCTAAACGATTTGTACGGGAAATAGAATCGGAGTTTTACCGCAGCAGCTCAGGCCGCCTTCAGTTGGTCACCGTGACCCGCGACCTGTGGGACTATCAGAAGCGAGGCGCTTCTTGATGAGGGAAGCGCCTCGGTAATTTGCGGCCGTTGGAACAACGCAGCTAGCATCTTACCATTTACTCACTCACGCCGCTCGACGGGTGGGCGATGAGCGGGATACCGGGCGCGAATTTCCTCGTGACGCTCGTAGGGAACCCGCGTGTTCAGTCTCACGCTCACGCGAGCTTCCGGACGGATCACAATCGTTGATGGCAACCGCGGACCGGAATGCCACACTCCGCCTCCAACCCAGAAGTACACCCCTGTGGCCGGGTAGAAATACACCTCCTGGTCTGGGTAGTAATAATAATCGTAGCCTACGTCCGCCGCTGGAGGCGGTGGTGGAGGTGGCGCGGGACGTGATTCATAGACGCAGCCCGCTGCGACCAGCAACGCGGTCGCGCCCAGCACTGACAACAGCAACCCCTTGCATTTCTTCAGATGCTTCATAGCATTCCCCTTTCAAGAAAACCTAGACGCCATTGGCGTTCGGGTCAAGGGCTCGCAGTGGAATTGTTTGTGGGCGATGGCTTCTGCCGTCAACGCGCGCGGGCAATCACGTCGCCGCGCGGTTGTTGAGGTCGAGGTGATCATTACGAAGTTCGGCAAAGAGTTACCGGAGGGCGAATTCCTGGCGGGTCCTGGCCGGCGCGGCATCCAGAAAGTTGTGTTGCAGCCGAGGCTTGTATCCGCTCAACCCCGAGGAACCGCTGAAAGGCACGAGCGCGATATTTGCGGGCACGGTGTTGATCCTGTTTGGAATCATTTCTCTCTACGAGGGCTACAAGCTTCCGCTGCCGGAAGCGATCGATCTGATCCACGAACGTGGCCGCGGGGTCATGGAGTCAGAATTGGTCCACGACATGCGCGTGGACCGCCCGACCGCGACGCGCATTATCCGCGCCCTCATCGCCAAAGGTTTTCTCCGCCGCGCCACCGATCAATCCACTCACCCCGAAGAAGTTTTCGAGCCGGTGCGATAGCGATTCTGCTGATTGCCGCCGGCCATGAACGCGGCGCTCGTTCCGGAACAAATCCCTCGCCGCGTCCTCTTATTTGTAGGTTGGAGAGAATTCCTGACCGTCAATCTATCGGAGCGAGGGATGAAAACCAGGGCGAAGTCATTATTTGTCTCGATGTGCTTGCTGTCGTGGTATGCGACCACGGCTCTGGCCGCAACCAATACCATTCAGATCTTTGATTTTGACTTCGGTGCGTTTCCGTCGAATCACATCGATCCGACCATCAATCTTGACGACACGGTCACGTGGGTGTGGATCAATGGCCATCACAGCACGACGGCCGCGCCGGGACAACTGGAGAACTGGAACTCAGGTGTACAAACAACCGGAACGGCGACGAATTTTAGCCATACATTCACCAACTTGGGCACGTACAACTACTACTGCATGGTCCACGGCACCTCGACAGGTTGCCGCGGAGTGGGGGCGATGTCGGGGCACGTCACCGTCGTGCTCGGGAACCTGACGACGCCCTACAAAATCAACGGGATCACCCAGCAGGGGAATGATATTCTTGTCACATGGGTCACCGGCGGCATCTGCCAGACCAATGTTCTGCAGCGGGCTACGGGCGCTGCTGACGGCAGCTACACCAACAATTTCACCGACGTTTTCACCATAACCAGCACCGACGGCAACATCACGAATTACCTCGACGTCGGCGCCGCCACCAACTTTCCGTCCTCCTACTACCGCATGCGCGTTCCCAATCCGTAAAATTCTGCGTTGGCCCCTGCAAACTCTCTTTACTTTTTCGAGGGCCTTGCTATTGTGCGCTCACAAGGAGGATTTTTGTATGAAACATGGAGGGGGTAGCAGTGCTACCGTTGTGCCCGATTCCACTGCCGGGCCTGTGCTTTCCGTAGTTGAATTGCCTCAACATCGCGAGGAAGTCGATTCCAAACTCGACTTGGCGCGCGAGCATTTGCTGACGCTGCGTCGGCAACAGGAGGAACTCGAACGCCAAAAAAACGAATTGGAAGAGCTGCGTCGCAAGCAGGAGGACTACAGCCGGGGCCGGGCCGACATCACGGACAAACTCACGCGCGGTCTCGTGGCGCTGGAGCGGCAGCAAGTTGAATCACAGCGTTTGGCGGAGCTCTGCGGCGCGACCATTGATGCGTTCCGCAATTACGCCGAGCAGATTCAGCAAATCAACGACAATGAGTGGAGTAGCGCGAACGTCCGGGCGGAATTGAGCAAATCTCTCGGCGTCCTGGAAGGCGCGCGCCTGGAGTACAACCGCGCCCAAACCCGGCTCGATTGCCTGAACCCCGCCATGGGTAAACCGGAGGTGACTTCGCCGATGGGCACGGACCGGAAGCTGCCGGCTTGGAATGAGATGGTTCGCTTCGCGTGCATTGGCGCGGCGGCGTCGGCCCCGCTGATTGTGGCCGGCACGATTTGGCTCATTGCGTTGCTGGCAGCGAAACATTGACGTTCGGAGGAGAGCATGCGATTCCGATCCAAACACGGGGACCCGATTGCTCGCGCCATCGGTGATTTGGACCGTCAGATTGCGACGCTGCAACGTGAGGCGCGTGAACTGACCAACGAACCTGGGCGAATCGGGGCGTCTCCGAAATCGCGTGTCGAGACCATCACCAAATTCATCAAAGACATGTGGCGAACGCCGCGGCGCGCGCCGGGCTCTTCGCAACAGACGCGGCAGGATTTGTTTGAAGTCGGCGCGGAACCATTGAAGGAACTTGAGGCCGAGCCGATCGCCTTCGCGCAGAGACCCGAACCCGACCTGTTTGCGCGCGCATTGGGGACGGACAACAATAATGCGTTCACGGGTACCGCAGCTTTGGAGAAAGCCCAGGTGGTGCCGACCAAAGAGAAACTGGCACACTACCTTGGCGCGGGCAGTATCAAAAGCTACAAGCCTCTCAAGCGCGCCCAACGCCAGGCGCGGAATCGCTTTTTCATGTGGCTCGGGTTATCTTTCGTGGCGCTATGGATAATCTGGTTCGTGATTCGTTGATCGTCCGCACGAAACTGGGCGCGTTTCGCGTTCGGTACACACCTCGTGGCATCGTGGCGCTTGATTTCCCCGGTTCTGTAGAATCAGGCTCCCCTGTCGTCGCGGGAAAACCGCCACTGTTCATCCGCACTTTTTCACGCCAACTCAAGTCATACGCCGAGGGCAAGGCCGTGCGCTGGCGCATTCCTGTGGCGCCTTCTTCGGGCACGGACTTTCAACGGCAGGTGTGGCGCGTTCTGGCGAAGATTCCGTGGGGCGAGACTCGTTCGTATGGCTGGGTGGCGCGGCAGGTTGGTAAACCCGGGGCCTCGCGCGCGGTTGGCACGGCTTGTGGGACCAACCCCATTCCCGTCATCATCCCATGCCATCGCGTCATCGCCAGCGACGGTTCGCTCGGGGGATTTGGCGGCGGGTTGCCGATGAAGAAGCGATTGCTCGCACTGGAGAAGGTTGTATTGAAAGAAGAGTGATGCCTTTCGCGCTCGTACAGATGTCACTCGACCAGACGATTGACCGCGAAGCGCTGGAAGATGCGGGTGTGGCCTCAAAAAGTATTCCACGACCTGACTGCGCGAAATCACAAAAGGAGCTGTTCGGCATCGTGATTGAGCCCAATGCCTTCGAGGAAGAGATTATCTGGTCATTCTATCGGATCATGCACAACGCCGGGTACTGAGTGACCGTCTTTTCGTGGTCCGGTGAACTGCGCGTTTCATGGTCGCGATGTATTTGCGACCGTGGCGGCACATTTGATCCTTGCCTGGCGGTTTACGTCGCCTTGGGCCGGATTCGCCCCGCCAGCAGATCGTCCAGCGTCGCACGCACTTTTAGTTCATCCGCCCGGTGCCGAAGGTAATCGAGATGGAGATTGTGTCCTTGAACAGACACCACGCCGGCGGCATCCCCAAGCTGGCGTTCCGAGGGCGTGAGAAGATTCCAATACAGTTTGTGAAGAATGACATCCTCGGCAGTAGCAATCCACGCAGTCTCCCCGAAAACTGTGGTTCGCACGCGCCGGCCAAACATCTCCCGTTCAAAAGAATTGGGTGTCAGCAACCAGAAATCCACCTTCAGCGCCGAGCGTGTGTCGATGGCATTGAATTGAAAGGGCGGTCGGTAAGCGGCGTGGATGGCGGCCTCATCTACATAGAAGTCATCACGGAAGGACTGGATCAACTTCGGAGCGTCGGAAGGCGGTAATTGAAGTACGAAATCCAAATCGTGCGTCGTACGCGGAATTCCCCAATAATTGCTGACCATTGAGCCGGTCAGCATGTAGTTGATGTCGGTTCGGTTAAGCCGCCGCAGGCAGTCGACCAACAGATCGCGTTCCGTCACGGCCGGGTGACCAATTCCAGGCGTTGCCGCAGCAATCGCTCGACTTCGGCCTCCGCGATGCCGGGGTATTGATGACGAATGCCTTCGCGCGCCACATCGCAGGAGAGTTCATGCAACTCCAGGGCCAGTGCAAGCCGTTCTTCACCCGTCATCTGGCGATAACGCTCAATCTGAACATCCAGCGCGGCCTGCGGTGTCATGAGAACACAAACGTATCCGAGGAAGACAGCGAAGCCAAGAGAGAAGTGTCTGTCGCAATCAGATCGGCTTACTGATCTCGATCTGTGCCGGATGGCAAAATGTGTTTGCGGGACCCGGCTGAATCTGCGATAAACCAACGCTCTGGGAGGACGGCGATTTGCTGAATCTACGGTACGATTTCAACAATTTGATGGCTGAACGTGTCGGCGAACATGGGGTTGCCGACGCGGAACTCAGCGCACTCGGGCCGAAGCTTGCCGCCGCGGTGAGCGCAGTCGAGAAAGCGTCGCTCGGATTCCGCAGGCTGCCTTACGATACGAAACTTGCGGACCAGATCGCCGTCCTGGCCAGTGAAATCCAGGAGCGTTGTGACAATTTCGTCGTTGTCGGCATCGGCGGTTCGGCGCTCGGCAATATCGCTCTTCACAGCGCGCTCAATCATCCCGAATACAATCATCTTCTCCGGCCCCCGCGGCGTGGCCCGCGGCTGTTCGTGCCTGACAACGTTGACCCGGACTGGATCGCCGCGTTGCTGGACGTGGTTGATCTCGACAATACAGTATTCAACGTCATCACGAAGTCCGGCGGCACCGCCGAAACAATGAGTGAGTTTCTCGTGTTCCGTGAGGCGTTGCTGCGGAAGCGCGGCCTCGATCGGCACGTCGAACACATCGTCATCACGACCGACCCACAGCAGGGTGAACTGCGCGAGATCGTGAAACACTTCGGCTACACGTCGTTGCCCATTCCGTCCGACGTGGGCGGTCGGTTCTCGGTGCTCAGCGCGGTCGGGTTGCTCAGCGCCGCGGTCACAGGGATCGATATTCACAAACTGCTTCGGGGCGCGGCGGAGATGGACGCGCTGTGTCAACGCTCGAAGAAGCTGTGGGAAAACCCGGCCCTCACGGGGGCGGCGCTGCATTACCTGATGGACAAGGCCAAGGGGAAAAATATCCAGGTGATGATGCCCTACGCGCACGCGTTGCGGGATGTGGCCGATTGGTTCCGGCAGCTGTGGGCGGAGAGCCTCGGCAAACGCGTCGACCGCGCGGGGAAGACCGCGCACACGGGCCAGACGCCGGAGAAAGCGCTGGGCGTGACCGACCAGCACTCCGTCATGCAACTCTACATGGAGGGGCCGTTCGATAAAGTCATCACGTTTTTGACCGTGGACGAGTTTCGGACAACGGTAGCGATTCCGTCAGCCTTCCCAGATTTCGAGGCGGTGAAGTATCTCGGGGGACACACGCTGAACGAGTTGATCAACGCCGAGCGGCGTGCGACGGAGTCGGCGCTGACGCAGAACCGCAGGCCAAACTGCGCGATCCGCCTCCCGCGTGTGGACGAGGAATCGGTCGGCGCGCTGCTGTATCTTCTGGAGATGCAGACGGCGTATGCTGGAGAACTGTATAACGTCAACGCATTCGACCAACCCGGCGTCGAGTTGGGCAAGAATTTCACGTACGGTCTGATGGGCCGCAAGGGCTACGACGCAAGGCGTCGAGAGGTCGAGGGGGCCGGAAAGTCGAATGCAAAATGGGTAGTGAGTGCGTGACCGATACCGAGGTGTTGCAGGTATTTCGCGATACGGGGGCGCTCCTCGACGGACATTTTCTGTTGCGCTCGGGACTGCACAGTGGTCAGTATTTCCAGTGCGCGCAGGTGCTGCAATACCCGCGCATTGCCGAGCGGTTGTGCGGTGGGCTGGCCGAAAAGCTGAGGGGTGCGGGTGCGCGTTCGGTGATTTCGCCGGCGCTGGGCGGATTGTTCGTGGGGCACGAAGTGGCGCGGGCGCTGGATGCGCGCCATATCTTTGTGGAGAAGAACGCCGCGGGGAAATTGGAGTTGCGGCGCAGTTTTCACATTGCACGAGGTGAAAAGCTGTTGGTAGTCGAAGACGTGGTCACAAAGGGAGGGCGGGTGCAGGAAGTCATCGATATTGTGCGTGGGTTGGGCGGTGAGGTGGTGGGGGTGGGGACGCTGGTGGACCGCTCGGACGGGAAAGTTGATTTTGGCGTGCGGGTCGAAAGTCTGCTAAGATTGCCGGTCGATACATTTGATCCGGCGACGTGTCCGCTGTGCAAGGCCGGCGTGTCGGTGACGAAACCCGGAAGTTGACGGACGCGTCAGTTTGAACGAAATAAACGACTTGTATGGTTAGTTGGATACTGAAAAAGATTCTCGGTTCGAAGAACCAGCGCGAAGTGAAACGGCTCTGGCCGATGGTCCATCGCGTCAACGAATTTGAAGCGGAGTACCAAAAGCTGAGTGACGAGCAACTGCGCGCCAAGACCGACGAGTTCCGCAAGCGGCTCGCCGAGGGGGCGACACTTGATGACATCCTGCCGGAAGCGTTTGCGGTGGTGAAGAACGCGTGCCGTCGGCTCGTCGGCAAGGAATGGCCCGTCCGCGGCCAGCCGTACAAGTGGGACATGGTGCCCTTCGACGTGCAAATCCTCGGCGGGATGGCCTTGCATCAGGGGAAGATCGCCGAAATGGCCACGGGCGAAGGCAAAACACTGGTTGCCACGATGCCCTTGTATCTCAACGCCCTGGCGGGCAACGTCCATCTGGTGACGGTCAACGACTACCTGGCTGCCCGCGATGCGGAGTGGGTGGGGGAAGTACACAAGTTTCTGGGACTGACGGTGGGATGCATCCAGAACAACCAGCCGCCGACGGTCCGTCGCGCCCAGTACGCGTGCGATATCACCTACGGCACGAACGCGGAGTTCGGCTTCGATTATTTGCGCGACAACGGCATGGCTACCAGTGTCGAGACACAGGTACAACGCGGCCATTTCTACGCCATCGTGGACGAAGTGGACTCGATTCTCGTCGATGAGGCGCGGACCCCGCTCATCATCAGCGGGCCATCGACGGTTTCCACGCACGCCTACGACAAGTACAAGCCGCAGGTGGACGAGCTGGTGCGCGCGCAGACGATGCTCTGCAACCGGCTGGTGAGCGAGGCGAAGCAGTTGTTGGACGGGCGCAGCGAAGCCAAAAATACCAACGACGATTTGGATCGGGAAGAAAAGGCCGGGCGGTTGCTCTATGAGGTCAAGCTGGGGACGCCGAAGAACAAGCAGTTGCAGAAGATGATGGAGGAACCGGAGATCCGCCAGTTGGTGGATCAAGGGGAACTCGAAGTGCTGAAGGATTCCACGAAAAAGGACATGCTTGATCTCAAGGAAGAACTCTTCTTTACGATCGACGAAAAGCAGCACGATTCCGACCTCACCGAGAAAGGGCGCAAATTTCTCAATCCCAACGATCCCGACGCCTTCGTGATTCCTGACCTCGTGACCGCTTTGCAGGAGGTGGACGCGCTACAATTGCCCGACGGCGAGCGGGAAAAGAAAAAGCAGCATATCCAGCAGATGTTCGATGAGCGCAGTGAGAAGATCCACAACATCTCGCAACTGCTGCGCGCCTACTGCCTCTTTGAGAAGGACGTCGAATACGTCGTGCAGGAAAATAAAGTGATGATCGTGGATGAATTCACGGGCCGTCTCATGCCGGGCCGCCGCTGGAGCGATGGGTTGCACCAGGCGGTTGAGGCCAAAGAGGGCGTGGCCATCGAGCGCGAGACGCAGACCCTCGCCACGATCACGATTCAAAATTATTTCCGCCTCTACAAGAAACTTTCCGGCATGACCGGCACCGCCGAAACGGAGGCGACGGAATTCGAAAACATCTACAAACTGGGCGTGATTGTCGTTCCTACGAACAAGCCCTGTGTCCGCAAGGACGAGAACGACGTGATCTACAAAACACGGCGTGAGAAGTACAACGCGATCATCGAAGAAATTGTCGAACGCCACCGCAAGGGCCAACCGTTGCTCGTCGGCACGGTCAGCGTCGAAGCCAGCGAAGTGCTGTCGCGCATGTTGGGGCGGCAGAAGGTCACGCACAACGTGTTGAACGCGAAATACCACCAACGTGAAGCGGAGATCATCGCGCGGGCGGGTCAGTATGGCGCGGTCACCATCGCCACCAACATGGCGGGCCGTGGCACGGACATCAAGCTGGGCCCTGAAGTGCCCAATGTAGGCGGGCTGCACGTAATCGGCAGCGAACGCCACGAAGCGCGGCGCATCGACCGGCAGCTTCGTGGCCGTTGCGCGCGCCAGGGCGATCCCGGCAGCACACGCTTTTACGTTTCACTCGAAGACGACCTGATGCGGCTGTTCGGCGGCGGCAAGATCGGCACTGTCATGGAGCGGTTGGGGATGCAGGAAGGGGAAGCCCTGGTGCATAGTCTGCTGAACCGGTCCATCGAAACCGCCCAACGGCGCGTTGAAGAGCACAACTTTTCCATTCGCAAACGCACGCTGGAATTTGACGACGTGATGAACAAACAGCGCGAAGTGCTGTACGGCTTCCGCAACGACATCATACGCACCGATAACCCGCGCGAATCGATCTTCGAGATTATTGAAGAGGTCGCCGAGGCGCGGGTTGTCGAGTACTGCCCCCAGGACAAGTTGAGCGATGAATGGGAACTCGATGCGCTGCTGCGGTGGACGAATCAGGCGTTTCCCCTCGGGCTGCGGAAGGAACACATTGAGGGCAAAACCGCCGAGGAGTTGCGCGGCGTTATCATCGACCGTGTGAAACGAGCCTATGAAGCAAAAGCGGCGAATGAAAACCCGGAGACACTGAAGACGATTGAGCGGTTGATTGTGCTCAACGCGCTGGATCGTCTGTGGCAGGAGCACCTGTACAACATGGACCAGCTCCGCAACGGCATCGGCTTGCGCGCCTACGGCCAGAAGGACCCGCTGGTCGAGTACAAGACGGAAGCGTTTGCGATGTTCGACGAAATGCAGGACAACGTGAAGAACGAAATCGCCAGCAACGTCTTCCGTTCCGCCAGTTCGCTGGCGGCCTTCGAGAATTTCCTGCGCGCGCTGCCCGTGCAACTCAGCGGGCCTGATTTGGATTCGGGTTCAACTTTGGGTCAGATTCCAAGGCCACCGGGGCCCAAGTCACCACCTGCCTCGGGCAGCAACGATGTTGTGAGCGAGGCTATCGAGAAGACCAACCAGCCGATCAAACGCGATGTCCCGAAAGTGGGCCGCAACGAGCCCTGTCCTTGCGGCAGCGGCAAGAAATACAAAAACTGCTGCGGAAAAAACGCCTGAACGTCCAACGCCCAACTTTGAACTTCCAACGACTCATTGGTCGCTCGTCCTGTTGAAAGGTTGAATGTTGAGCGTTGAACGTTCGACGTTGAACGTTGTCTTGGGGCGCTGGCTCCTGCCCATTGCTGCGGGCGCTTCTATCGCCTTGGCACTGCCACCCTTCAACCTCAGCCAGATGGGCTGGGTTTCGCTCGTGCCGCTGCTGTTTGCCCTTGAGGACTGTTCTCGCGGCGAGGCGTTTCGGCGCGGTTATATCGCGGGGCTGGTTTTCTTTGGAATGACGGTCTGGTGGATTGTCCACGTCAGCGTGCCTGCCATGGTCGGTCTCATCGCCTTCCTCTCATTGTACTTTGGCACGGCGGGGGTCGTGCTCGCGATGGTCAACAAGTGCATCGCGAAGACGGATGGGGCGACCGATGGCGATGGCAGCGATTCGGTGCTACGGAATCTCGGCGCAGCACTGGTGGGGACGGCGTGTTGGGTGACGATCGAGTGGGGACGCGGGTGGATTCTGTGGGGCGGATTTCCATGGAATTTTCTCGGAGTGAGCCAGTGGCAGGTGACGCCGCTTATTCAATTTGCTGATATCACGGGGGTGTATGGCGTGTCCGCGTTATTGTGTTTCGTGAATTATACGTTTTATTTCACGATCCGTCGGTTCGTGCGGCAGATTCGCAAGCGAGAGCCGGTGCGGCGGTTGAGCTGGGAGTTCTATGCGGGAATGGGATTGGTCTGCCTGGCGTTCCTACACGGGGTGCGGGAAATTCGGGCAAGTACGGGGCCGGCCTCGCGGTCATTGCGCCTGGGTCTGGTGCAGGCGGACATCCCGCAGACGCTGAAATTCGATCCCGGGGAACGGCAGATGATTCTCAGCCGCCACCGCGAACTCACCGACGCGCTGCTGGCGTCTCGTCCGGAGTTGATCATCTGGCCGGAGACCGCCATCCCGTGGGTCATCCAAAACGATCGGGAATCCGTCGAGTTGGTCACCAATATCCTCGCAAGGTCGAAGGCTTATCTGCTGACAGGGTTTTTCGACAATCGCAACGCGCAAATGTACAACTCCGCCATCCTGTTCACGCCGGATCCTGCTATCGCGGAGATGTATCGAAAGATGCACCTTGTGCCGTTTGGAGAATACATCCCGCTGCGGGCGCTCTGGGCGCCGTTGCTGAAGAAGATCGGGCCAAAGGACTACAACGTGGACGACTTTTTCGACATGAACATGGGTTACGAATACACCGTCTTTGAAGCCAAAGGCTTTCGATTTGGCACGGTCGTCTGCTACGAGGACACGGTCCCGGAATTGTACCGCGGCTTCGTACAGCGCGACGTGGATTTTATGGTCAACCTCACCAATGACGCCTGGTTCAAGACCTCGCCGGAGTCGGAAATGCACCTCGCGAACGCCGTTTTCCGCGCAGTGGAAAACCGCCGTCCGCTGGTCCGCGCGACGAACAACGGGATCACGTGCGTCGTGGACGAGTATGGTTTCATTCGGGCGCGGTGCGCGCCGTTTGTGCAAGGCAGCTTGAGCTACGAATTGCACCGGGCCGTGGACCATACGCAGACGTTCTATACGCGGCGCGGCAACGTATTTCTGGAGGGATGCGCGCTGATTTCCGTCCTTGGAATCGGGCTTGCCGCATTTCGCAGCAATCGGCTACAGTCGCGCGCATGACGGCAGCCATCTTTATCGGGTGCGCAGTCGCTTGTTATTTTCTCGGCTCCGTCCCGACGGGCTTTCTGTGGGCGCAGGCGCAGGGCATTGATATCCGCACCGTGGGCAGCGGCAATATCGGCGCCACGAATGTGATGCGCGCGCTCGGCAAGGGGCCGGGAATCATGGTGTTGCTGATCGACGCGGCCAAGGGGTTTCTCCCGGTGTGGATTGCGCCCCGCATTTTTCCTGACATGCACCGTAACGCGCTGCAAATCATCTGCTGTCTGTTCGTGATCGGAGGTCATAACTGGACATGCTGGCTGAAATTCAAGGGCGGGAAGGGAGTCGCCACCAGCGCGGGCGCCTTGCTCGCATTTCTGCCGTTGCCGCTGCTGTGCGGGCTGGGTGTGTGGCTGATCATGTTCGGCATCTGGCGGTATGTGTCGTTGGCGTCTATCATCGCGGCGGTGGCTATTCCAATCGCGACGTGGTTCATCACGAATGATCTGGCATTGACTGTATTCACGGGGATTCTGGGAGCCGTGGCAATCTACAAGCACAAGTCGAATATCCAGCGGCTGTTGGCCGGAACGGAGAGCCGAATCGGTAAGGGCAGGGAACCGGGTGGAAAGGGCGTGGTGGCATGAACGTCACCGTAATCGGCACGGGCGGGTGGGGGACGGCGTTGGCGGTGTTGCTGCAGGGGAATGGACACAAAGTCACGCTATGGGGCAGGCTGAAGGAGGAGGTTGATCCGATCGTTGCGGCGGGCGAGAACAAGGCCTTCTTGCCCGGGGTGAAGATCCCCAAGGAGATCGTGCTGACGCTCGACGCGAAGTCCGCGCTGCACGAGGCGGAGTTGGCGGTGCTCGCGGTCCCGTCACATGGGATGCGGCCGATTTGCCAGCAACTGCGCGATTCCCTTCCGGCTGGTTTGCCACTCGTCAGCGTCGCGAAGGGCATTGAGAATGAGACCGGAGCGCGGATGAGCGAAGTGATCGCGCAAGTGCTCCCGACGGCGCGCGTCATTGTGTTGTCAGGCCCGAGCCATGCTGAAGAAGTCGGGCGCGGCATCCCCACGGCGGTGGTTGTGGCGACGAAAGACCAGGCGCTCGCGGCGACCGCGCAGAAAGTTTTCATGAATGAGCGATTTCGCATTTACACGCACGACGACATCATTGGCGTCGAGCTGGGCGGCGCGCTCAAGAACGTCATTGCCATCGCAGCCGGCGCGTGTGATGGGATCGGGTTCGGCGACAACACGAAGGCAGCTCTGTGCACGCGGGGGTTGACGGAGATGACGCGGCTCGGCGTGGCATTGGGGGCGCGACGAGAGACGTTTTTCGGGCTGAGCGGGGTCGGCGACCTGATTGTGACGGCGTTCAGCCGCCACAGCCGCAATCGTGGTTTTGGCGAGCGGTTGGGCAAGGGGGAGACGCCCGAGCAGATTGCGACCAGCATGCAAATGGTGGCCGAAGGGGTGAAAACGGCGAAATCGGCCTGGCAACTGGCGCAACGCCTTGGTGTGGAGGTGCCCATCACCAGCCAGGTAAACGCGATGATTTACGAGGGCAAGGCCACGAAGCAGGCTGTCCGTGACCTGATGACGCGGGAAGCCAAGCCTGAATTCGGTTCGTGAGGCGGGGGGAGCAGACGACGAACAAGGACAGCGTACACACGGTCAAAACGACGGGAACTTTTCCGCATGGAGCGTGTCACACAACCGGACGCTGAGCCGACGGCGAGCGACCGGGAATTGCTGAATCGCTGCCGGGCGGGCGACGAAGTGGCGTTCGATGATCTGGTGTTGCGACACCAGCAGCGGGCGTTCAACGTCGCCTTCCAGGTGCTCCGCGACCACGAGGATGCCACGGAAGTGGCACAGGACGCATTCGTGAGGATTTATCGTAACGTGAACGAGTTTCGCGGTGAGTGCGAGTTTACCACCTGGTTGCACCAGATTGTGGTAAACCTCGCCCGCAACAAACACCGGTGGTGGAAACGGCGCGGTCGTCAGGCGGCTGTGTCCCTGGACAATCCCGTGGCAACAGGGGATGGCGAAGTGCCGTTGCAGATTGCCGCGGATACCGACGCTCCGGATGTGCAGGCTGTGAAGGCCGAGTTTGTCGAGTTGTTAAGCCGCCGGATGGATGAGTTGCCGCGCAAACTTCGCGAGGTGCTCGTACTGCGCAACGTCGAGAACCTGAGTTACGAAGAGATTGCCACGGTGCTCGACTGCTCCCTCGGCACGGTGAAGTCGCGGATCGCGCGCGCGCGGGAAGCGTTGCGCGACAGCATGAAGGACACGGAATGAAATCCTGCCAGAACATTCAGGCGGAATTGTCGGCATACGCGGATGGTGAGCTGGCGGCGCCGCTGCGGGCCGAGATCGAGAAGCATCTCGAATCTTGTCCGCAGTGCCAGCAGGAGTTGTCGGAACTGAAAACGCTGGCGATTGGCATGACAGCCCTGCCGAAACTGCGGCCGGCGCCGGGATTCCTTGCCGATGTGCGCCGCAAGATCGCACGCGGCGACAAACCGGAGCCGATGACATGGCAGGACTATTTGTTCCGGCCATTTTGGCTGAAGGTTCCGCTGGAATTGGCCGCGATCATCGCCATCGCCGTGCTGGTGATGAGATTTGAGCAACAGCCGGAGATGATGGCCGAGAAGGACGAGCACGTGGAGATGGCGAAGGTCGAGAACTCAGAGGGCGGACGCGAAGAGTCATCCCTGGACAAGCAACTTGTCGCGGATGATGCGGCGCTGAAATCCAAGCCGGTAAACGAGTCGGAGCAGGTCGCCACGGAACAGCCAGCACCAGCGGCGCCATCTTCAGACGGTACGCCGGTACAGGAACCAGTTGCCGAACCGGCGCATGGTCTTGAAGCGCAAATCACAAAGGACAGGGCCGCTGTGTCGGTGGAGACTGCGGCACCGAGCGGCGCAAGCGGAGGAAAAGCTTCGTCGTTCAGCGCACAGTTCAAGAGCGAGATCGCGGCAACCGTCCAGCCACTGGGCGGCTTGGTATCGGGGAGTAATCGCAGACTTGCGATATCTGCCGGCAGCAATGATAAATTCGCGCTCCTCGCACCGCCGCCGGGTCCGGACGTAGCGGGCATGGCACGTGACCTCGGAATCGAGCCGTCAAAACTTGGCGAGATGGTGATTGTCGACGCCAAGAATCCAAACGACGTGCGGGCACAGGCGGAAGAACTGGCGGAGCGGTGTCATGGAACTGTCATCTGGGCCCCGGATTCACAGGACGCCACCGGGCAGGTGTTCTTCGTGGAGTTGCCCCGAGAATACGCGGCGACGTTCAAGCTGGAGTTGATGCGGAATTCGGAGTTGTCGGCCAAGCTGGAGACCAACAAGACGCGGGCCGTATCGGGCGTGATCTCGGGAGCGGCGCCAGTCTCTGCCGTTGGGACGGGTTTGGTAAGCGGCGTCCTGATTGGTGGCAGGTTAACGAACGTCAATGGCGGCAACTACCCCGTCTTGACTCTCGCGGATGATGTGAGAACCCAGGAGACGTCAACGGTGGTCTTGGAGATCAGGGTCGTGACGCCGAAAGATTAGTGGGCGGCCGACTGGTTGCTCTTCAGCTTCTGGAGCTTTTCGGAAATCTCTTTGTTGTCGGGTTCCATCTCGGTAGCGTGCTGCAGCACCGTCAGAGCTTCGTCGGGTTTGCCGACCTTGATCAGCACGTCCGCAAGATGGCCGAGGACAGTGGCGTCATCTTTGAGCAACTGGCCGGCACGACGGAGTTGCACGAGCGCCTCGTCGTTCCGCCCCAGCTTGAACAGCACCCAGCCAAGACTGTCGAGGTAGGCGCCGCTGTTGGGATCCAATTTCACCGCATGTTGGATCAACGTGAGAGCTTCGCTCAGATCAATGCCCTTGTCGGCCAACATATAGCCCAGGTAGTTACAAGCCGCGTGGTCATCCGGATCCAGTTGCAGGCATTTGTGGAACAGCGAGATCGCCTTGTCAGGATCACCGGCGCGTTCGCAGGCGGCGCCGTACGAAAAGTAGAACTGACTGCTGAGTTTCCCCTGTTCGGGTGATTCATGCGCGAGGGTTTCGGCGTCGACGAACGAGGCGACAGCATTGGTGTATTGTTTGCGGTCGGTCTGGATGAGGCCGGTGAAATAGGGGACGCGAAAATCCGTCGGGAAACTACTCTTCCAGGTCGCCAACGTCTCGAGGGCCTGATCGATTTGTTTGGAATCCAACTGCAACGCGGTGATTTGCCAGTAGTTGTCCGGTTGCTTCGGCCTGACCAACAAGGACTGCTGATAATTGGAAATGGCCTTTTCGGTCTTGCCCAGATCGCTATAGAGTTCGCCGAGGTAGTTGTAGACTGTGTACGCGAGCGGCTCGCGCTTGATGATCCCCTCGAGGGCCACGACGGCCTTCTCCTTTTGGTCCGCGCGGATGTAGTTGGCTGCCTGACGCTCGCGAATGGCGCGATTCGTCGGCCCGTCCGGGTCCTTGGCGAGGATTCGGGTATAGGCATCCGCGGCCTTTTGAAAGGCGCCGTTGTCGGCATAGGTGTCAGCGAGCCGCAACTCCAGATCCGAATCATCGGCTCCCAACGCCACCGCCTTCTCGTAGCACTGTTGGATCCGCTGGCGGTCGATCTTCTGCGCCCACGTGGGCTTTTGGCGGGAGACCGCGGCGTAGAAGTCGCCGAGGCGTGTCCAATAACTGCTCACCTCGACTTTCTGTTTGAAGGCGCGGTCGAGCAGTTTGACGCTTTCGTCCGCCGCGTCTTGCACAATGTACACATCGAGCAAGCCGCCGACGGCGCTGAGATTCACCGGATCAAGCTTCAAGGCCTGACGAAACGCGGCGGCGGCCTTTTCGTTTTGATTGTCGCTGCGATACATGTAGCCGAGCCAGTACGGCAGTTCCGGGTTCTTGGGGTTGGCCTTGATCCCAAGCTCGAGCACGGCCACCGCATTGGTCATGTCGCGCTTCGCGGAATAGATTTGCACGAGGTGCGTGACGAGCATCGTGTTGCGCGGATCAAGTTCCAGCACGCGCTGATAGTGGTCGACCGCCGCGTCGAAATTGCCCCGTAGCTCCAGCGAGATACCGGTCGCGTATTCGGCGAGGGCTTCCGCGTGACTTTCCTCAGCGGGCGAAAGGCTCAACGGCGCGGCCAGAGGCTTGCGGTCATCGGGGCTGGACGCAGTGGTGTGCGTTGTCGAACAGCCGGCGACACAAAAGACCAGCATCAGCGCAGCCGCGCAGCCGCGCGCACTTGCTCTCGGGTAAAACATGCCTGGCTTACGACTCCTAGCGATTTCTCTTCTTGTGACGCATCGCTTTCAAGCGCTTGCGGCGCTTGTGCTTGTTGATCTTCTGCTTGCGTCGTTTCTTCAGCGAGCCCATCCGGGCCTCCTTGTTGGTTGAGACATCAGTGCCTGGCCGAATTTAGTAAATCACCTTGTTCAATGGGTACTCTATAATACCTTCAGCGCCCGCATCTTTCAACTGCGGGATGATCTCACGTACGGTCTTCTCATCAATGATCGTTTCCACCGCCACCCAGTCTTCCCGCGACAATGTCGAGATGGTCGGGTTGCGCAACGCGGGCAATTCCTTCAGCAGCGAGGCCAGTTTCGAGCGCGACACGTTCATCTTGAGACCGACTTTCTCCTCCGCCGCCAATGCGCCCCGCAACATCAGCGCCACCGTCTCGATTTTTTTGCGCTTCCACTTGTCATCCCACGCCTTTTTGTTGGCGATGAGCTGCGGGTAGCTCGACACGATGGTTTCGACGATGCGCAGGTTGTTGGCTCTGAGTGATGAACCTGTTTCGGTCAATTCGACGATGGCATCGACGAGTTCCGGCGCCTTGACTTCCGTCGCGCCCCAGGAAAATTCGACTTCCGCCGTCACGCCGTTTTTCTTCAGCCAACGCCGCGTCATCTCGACCAATTCGGTGGCAATACGTTTTCCCTCCAAATCTTTTACGGACTGAACAGGAGAATCGTTCGGCACGGCCAGCACCCAGCGCGCGGGATTGGATGTCTGCTTGCTGTAGGCGATCTCGCCGACCACGTGCACGTCGCTGTTGTTTTCCGCGATCCAGTCCGCGCCCGTCAGACCGACGTCGAGAAACCCGTGTTCGACGTAGCGGCTGATTTCCTGCGCGCGAATGAGCCGCAACTCCAACTCGTCGTCGTCCGTGCGCGGCAGATAACTGCGGCTGCTGCTCGTGGACACCTTCCAGCCCGCCTTCGCCATCAGGGCAAAAGTCGATTCCTGCAGGCTGCCTTTCGGCAACCCGAATCGCAACACGTTCTTCGATTTGTCAGTCATGGCTCTATGTCGTTCCGTTCACTTCTTATTCCCAATTGTAGGGCAACCGCTCCGGTTGCCGCATCATGGCAAGCGAGACGCTCGCCCTACAATACTCGGACTGTCCGTCCTCCGATTTTCAACTTTCCTTCGGTGAAAAGTCGGATCGCTTCCGGATAAATCTGATGCTCGGCCACCTGAATCCGCTGATGCAACGACTCGGGCGTGTCATTCGCGAACACCGGCACCGGTTGCTGCAGAATAATCGGTCCCGAATCCACCCCGTCATCCACAAAATGCACCGTGCAACCCGTGATCTTGACGCCATGCGTTAGCGCCTGTTCCCACGCGCGCAGCCCCGGGAACGCCGGCAACAACGACGGATGCACGTTGATGATCCGTCCCGCGAACGCCCGCAGCAACGGCGATTTCACCACGCGCATGTACCCCGCCAACGCCACCAACTGCACCGCCGCGTCGCGAAGCAACTCCACCGTCCGTTCTTCCAGTTCCAATTCGAGCTTCGTCTTGAACCGGCTCGGCCCGATGAACTCCGCCGCAATGCCACGTTTCCGCGCCCGCTCCAGAATCAGAGCGTCCGCCACATCGCTGAGCACAACCACCACGCGTCCCGGAATCTTCCCGGACTCGCAGGCCTGCAAAATCGCCTCGCAATTGGAGCCGTTCCCCGAGCCCAGCACCCCGATGCGGAATTCACCACTACTCACGCACAGGTTCTAAACGAAGAGGCGGGAAAAGACAAGTGCTGAGAGGGGAGGGTGTGGTCCTATTCAGGCGCGTTCTAGTGCGGGTAGATATGAATGATAAATGGGCTGTCTGGCAGGCAGTCTCCTACAAAGCAAGTGACCTCAATCGCGAATAATCGTGTCGCGCTCGCCAAACGGCCAAGTTTTTGGTAGGGATCGTGCATGGGCTTACACACCTTTCAGCGGCGAACTCGTACGCGCCTATGACAGACCTGACGAATCCGGCGGTGATCAAGATCAAGGGTGGACTGTTTCTGGTGGTCGGCGGGAGTGGCGGCGGGAACGGCGAATGGCAAAGACCCCTCGACATGCTCGGGGTGACACCGGGGGAGCTGCGCGGAGGATAGAGATCGTTGGTGCACGCAATGTCAACGGCCGGCGGTCGTAGACCGCCGCCCTTGATGATTCGCAAGGCAACAGGCGAGACGCCTGTTCAACTGGCGCGAGGCAAACACGGGCGGGACGCCCGCGCCACTAAAGGGCCAAACCAATATACTTCTCCTGAGCAGGCGAGCTAATTATCGATAGACGATAATTCTGCTGGACAGGGTGTGCGAATGGGGGTAGAAATGCCCCCGGTTCTTTGACATAGCGGTGGAGTGAGGCGCGCAGCGTGGCCACGTGCGGGAAGGGAGCCGGCTGAAAAGGATGTTTCTGCGAAACGAACCCATTTGGGAGGCGGGAGACAGAATTCAGAAGACAGTAGACAGGGCGATCCTGCTTAGGGAGAGAGACTTGGAACGTGCGGGCTTGGCACACGTCGAGAAGTCGGGTCTGCCCGGGAAAATGCACTGCCGGTCGCGACAGGAATGTCGCTCCTACGAAGCGTTGGTCGCCATTGTAACAGGGCGCATCTTGACACTGTCACCGCTGCCAAGACCCTACAATAGTGGGGCGGGCGTCTCGCCCGCCTCGTTGCAAGTTCCTAAGACAAGCGGGCGGGACGCCCGCTCCACTACAGTGGCAGTGCCGAGATGCGCCCATTCTAACACGTCGCGACGCAACGGAATTGACACAGAGGTTTGGAATCGGGTATTGATGCTGCGGTGCGGGGTGGTACGGTCCGAACGGCGTACGGATAGGCGATTGCGGAGACTTCAGATGGAACCCAGTATAGTTGCTCTTTGCCTCATTGTGGCCATCGGTATTTATTTTTACAACAATCCGATGCACCACAGCCGCTGGTTCCTGATGCGGCGGTTCATCAACTGGTTCCCGCTGGGGATGACCTACGCGTTTCTCTACATGGCGCGCTATAATCTGAATGTGGCCAAGAACGCGCTCGGCACGCAGATGTCCAACCAGGATTTTGGGGTGATCTTCGCCGCGGGCACGTGGGTGTATGCGCTGTCGTTTCTGGTGAACGGTCCGCTGGTCGATAAAATCGGCGGGAAGAAAGGCATCATCATCGCGGCGGTGGGAGCCTCGGCGGCGAACATCCTGTTGGGGGTGGTGACCTATCTCGTGGCGACGCACCAACTCAAGATCAAGATGGTCGTGGTGTTCTCGGTCATCTACGCGTTGAACATGTATTTCCAAAGCTACGGCGCGGTGTCCATCATCAAGGTGAAGGCGTACTGGTTCCACGTGCGCGAGCGCGGCGTCTTCGGGGCGATTTTCGGGACGCTCATATCCATCGGCGCGTATTTCGCGTTCGACTGGGGCAAAGCCATCGTCGATATGACCAAGGCCAATCCGCAGGGTCAACTGGGCTGGTTTCACGGGCTGCTCCAGCGAGTGTTCGCGCTGAAATCCCAGTCGATCGACGCGACGTGGGCGGTGTTTTTTGTTCCCGCTGCCATCCTGATCGTGTGGGCGCTGCTGGACTGGTGGTTGATCAAGGACACGCCGGAAGAGGCGAGCTTGCCGAACTTTGACACGCATGATGCGTCGTCGGGCCAAATGCATGTGCAATTCACTACGATGGATTTGTTGCGGAAAGTTTTCACCAGCCGGATGATGTTGTTGCTGGGGGTCGTGGAGATGACTTCCGGAGTACTGCGCAACGGCATCTATCAATGGTACCCGGTCTTTGCGAAGCAGGTGAAACAACCCGGCGCTGAGTATTTCGGCCAACACTGGGGTTTTCTGATCTGCGTCTTTGGGATTGTTGGCGGATTTGCGGGAGGTTTGATCTCGGACAAATTCTTTCAGTCGCGACGAGGCCCGCCCGTGGCGTTGCTCGGTGGATTCATGTTCCTGATGGCAATCCTGATGGCTGGGAGTCTGTTCGCGTCGCCGTTTGCCGTCGGCTGTGGAGCGGTGATGATTGCCATGGCGGTGATCGGCGTGACCTCCCTGATCTCGGGGACGGCGGCAACGGATTTCGGCGGGCGCAAGGCCACGGGCACATCGTCAGGTATTATTGATGGCTGCGCTTATCTGGGCAGCGGCCTGCAGTCCATCAGTCTGGGGTTTTTGACGGGCCTGAGTTGGTACTGGTGGCCGATTTTCCTGATGCCATTCGCGCTACTCGGCTGCATCATCGCAATCAAGATTTGGAATGAGTTGCCCACCGCCACCCGCAGGTATATTGCGGAAGTCGAGCGCGAACGCTCGCCCCAGCGTGTGCCCGAACTGGTTTCGTAAACACGAGTTTGTTTCCGGGCTTCGTTATCCCAACCGCTCGACGCGCTTGACCGCGCCATCCAGGCCGGCCGCCGTCACATTATTCTTTTTCGTCAGCCGATGGATGGGGACGGAGAGATTTGCTGGTCGATTCACGGACCGTTTCGATGTAGCGCGTGAGACGCTCGATGGGGTCCGTGATTGTTCGACAGGCGAGCATCGCGCGGATGCGGACGAGCAGGTCGGTCATGTCGATGGGCTTGGAAACAAAATCGTCTGCGCCGGAAGTCATGGCTTCTTCGAGTTGTGGAGGGGAGAGGATTCCGGTGATGACGAGGATGGGGATGCGTTGCGTCTTGGGGTTTACCCGCAGCGCCTTGCAGACCGTCACGCCATCAGGGATGGGCATCCGGAGGTCGAGCAGGATGAGATCGGGAGAAAGATCGATGGCTTGGTTGATGCCTTCCTGGCCGCTGGAAGCAGTGGAGACAGCGAAGCCTTCTGGCGACAACCGCTGCGTCAGGAAGTCGAGCATCGACGGATCGTCATCAACAACCAGTATAGTTCCGGCTTTCAAGTACCGTGGGCTCCTAGCGACCGGCAGCACGCGCTAACACTCAAAGTCTTCCACACTGTACACTGAATCGACGGGCCTTATGTAAGCGATTTCACCGGATTGGGCAAGAAGAAACCGCGAAGCACACATTCGTTCGCGTTTTCACACTTTTATGTCAGCACCCGGCCTTGCGGATCTTGGCGATGAGTCGGGTCGTCGAGAATCCCCTGACGAACGGAAGAATGCGAATCTTGGAACCCACGCCCGTAAGCACGGCGCGCTCACGCGCAAACAGGGTTTCGGGACGATAATCACCGCCTTTGACATAGACATCCGGGCGCACGGCTGCCAGGAATCGATGGGCACGGACCTGCGGGAAGATGACGACGGCGTCGACGCAGGCGAGCGCGGCGATGACGGCGGCACGCTGTCGTTGCGGGACCAGTGGACGTCCCGGACCTTTGAGTTCTCGGACAGAACTGTCGCCGTTCAGTCCGACGACGAGGAGATCACCAAGCCGGCGGGCGCGCTGCAGATAGCTTACATGGCCGAAGTGAAGCAGGTCGAAACAGCCGTTGGTGGCGACCACGCGCTGGCTGCGGCGGCGGGCCAACGCGGCCCAGCGGGCGGCTTGATTCAGCGTTAAGACTTTTGCTCCGAACAACTTTGGTGGTGTTCGGAGTTGATGGGAAACAGGGTTAGCCATTGGTTTTTGGGCTTGATTCCGTGTCACGCTTTGACATGATGACGCCGCAGAGAGCATGGCTCACCCGAATAATGTCGGTCAAGGGTGTTTTTTGATGCCGGGCTGATGTGATTGCCGAGGACAGCAGCCTTTGCTACAGAGCTCAATCAGGAGGTTAATGGAAACGCTTCATTTGGTCGGAACGACAATCTATTTCACTGTGCTGGTGTGTCTGTCGTGTTACGGCATCCACCGGTACTGGATGATTTTCCTCTACTTCCGCCACCGCGGGGAAGTGCCCCGGCCTGCGGGCCACCTGGCGGATCTGCCGAAGGTGACCGTGCAATTGCCGTTATACAACGAAATGTACGTGGCGGAGCGGTTGCTCGATGCGGTCGCCACCTTGGATTATCCGAAGGACAAGATTGAAGTTCAGGTGCTGGATGATTCGACCGACGAGACTACCGAAATCGTGGCCCGCAAAACGGCGCAGTTGCGCCAGCGCGGTTTTGAAGTGCATCACGTCCACCGGACGAACCGTCTCGGCTACAAGGCGGGCGCTCTGGAGAATGGCCTGCGTCAGGCGACCGGCGAATTCATTGCGATCTTCGACGCCGACTTTGTCCCCCAGCCCGACTTGCTTCAGCAGACCATCCATTATTTTTCCGACCCAAACATCGGCATGATCCAAACGCGTTGGGGCCACCTGAATGAGCAATACTCGCTGCTCACGAAAATCCAGTCCATGTTGCTCGACGGCCACTTTCTCATCGAGCAGACGGCCCGTGCCCGCTCGGGACGTTTCTTCAATTTCAACGGGACGGCAGGCATCTGGCGGCGCACGTGCATCGAAGCCGGAGGCGGTTGGCAGCACGATACGTTGGCTGAAGACCTCGACCTGAGTTATCGCGCACAGATCAAGGGCTGGCGGTTTTTGTTTCTGCCCGAGATTGTGACGCCTGCGGAATTGCCCATTGAGATGAACGCATTCAAGTCGCAACAGCACCGCTGGGCCAAGGGATCCATCCAGACGAGCAAGAAGGTGCTGCCGATGCTGTGGCGCAGCCGACTGCCATTCAAGATCAAGTTTGAAGGTACTGTCCATCTCACAAGTAATTACGGCTACGTCCTGCTCCTGGTGCTGTGCCTGTGCTTCCACTCCCTGGCATCGGCGGGAACCTATCAGGCATCGGGTGGTAATCCATGGACGAAGCTGCTGCTGGTCGACCTGCCGCTGTTCATCGCCGGGTCGCTCTCGATCAGTGCGTTCTATTTCTGCGCGCAACGCGAGTTGCACGCGCAATGGTGGAAGCGCCTGGCGTATTTACCACTCTTGATGGCGGTGGGCGTCGGCCTCTCGATTAACAACGCACGAGCGGTGCTGGAAGCGATGTTCAACCATCACAGTGAATTCATCCGCACGCCGAAGTACGGTGTCTCGCATCGTGGTGAATCGTGGTCGCACAACAAATACAAGGCATTACGCGGGATTTTCCCGTTCATCGAACTCGGCTTTGGCGTGTACTTCAGTTATCTGGTCATGCTGGCCATTAACCAGAATCAGTGGACGCTGGTGCCGTTTGTGATGATCTTCCAGGGCGGTTTTTTGTACGTCGGTTTGATGTCACTCCTACAAACTTCAGTGCGGGCCATGCGGCAACTGGACGGGCCGGAACTGGCCGCTGCCGGTGCTTGATCGATTTGCGCTGTCACCGTTCGTATGCCGAACTCACTCGCGCTCCAACTCCACAGTCTGCGCCACGAAACGGCCACCGATCCCGAAGGCATCGTGCGGCGCGTGCCGGGGCTGGGGTTTGACAGCGTGGAAACCGCGGGCACCTACGGCTGGTCGGCGGAGCAATGGACGAGAATTCTCGCGGAGACCGGGCTGCGTGTGGTCGGTGCGCATGCCGGCCTGGAAGCACTGGAAAAGGAATGGGACGCGCAGACGAGATTCCAACGCGCCATCGGCAACAAACGGCTGGTGGTTCCCTCAATTCCCAAGAACTTGCAAACAGTTGAGGGCTATTCAGAGGCCGCCAAACGCCTCAACGCGTTGGGTCAGCGCGCGAAGACGGAGGGTTTGGCGTTGCTGTACCACAATCACGCCTACGAGTTCACACCGGTCGCCGGTGGTCAGTGCGGCATGGACATTCTGCTTGCGGAAACCAATCCAGAGTTCCTGAGTCTCGAAGTCGACACCTATTGGGTCGAACGCGGTGGTCGCAACAGCCGTGAATTCATCCAGCAACACGCCGCGCGCATCGGGATGATCCACGCCAAGGAATTCTGCCATGATGGCCGCGACGTGCCAGCAGGGCAGGGTGATATCGACTGGAAAGTTATCATTCCACTCGCCCGGAGCTGCGGTTGGCCGGTCATTGTCGAATATGAAGCCGAGAATGCTCTGGCGGCGGTGGCTGCGAGCGCACAGTATCTACACGGTTTGTAATCGCAAACGCATCCGAATGTTTCCTTGCCATCGGCAGGCGGAGCGGCAAGAATCTGTTAACAGGCATGGAGCCACTCGGCATTATTGCAGGGAATGGCGATTTTCCCCTGATCTTGGCCCGCTCAGCGCGGCAGCTTGGAACCGGACGGATTGTCGCGGCGGCGTTTGACGGGGAAACGAAACCGGAAATCGATGGCGTCGTGGACGAGGCGGAATGGATCAAGCTCGGCCAGTTGAACAAGTTGATCGCGGTGTTCACCTCGCGCGGCGTGAAGCGCGCCGTGATGGCGGGCGGCATCACGCCGTCGAACCTCTTCAAGAACCTGCGGCTTGATCTACGCATGACGACCGTGGCTTTTCGCTTGAAGGAGCGCAACGCCGAGACGATTTTTGGCGCGATTGCTTCAGAAATGTCCAAGGATGGCGTCGAACTCATCGATCCGCGACCGTTCCTTGGCGATTCCGTGCCGCAGCCCGGACCGTTGACGCAACAGAAACCGAGCAAAGAACAACAAGGAGATATCGAGTTCGGATTGAAAATTGCCAAGGCTGTCAGTGCGCTCGACATCGGACAGACCGTCGTGGTCAAAAAGGGCACCGTGCTCGCGGTGGAGGGATTCGAAGGCACGGACGAGTGTATTCGGCGTGGCGGCGCGCTGGCCGGCGAGAAGGGCGGCGCAGTCGTCGTTAAAGTCAGCAAACCAAATCAGGATTTTCGGTTCGACATTCCCTGTGTTGGGGAAAAGACGATTGAATCGTGTCGCGTCGGCAAGATTTCTGTGATGGCAATTGAAGCGGGGCGGAGCTTGTTGCTCGAAAAAGAGAAGCTCCTCAAAGCGGCAAACGAAGACGGATTGTGCCTGGTGGCATGCGTATGAGTGACATCATCAAAGTTGGCGTTGTCGGCGTCGGGCATCTGGGCTCGCAGCACGCGCGCATCTATTCCGAGATCGCCAAACGGTCCAACGGCCAATGTTCGTTCGTCGGCGTGTTCGATACCGACAACATTCGTGTCCGCGCGCTCACCGAAAAAGTTGGCGGTGGCACATTTGAGAGCGCGGTGGAATTGGCGAACTTTGCGGATGCCGTCAGCGTGGCCACGCCTACGGACACGCACTACAAGGTGGCGCGGGTCTTTCTGGAGCGCGGCAAGCACGTGCTTGTCGAAAAGCCGATCACTGACAGCTTGCGCGAGGCGGAGGAACTGGTCGCGCTCGCGCGCAAGAACAAATGTGTGTTCCAGGTGGGGCATGTCGAACGATTCAACCCCGTGATGCGTTATCTCGACGAGGTGTTGCGGGAAGCGCGCTTCATCGAAGTGCACCGCCTCTCGCCGTACCCGGGCCGCTCGACGGACATCGGCGTCGTGCTCGACTTGATGATTCATGATCTCGATGTGGTGTTGTCGCTTGTAAAGTCGCCGCTGACCGCCGTGGATGCGGTCGGCATTCCCGTGCTCAGTGAGAGTGAAGACATTGCCAATGCCCGCTTGAAATTCGCGAACGGCTGCGTCGCCAACATCACGGCGAGTCGCGTGTCAGCGGAGCGGATGCGGAAGATTCGCATCTTTGGCCGGACGGAGCACGGCGCCGCGTATATCTCGCTCGACTACATGAAACAGGAGGGCGAACTGTACCGTGTCGCCGCCGAAGACGCGCAGGAAACCGGATTGCTGAAGAAACTGCTCGCCGGCAAGCACGCCAGCATCGTCAGCGAATTCGCCGGCCGGAAGATCGTGCGCGAACCCGTGCCCATCGAGCGCGACGAGCCGCTCAAGCTGGAGTTGCAGCACTTCATCGACTCCATTCGCCTGCATCGCGACCCGCTGGTCACCGGCGAGGCCGCCAAGCAGGCGTTGGAAGTAGCGATGGAAATCACGGAGCAAGTCAAGCGGCAGTAAGTCGTGTCACCCTGAGCGTAGCGAAGGGTCTGGCCGCAAGCCACCAAGATTCTTCGCTTCGCTCAGAATGACATCCAAAAAGATAATGTTCATCGCGGGCGAAGCGTCGGGGGACGCGCACGCGGCGGAAGTCATCAAGTGTTTGCGTGCCCAAGTGCCGGACATAGTGATCTTCGGCGCGGGCGGGCCAAAGATGAAGGCGGCCGGGATGGAGTTGTCACTCGACCTGACGGAGCACGCCGTCGTTGGTCTCGTCGAAGTGCTCAAGAACTACGGCAAGTTCCGCCGGATCTTTTGGGACTTGGTGCGTGAGGCGGAGCAACGGAAGCCGGAGGCTGTTGTACTGGTGGATTTCCCGGGATTCAATTTGCGTTTCGCGGCGCAGATGAAGAAGCGGGGGATCAAGGTCATCTACTATATCTCACCGCAATTGTGGGCGTGGCACGCAAGCCGGGCGAAACAGATCGAGCACGACGTGGATTTGATGCTGGTGATTTTCCCGTTTGAGAAAGATTGGTACGCGCACCACGCACCGCGACTGCACGTGGAGTTCGTAGGACACCCGTTCGCCGAACGGATCAGCGAAAACCCGAAATTCGAAACTCGAATTTCGAAACTTGTTGTATTGCTGCCCGGGAGCCGCGAGCGCGAGGTGGCGAAGATTTGGCCGGTGATGAGTCGGGTCGTGGACCGGATGCCGGCGGATGTGAAGTTCGTGGCCGCGGCGGTGAACGAGCAGATGGCGGCCATGATTCGACATCCACGGGTGACAGTGGAAGTAGGCAAGGCGCACGAGTGGATGCAACGAGCGGCGCTGGCCATTACCGCGAGCGGCACAGCGACGATGGAATGCGCGTTCTATGGCTGTCCGATGATCGTCGTGTACAAGGTGAATTGGTTGACATATCTGGTCGGGCGCCTGGTGGTGACGGTGAACTGGCTGGCCATGCCCAACGTGATCGCCGGTCGCGCGATCGTGCCGGAGTTTATCCAGCATGACGCCAAACCGGAGCGAATTGCCGCGGCTGCGGCCGAATTACTCAACGACATGGTCCGACAGCGGGCGATGCAGGTTGAACTGGCAACCATTGTCGGAAGTCTTGGCGGCACCGGCGCCAGTCAGCGGGCAGCGTCATTACTGCTCGGAGCGCTCTGAGATAGCGAGTCAGAAAGTTCTTCGAGGATCATCCACTTTCCTGTGGAGTCGAGCCCGACCAGAATCGAGATGGGCGTGGAGTACTTCTTGAGTTCAGAGTAACAAGCGGCTGTGATGCGCACATTTTTCCCCTCGACGACATAGGTGGCACCCGAATACGTGCTGCGGTCGCCTTGCTCTTTGGCCAGCGGCATGACCTTTTGGATGATCTGCTTGTAGTCTTTCACCGGGATTATCAACACACGCTGCCCGCCTGTGGCGTAGTGGCGCGTGTTCTGGATGACTGCGGTGTCGGAATAAAGGTTCGTTAGCGCGGCGTCATAATCGTGCTCGTACTGGACGTATTTCGTGAACAGATCTTTTGCCTTCTCCAGCGAGGTGTCGTCCCCATGAGTAACGGTGGTGAGTGAAAAGACAAGCAACGCTGCGGTCAGCAATCGTTTCATCGATACCTTCTTGTGTTGTGAGTGATAGACCGCGTTTAGTGTTTCCGTGTCAAAAAGAAATCGGCGATGGCGCGCAGTGGCTCGGCTTTCTTTCCAAACACAGAGAGCTGTTTATGCGCATCGGCGATGAGATCAGCGGCAAACTGCCTCGATTTGTCGAGGCCGAGAACGGTGGGGAAAGTGGATTTCTTGTGCTTTTCGTCGGCACGAACGCTCTTGCCCATGATTTCTTTCGTGCTCGTCGCGTCGAGAATGTCGTCAATCACTTGAAACGCAAGACCTAGGTCCTGTCCATAACGGGTGAGGCGCTTGAGTTCGGACGGGTTGGCGTTGCCCGCCATTGCGCCGAGACGGATTGAGGTGGTGATGAGCGCGGCGGTCTTGTTCAGGTGCGTCGTTTTAACTTCTTGGAGGCTGGCCTGGTGCTCTTCGTTTTCGAGGTCTTGGACCTGTCCCGCGATGAGGCGGAGGCTCCCCGCGGCCAGGGCCAGATCACTCACCAGCATTTGTGTCGGATACCTCTTCGGCGGCTTGCTCTTCGCGACCATCGCGAATGCCTCGGTCAACAGCGCATCGCCGGCGAGAACAGCGATGCCTTCGCCGAAAACTTTGTGGTTGGTTGGCTTGCCGCGGCGCAAATCATCGTCGTCCATGCAGGGCAGATCGTCGTGAATGAGCGAGTAGGTATGGATGCACTCGACGGCGCACGCCAGGGGCATGGCGACCGCGAGATTACCGCCGACCGCTTCGCACCCGGCGAGGCAGAGGACGGGACGGATGCGTTTGCCGCCCGCGAAAATGGAATACCGCATCGCCTTGTGGATGGTCGGCGGCGCGGCGGTTTCGGGCGGCAAAAGCTTATCAAGCGCCGCGTCCACGCGCCCGCACATGCGATCAAGGTACTGGTTCAGGTCGAAAGCTGCTGGGGATTTCAATCGCGCTCCTCGGTTGAAGCCGTATCGTACGGGGCGGGAGTTTTTTTTCAAGCGAAAGTTTGTCTCCCCGTCGAGGCGCCGCTTGCGGAATTCAAGGTTGACTTGCGCCTGTGAATTACACAATAAGGGTGCGCATTTTCGCATCATGCCGACATACGAATACGAATGCCAGAAGTGCGGACATCACTTTGAACTGTTTCAATCAATCAAGGATGGCCCGAAAAGAACGTGCCCGAAGTGTCGCGGACGCGTCAAGCGCTTGCTAGGCACGGGCGCAGGGCTTATCTTTAAGGGATCGGGCTTTTACAGCACAGATTATCGGAAGCCGAGCTATACGGAAGGGGCCAAGAAAGACAGTGGAACGACGACCAACACGGCCGCCGCTCCAAAAGCGGACGCGCCGAAACCGAGTGACAAGAAGGGCCCGTCCAAGAAAGATTAGCCTATGGTGACCTGTCCAAAGTGCGGATATGACAACGAGTTGGGCCGGATCTTTTGCCACTCGTGTGGCACGAAGCTCAATCTCACGGAAATCAAATCGGTCAGTCAAGGCGGCAAGTCACTGAAAAAGAAGAAGGCCGGGAGCCCCATCGGGCGGTTGGTCCGGCGAACAGTCGAGATTGGGAGTGTGGTCGCATTCGTTATCGTGATTTATCTCGCGGTTCAGGTGCCGGGTGTCCGTCCGATCAGCACATCGAACGACGATTTGATATCCGCCGACAAGAAGCGAGGGGAGTTGGATGATCTGGCAACGCAGAAGCAGCCACGCGCCGTCAGCATCTCGGAAGCCGAGTTGAATGCCTTCATCGAAACGCTCGGCTTTGAAAAGGGCGAGACCACCACCTTCGAAGTCATTCCCACCAAGCTGCAGTTGGAGCTCGGCGATGGTGTAGTGACGGCAATCTTCATAGGGAAAATCCATTTGGGCGGCTCGGTGGACAAACAATTGTACCTGAACTATACGGGAGTGCCCGCCATTGAAGGCGGGGCCTTCGTTTTCAAAGCGGTGGGCGGCTCGCTGGGGGCGTTGCCCATCAATCCGTGGATTCTGGAGAAAACGGGGTTGTTCGATCGCTACTACGGCAAGGTGTTTTCGAAACTGGATCACGAAAAGCAGGTACTCAATTCGCTCTCTTCGATTTCGGTGACTCCGAAGGAAGTGGTGTTGAACTACCAGCCGCATTGAGCCCGGTCGCGGGGTGATGAACGTGCGATGTACCGGCAGACGACTGGCAGCCGTCATCGTGGCGCTGACCCAATTTGGCGGGGTTCCTACCACACGCGCGGCGACTGCGACCAACGCGTTGGTCACCGTCTTCAGCACGTCGCGACAATTCGCCGCCTCTGCCACCGATCAAATCCTGCCACCGGTGTTGTGTGCTTACTGCGAGCGCGTCAAACGCGAGTGGCTGCAGCGCCTGGACATGGCGGACAACTGGCGCGACGGGATTTTTCTGGTGGTGCAGACGCGCGGGGCAGCGCAACAGAACGCGCCGGCGATCTCACCGGTCGTGTTCCAGACGGATGAGCATCTGCGGTATCAGATTTACTGCCTCATTCCAGCACGGATCGACGAAGGGAAATTGCTCGCCGCGATCCTTGAGACCTTGTGTTCCGAATGGGCGAACCGCGAGCAGGCCATCGTGCCCGGCACGCAGTACGTGCCGGCGGTCATACCACCCTGGCTGGTGTACGGACTAGCCGGCTCGATTCAGGGACATCACGAATTCCTCTTATCCGTTGTGCAACATTCCGCGGCGGCGGGTCGCCCGGAGCCGGCCATGCAGGTGCTCGACTTGAAGGCGCCACCAGCCGATCCAATGGAGCAGCAGTTGTTTCAAGCCAACGCGTGGATTCTGACCGAAGAGTTGCTCGCATTGCCCGACGGCCCGCGAAAGTTGCGGAATTTTTTGACCGAACTCGGCACACAGAAAGTGGCCAGCAACGCATTCTGGATGGTGTATCGCCCTGATTTTCCGCAAGAGACGGCGCTGGAAAAGTGGTGGAGCCTGGAACAGGCCCGCTACATGTCGACGACCCTGGCACAAAACCTCTCGGCGGATGAAACGACGCAGGAGTTGGATGCCGTGCTGGGAACAAAGCTCGGCCCCCGCGCCGGGCAGCGCAGCACGACGGATGAAACCGAAGTAGCCATTGGCCAACTGTGGCGATATGCGGATGCCCCGTGGTTGAAAGATGTGTTGAAACTCAAGATCGACCGGCTGGGCGCGCTACGCAGCCACGCCCATCCGATTTTCCAGCCGGTAGTGGATCGATACATCGAGGCCATCGTCTGGTTGTATCGGGGAAGTGTGCTTCGATTTCGCCGGGGCGTGGAGGGCGCTGATGTGGCGCGCGCTGCCGCCGAGAAAGAGTCGCGCAGAATTACGGCCTACCTGGACCAGGCCGAGCGAATCCATTCACCGGAAGAAATGTCGAAAACGTTCACGGGCTACTTTCAGACGCTTGACCAGTTTCAGAAGATGGACGACGAACGGCGCAACCCGATCAGCGATTATCTGGACAAGTTTGATCGGTGATATGGAGTGCGCCGACTCGTTGGCGCTATGTTGTTCGCCGGGTTGGCCAGCCAGCAAAAGCGGTGACAAGTCACCGCACTCCAAATCAACCCAACGCCTTCAACAACGCTTGGATTTTCTCTTGCTGCTCGCGCAATTGCTGCTGCCGGTCCCGTTCGCGCTGCACCGCAATCGGCGCGGCCCTGCTGACGAAACTCTCGTTCGCCAGTTTTGCATCTGTCGCCACAAGTTGTCTCTCCATGTCAGCAAGCTGTTTCGTAAGTCGCTGGCGCTCCGCTTGCGCGTCCACCGCGCCGACCATAAAGATCGTCGCCGCCTTCGCGACAAGACTGGGAGTAACGCCGGTTGGCGCATAATCCTTCTCGATCGTGACCTTCTCGGCGTTCAGAAACATCTTCACTGATTCGATCTCCGCGCGGAAGAAATCCTCATCGCGGCCGGGCTTGATGACGAATTCGAGCTTCTTTTTGGGTTCGATGCCATAGTCGTTGCGCAGCTGGCGTCCAGCGCCGACGAGTTCATAGAGTGCGTCCATCTTTGTGGCGAGCGCGGCATCCGCCCCGGCGAGAGATGTTGGCACTGGCCATGGGGCAAACTGAATTGTGCCGCTGCCGCCCGTGCTCGCCCACAGTTCCTCAGTGATGAAGGGAGCGAAGGGATGGAGCAGTCGGAGCGTATTGCCGAATACCTCGTCCAAAACTTTGATGTTGGGGGAGACTTTGCTGGCCTCGATATACCAATCACAAAAGTCACCCCAGACGAAGTCGTATAATTCCTTGATGGCCTCGTTGAATTTGTATTCATCTAACGCCTTACTGACAATCCCAATTGCCTGATTCATCTCAAAGATGATCTTTAGGTCGTGCGCGTTGGGAGATCGCGGTGGCAGGTTGGCCGCACGTTGCATCTGAATGAAACGTGCGGCGTTCCAGAGCTTGTTCATGAAATTGCGGCCGACTTCGCAACGCTTTTCATCGAATAGAATATCCTGACCCTGCGGCGCGATGAGCATGAGGCCGAAGCGTAGGCCGTCGGCACCATATTTCGCGATCAGGTCGAGCGGGTCGGGGGAGTTGCCCAAGGATTTAGACATCTTGCGGCCTTGCGCATCGCGGATGATTCCCGTGAAGTACACGGTACCGAACGGCTTTTCACCAGTGTACTCGTAGCCCGCCATGATCATGCGCGCGACCCATAAGAAGATGATGTCCGGCCCCGTGACAAGGTCAGTGGTTGAATAGAACTTCTTCAACGTGTCGGTCTTTTCAGGCCAACCCATCGTAGCGAATGGCCAGAGCCACGAACTGAACCACGTATCGAGCACGTCGGGATCCTGCTGCCAGCCGTCACCGATCGGTGCCTCGAGTCCACAGAAGACCTCGTCACCGCGATACCAAACAGGGATGCGGTGGCCCCACCACAGTTGGCGGCTGAGGCACCAGTCGCGGATGTTGCGCATCCAATGCATGTAGGTTTTCGTCCACCGTTCAGGATGAAATTTGATATCGCCGCTTTCGACCGCGTCGATGGAGCGGGGGACTTGCGGATAACGCAAGAACCATTGCTCGCTCAAGTATGGTTCGATGGGTACATCGGTGCGTTCGCTGTGGCCGACGTTGTGAGTGTAATCCTCGACTTTGAGCACCAGCCCTTGCTCCGTGAGTTTGGCAACGACGGCCTCGCGGCACTCGAAGCGGTCGAGTTCCTCAAAATCCTCACCCGCCGCTTCAGTCATTCTGCCGTCCGGTGCGATGATAACGGTGAGTGGAAGCTTGTGACGCAACGCCATCTCGTAATCGGCGAGATCGTGGGCCGGGGTGACCTTGACGCACCCGGTACCAAATTTCGGGTCAACGGCGTTGTCCGTGATGATGGGAATCTCTTTGTTGCGCAGCGGCAGCAAAACCTTGCGGCCAACAAGATGCTTGTATCGTTCATCCGTTGGGTTCACCGCTACGGCTTCATCGCCGAGCATCGTTTCGGGACGGGTGGTGGCGACGACAACAAAATCACGTGAACCGACAAGCGGGTACTTGAAGTGCCACAAGTGTCCGTGGGTTTCCGTCATAATGACTTCTTCGTCACTCAACGCGGTGCGGCCAGCGGGGTCCCAGTTGACCATGCGTTTGCCGCGGTAGATCAGGCCCTTCTTGTACAGGTCGACGAAGACCTGCAGCACGCAGCGCGAGTAGGCCTCGTCCATGGTGAAGCGTTCGCGCGACCAATCGCACGAGCAGCCAAGTTTCTTCAGTTGCTGGATGATGATCCCGCCATGCTTCTCTTTCCATTCCCAGACTTTTTCGAGGAACTTCTCGCGGCCGAGATCTTCGCGGTGCTTCATGACGCCCTGTTTGCGAAGGTTCTTTTCGACGACCGTCTGGGTGGCGATGCCCGCGTGGTCGGTGCCCGGCAACCAGAGCACCTCATAGCCCTGCATGCGCTTGCGGCGGGCGAGGATGTCCTGGATTGTGTTATTGAGCACGTGACCCATTGTCAACACACCCGTCACGTTCGGGGGCGGTATGACAATGGAATAGGCAGGCTTTGAGGAATGAGGGTTCGCCGCGAAATGACCTTTTGCCAGCCATTCGGCGTACCACTTGTCCTCAACCAGTTTCGGCTCGTAGGCCTTGGGGATTTCTGTCGGTGCTGTGCCCATCGCACAAGCGTTGTAGCGGAGTGGCAGCTACAATTCAACTCCAGACGCACGCAGTTAGCGCTTCCCATGAATGGAGGCGAGGAACGCGGGTCGCGGTTATGAAAGTATGACAGTACCTTGCGCGCTGCACGGAAAAGGTTTAGCGTAGCGCCGGCAAGCGAACTCAATCAAGAGGTGGCGAGTGAAAGCAGAGGCGAAATCAGAAAAACTCATTAAGGACTTCAAAACCCTCGCGCGCGATGCGGAGGAATTGTTGAAAGCGACCGCGGATGACGTGGGAGACCAGGCGAAAGAAGCGCGCGAGCGACTGGCGGGCGCACTGGAGACGGCGCGCGATTCGATCGAGCAGATGGAAGAGAAGGTCATCGCGGGGGCGAAGATTGCCGATAAGACCATTCGCGAGCATCCCTATGAATCGATGGGGATCGCATTTGGCGTCGGGCTGCTGATCGGTGTGCTCGTCACCCGGAAATGAGGCATTATGGATGAGCCTCGCGAATCATCCGCCGGACTGCTTGATTCCCTGCGGCGATTGGTGGACACGGGTCTGGGCCTGGCGCAGGGTCGTCTGGAATTGTTGTCGGTAGAGTTGCAGCAGGAGAAGCACCGGTTTGTCGAATTGTTGGTGTGGACATTTCTGGCGGTGGCCCTCGGCCTCGTGGCGGTGATCGTGGTGTCGTTCACAATCGTGGTACTGTTCTGGGAGAGCGCGCGTGTGCCGGTCTTGGTGGTGTTGGGTACACTGTACATCGCGGCGACGATCTGGGCCATCAGCCGATTGCGACGACTCTTGAGAAGCGGGCGACGGCCCCTGCACGACACGATTGAGGAGTTCAAGAAGGACAGGGCATGTTTGTAGACCAGCAGTTGGAAGATCTGGAGCTTCGCAAGCGAGCGTTGATCGCCCGTAGCGACGTTCAGCGGGCGATGCTGCAAGTGGAGTGTATTCGACTGCGACCATATTTGGAGTATGTCGATGCTGGCGCGAAGATGGTGAAGAAGGTGCGGCCAATCTGGCTGGCCGGGGCCAGCGTGCTCGGACTCTTGGTGGCGCGGCGGGTGAAGAAACTGGCGACGGTTGTGCCGACCGCGTTGCTCGCGTGGAAAGTGATCAAGAAGGGACTGGCCATGTGGCGCGAATCCTCGAGGCCAGGCGATGCGCCAGCAACTCCGGCCGCGCCCGACGAGGTTTAGGCCTTTCGATCACGACAAGATCTGAGAACCAGCAGCAACAGAAGGCACACGGCAGAGATGGCGACTCCCGTGGCAGCGCCAGGAGTTACGTATTGCAGGCGCACTTCATGATTACCAGCCTCCACGCGCACGGCAATCGCGAAATCATCTGCGGGAAGGACACTGGCTGGCGCCCCATCCACCGTGGCGTGCCAGCCGGGATCGAAGGATTCGATCACGCGAAGGAAGCCGGGTTGACTGGTCCCGACCTTCAGGACGATGCGATCACTGGAGGGGCGCTCGTAGGCGACCGGGGAATCGAGATCCAGAAGAGTGAGGCGCGGCGACGCTGGTTTGTCGGCGCCAGGGGGGAGCATGATTGACGCGGCCAAATCCACCTGCGGGTCGCGGAGTCGTTCGTGAATCTTCGTCTCGGTAAGGAAGGTGGCCTGGGAGAACGGAACGAAAGACGCGCGAGGAACGGGATCGGGGACGACATAGATGCGCACAGGATCTGTGCCCCCGACGCGTGGTAAATCGTCACGTTGCGCAGATGTCACGACAAGCTTGGTTGCCGTGGTGGCGAGGGCGCGGGGGGGCAGTTGGGAGCCGTTGAGTTTTTGAATGTTCAACGTCGGTGGCGCACCAGTCAGATCCAGCAATGCGCGATACGGCCGGGCCAGTATGATCGAGTCGAAGAAACCAACGTCGTCAATCTCGCGATTGAGCGGTGACATAATTGCGTAGTCGATGGCGATCCGGCCTTCGCCCGTTTGCGTACGCCATGTCTCACGGGCATTGTGCGAGCCAAACCCCGCGGCAGGAACTGCGCGAATGAAATGCAGGTCGTGTAAGCCGAGATCGAAGACATGAACAGTCAATGCCACGACCGCGACGCCCATGGTCAACATGCGTCTCTGTAGCAGTGGGCTGTGCAACCAGGATTCGAGAGCGCAGCCCAACGTCAGGGCCAGGGCGAATGTTGCCAGGTAAATCTGGCGAGACGGGCTGCGCAAAATGGTGCCGGGAATAAGAGAGCGGATGGGCTGCGTGAAGGGCAACGCGAAAATCAAAGCGAGGCCGCCCAATACAATAAAAAATGGCAGAGGGCGGTCGCGCAATTTGCCGCGCAGTATCAGAAAAATGAGGGCCAAAAGCGGCAGCCAACCGACATAGCAGACTGTGTCCCAGAAATACGCGTTGTTGGGGTAGTTGGCAATCACCGGGGTCGGCCCGAACGGGTCGGGGAATCCATCCTTCCACGGAAGGAAGTAGGTGGCGAGTCGTCCGTACGGAAATGCGATGTCATTTTGTGCCGCGTCCAATGGGAGCAGGCGGGTGCTGCGGCGGACGAGCTGGAACATGGGCCAGAGGACAAAGCTGGCCGAGCCAACCCCCAGGATGATGGCGCATAGCGGTTTGAGGCATTGCGACCCGCGTGTACGGTAGAAAAGGTAAAGAACCGCCGTGGCCAAAGCATAGGCCGGAAGTTGCGGGTGCCCGGCCATGACGATGCAACTGCATGCGAAGCTCAGCGCGAGGAGCCGATGGTTGAATCCACGATTCTGGGATGGTTCCTGGGTCGCTTTCTCGACCAGCCAAAGCACCAAGGGCAAGGCAGGGTAGGCTTCCAGAAGCGGCAGGTGCCCGGCCATGACGCGGGAGGCGAAAAAGCCGGAAGCAGCGAAAGTCCAGCCGGCGCTTGCCGCGGACAGCGGCATCAGACCGATGCGACGGCAGTACAAATAGGTGAACAGGGCGGACAATGCCGCCGCCAGATTCACCGCGAGCGCGTAGGCAGACTGTGGATCGACCAGCAGGAGCAAGAGACGTGTGGGGATGAATGGGAAGTTCTGCATGTTGGACCAGAATGGCGTGCCCAGCAACTCACGTGAATACCACGCCGGCAGATACGGATGCGGTCCAAACAAGGCCTCCCGCGCATAGCGAAGGCGATGCGTGTGAAGTTGAAAATAGTCGAAGCCGAAGAGCGTGTGGTCGCCACTCCACACGAGCCAGGGGTGGTACAAAGCGGCAACACCAAGCAGCATCACGGTCACGGCGAGGATGCCCGGGAAGCGTCGAGAGGGGAAAACATTCGTGGAATTAAGTCTCCCTCCCATCGCTGCTCGTAGTCTAGCCCTGGCGCATGAGCCAGACAATCCAAATCATCCCGGTTGCCGGGAAAGACAGCATCCGGGCCTTGAGTGGCGCGCCGGTTGTGTGTACTGTGACCAGCATGAGCAACGAGGAACGCAAGCAGGTTGTCCGGGAATTGCTGGTCAAAGGCTTGACGCTTTCCCAGATTCAGGATCATTTTCACAAAGAGAAGAACGATCCGATCACGTACATGGAGTTGCGATTGTTGCTGTCAGAAATGCCCGACGCGAAGCTGCCGGAAAAAGAACCGCCGAAGACAATCCTCGGTGCCGGCGGACCGACGCCATCTGTGGGGGGGAAGGTCGCGGCGAAGGATTCGGGTCGGGCGGCTGGGGACAGGGAACCTGATGTGATTGGTGGCAAGCTGTCGATCAGCGTTGACCAGACGCCAGCGCCGGGCGCGATGTTGAGCGGGTACGCTCGATTTTCCTCGGGGGCCAAGGCGCATTGGTTCTTGGACGAAATGGGGCGCCTGGGAGTCGAACCAGAGCTCGGCTCCGGCAAGCCCACGCAGACGGACATGCAGGAGTTCAGCACGGAACTGCGGCGCATGTTACAGCAAACGGGCGGGATGTAGGCCGCGAGGTTTTCCGCACTGCAGCGAAAGCGGCTGCTGCCATCACGGCGGAATGATTTACAGATTCAGAATGAATGAACAAATCGTCAAGGCAATGATGACCCCAAGTGCCAGCAGCAGTTTCTTTTCCAAGACCGTGCATGCCGGTCCACGGTCCTGATGATGCCGCCGCCCCGCACGTCGCTTCCCAAAAAGTACCATTTCTCGCCCTCCGACCAATGGTTGCCCGCACAACAGTATCAAGCCCGACTTGGGGCGAGGCGCCTCATGACGCTAGAAAGCTGCATTCTGCTTGCTTGGCAGTTAATTGTCAACCAACTTCGGCAGACGGTAAAAATTCAGAGCGCAGAATTCCGTAGGCCTCAACATCGAGAAACTCGCCCCACTTTTTTGCATGTTGGCGGAGGTGACCTTCGTGCCGCATCCCGTTCTTTTGCATGACGCGACCGGAGGCCGGGTTATTACTGAAGTGATGCGCATAAACGCGGTTGAGCCGAAGTTCGGTGAACGCGTATCGCAGCACAGCGCCCACAGACTCACTGCAATACCCGTGGTTCCAGTACGGCTTACCGATCCAGTAACCCAAGGCGGCGTATTCATGTTCGAGTTTCAGACCGAGGCTGATGGCCCCGACGAGTTCGCGGCTATCCCTCAGGGTGATCGCAAAGGTAACTTGTTCCCCTTTGTCGAAACCATCCTGATGTGAAGCAATCCAGCTTTCGGCTGCGCTGAGTTCGTACGGGTGACCGATGACCAAGGTTGTCTTGGCGACATCGCGGTCTCCTACGAGGAGTTGCACGCGTGGCGCGTCGCCTGGTTCAAACGGACGGAGAACCAACTGCTGCGTCTCAAGCGTGGGACGCTTCTTTGCGAACGGAGTCTCCAAGGCGCACCTCCCCTCCATGAATTACGCGGGCATACAGACCGCGAAGTCGGAGCGCACTGCCTTCAGGCGAATTGGCCAGATCGACCATGGGTTTCCCATAGCGGCGCTCGAATTTACTGCAACCCGTGTGCGGGCAGTCGGTGACTTCGATCACGGCTTGACCGATCCGGAGGCACGTGCCGGCGGGAAGATTGCTCTCGCAGAGGTCGAGATCGACAATCAGATTGTCGCCGGCAAGATTCATACGCTCCCTTTCGCCCGCGATCGTCTCCAGAAAACGCGCGTTCATCACCGAGACCTGCGATTGCGAGTTGGCATTCGCTTTCAGTTTCCAGCGGTCACCCTCGACACCGTTGTTGGTGCTGAGAACCGCGCGCGCCGGGGTGCGCCGCTCGTCATGCGGTAACCGGAGCACGATGAGCTTCAGCACACCGTTGTCTTTGGGACTGGCACGAACCAGATCAATGAGAGCTTGTGAGTCCATTCACCGAGAGATCCTTCGCTTCGCTCAGGATGACATCGCCCTTGTCCACAAGAGCGATGTCACTTCCGCTTCTCGTCCTGGAACAGCTTGTACTCGACGGAGTCTACGAGCGCTTCCCAACTGGCCTCGATGATGTTGTCATGGACGCCGACGGTGCCCCATGTGTCCTTGCCGTCGGTGCTCTCAATGATGACGCGAGTCTTGGCGGCGGTGCCGCTGCCGCCGTCGAGGATGCGCACCTTGTAATCGATCAGTTTCACGGCCGCAATCGCCGGATAGAAGTTCGTGAGCGCCGCGCGCAGGGCTTTGTCGAGCGCATTCACGGGGCCATCGCCTTCGGCAACGGTGTGGACAACCTTGTCTCCCACCTGAAGTTTCACGCTGCCCTCGACAATGTCGTGGCCGTCGTTGCCGTTCTTGTCCATGATGACGCGATAGGCCAGCAGCTTGAAGAATGGTGTGTGGCGCTTTAGCAGTTTCTGCACGAGGATATGAAAGCTGGCGTCGGCGGCCTCGTACTCGTAGCCCGCGTGTTCGAGTTGCTTGAGCTGCTGCAGAATGTCGCGCACCTCGGGCGTGTCCTTGCTGAGGTCCATGCCGAGTTCATGCGCCTTCATCAGGATGTTGCTGCGACCGCTGAGTTCGCTGACCAACACGCGACGATGATTGCCGACGACCTCCGGCTCAATGTGCTCGTAGCTGCGGGCGACTTTTTCGATGGCGTTGACGTGGATGCCGCCCTTGTGGGCGAACGCAGTCGCGCCAACGAACGGCTGGCGGATGTCGTGGCGGACATTGGCAAGGTCGTCGACGAACATCGAGAGATCGCGCAAGCGACGGACATTCTCATGGGAAATGCACTCGTATCCCATTTTCAGGACGAGACAGGGGATGACGCTGGTCATATTGCAGTTGCCGGTGCGTTCGCCGTAGCCGTTGATGGTTCCCTGCACCTGTACCGCGCCAGCCTCGATAGCAGCGAGCGCATTGGCGACGCCGACACCGGAATCATTATGCGTGTGGATGCCGACGGGGCATTTCATCTGTTTGACGACTTCGGCAGTGACGCGGGCGACTTCGCCTGGCATTGTCCCGCCGTTGGTGTCGCAGAGGACGACGATATTGACGCCCGAATCCTGCGCGGCCTTGAGCGTGGCCATCGCATAGCGCGGATCGTCCTTGTAGCCATCGAAAAAATGCTCGGCATCGTAGACGACTTCTTTGCCGTGCTCTTTGAAGTAGCGCACGGAGTCACCGATCATCGCGAGGTTTTCCTCGGGCGTCGTGCGGATGACCTCGGTGACGTGCAACGACCACGTTTTGCCGACCATTGTCACGACAGGCGTGTTGGCCTTGACGAGCATATCGATTTGCGGGTCGTCTTTGCACTTCGTGTTCGCGCGGCGCGTGCTGCCAAACGCGGCAACTTTGGCGTGCTTGAACTTTCGTTTGGCCGCCTCGGTGAAGAAATCCATGTCCTTCGGGTTCGAGCCCGGCCAGCCGCCTTCGATGTAGTCGATGCCAAAAGCATCGAGCCGCTCGGCAATGCGAATCTTGTCAGCGCTCGAAAACGAGATGCCCTCGCCCTGCGCTCCATCACGGAGCGTCGTATCGTAGATGTAGACCCGTCTGCTCATGGCAAGAGGAAAGATTAAAACCAACCGCCCTGCCCGTCAACTGCACACTTACCGATGCTCGGCGCGGCGAGGATGGAATAATATTGGATAGTAATGGGGCTACATCCCGGCGATGTTCGCGGTGCGGCGGACGACGTCGAACGTGCTGTCCTGGGCGGTGACATGGCCGGAGAGCTTCTTCTTGCTGATGGCAATGACGTGGCGGCCAGCGTCGGTCTTGTCGAGGTCTACCAGTGCGGTTTGGATTCTTTTTGTCAGGGCGTCGTCCAGTCCGGCGCGTACCGCGATGGCGTCATGGGGGATGGGCTCGGTGCTGGCGATAATTGTGAGATCGTCCGACGGCACGCCCGCAGCCTTCGCGATGCCGAGGGCGTTGTCATAGGTAGCGCCCGCGTCGACCTGGTGTCCCAGCACGGCGGCGATGACCTTGTTGTGGTCGCCGGCGAAGATGGTTTCCTTGAAGAAACTGTCAGGGTTAATGCCCTTTTCCATGAGCATGGCGCGGGGATAGACATAGCCGGACGCCGATTTGGGATCGACGAACGCAAAGCGTTTCCCGCGAAGATCCGACAAGGCTTTTAAGCCGCTGTCCTTGCGCGCGACGATGATGCCGCGGTACGTGGCGGAGCCGTCGATGACGGACTGGGCGATGATGTGGATCTTCCCGCCGCGGGCCGCATCCACATAAGCGAAGGGCGAGAAGCTGCCGATGTCCACGTTGCCAGCCTCCATTTGCGTGCGGAGATCGCCGTAATCCTTGGCGATGTAGAGGACGACTTTCTCGCCGAGGGCATCGGAAAGGTAAATCGTGAGAGGTTCGAACTCGGCCCGCATCTCGGTCTGGCCCAACACGGGGGTGAACCCGAACTTGAGTTCAGACGCGGCAGTTGGACGGCTGATGAGCAGTGTGGCTAAGAGAATGAGAACCAGGCAGATAGCGTGGCGATTACGCATCGTAAGACCTCCCGTTGTTGCTGGCAGACATATGACGTCGGACTGATGCGAATCCTATTGAAAGGTACCAACGAATGTCAATGGCCGTCGCGATTTGCGCGTTTGTAACTTTGTAACAATTATCTCCTTGTCGAGCCTGCTTGTTTACAGTAAAAAGGTGCCCCATTTTGGACTTGGGGAGTCCAGATGTGAAACCAAATTCCCAATTACAAGGAGAGAGAAATGATCAATCGGTTGTCGAAACAAAAATCACGCACATCCTCGCCATCGGCGAGCAAGCCGGCCGCCACGCGCGCGGTAGTAGAAACCAAAACCGCTGTTACCATGCAGGTCGAACGCTTGCAGGCCAGTGACTGGACAGCGCGCTCGGCAGCAGCGGCAGAGTTGGGAAAACTTGGTGACCGCCAGGCGACGAAGGCATTGTCGACGGCCCTGCGCGATTCAGCGGCTGAAGTTGCACGCGAAGCAGCGGCGGCGTTGGGAAGATTGCGCGACGTGGCCGCCGTGGAAGCGCTCGCCGCAGTCGTTGTGAATGCGGACGGTTATTTTGACTGGAGCGTGCGCGTTGCCGCGGCGAATTCGCTGGGGCAACTGCAGGATCGACGCACCGTCGAAGTGTTGATCGCGACAGTGCGCGACCAGGCCGCCGAGGTGAGCGAGGCAGCGGTCCGTGCGCTGGGGTTGCTGGGGGATGAGCGCGCCGCTGAGCCGCTTGCGGCAATCGTGCGCAATCAAAGCAATTACTTTCTTCCCGGCGTACGGCAGGCAGCGGTCGAGGCCTTGGGCCATCTTCGGGTTCCGACCGCGCGGGAGTCGCTGCGGAAGATTGCCGCCGATGCACACATTGATCCGACGGTCCGCCAGGCGGCTGGCGCGGCGTTGGCAGTAACCAGCAGTACCAACTAATCGAGTCCTTGTCGAACGGTGGGGGTGGCGCGAGCTGCCCCCACTTTTTTTTCGCGGCGGACCCGCGGCCTGTCATGAGTTCGGAATGGAAGCGGTGTAGAACTACGGCGCTTTGTCCGAAGTCGAAGACGGAGCGGGAGGGTCATCGTAGGGGCCAATCACGTCTTGCTGCCTAGCCTCGGTCGGAGCGGAATCGAGAAAGATGTCGGGGTGACTCGGGTAAGGCTGCTGCCATAATATCTGGATGGCGGGATGCCTGTCACGCAGGGACACTCCTCGTTGTCGACGCTGCCTAAAATATGACGCGGTTCAGGTATCGCGCCGGGACCTGCGGCGAAACAGCAGTACGCCGAGGCCGCAGCCTGTGAACACCAATAACAAAGAGGACGGTTCGGGGACGACAGCGAGCTCGCCCATCGTCATCAGGTTGCTGGTGTCCCAGGATAGGCCCGGGTTCAAGGCGGGGAGGTTGGTGATGGCAAACTGGCCGCTGGCGGACGTGAAGCCGAAGATGTCGAACGTGTTGCCATCCGCCGGCGCAAACGAGTTGATTAACGATACGTTGAGCGTGCCATCGGCCTGCAGGGCGTTGCTGATAATGATGTGGTCATAATCGGCGGGGTCGGTGCCGCCGAGTTCCATAACCACGGTCGACGAGGGTTGCAGGGTCAGCTTGCCGGTGATGAAGATCGTGCCGGGCGAGAAGCCGGGGCTGATCGTGCCGGCGTTGGTCACGGGGCCGGCGATGGTGCCGACACCCATGATGAACCCGTTGGTGTTGTTGTAGAGGGACGTTGTCGCCAGCGTGCCGTTGTTGAGGGTGAGTGTTCCTGCGGAGCCGAGTTGGGCGGCAATGGTCACGTCCCGCGTCTGGACGGTAACGTTGGAAATGGTCAGGCTTCCCGATCCAACATTGCCAACGACGGTCGAACCGTTGGTGATCGTGAGGTTGCCACCGGTGATCAGCACGGACCCTGTCGTCATGTTCATCAACCCGCTAACGACGGACCCGTCAGCGATGCGCAATGAGTTGGTGATTGTCATGGTGCCACCGGCAACCGTCAGGCTGCCCTGCCCCAGGAAGGCATCGGCGACGACAACATCGCTCACTGTAACCGTCCCATTGGACACGGTCATCGTCCCCACACCGCCATCACCAATGTAAAACTGACTGTTTGTGGCTTCGAGTTCCCCTCCGGTAACCCACACGGCGCCTTTCGCCAAAAACGTGCTGGCGACCTCCATGCCAAATGGCACATACATCTGCCCGCCGCTCACCGTCAAGGTCCCGACGGATCCGGACCCATTGGCGACGCCGACGCCCAGCGTTCTCACCAACCCACCGGTGATCGTCATGGAACCCGTGGCCCCCTGCAGACCCATGTTGATGGGCCCGTTGGTGGCATCGAGTTCGCCGCCCGCAATGAAGGTAGTGCCGGTCGCACCCCCGAAGAAGCCCATGGTGAGTCCGTTCACCAAGAGAGTGCCACCCGCGACACTCAGAAAACCCTGGCCCCCATTGGTGTACCCGACCGTGGTCACCGTCGTGCCGCTCGTCACGAGGCCGTTACTGATAATCATGGATCCCACGCCCGCGCTGCCGATTTGCACCCCAAATACCAGGGTCGTAGCGAGGATAGAGAGTTGTCCGCCGGTCACGAGCACGGTACCGGTCGCGCCCGGCTGGGCGCCGACCGTGAACGTGTTGTTGATCACCGTCGTGCCCGTATTCAGATTCAGGAATGTTCCCTGGGAGCCATTGGTGACGCCAATCGTCATATCGCGGGCTGTGAAAGTGCCGTTGGAAACGCTCATTTGTCCCACGCCGCTGAGCCCGAGGAGGGTTGAACCGTTGGTAACAAGCAGCGACGTGCCGTAGAACGATACCGAGCCAGCCGAGTTGGCGGTCGCCGCAATGATCAGTCCATTGCCAAAGACGTGGCTATTGTTGTCCAGATTCAGGCTGGCGGGCACCGCATTGCTGCCAACCCAGAAGTCTCCGCCATTGCTCACGCGGGTGAAGCTGGTGGTGACCACACCGCCGTTGAGCGAGAACAGGCCAGCAGTATTGGTGACGAACATATTGTCAACACTGAGGTTGCCACCGTTCATCGTGAACGTGCCCGTCTGTACATTGAGGGTTCCTTGCAGGAAGCCGTTGGTGACACCGATATTGCCACTGGTCATGGTGACCGAACCGGTGGTGGAGGCGGGGCTCGTGAATTGTAAATTGGCCGAGATATTCGTGACAAAACCCAAGGTGAAATTCGTGGTGAGCAAGGTGCCGCCCGTGACGCCAATCGGCCCAAAGTTTCTGACCGTGTAGCCCGCGAGGAGCGTGCCCCCGGCGCCAACGTTCACCGATCCATAGTTAATCATCTGGAATACGGAACCGGTCGCCCCGCCGGCCACACCGCCCGCAATCGAGAATTGTCCGGGGACCTCGTTAATGAATGCATTGGCCAGCTGGAGCATGCCGCGCTGGCCCACGTTGAAGACGCCGTAACTGTCCACGCGGCCAACTGTGATTGTGGCGGCACCGGTAGCGTCGCCTTGCAGGGAGACAACGCTGGAGGCATCACTGTTCTGCAGGAGGGTATATCTGCTGACGTTGGTGACGGCGAGGTTGCCGCCGGCTGTGACCGAGAGGGTGGCATTGGACCCGTTGAATAGTCCCAAATTGTATGTGGTGTAGATGTTTGGAAGGGCGGTCGCGATGTAGGCGGTTCCGTTTTGCCCGATCGTTACCGTCCCTTCGTTGTCGAGCTTGGTGCCGATGTTCATGACGCTGCCAGCGCCTGTGACATTGATGTTCCCGCCATTGAGTATGCCGCTCGAGCCGCCGACATTCAGCGCATGGCCATTGGCTTGCAGGGTCACATCGCTAAGCAGGCCGTTGAGGTTGGCGGTGTTCACGTCCAGAGTCACGACGGTCCCCGCATCGCTAGCAGTCGTAGGATCAAGGATGGCGACGTCGTTGATCTGGGGAGCCATGTTGAAGTTGGTCGATGCCCGGATCCAACTGCCCGCCGCGCTCCACGTGGTAGCGGCGGTGTTAGTCATCCGCACCAAGGTGGCCTGATAAACCCCAGCTCCCATGTTCTGTCCGTTACCGGTGACAAAGTCGGTGTGGCTGTCCACACGCACACCCAAGGCCGCGACCTTGACGCCATTGCTGGTGAATCCGGTGGTATGAACGGCCACAATCTTGTTGACGCCGCCGATATTGGCGATGTACGGGCCGCCGGAGTCGCCGGGGTCAGTCATCTCGCTGCTCGGCGGCTTGGTAAACGCGTAGGTGTTGGGAGTGACATTCGCTAGTCCGGTGACCTGTGTCGTATACGCCGCGTTGCTCATTGTCATCGTTCCGAAGATGGGCAGCCCTCCCTTGGGAGATTTGCCGAAACCCAGCACGGCGACGGTACTGCCGGTATTCAAGGCAGCATCAGCCGAGGTCGCCAGCGCGGGCAGGACGCCTCCGGGTACGGCCGGCTGGTTCAGAACCAGATACAAGCCGATATCATTCGGATCGGCACCCAGGTTGGCGTAGAGCGGGTCGGCCACTCCCAGGGCGAAATATTGTTGGCCGCCAATGGTGACACGATCCGAACTCTGGCCGTTGAAGTTGGTCACACCCGGGCCCGCTTGGCGGGCGAAGGTGACGCAATGTGCTGCCGTCAGCACGACCCCGTTGGTGATATAGCTGCCCGTGCCGGTGGGACCCCCCGACTGATCGGTGAGTCGGACGACCCACGGAAAGCCGTTGGTGGCGACCGTGTTCGGCCCGGTCACCGCCCACACTTTCGCCCCGCCCAATAATACAGTTAACACGGTCGTCAGTAGTACCAAACGGAAAACCAAGGACCTTTTCATAATCAGTGGATCCCCCTCGTTGCGGGCCGTCGAAACGAGCCCCCAGTCTTGGAATGTGGTGAGTTGGCCGCGAAAGCGGGTGACGGTGGAATAAGACAAAAATAGAATCCGCCCGCATGTCCTGTCTGCGAGCAATCGCCCACATCAATGCAAAAACGCCGCCTCGCCACGGAATTCTGATCACCTCGCGCCAGCCGTTTGTCTAGCAGGAACGGCCTTCCAGCGCAAGAGAATTCGGGGACCGGGAGGACATGGAATTGACCAATTGCCTGAATGTGGTCGGCGCAATGAAGATGCCGGCGAGATTCTATCGCACGCAACTGGCGGCGTAGCGCATACCTATGGTGCAGGCAACATGCCGACATTGTCGGTACCGTTCACACGACGTCGTTTTCAGGTATCGCGCCGTGACCGGCGGCGAAACAGCAGCACACCGAAGCTGCAGCCGGCGAATACCAGCAACAAGGAGGACGGTTCGGGGACGACGGCGAGTTCGCCCATTGTCATCAGGTTACTGGTGTCCCAAGACAGGCCGGGGTTCAAGGCGGGCAGGTTGGTGATGGCAAACTGGCCGCTGGCGGAGGTGAAGCCGAAGATGTCGAATGTGTTGCCATCCGCCGGCGCAAACGAGTTGATCAACGATACGTTGAGCGTGCCATCGGCCTGCAGAGCATTGCTGATAATGATGTGGTCATAATCGGTGTCGGCGGTGCCGCCGAGTTCCATGACGACGGTTGACGTGGGCTGCAGGGTCAGCTTGCCGGTGACGAAGATCTTGCCGGGTGAGAAGCCGGGGCTGATGGTGCCCGCATTGGTCATGGGGCCATCGATGGTACCGACGCCCATCACAAACCCGTTCGTGTTGTTGAAGAGGGACGTCGTCGCCAGCGTACCGTTGTTGAGCGTGAGTGTGCCGCTCGACCCGAACTGCGCGGCGATGGTCACGGCGCGCGTCTGAACAGTGGCGTTGGAAACGGTCAGCCTTCCCGACCCGGCGTTGCCGATAATGGTCGGGCCATTCGTCACAGACAGCGAGCCGCCGGTCACCAGCACCGAGCCCGTGGACATCAAGTTATCAGCGACATGCAGCCAATTGGCGACCGTCAAGGTGCCGCCCGCTACGGTGAGATTGCCACTGGACAAGAAATCTCGCGCCACCGTCAAAGTCCCCACCGAAGCCATTCCGTTCGAGACCGTCATCAACCCGAGACCGTCCACACCAACATCGATCTGGGCGTTACCGGCATTGAATGCGCCACCGGTGACCCACAAAGCGCCCTTCGTAAAGGGACCGTCCCCTGCCGCCATATAACTGGCAAGTGACATCGTGCCGCCGCTTACGCTCAAGGTTCCATTCGCGCTGGGACCGCTATTGCCCATCAGAATTGACGAGACCAGCGCCTGTCCTGCCGTGACCGACATCGATCCCACGCCGCGGATGCCGATGCCCATCGTACCATTGGTGGCGACGAGCACACCGCCGGCGACGAAGACGTTGCCGGTCGCGCCGACTTCCGAGCCGATGGTAATACTGTTGACCGTGACGGTTCCGCCGGCGATGCCGAGGAAGCCCTGGCCTCCATTTGTATAGCCGACCTCGGTTACGGTGCTGCCCAAGGGGACAAGGCCGTTGCTGACGATCATCGAACCCACACCGGCATTGCCAATAAACACGCCGAACACGAAGTTGGTTCCGATGGTCCCAAATTGCCCGCCGGTCACGACCACCGTGCCGGTGGAGCCCGCCTGAGCGCCGACGTTGAGTGTATTATTGATGGTCGTGGCGCCCGTGGGGGTATTGTAGAACGTGCCCTGTGAACCGTTTGTGTTGCCCACCACCAGATCGTCCAGGACCGCCGTGCCATTGCTCACGGTCATGACACCAGCGCCAGCCGCGCCAACAACAGTCGGGCCGTTGGTCACAGTCAGCAGGTTGGCCGCCAATGTCACCGTGCCGGTGGAATTGGGAGTCACGGCGATGGTCAATCCATTATCAAACGTGTGGGTGCTGCCGAACATCGAATTGATGAGTGTGAGACTGGCCGGCACGGCGTTGCTTCCCACATAGAACGCGCTGCCGTTGGATACGTACGAGAACCGGCTCGTAATTGCCCCGCCGTTGAGGAAGAGCTGGCTGGCGGCGCCATTGGTGACGAACATATTGTCTACGCTCAGGTTGCCGCCATTCATCGTGAACGTCCCGGTCCGCACATCGAGAATCCCCTGCTGATTGTTATTGGTGACGCTGATGTTGCCGCTGGTCATCGTGACCGTGCCGGTGGAAGTCAACAGGGAAGCTACGGTCGGATCGGAGGCGAAGTTCGTGGTAAAACCCACCCCGAAATTCGGCGTATACAGGCTGCCGCCGGTCATGATGATGGAACCGAAGTTGGTGACACTGGCGTTGGCGATCAACGCGCCGCCGCTGCCTACGCTGACAATGCCCGCGCTGGTCAGTTGGCTTACGGTAGCGGTGCCGCCGCCATTGGCGCCACCGGAAATCTGTAACTGGCCGGATACCTCATTGAAAAACTGGTTGGTGAGAGCGATCAGACCGCCTGATTTTGCGGCGACGGTGCCATAGTTGTCGATGATGCCCGCCGTGAGCGTGCCCCCATTCACGCCATCGCCTTCCACCGTGATCACACTCGTGGGACTCCCGTTCGCGACCACGGCACTGCTATCCGCATTTTGGACTGACAGCAGCCCGCCCCCCTTGACGGCGATAGTGCCGTTCGCGCCGTTCCAGATAGCCGTTTGAAAACTGGGCAGGGAGCCGCCAATAGTGGCGCGCCCGCCGTTCGTGAAGGTCATCGTACCACCCTCATTGTCGATGCTGTACCAGATATTCAATACGCTGGCGGCCTGGCTCGCATTGATGACGCCGCCATTGAGCGCGCCACTGGAGCCGGTGACGTTGAGGGTATTACCGTGCAGGTTGATGGTCGTGTCGTTGAGCAACCCGTTCAGGCTGGCGGTGTTGACGTCCAAGGTCACGACCGTCCCCGCGTCGCTGTTGGCAGTAGGATCGAGGATGGCCACATCGTTGGCCATCGGCGCGGCATTTACGTTGGTGGACGTGCGCACCCAACTGCCGGCAGTGCTCCACATTGTCGCCGCTGTGTTGGTCATCCGCACCACCGTTGCTTGAATGCCACCCAGACCCACATTCTCGCCATTGCCCTGGATAAAACTCGTGTGGCTGTCCACTCTCACGAACGTAGAAATGATGCCCGCAGCATTGGCCGGAGTATTCGTCTGCGCGTTACCGGACTGCACCGTACCAATAATATTGCCGTTGAGGATCAGCGGCCCACCCGAATCTCCACCCTGCGTGAAGCTGGCACTGGTCGGCGTGCTAAAGGTATAGTAATTGGCGGTCACGTTGGCAGCCGCGTTGCTCATTGTGACCGTACCGGAACGCTTGTTACTCGCGAAGGAACCGCCCGTCCAGTCAGTAAACCCGACCACCGTGGCCGTGTCGCCATTGACCAGATTGGTGCTGCCGAGTCCCGGAAACCCCCCTACGGGTGCCACCGGGGCGTTGAGCAAGAACATCAACCCCACATCGTTCGGGTCCAGCATACCATTGGCGTTGTACAAGGGATCTTGGACGCCGAGCGCAAAGTACTGCGTGCCACCCAATTGAAACCGCTCAAAATGCTGCTCCAGCGCAAAACCCTGTCCGAGCGAGGGGCCAGAGTTGATGACATGCGCCGCGGTAAGAACGATGCCGTTCGTGTAGTAGCTGCCCGTACCCTCATGCGAGTTGAAACTGATGGTTTCATCTTGCACGCGACCGACAAACGGATACCCGGCGGTTGCCGCCGCATCAGTGCCGTTTAACGCTCTCGTGTTAGCCGCCCAACCAAACGCGCCCAATAGAATGGCCGCAACCAACGTCAAACGGAATGCCAAAGATCTTTTCATAAATGAATCCCCCCTGTTGATCGTCCGTCGCAATGCGCTCGTGGTTTTGGAATGTGGTGGGTTGGCCACGAGAGCAGGAAACCGTCGAAAGAGACAGGAAACTGGAATTTGCCCGCGTGCTTTGTCTGCGAGCAATCGCCCACATCAATAGAAGAATGCCACGTTGCCACGAAACTCACATCGCCTCGCCTGTGGTGTGTCTAGCAAGATCGGCCCGCAGACGCAAGGAAATTCGGAGAGTGCAGGCGCCAGGATATGACATCCTTCAGGTATCGCGCCGTGACCGGCGGCGAAACAGCAGCACACCGAAGCTGCAGCCGGCGAATACCAGCAACAAGGAGGACGGTTCGGGGACGACGGCGAGTTCACCCATTGTCATCAGGTTACTGGTGTCCCAAGACAGGCCGGGGTTCAAGGCGGGCAGGTTGGTGATGGCAAACTGGCCGCTGGCGGACGTGAAGCCGAAGATGTCGAACGTGTTACCATCCGCCGGCGCAAACGAGTTGATCAACGATACGTTGAGCGTGCCATCGGCCTGCAGGGCATTGCTGATAATGATGTGGTCATAATCGGCATCGGCGGTGCCGCCCAGTTCCATGACGACGGTTGACGTGGGCTGGAGCGTCAGCTTGCCGGTGATGAAGATCTTGCCGGGTGAGAAGCCGGGGCTGATGGTGCCCGCGTTGGTCATGTCACCGGCGATGGTACCGACGCCCTTCACAAACCCGTTCGTATTGTTGAGCAGTCCGGCTGAAGTTGCCAGCGTACCGTTGTTGAGCGTGAGCGTGCCACTGGACTCAAGCCCCACGGCGATGGTCACGTCGCGAGTCTGAACGGTGACATTGGAGATCGTCAACTGTCCGACGCCGAAATTGCCAATCACGGTGGAACCATTGGTGACGGCCAGCGAGCCACCGGTGACGAGCACCGCGCCCGTCGCGCCTTCGACATCGCCGACATGCAGATACGGGAAGTACCCGGCCGTCGTAAAGGTGCCGCCTGCCACCGTCAATGACCCCACCGAACCGGGCACGCGACCGCCGATGATCGTGGTCTCGCCGAGAACGGTTCCGTTGGACACGGTCATCTGACCGGTGCCCCCATTGCCGATGAAGGCGCCCGCGTTGGTGAGATTGAGCAGTCCGCCCGTTACCCAGACCGCGCCCATGGCGCCCGCGTTGTCGCCGGCGCGCAGCGGCCCGGCAAAAATGTTCGATCCGCCGGCGATGGTCAATGTTCCTTGCGATCCGGCATTGACACCGGCGACAATGGCCTGCGGACCGTTGAAGTTGCCCGCCACCACGAAGCCGTTCGAGACGATCATCTGGCCGACGCCGGAGTTGCCGATCAGAGTCGGCAGGTTGGTGGCCGTCAACTGCCCGCCGGTCACCCACAGGACGCCGGTCGCGCCCGCGCTGTTGGCCAGCGTGAATCCACCGAGGTCGTTGGTTCCACCGGCGACGGTCAACGTGCCCTGCGCGGTGGCCGCGTAGCCGATGATCATGCCGGCAAATCGCGTGTTGGCCAGGACGGTGCCGTTGGAGATCGTCATTTGGGCCACGCCGGCATTGCCGATGAAGGCGCCCGCGTTGGTGAGAGTGAGCGTTCCGCCCGTCACCCAGACCGCGCCGTTGGCTCCGGCCTGATCTCCGGCCCGCAACGGGCCCGCCGCGGTGAAACTGCCGCCGGCCATGGTCAACGTGCCCTGCGCGCCGTTGGTCTCGCCGATGGCGACGGCCATGGGGCCATTGAAGTTCCCCGCCAGCACGGTGCCATTGCTGACGATCATCTGGCCCACGCCGGCGTTCCCGACCGTCAGACTGGAATTCGTGACCACCAGTTGGCCGCCTCCCACAAAGACTGTGCCGGTGGCGCCCGCCTGATCGCCCACGCTGAGGAAGCCGTTGAGTTGACTGAAGGAGGCCAGCCCCACCGTGCTAAACGTTCCCTGCGCGCCATTGGTGGAGGCGACCACGAGGTTGTTGCCATAAAAAGACCCGGCATTGGATACCACCATCTGGCCGGTGCCGCGCAGGCCGACAGTGGTGGTGCTGTTGGTGGCTAACAACAGGTTGCCACTGAAGACCACCGTGCCCGTGGAATCGGCGGTCACCGCGATGTTCATCCCGTTGCTGAAGGTAAAGGTATTGGGGCCAAGGACCGTGGGGACCATGTTCAGGGTCGCCGCCACAGCGTTGCTGCCGACCGTGAACGGGATACCGTTGGCCACCTGCATGAAGCTGCTGGTGACCACGCCGCCGTTGAGGAAGAACTGGCTGGTCGTGGCATTGGTGACGAACAACCGGTCCACGCTGAGGTTGCCGCCATTCATCGTGAACGTGCCGGTTTGCACGTCGAGGAGCCCCTGAGTCAGGGCGTTGGTGATACCGATGTTGCCGCTGGTCATCGTGACCGAGCCGGTGGCGGTGATCAGGGAGGCAAAGGTCGGATCGGAGGGGAAATTCGTGGCGAAGCCTATCGCAAATTGCGGCGTAGACACGCTGCCACCCGATACGGTCATGGGCCCCATGTTGGTGACATAGAGGCCGGCAATCAAGACTCCGCCATTGGCAACACTGACGGTTCCCGCGTTAAGCAGGCGGAACACGCTGGCGGTCCCGTCACCGTTACCGCCACCGGAGAGCTGCAATTGGCCGGACGGATTGTTGATAAACCGAAAGTTGAGATTGATCAAGCCCCCTGACGTCGCGGCGACAGTGCCATAGTTGTCGAGGTAACCCGTCGTGATCGTGCCACCGCCCGTGGCGTCGCCTCCCACCGTGATTACACTCGTAGAATTGCCATTGATGATCCTGGCGCTATTGTCTCCACTTGTGGCGGAGAGCAGTCCGCCGCCTTGGACGGCGATCGTGCCGTTCGAGCCGTTCCAGACAGCTGTTTGGAACGTGGGGAGGGCGCCCCCGATATTGGCGACGCCGCCTTTGGCGATGGTAATCGTGCCCCCTTCGTTATCGATACTGGAAGCAATGTTCGCCACGCTGACGGCACCCGTCACATTGATGACGCCACCGTTGAGTGCGCCGCTGGTGCCGGTGACATTCAGTGCATGACCGTTCAGATTGAGAGTCGTGTCGTTGAGGAGGCCGTTCAGGTTGGCGGTATCGACGTCCAGAGTTACGACCGTCCCCGCGTCACTATTGACGGTGGGATCGAGAATAGCGACATCATTGGCCTGCGGCGCCGCGGCAAAATTGGTCGAGGCCCGCCCCCAACTGGCCGCCGCTGACCAAGTGGTGTTGCCGGTACCCTGCAACAACCGATCCAAGGTGGCCTGATAAACCCCGCCGCCCATGTTCTGTCCATTCCCGGTAATGAAGTCCGTGTGGCTATCCACGCGCACAAATGTCGAGAGGATGCCGGGGGCATTGGCCGCTGTCGTGCTGCCGGAGTTGCCCGAGCGAACCGTGCCGATGATCTGGCCGTTCAGGATCAGCGGGCCGCCTGAATCCCCACCCTGAGTGAAGCTGGCGCTGGTCGGTGTGGTAAAATTGTAGAGATTCGCGGTCACATTGACAGCAGCATTGTTCATGGTGACGGTGCCTGAGCGTTTGTTGCTGGCGAACTTGCCAGTGGTCCAATCCGTGAAACCGACGACAGTGGCCGTATCGCCATTCACCAAATTGGTGCTGCCGAGAGTAGGAAAGCCGCCCGCCGGTGTACCTGGTGCATTTAGCAGCAGCATCAAACCCACGTCGTCCGGGCTAAGCCCCACGGGGTTGTAGAGCGGGTCCTGTACACCAAGGCCGAAGTACTGCACGCCATTGAGCGAGAACCTTTCGAAGGTTTGTTGGGTCACGTTCGCATTGTTAGCGAGGTTGACAGTATGCGCGGCCGTAAGCACAACGCCGTTCGTAATGTAGCTTCCCGTGCCGACATGCAGGCTCGGGTTCGTGGTTTGGGTCTGGACACGCCCGACAAACGGGTACCCGGCGGTTGCGGCCGCATCGGTGCCGTTTAACGCTCTCGCGTTCCCTGCCCAACCAAACGCACCCAACAGAATGGCCGCGACCAACGTCAAATGGAAAGCCATAGACCTTTTCATAAACGGATTCCCCCTGGTTGCGGGCCGTTGGAACGCGCCCGCGGTTCTGGAAAATATGGTGACCCAGCTACGAAGGCGGGTGACGGTGGAAGAACACAAAAATAGAATCCGCCCGCGCCTCTTGGTTGCGAACGCCGCGTCGCACAAGTGAAAAGACATTTCCTCACGAATCAACTCGCCTCGCCAGCCGTTTCGTATAATGCGATTGGCTCGCGGTTGCAAGAAAATTCGGGCAGATGGGTTCGATCGAAGCGGCTACTTGCCCAACTCAAACGCGTCATGGACGGCGCGGGCGGCTTTGTCGGCGTCTTTCAGCGCAATGATGACGGAGATTTTGATCTCGCTCGTGGAAATCATGTCGATGTTGATGCTGTTGGCAGCAAGCGTTTCAAACATTTTTGCCGCGACGCCAGGATGCGAGCGCATGCCGATGCCGACGACTGACAGCTTGGCGATTTCGGCGGTGGACGTAGCCTCACGCGCGCCGATTTCCTTCACAATGGGTTGCAAGACCTTGGTCGATTTGGCCGCTTCATTGGAGCCGACCGTGAAGGAAATATCGGTGAAACCCTTCTCACTGACGTTTTGGACGATGACATCGATGTTGATGTTGGCGTCGGCAATCGTCTTGAACACTTTCGCCGCGATGCCGGGTTTGTCGGGCACGCCCGCGATGGTGACTTTGGCCTGGTTCTTGTCAACCGCAACGCCGCGGATGACGACATCTTCCATTTTGCTGGTTTCTTCTTTCACAATGGTTCCTGGGTTGTCGTTGAAACTGCTGCGCACTTCGAATACCACGCCGAATTTCTTGGCGAATTCGACCGAGCGGGCCTGCATCACCTTCGAGCCCAGCGCGGCCAACTCCAACATCTCATCGTAGCTGACTTCCATCAGTTTTTTGGCGTTGGGTATGATGCGCGGGTCCGAGGTGTACACGCCGTCCACGTCCGTGAAAATCTGGCAGAGGTCGGCTTTGACCGCGGCGGCAATCGCAATGGCGGTCAAATCGCTGCCGCCGCGCCCGAGAGTGGTGATCTGGCCGTCGGGGGTTTCGCCCTGGAAACCGGCGATGGCCACGATGTTGCCATTATCGAGAAACTCATGGACCCGCTTCGGCGTAATGTTGGCGATCTTGGCTTTCGTGTGGAGTCCGTCCGTCACGATGCCGGCTTGCGCGCCGGTCAATGATACGGCCTTCGCGCCCAATCCATGCAGCGCCATGGCGAGCAGCGCGATGGTTGTTTGTTCGCCAGTGGCAAGGAGCACGTCCATCTCGCGTTCGTTCGGTTCGGGATGGACTTCTTTCGCGAGTTTGATCAGCGAATCCGTCACCCCGCTCATCGCGGAGACGACCGCGACGACTTTGTTGCCCGCCTGTTGTGTCGCCAGGACACGGCGCGCCACGTTGCGAATCCGTTCGGGATTGCCGACCGATGTCCCACCATATTTTTGTACGATCAGAGCCATAAAAGTCAGAAATTCGGATTTGTCTGTTTACACTCCGATTGCTTTCAACACCTCGGTTGCGTTCGCTTCGCACGTAATCGGCGAAGAGGCGTTCGCGAGGGCGGTGTCGGGGTCTTTCAGGCCGTGGCCTGTCAGGGTTATTGCCAGGATCGAGCCGCGCGGGAACAATCCTTTCGGGACATACTTGCGAAGGCCGGCAACGCCTGCCGCGGAGGCGGGCTCGACGAAGACACCTTCTTTTGCGGCGAGCAGCTTGTACGCGTCGAGAATCTCAGCGTCACTCACCATATCGATCAATCCACCGGATTCGTCGCGGGCAGTTTCGGCAAGTTTCCAACTCGCGGGATTACCGATGCGAATGGCCGTGGCGATGGTCTCGGGTTTTTCAATCGGATGGCCGCGTACGATGGGTGCGGCGCCTTCGGCCTGAAAGCCGATCATCTTTGGGGCGGACGAGGTGACCTTGCTGGTGTGATACTCTTTGTAGCCCTTCCAGTACGCAGTGATGTTGCCTGCGTTGCCGACGGGGAGCAAATGGAAGTCAGGGGCGCGGCCCAAGGCATCGCAAATCTCAAACGCAGCGGTCTTTTGGCCCTCGATGCGGTCGGGATTGATCGAGTTTACGATTTGGATGTTCGACCGTTCCCCGATTTCGCGGACGATGCGGAGCGCGTCATCAAAGTTTCCGCGCAGGGCGATCACCGTCGCGCCTTCCATGAGCGCCTGCGTAAGTTTGCCCATGGCGATCGCGCCCTTGGGCAGAAGCACCACACACTTGATCCCCGCCCGCGCCGCGTAGGCGGCAGCAGAAGCGGAGGTGTTGCCCGTGCTCGCGCAAATGACGGCCTTCGCACCGCGCCCGACGGCCAACGACACCGCCACGGTCATGCCGCGGTCCTTGAACGACGCCGTCGGGTTCAGGCCCTCGTATTTCAACCACAGTTGCAGATCGCCGCCGATCACTTTTTCCAGGTTGTGCGCGCGGATGAGGGGCGTGTTGCCTTCGCAGAGCGTCACGACCGGAGTCTTGTCCGTGATTGGCAAGTGTTTCCGGTACTGTTCAATGACTCCGCGCCAGGCACTCATGTGGGAGTTACCTTCAGCCATTCGGCCTCCAAGTGCAATCGCTCAGTCCAGCCATCCAAATAGGCCCTGTCGATCTGGTCCGCAGACACGCGGAGGATTCCACGAATGTCCGTGAGGTGTTTTTCGGACTTGCCCTCCTTGTAGTACTGGAGTTTCCCAAGAATCACGTCTTCGGGACGAGCGAGGCTGGCGTCTTGTGTTTCGGTGAACGGGACACGCTGGCGTCGTCGAAATTCTTCACAGCTGAATGGGGCATCCTTCAAAACGATACAGTCCACTCTCACCCCCGTGTCGTCATGCAGAAGATTGAATTGTCCGCGGACGCGAAACTCCTGCTCCAACACTTCCACGGGCGGGCAGTAAAACCCCGACGAGTGGAACATTTGGAAAAACTCGTGTGCCCTGTGCGGGAGCACAGCGATGACGACATCCATATCGTTGGTCATTCGTGGTTCTCCGTACAGGATTGCGGCGACCGAGCCGCATACCATGTACTGGAATTCTTTCTCGTCGAATCTCCGCAACACCAATGCAAAGACCTCATCCTGAGTCATTGGTTGTGGTGGCCGGCGTTCAATCGTTTCACCGCCGCCTGCCGGACCTGTTCCGCCGTCCATTCTGGATGCTGCGCTCGCAAATTCACCGTCAGGAATTTCCGGGCAAACTCAAACAGACCACAGGCCGCTTTCAGGCGACCCGCAGGGCCGAGCCGTCGAAGAACTTCGATGTACCGTTGCTCCATGTCAGTCATGGCGAGATTCCTGCCAGCACCGTAGTGCGCGAACCCATCCTTGTCGATAGCCGGACTCATTCAAAATTCTCCACGCGGATAACGACGGTTTTATCTTTAATCACATCCAAGCGATCGATCTCAGCGACGGCGTTTCGCACGGCGCGATCCTTCGCGGTGTGCAGCATGAAGATCAGCGGCACATGGTCCCCAGGCGGCTGCCCTGGCTTCGGTTCGGGTGCTTCACGTTGCAAGACGGACGAGATACTGATGTCAGAATCCGCCAGGACCTTCGAGACTTTGGCGATCACGCCTGAGCGATCCGCCACGGTCAATCGCAAATAATACCGCGTCTCCACCTCATCGATGGTTTGCACGCGCGCATTTAGCCGATGCGAGACGAATGGGGGGACGCGCTGTTTGCTGCCAAACTTCAGGTTCAATGCGGCGTCGGCCAGATCAGAAATTACCGCGCTCGCTGTGGCGTCGGCGCCGGCGCCGCGACCGTAAAACATCGTATCGCCGACGACATCACCGCGGACGACAACGCCGTTGAAGACGCCGTTGACGCTGGCGAGTACGTGCTTGTGTGGGATGAGGGTCGGATGTACGCGTACTTCGACAGGCGCCGATTCCGTACCGTCCGCGCTTTTAATGACGGCGAGCAATTTGATCGTATAACCCAATTCCCGCGCGATCTGGATGTCGAATTGGGAAACGTGCCGGATGCCTTCAACGTAGGTGTTCTCGAAGCCGGTCCAAAAGCCGTGCGCCAGCGAAGCCAGGATCGTCGCCTTGTGAGCGGAATCGCCGCCGTCAACGTCCAGCGCCGGGTCGGCCTCGGCATAGCCGAGCTTCTGCGCCTCGGCGAGCACGTCGTTGAAATCTTTCCCCTCGGCGGTCATGCGCGTGAGGATGTAATTGCAGGTACCGTTGACGATGCCATAGATGAGCGGAAAGCGGTTGGCCACGAAACCTTCGCGGATCGATTTGATGATCGGAATGCCGCCGCACACGCTCGCTTCGTAGAAAATGTTGCTCGCGCTCTTCGCGGCGGCGCGGAAAATTTCTTCGCCGTCATGGGCCAGCAGCGCCTTGTTGGCGGTGACGACCACTTTTCCGCGGTTGAGAGCATCGAGAATGAGTGCCTTCGCAAACACGGTACCGCCGACGAGCTCGATGACCACGTGAATATCGGGATCCTGTAATACTTTTTGTGCATCGCCGGTGAGTTTGGCTTTGGAAGCCGGCAGGCCCTTGAGACGCGACTCGTCCTTGTCGCAGACCCACTTGAGGTGGATGCGCATGCCCAAGCGTTCGGCAATCAGATCGGCGTTGCGGGTGAGGTGTTTGACCACCCCGCCGCCAACGACGCCCGCGCCGACAAGCCCGACGTTGAGTTGTTTCGTCTCGCTCATGGGAGAACCAAGGAGCCGAGAGTGTAGCGATAGGCAGGCGATTTGTCTAGACCGATGCCGCGCAACCTATTTGAGGTTGTGGACGAAGAGGGCGATGCGCTCGGCGGCTTTTTCCATGTCGGTCATCGAGCCGCAGTAGCTGGCGCGGACGTGGCCTTCGCCGCCGGGGCCGAACGCGTCGCCGGGGACGACCGCGACGCGCTGTTGTTCGAGCAATTGCACGGCAAACTCGCGCGAGGTCAGACCCGTTTCACGGATCGACGGAAAGGCGTAGAACGCGCCGTTCGGCATGTGACAGGGCAAGCCGACCTCGTTGAACGATTTGACGATGAAGTTGCGGCGCAGGCGATATTGCTCGCGCATCGTGGCGATGTCGTCTAGCCCGTGCTCCAGGGCTTCGATGGCGGCTTCTTGCGCAATGATCGAGGCGCAGAGCATCGAGTATTGATGGACGCGCAACATGGCTTCGGTGAGCGCGGGTGGCGCGCAGGCGTAGCCGATGCGAAAACCGGTCATCGCAAACGCCTTCGAGAAGCCATGCAAGAAAATCGTGCGCTCCTTCATTCCCGGCAGCGCCGCGATACTGCTGTGCTGGCCGGAGTAGGTGAGCTCACTGTAAATCTCGTCCGTGATTACCAGGAGATCATTGTCGATGCACACACGGGCAATTTTCTCGACTTCCTCGCGGGTCAACGTCGCGCCGGTCGGGTTGCTGGGGAAATTCAGCATGATCGCTTTGGTGCGCGGGGTGACCGATGCGGCGATGTCTTCGGCGTTCAGGGCGAACTTGTTTTCCGCGCGGGTGCGGATGGCTTTGCCGATGCCGTGCACGAGCTGGACGCTCGGATGATAGGAGACATAGCACGGTTCGTGGTAGAGAACTTCGTCGCCCGGATTGACAATGGCGCGCAGCGCAATGTCCAAGGCCTCGCTGACGCCAACCGTCACCAGAATTTCCGTGTTGGGATCGTAGTCGACGTGGAAATGTTTCTTCAGGTACGCGTTGATCGCGCGGCGGAGTTTCAGCAGACCGAAATTGGACGTATAAGTCGTCTTGCCGTGCTCCAACGCGAAAATCGCGGCTTCGCGAATGTGCCACGGGGTGACGAACCCCGGCTCGCCAATGCCGAGCGACACGACATTGTCCATCGACTGGACGATGTCGAAGAAATCGCGAATCCCCGAGCGCGGGATACTCCGCACATGCTCGGCGACAAAATCGCGCTTCGTTTGGCGTTCTTGGGGCATACACTTGCATTGTACGCAGGGCGTAACGGAAATGCAAGCGGGGGTGGGGTACAGCGTTGTCCGCGTATTTGAAACCAGTCTATCAAACGTCGGTGGCCGACGAAACCCAATCGTATTCGCCCTCCTTGAAGCCAACCGCTTTGAAGTGCGCCTTGCCACACTGAATTTTCTTACGCTGGATTTCTGGGATCTTTAACCACTGGGTCGTTCCCTTGGTTTCGCGCACAAGGTAGACTTTGTTTTGCCCCGCCGCGTCTTCCTTCACAATCGCCCAATCAGGATTGTAGGTGCCCAGTGGTGTTTCAACCTTAAACCAGTCAGGCAATTTGAAGAATAATTTGATGTCCGTCCGCGCGTCGAGTTGCCGGGCAAAATCTTCTTCGACTTTCGATTCAAATTCGACCACGTCATAAATACTGTTCTTCACTTCCAATAGCCGTGAGACGTAGCTTTCCAACTCTTCGCTCTCCAGCCGGTGCATTTCCCATTCGGCGTCGGCGATTCGTTCGTATTCGATCCCTTGCACCATCAAGTCGTGCAGCGATTTTTGGATGCATAACAGAGCCAACTCCAAAAACTGCTGCGGGTTACGCGTCACTTCGGAAAGCCGGTCGGATTTCTCCAGAATTTCCGCCAGGGTCGGGCGCGTGAGTTCCGTCTCCCGTTGCAAGTAGCCGAGCAGGTCGGGAATCGGCGCGCGATAGTCCCGTGAGCGGACGGTCTGCGCCGCACGCTCCTGGATGATGACGCCTTTCTTGTCCATCTGCACTTCGCCTTTATCAACGCGAATGTAGGGCGATCGGATTTCCGGCATCCCATACAATTCTCCGGCGGACCGCGCAACCAAATCCGCCGTGGAATAGTTCACCGCATACCGGGTCTTGTGTTTGATCTTATCCCAGAGAATCTGGAAATCCGGGTCGAGCATACGCTGTTTGTTGAGAATCCCCTTGCGCCGCTCCCGCTTGTTCAAGATGCGCCCCTCGAAATTCACGCCGCATTCCTTCTGCATCTCATCCTGCAATCGTTTTGCGAAATCCTTGAATCTTTCACTGGCGACGACGGTGAGCCGGTTGATCAGCGGATCGAAACAGCGCTCGCCATTTTCGCGCACGGGCAACCGCAAGCCACGCCCGATGGTCTGCCTCCGCTCGCGTTCCGTGCTGACTTCTCGCAGGGTGCAAATCTGGAATACATTCGGGTTGTCCCAGCCTTCGCGCAGTGCCGAATGGCTGAAAATGAACTTCAAAGGTTCGTCCATCGAAAGCAGGACTTCTTTCTTTTGCATGATAACTGCGTACGCTTCGTCATCCGCCTTGGTGGAACGACCCTCGCTGCTGTCTTTCGCCTTGCCCTTATCCTCAGCGAAATAGCCGCTGTGAACTTTCTCGACCGGCAACGCATTCAGCGTGGTGTAGCGCGGCAACTTGGAAAGCTCGCTGTACAACTCGATGAACCATCTCCGGAATTTCCCGTCAGGTTCTGCGTAGTGCGCGACGCGATCCACGAAGAACAGTGACAACACCTTCATCCGCTGGTTTTCAGGAAGGCGTGCGATACGCAACTCCTTCTCGAAATGCTCCCGAATCGTTTCGCGCATTTGGATCTTCAACACTTCGTCCGTCCGGCCGCCATGCGTTACGCCCGCCGCCAAACTCACGCCATTCTTGAACTGGATATATTGGTTGCCGGCGTCAATCAAATCGACTTCGTATCCGCGGTAGCTTTCGCGCTTGCCAGAGAGTTCAAACAAATCGGCTTCGTGTTGAACGGTCACCACCTTGCGCTTGACCTCTTCCGCGCCCTCGACATCGATTTCCAGCTTGGCCGCGATGCGTGTCTTGGTCGCGGTGATGGATTTGACCGAGATGTACGGCTGGTTGAAATCGCCGCCGTCCACCACCGAATCCACTTCGATGCGTTTCACCAAACGCAAATCGTAGGCCTTCACAGGGTCGAGACGGTAAACCAGATTGAAATAATCTTTGTGCGTGGCCGAATACCGGAGCGTGCAAAGCGGATCCAGGCTTTCGATGGCCTTGGTGCGTAGCTCCGTAGCGAGATTCTGCGGCTCATCCACGACCACGACGGGGCGCGCGTGCTGGATGAACTCGATCGGCTTGCGCCCGTTCATCTGGTCTTTCGTGTTCTGGATGATGGTGCTGCTTTTGTCGAACGCCTGAATATTCATCACCATCAACTGCATTTGATTGCTCGCGGAGAACTGGCGCAACTTCGACACTTGCGCGGAATCGTATACCCAGTAATCCAGCGGCGCGTTGCCGTAGAGCGACTGGAAATGTTCTTTCGTCAACTCGACCGAGTTGAGGACGCCTTCGCGAATCGCCACGCTCGGTACGACGATGATAAATTTCTTCCAACCGTACCGGGCGTTTAATTCAAACAATGTCCGCAGATAAACGTAGGTCTTGCCGGTTCCCGTCTCCATCTCGACCGAGAAGTTCAAGCCCTGTAATTCTTGTCCCGGTTCAAGTTCGTTCGCCGCCTGAATCCTCTGCACATTACTCAAAATCGAGTCCTCGCTTAACATGAGCGAATTACCGATGCCCATTTCCGTGAGCAATTCGCCGCCGAATGCATCTGCTTGCCAGGTCAACGATGCCCGCGTGAGCGGCTGGCCGGTAAACACGTCCACAACGGAGCGGATCGCGTCCAACTGAAAATCCTGGTTGCCGTCGAATTTGATCTTCACGCGGTATGGAACTCGATCCCGTGCGATTTCATTTCCAACACGGTGTTCGTCTTGAGCTGATCGTTGCCGGCAAAGGCGATGTCGAGGCAAATGACGCCTTTCGGCTTTAGCGCCATCATGCCCCGCAAGGTTTCCTGTGTGATCTTGCGCTCCAGACAAATCACCACCGTCCCGTCCGCCACGTCATAAAGCGTCTGCGCACTGATCTTGCCCGCTTCCACTTTGCTCGTAAGCGGCAAATTGCATTTTAGAATCAACTCGTAGAGCAACGCATCGTCCGGACGACCTTCCTCGACATTGTTGGCGATAAGCTTCAACTGCTCGGCCAGTCCGGCAGCCTCCTTCGGTGCGGTGGCTGCGTCCCACACCTTGAAATTGCTGCTGCTCAACTTGAAAACCTTGAAGCCGTGATCCGGCGCGGTTTCCGCCGGCAATTTGCCGTCGTCCGCATCGTGCAATTTTTTGATGACGCGGCGAACGCGCTCCTTGGCAATATCCGCGATGGTCGGGAAATCCTCCCGCTCCGTGGGTTCCGGCAACTGGACGAGGATGAATTTACGGTTGCCGCCGTCCTGCGCGTTCAATTCCAACACAGCCTGTGCCGTCGTGCCGCTGCCGGCGAAGAAGTCGAGGATAATGGAATCTCCCTCAGTCAGGTAATCGACAAGCTTACGGATGTCACCGACATGCTTCGGATTTTCAAAGACTGCCTTGCCGTCGAAAATCTTGGCGAACTCTTGAGTGGCTGTCTGGGCGTAGCTGAAGGTCACACTCCGCATCACTTGTGTCGTACGATCAAATAGATTAACCCGCGCGCCAGGAATTGTTGTTTCATCCGGACCAAATACCACAACGCCCTCTCGAATATTCTCCTCCATCTTTTCTTTGGTTGAGTAAAGCCAGCCACGGCTCGGAATTTTGCAGGGTTTGCCTGTCTTGGGATGAAGGACCTCATAAGTTGGTCCACCTCCACCCGGCCAGCTTATGTTTCCATCATCACGATACGGACCTTTTTCGTCCACCTTTGTGAATCGCGCCATCGGCTGCCGAGGATCGTCTTTTGGCCATGTTGCATAATGCGCTCTTAACCCTTCGCGCACTTTCGCCCAGTCGTCCTTGTGTTCTTTCTTCAGCACCTCAAAAATTTGCCGCACTTCGTCTACACCCTCCTTCTCAGCGCGGAAAACAACGCCAGCTTCAGAAAGCCAAGCTTTGCTCTTGGCGAAAGAAATCATGTATTCATGACCCACAGAAAAGAATTTGGCGTCGTTCTTTCGATTCTTGTCGTAAACCAGTTCAGCCAGAAAATTCTCTTCCCCGAAAATCTCATTCATCACGGCGCGGAGGTGGTGGACTTCGTGGTCGTCAATGCTCACGAAGATCACGCCGTCCTCGCCCAACAGATTCCGCGCCAGAAATAGCCGGGGATACATCATTGTCAGCCATTTGCTGTGATACCGGCCGTCGGTCTCGGCGTTGGTGGTGAGCCTGATACCTTCGCCGCTGACCTGTCCGGAGAATTTCAGGTAATCAGCCAGGCCTTCCTTGTAATTGTCCGGGTAGATGAAATCCCCGCCGGTATTGTACGGCGGGTCAATGTAGATCATCTTCACGCGCCTGTGATAACCGCCTTGCAGCAGCTTGAGCACTTCCAGATTGTCGCCCTCAATGATTAGATTTTCCGTTGCATCAAAATTCACGGACTCGTCACGGGCGGGCAGCAGAGTGGCGGTGGTGGGCATTTGAATGACCTTGATGGCATAGGACTTTCCCGACCACGAAAGCCCAAACCGTTCCGCTCCCTCGGCCACGTCATCGCCCAGAAGCTGGCGCAGTTTCTCGAAATCAATTTTGCCTTCGGTGAACGCGGTTGGGAACAACACGCGCAACTCCGCGATTGGTTGCGCGAGAACGGCTACAGACCGATTGCTCACTCGTTCCCCGTTAGGCTGCGTTGTCATTCTCGCGATTATCGCCATGTTGCCGGAAACGGCAAGCGCGAACAAAGGGCCGTGCCGCAGTGAGGGGCGAAGCACCCACCTCTTGATCCCCTCCGAGGAGAGAATCTGCAGGAATGGCCGCAACCGGGACGGTCGCGCTACCAGGACACCGGGGAGGGGGAATCGGCACGATTGCAGATTGGAGATTTCAGAAACCCTTGGTTCCTTCCGGGGAAGGGCGTTGCTCGTATATCGGTAATCGATAAGTGTTGCTGGACGCGGGGTGAGGGGACTGGTATAGTCAGCGCAGTTCTTTGATAAGAGAGGATCCGCCTTCGCTGCGGCTACGACGGACAAGATCCACCGTCGCCAAGGCTATGGTGGACAAGTCGGCGGACGAGGAGAGCGTTGTTTGTCAGGGGGAAGAAGGGGGCGCAAAAACATGTATTTTGCGAAACGAACCCAATTTCAGGATGCGACGAGTGCAGACCCGGCGCAGGCTAAAGCCTGCGGCTACAGGGTCTTCTGTTAGGCGGTCCAAAAATAGCCGGCGCGTCGGCTCGTGCTACGTAGCGAACTACTTCGCAGAGTAGCAGGCACGTGGCCTACAATGGTAAGCTGGCGGGGCGAGTTGGGGATGGAGGCGAAGCACCCACCCCTTGATCCCCTCCGTGGAGGGGAGTTTGTTATTCATATTCGCAAGCGGGACGCTCGTGCTACGCCTGAGGAGGGGATTTTGTTACGGACTGATCTTGAGGCGCTCGAATTCTTCGGCGCCTTCCATCATCACGGCTTGCTCTTTGTAGGTCTTGAGCATGAAGTGGGTGCCGGTGCTCGTTACGCCTTCGAGGGTGGCGAGTTTTTCGGCGACGAATTGGGCGACGTCGCGCAGGGAACGGCCTTCCACGAAAATGAGGAGGTCGTACCCGCCGGACATGAGGAAGAGAGATGTGACTTCATCGAATTTGGCGATGCGTTTGGCGATGCGGTCGAAGCCGCCTTCGCGTTCGGGCTGGATCTTGACCTCGATGACGGCCTTGACGAGATCGGTGTCGACCTTATCGTCATTGATGACGGCCTTGTAGCCGAGGATGACTTTGTCGTCCTCGTATTGCTTGATGCGGCGCTGGACCTCGTCGGCGGGCAGGTTGAGCATCTTGGCGAGATCAACGGGCGTACGCAGCGCGTGTTCTTCAAGAAGCTTAAGTAGTGGATCCATAAATAAACTCACCAGTGAAAATGGTCGGGACGGCGAGATTCGAACTCGCGACCCCTTGCACCCCATGCAAGTGCGCTACCAGGCTGCGCTACGTCCCGTTCCTTAGCAAAATGCTACTTTTTAGTACTTCGTACTTGCCATTTGATACTGCTTTTATATACTGCCTACGTGAAACGCAGCCAAGACGAGCAAAAAGGCCCGTGGCAGAAAACTCCGTATGCCAATCTGATCCGGTACGTTCCATCCCGCACATATTTCGCTCGAATCCGTATCCAAGGCAAGCTCATTGTGAAGTCGCTGAAGACGGACTCCATCGCCGTCGCCAAGCTCCGCTTGGCGGATTTGGAGAAGGACGAGCGGCAAAATGCCGAGCATCGCGCGGCAGTGACCACGGGAAAAATGACGTTCGGGGATTGCCTGACGCTGCACCACGAACGGCTGCAGGCCGATCCGAATTTCAAGCCGAGAACGAAGGAGTATTACGAGTATCGCACCAAGGCCCTGCTCAAGTCCTGGCCCGGCTTGAACGAGCAGGACGTGCGCAAGATCACGAAGTCGGACTGCCTGAACTGGGCGGCGAAGTTCCGCACCGGGGTCAGCCCCTCGTCCTTCAACCATACCATCGTGTTGCTGCGCCATGTGTTTGAAATTGGGGTTGAAGCCGGTGCGCGCTACGACAATCCCGCGCGGTTCATCAAAGCTTCCGCCGAGCATCTCACGCAACTCCGCTTGCCGGAGCCTGACCAATTCGCGGCGTTCGTCAAGGAGGCCGAGAGCAACGGCAAGGGCTATTGCCGGCACAGTGCGAATTTGATTCGTTTTCTGGCCTACGGCGGGTTCCGCATCCATGAAGCGCGCAACATCCAGTGGGGCGACGTGGATTTCAAACGGCGGAAGATTGTGGTGCGCGGCGATCCGGCCACCGGGCTGAAAGGCCGGCGGGCGGGTGAAGTGCGGGAAGTTCCCATGATACCGGATATGCAGGACCTCTTGGAGCGTCTGCGCGAAGACTGTCCCGATGCCAATGCTCATTCTTTCGTGATGCGTGTTCGTGAATGTCAAAAAGCAATGGATCGCGCCGCAGCCGTCGTGGGCATGGAGCGGATCACGCATCATGACCTGCGTCATCTTTTCGCTACGCGCTGTATTGAGTCCGGCGTGGATATTCCAACCGTGTCGCGCTGGTTGGGACACCGGGACGGCGGCGCCTTGGCCATGCGAACCTACGGCCATCTGCGCGATCAACATTCCATCGAGATGGCCCAGCGGGTCACTTTCATGAAAACAATTGCCGCCGAGTCTTCCGCGCCCCGACAGATGCTGTCGATGAAACCGTAGGGATGTGGCCCACACGCGCCGTTTCTGGCTCAGTACTTCAACCCCGAAGTCAGAGGGGCATTTTGACGTCGCGCGTTTGTTCGTTCCTGCCCTCGCTGTGGATGGATGCGGCCCAGTGCCAGCGTCACCCTTATCAACAAACATGGACGCCGCCGTTTCGTTTTTGTGCGTGAGTCGTCGCGTCCGTCGGTGATTCGGAGAAACCGAGGCGGGCGACCTTCTTGCACATGCGAGTAATCTCGTTGACCACGCGCCGCAAATCCTGCTTCGGGAAACGCTCCGCAATGACCAGTCGGACATTGGCGGTGATGTCGTTGACCATCAGTTGCAGGGTCTCGCTTTCGCTGCGCAGGTAGTCGCGAAGCACTTGGCGCGGGTTGTCTCCCGTGCGCAAGACATCCAGCGGTCCACGCGCCTTGGCATAAGCCGAAGCTGCCGATGCCTGGTCAATCACGGCGTATTCCAAGCCGTGCTCACAAACTCGCTTGCAGAGGAAAACTTCGTTGTTGTTCAGCCGCATCAACGAAGCGCAAACCTCCCATGGACTTCGGTCGCCGGCCGCGTCGGGCAACTCCACATACCCGCCCTGAGCTTGAGAATCCAGAGAACCGAGACCACGCGCGCTTGCCTCCACCTCGCGTAGCTTATCGCCGATCAAACAGAGGGCCTGGTAATCGCCCTTGATAACGCCGAATGCATCGAAATACGCCGTGTTTTCCGCGTCGCTCATCCGCTTCAACGAGGGCGCCGCCACTCCCTGTCGCGTTTGGCCATTTCTCTTGATCATGCGTCTCCTTTCCGCGCCCTCATTCAGTCTTCAACAGTTTGAGCAGTTCCGACCGAGGCACGAGTAGTTTGCCGCGCAGCACACGGCAGGGGCGAAGTTTGCCGCGCTGGATCATCCGGTAGACACTGAA
>Ga0302325_10000528_pt1 | contig 105339 bp, 58 predicted proteins | sample Palsa_T0_2_FD_201948 | JGI IMG/M metagenome (GOLD analysis project Ga0302325, IMG submission 201948) | Peat permafrost microbial communities from Stordalen Mire near Abisko, Sweden - Palsa_T0_2 | ecosystem: Environmental > Terrestrial > Soil > Palsa > Peat permafrost | place: Sweden: Abisko...
GGCGATCGGGGATCGTGCTGCCCGCGATTTCGCTTGGACTGTGGCAGAACTTCGGTGGTGTCAATGTCTTCGAGACGGGCCGCGCAGTGATCCGGCGCGCTTTCGATCGTGGCGTGACGCATTTCGATCTGGCCAACAATTACGGGCCGCCCTATGGATCCGCCGAGGAGAACTTCGGTGAGATCCTGCGCAAAGATTTTGGCAGCCACCGGAATGAGCTCCTGATCTCGACAAAGGCGGGATGGGATATGTGGCCCGGCCCCTATGGCGAGGGTGGCTCACGCAAATATATGCTTGCGTCCCTGGACGAGAGCCTGGCGCGCATGGGGCTCGAATATGTCGACATTTTTTACTCTCACCGGCCGACCATCGATGTTCCGCTGGAGGAGACCATGGGTGCGCTGGCGCAGGCAGTGCGGCAGGGCAAGGCTTTGTATGTGGGCATTTCATCGTATAGTCCGGAACGGACGCGCGAGGCGGCAAAGATTCTGAATAGCGAAGGAGTACCGCTGCTGATTCATCAGCCGTCGTACTCGATGCTGAATCGCTGGGTGGAGAAGGAGCTCCTGGGCACGCTTGAGGAGCTCGGCGTCGGCTGCATTGCGTTCTCTGCGCTGGCCCAGGGGCTGTTGACGAACAAATATCTGAACGGGGTGCCGGAAACTTCGCGCGCAAATGTGGGCGGCTCGTTTCAGAAGGAATTCTTGAGTGAAGAAAATCTGAAGCGGGTGCGGACGCTGAACGAAATTGCGCGAGGACGCGGACAGTCGCTGGCACAGTTGGCGATAGCGTGGGTCCTGCGCGACAAGCGGGTTACCTCCGCACTGATCGGAGCACGTAACGTGGAGCAGTTGGATAACTCCCTTGATGCGGTGAAGCAACTCCAGTTTACGGATGCGGAGCTCAAGGAGATTGATCGCTATGCGCAAGATGGATCGATTGACCTTTGGAAAGACGCGAGAGAGGGCGTAGCTTAGCAAACGCCCATGATTTTCGCGAACGAATGCTTAGCGTCGCGTTGCCGCGATGTTTTTTGTTGCGCATAGCGCAGCCGCGCATGCAAGGAACGAATTACCTTCAAACCTGAGGAGCTAAAGTATGCGATCCCCGTCTACCGTCGTACTCGCCGCGGCCACCCTGCTTCTTCCCGCGGCGCTACCGGCGCAGCAGACCATCACCGGTCAGGCCGCATTCGCGGATTGGAACCAGCAGCAGCCCGGCGTCCGCCGCAAGATCACTCTCGCCGACTTGCCCGAGCCCAATCCCGGTGAGGCAGTGAACAACACGCCTCACGTTATTCCCCGCCCTGCCGATGCGTGGCCCATCGCCCCCGCCGGCTTCAAAGTCACCCTCTATGCCGGTGGCGACTCGGCCCCGATGCAGCGTGCTGACAACACGGAAAAAATGGTTCGCAGCTCCGGCACCTTTACCATGCCTCGTCTCATCCGAACCGCACCCAACGGCGATCTCTTCCTTGCTGATTCCGGCGCTGGAACGATCTTCATCCTTCGCGGCGTGGGCCCCGACGGCAAGGCCGCGCAAATCGAAAAGTTCGCCACCGGCCTTGACCATCCATTCGGCATCGCCTTTTATCCTGCCGACAATCCGCAATACGTTTACGTCGGCAACGCCACGACTGTTCAGCGCATTCCTTATCACTCTGGCGACCTGCATGCCAGTGCGGCACCCGAAACTATCGTTCCCGATATTCCCGGTTATGCCCAGCTCATGGGCGGAGGTCACTGGACCCGCGACGTGGCCTTCACCAAAGACGGCCAGCACATGCTGGTGTCGGTTGGCTCGGGCTCCAACGTGGACGACCCCGACACACACCCGAGAGAGTTCCATCGCGCAGATGTCCTCGAATACACCCCCGACGGCAAGTTCATTGAAGTCTATGCCCACGGCATCCGCAACTGCGTCGGCGAAGCCATCAATCCAACAACCGGCCAACTCTGGTGCTCCACCAATGAGCGCGACAACCTGGGCAATCACCTTGTCCCCGACTATGTCACTTCCATCAAGGAAGATGGCTTCTACGGATGGCCATGGTATTACATGGGTGGCCACCAGGATCCTCGTCTCCCCGAGCCGTGCGCAAACGGCACTGGCGCCAACCTGCAGGCTGCGGCGCTCACTGCGGATCAAGCAAAGGACTGCAAGCGCGTTGATCTTTCCTCCAAAGTGATTACTCCCGACGTCCTGGTTCAGCCGCACATGGCTTCACTTGAGATGACCTTCTACCCGCATGCCGGCGAGTTTCCAAAACAATATGACGGCGATGCATTTGCCGCTGAGCACGGCTCGTGGAATCGCGCCAACCGCGCCGGCTACGAAGTCATCCGCATCCCCATGCACAACGGCCATGCCGAAGGCAGTTACGAAGACTTCCTAACCGGCTTCGTCACAAAAGATGGCAAAGTCTGGGGGCGGCCCGTCGGTGTCGCAATCGCCAACGATGGCAGCATGTTCGTTACCGACGACGGCACCCGCTCCGTCTGGCACGTCTCCTACGTCGGAAAGTAAATGAGCATGTGCAAATCTGGACCCTTCAGCGGATGGCCCCGTTGAAGGTTTCGCTCAGCCGTTGGTGTAGCCGAGCCAGGACGGGTTTCTGATCGTTCCGTCATAATGCGAGCTGGTTTTGAAGAGTTCAAACTTCCCGGTCATTGCGGCGTCCTTTGTCTTTGCGAGAATCGCGGCAACCTGCTGCGGGTCCATGGGCCTGAAGCTTTCGACGGCCTGGAACGCCTGATCGAGAATTGCTGGAGAGTCGATGCCTGTGATCACGACCGACGCTGGAGAGTTTAGCCCGAAGTGCAAGGCCTCCATCGGCGTCACGGTCTTGCTTTCGAGGATGTAGGGATCGCCGAAGGTCTTCATGGCAAGAATGGCAGTGCTGTGTTCCTGTGCCACTGGCGCAACCTGATTTAGAAACGAACGGAAATGCGCATCCATCACATTGATGGGCATCTGTACCGTGTCGAAATGGAACCCGTGCTTGTCAGCGGTCTCAAACATGCGCAAATGTACGCTGGGATCCTTGTGACCGGTGAAGCCGATGTGGCGGATTTTACCCGCCCGTTTCGCTTCCTGAACAGCCTCCATGGCCCCGCCCGGCGCGAAGATGACATCCGGATCGTCGAGGCGAATGACCTCATGAAATTGCAGGAGGTCAATCACGTCCGTCTGTAGGCGTCCCAGCGATTGCTCAATCTGCCGGGCCGCGGTGTTCTTATCCCTGCCATCGATCTTCGTCATCAGGAAAACCTTTTGCCTGTAACCATCGCGGAGAGCCTGGCCCATTCGGACCTCGCTGATGCCGTCGTTGTAATCCCAGCAATTGTCCATGAAGGTGATTCCGCGATCGATTGCGGTGCGAAGTAAACGGATGCTCTCTTCAGGGTCTTGCTGTTTGCCAAGGTGATAGCCGCCAATGCCAATCGCGGAAACACGTTCACCTGTGCGGCCAAGCACGCGATAAATCATGTTAGGGGACTCTGGGCGGATGGTCACATTGGAAGACTGAGTGCTTTGCGCGCCCGCAGACGCAACTGATCCCGCGGCAGCAATGGAGGCCGTCTTTAGAAATCTTCTGCGATTCATGAAAGACTCCTTTCGAGAAATTTTCGTCCATAGCGATGCAGGCGAGACTGCTGAGATTCCTGAGGCTATCCGGTGGGCACAGTGTAGACCTTTACTGATCGAAAACCAGGAAGATCAATCCCATGGATTCCTCATCTCAGAGAATTGCCCTCACCACGCCGCCGTCTACCCGCAATGCGGCGCCGTTGGTGGCCGAAGAAAGCTCGCTGGCCACGTAGGTTACCATGGCCGCAACTTCATCCACAGTTGCAAATCGCTTCAACAGGGACGAGGGCCGCACGTGCTCGAAAAACTCCTTCTCAATCACTTGAGTCGACTTGTTCTGCTGTTTCGCCATCGCCTCTACAAAGGCGCCCACTCCTTCCGACTCGGTCGGCCCGGCGAGAATGCTGTTGACTGTCACGCCCGTCCCAGCCACGGACTCCGCAATGCCTCGCGCCACGGCCACCTGCGCTGTCTTGGTCATCCCGTAATGCACCATCTCAGGCGGAATCTGAACCGCCGACTCGCTCGAAATGAATAGAATGCGCCCCCAGTTCTTCTTCAACATTCCCGCAAGGTAGTGTCGCGAGAGCCGCACTCCGCTCATGACGTTGATTTCGAAGAGGCGGTACCAGTCCGCATCGGGAATCTCGGCAAACGGCTTCGGCTCGAAGATGCCCACATTGTTTACCAGCACGTCCACCACGGGCACTTTCGCGATCACAGCCTCAGCTCCGGCTGAACTGGAAAAGTCGGCTGCAATGCCATCGACGTTGATCGTTGCAGCTTGCGCCCGGATCGCCGCAACCGCCGCATCCACGCGCTCCTGAGTGCGTCCGTTCACAAACACATGCGCACCCTCGGCAGCGAGCGCGCGGGCAATTGCAAATCCGATCCCTGCCGTCGATCCTGTTACCAGCGCAACCTTATCAGTGAGCCTCAAGTCCACAGTTTCCTCCGGATGAAGACTAATGCCTATCGGATTCACGAACCGTTTAAAACGACTCGAACTGATACGCCCGAATAGTTTCAGGGCCGCTTCCGGGTCGGCAACGACGCGGACGTTTTGTGATGTCTTGCCGCAGGTTCTTTTGGATGTCGAGGTCTCTGATACTAGCTAAACCGCGGCCCTCGTTTCTTGACTAATGACAGACGGAGTTATAGCGGATAGGTCCAGGTTGCCATTGGTGGAGACATTGGACGCAAGTACGGATTGGGCGACGGCGGCAGCAGGCAAATCTGCGCCAGACGCCTTCGCGGCATTCATTACCAGATCCATGTCTTTGCTCATCAACCGCAGCGGAAACTCCGGAGAGTAGTCACCTTCCTTGATCTTGCGGAACTTTCCCGCCATCGCGGGAGCGACTACCGCGGTCTTCGAAAGCACATCCAGCAAAACGTCGCGATCAACCTTAAGGTGCTCTCCGAGCGAAACCGCTTCCGCGATTGCCTGCATGTCAATACCCAGCAGGAGGTTGACGACGAGTTTCATCTGAACGCCAGAAGATCCCGGGCCAATCAAAAACCACTGTTTGGCAATGGACACGAAGATCGGAATGCATTGCTCGAAGGTCTCTTTGTCGCCGCCGGCAAGCAGCGTGATGGCTCCGGAGTCAACCGCTGGTGTCGATCCGGAGATGGCCACATCGAGCAGGTTGACACCCCTTGCGCTGGCCTCCTGATGCAGGCGGCGCGATAACTCCGGCGAAATCGTGCTCATTTCAAGGATGATTGTCCCCGGCTTTGCCGCGGAAAAGACGCCGCCCTTGTCGAGGTAAACGGACCGAACAGCTGCATCATTTGCCAGGGACGAGAGAATCACATCAGAATCAGCTGCGAGTTCCGCAATTGATGACGCAATGACTATCCCCTCTTTGCTGACCTCAGCTGCCGGTTGCGGACTACGGTTCCATGCTCGGATATTCCAGCCGGTTGCATGCAAGCGTCGGGCGAGCCGGCTCCCCATGAGTCCAAGGCCGATGAATCCAAGCTTTGCGTTGAGTTTATTCAGTCTCGTTTCTGGCATGTTAATGACGTTATCTCCTCGTCGTCTGATTTTCACATCGCCCCTTGCCGGCGATCGATCCACAGCATACTTTGCACGTATCTTGCCATCTCGGATCAATTCAGAATCAGCCAGATACGGTGTGCTGCTTGCCGTATGGTCCCGTCTACTGTCAGAACTTCGACATTCGGTGGCGGAGGGTCGTCACGAACGGCGGTACCTGTGCATGAAACCCCTTAATATCCAGAAGGTTAGTCGTCGAATCGATTGGCCCTGAATCTGCTACTCACAACGTCAGAGCCGACACCGGGTCGGGACGGTAAAAGAAGAACGCCTTCGAAATGGCGACCGTCGGCGTCCTCGAAAGCATTGTTGCCAGCATCGTCCGGTTCTATTTTGAACGACTCGGGTTGAATGCATTCTATGCGACATAAGAACTACAAATACGAGGCCTCCGCAAAAAAACTTGGCGCATCCTTGCCCTATGGACTACCATCCAAACTCAACCGCGGAGGATGGACGGCATATGACGGCAAACCTTAACGGCAAGCAGCAGGCAATTCAGCCTGGAGAACGCCTGATCGACCTGATCAACCGTTGCGGAATCGAAGTACCGCATGTTTGTTATCACCCCCAGCTTGGGCCGATCCAATCCTGCGATACCTGCATGGTTGAGGTGGACGGCAAACTGGTAAGAGCGTGCGGAACGATGGCTGCAGAGGGCATGAACGTCGTTACCTCTTCGCCGCGCGCGGACTCGGCGCAACGCGAAGCCTTTGACCGCATCCTCGGCAATCATATGCTTTATTGCACGGTTTGCGACAACAATAACGGCAACTGCACCGTTCATAACACCACCAAGTTGCTCGCGGTTGAGCATCAGCAAATCCCTTATAAGCCGAAACCCTATGAAGTGGATATGTCCAATCCCTTCTACCGCTACGATCCCGACCAATGCATTCTCTGCGGGCGCTGCGTGCAGGCCTGCCAGACCCTTGAGGTCAATGAGACGCTGAGCATCCGGTGGGAAGATGAGCACCCCCGCGTGTTGTGGGACGGCGGAGCGCCGATTGGCGAATCGAGCTGTGTTTCGTGCGGTCACTGCATCACTGTCTGCCCCTGCAATGCTCTGATGGAAAAGTCGATGCTTGGAGAGGCCGGCTACATGACCGCGCTGCCCAAGCCCGCGCTCGACGGCATGATCGATATCGTCAAGGACATTGAGCCAGAGATGGGCTATGGCGGGATCCTTAAAGTCTCCGAGATGGAATCGCACATGCGCGAGTCGCGCATCAAGCGAACGAAGACCGTTTGTACGTACTGCGGAGTCGGCTGTAGCTTCGACATCTGGACTAAAGACCGCCATATTCTGAAGGTCGAGCCGTCCGAGGGTGCGGCCAACGGCGTTTCGACTTGCATCAAGGGTAAGTTTGGCTGGGACTACGTCAACAGTCCTGACCGCCTCACCAAGCCGCTCATCCGCGAGGGAGATGCCTTCCGCGAAGCTTCCTGGGATGAAGCGCTGTCTCTGGTGGCGCGCAGATTTCGAGAGATCAAGGCAGCTAGCGGTCCTGACTCGCTGGCCTTCATTTCATCTTCAAAATGCACGAATGAAGAAAGCTTTCTGATGCAAAAGCTGGCTCGTGCGGTGATCGGCACCAACAACATGGATAACTGCTCCCGCTATTGCCAGGCCCCGGCAACCACGGGCCTCTTTCGAACAGTTGGCTATGGCGGCGACTCCGGATCGATCACAGATATCGGGCAAGCGGGACTGGTGCTGATCGTCGGCAGCAACACCGCCGAAAGCCATCCAGTGATTGCGACGCGAGTCAAACGCGCCCACAAGATGCACGGCCAGAAACTGATCGTTTCTGATCTGCGCGAGAATGAGATGGCGGAGCGCGCGGATTTGTTTCTGCACCCGCGGCCCGGAACCGATCTTATCTGGCTTTCCGCAGTGACCAAGTACATTCTCGACAACGGACTTGCCGACCAGAAATTCATCGATAAGTGGGTCAATCGCGCCGATGAGTACAAAAAGAGCCTGGAGTCGTTCACGCTCGAAATGGCCAGTCAGAGGTGCGGTCTCCCGATCGAAACACTTACAAAGGTTGCCCACATGATCGCGGAGGCAAAAGGGGTCTGCGTTCTCTGGGCGATGGGCGTTACGCAGCACACAATGGGTTCAGACACCTCGACCGCTATCTCCAACCTTCTGCTCGCGACAGGCAACTACATGAAGCCGGGAACGGGCGCATACCCTCTGCGAGGACATAACAACGTGCAGGGAGCCAGCGATCACGGCGCGATGCCGAACTTCTTTCCGGGATATCAAAAAGTGGACGATCCTGCGATTCGCGCCAAGTTCGAGAAGGCATGGAATGTTCAATTGCCGCCGAAGCCGGGGCTCGATAACCACATGATGATCGACGCCATCCACGAAGGCAAACTCAAGTCGATGTATGTATTCGGCGAAGAAATGAGCCTCGTCGATTCCAACGCAAACTACGTGGGCGACGCTTTGTCGAAACTCGACTTCTTTGTCATGCAGGAGATCTTCTTCAGCGAGACCTGCCGATTTGCGGACGTGATTCTTCCGGCCAGTCCGAGCCTGGAAAAGGAAGGAACCTTCACCAGTACCGAGCGGCGCATCCAGCGCCTCTACGAAGTGTTCGAACCACTTGATGGGAGCCGTCCGGACTGGATCATTATCCAGGACATCGCCAATCGGCTGGGCGCCGGCTGGAAGTACGAACATCCCTCTCATATCTACGAAGAAATCGCCTTGCTTACTCCCTTGATGGCCGGCGTCACTTACGAGCGCCTGGAAGGCTACAAGACTCTGCAGTGGCCGGTGGCCGAGGATGGCAGCGATCAACCTCTGCTGTACACAAAGGAATTCAGTTTTCCGGACGGCAAGGCTACGTTCTACCCCGTTCCCTGGACGGAACCATCGGACCAACAAAATGAGGAATACGACCTGCACCTGAACAACGGCCGCTTGCTCGAACACTTCCATGAAGGCAACATGACCTATCGAACCGAGGGAATTCGCGAGAAGACTCCGTGCACCTTTGTTGAAGTCTCGCCGGAGCTCGCGGGAGAGCGCGGTATCCAGACCGGTAGCTGGGTGCAATTGACATCGCGTTACGGCAAGGTGCGCGCACAGGCAGAGGTTACAACGAGAGTGCAGGGAAAAGAGCTGTATATGCCCATGAACTCTACCGAAGAGGCTGTTAACCGTCTCACCAGCAGCCACACGGATAAAGTGACCCACACGCCGGCTTATAAGGAGACATCTGTGCAACTCCGAGTGCTGGGAGAGATCGGCGACGACCCGCTGCCGCGCACAAACTCCCGGCACGGACACCCGACACCGCAGACCGGCGTCGAGGTGGAACGGAAGTGGAAGCGTAAGGATTATCGTCAACCCGGCGACCAACTGGTTCAGATACAGACCCGCTAGCTGCGCCTGCTGGCAAGGAGAGAAATATGGCTCGACCAATCTCGCTTGAGTTACCGGCCCGCGATCCTCGCGAAGAGTTGCGCAAGCGGCTCGAACAAGCGCCGGTTAAGCACGCAGAAGCCTTGCTCGACTCGTATGAGTTGCTGCAGCAGCTGCACGACCACGGCGTCTTCGAACTGTTGCGCGGAGCGCTTTCGGCAAGCGACAACCTGATAGAAACCGCGGTCGATGCCGCCAAATCGGATCAATCCATTCGCGCCATTCGCAACGCGATGATTCTCGGCAAAGTGCTTGGCGCAATCAATCCTGACGTACTCCAGTGTGTTGCGACGGCAGCAAGTGACACACTGGGATGCTACGAGAAGCCAGTCATCGAGCCGCCAGGTTTGTTCTCGCTTCTCAGTCAATTCCGCCACAAAGAGCTACGCAGAAGTATCGCGCTCATCAACCGCTTCTTAGAGAACCTGGGAAATCAAATCAATTTACGTGGGAGCTGCAAATGATGGAAACCGAAAAAAACACGAGCCGCTGGGGAATCGCCGCCGCGGGATTCCTCATGCAAGTGGCTTTGGGAGCCGTCTACGCATGGAGCGTATTCAGGGTTCCTCTCGCGAAACAATTTCATTGGTCCATAGAGGAAGTGACTCTGACCTTTACAATCTCAATTTTTGTACTGGGAGTTTCAGCGTTCTTCGGCGGCCTCTGGCAGAACAAGAAAGGGCCTCGCGTTGTCGCGCTTACTGGCGGATTTCTCTACGGCTTGGGTGTCTTCCTGGCAAGCTTCTCCGCCAACAGGCTCTGGTGGCTCTACCTGAGCTACGGACTCGTTGGAGGAATAGGAGTTGGATTTAGTTACATCGTTCCCGTAGCCGTACTGGTTAAGTGGTTCCCCGATCGCAGGGGTCTTATCACCGGTATTGCCGTTGGCGGCTTTGGCGCCGGGGCTTTGATTTTTGCACCTTTGGCTTCTCGCCTGATTCAAAATGTGGGAGTCTTACACACATTCGCCTATCTTGGCGTCGCATATCTCGTGATTACCATGGCCACTGGCTATTTCATGCAGAACCCTCCGGATGGGTGGAAGCCGGCGGGCTGGGTTCCTAGCGCTACTGAGACCAAACAGCGCGCGGCAAAGGACTACACACTCGGCGACGCCCTAAAGACGTGGCAGTGGTGGGCGCTATGGGCGCTACTATTCTTGAATACCTCGGCAGGCATCTCCATCATTTCGCAGGAATCGCCAATGTTTCAGGAGATTGCTAAAGTCAGCGCCGTTGTGGCCGCGGGAATGGTTGGTGTAGCCAGCATTGGCAACGCGGTAGGCCGAATCTTCTGGGCCTCGATCTCCGATGCAATCACCAGGCGATGGACGTTTGTGACGATGTTCCTGATTCAGGTCGGTCTCTTTTGGATACTGCCAAGCACTTCTTCGGCGGCGATTCTTACAGTTTTGGCATTCACCGTCCTGATGTGTTACGGAGGCGGGTTTGGCACCATGCCAGCTTTTACTGCCGACTATTTCGGATCGAAGAATGTTGGGCCCATTTACGGTCTTATGCTCACTGCGTGGGGTTCAGCGAGCGCCTTTGGGCCATTGCTGATCGCGCATATGCAACAAAGCAGCGGCTCGTTTACAAGCGGTCTCCACGTGATCGCAGGCATCATGGCAGTATCCGTGATTTTGCCCATCCTGGTTTCACCACCCAAGTCTGACAGGGCAACGGTTACGAGTTCGGCTAGGGCCTTCCCCGCTGTGCATGCCAAATGATTTGATTGGAGCCGGGACCAACGAACGTGCGAGCTAAATGGTTCCGGCGGGTTCCAGATCAAGTCAGGCGATCGAGAGAGATGGATCGGGTGGCTCAGCTGCAGGAGGAGCGGGCTGCCTGTTTTCTTCACCGTTGTGCTCGCGCTGCTGCATTGCTTTTTCCAATTCTTTCTGGTGATCGGTCAGCAGAGCATGGATTTGACGGTGCGTTTCGTCGCTGTTTGCGTGAATCTGCGGGCCGAGATCCTGACGTGAGGCATTCGGGCTTTTGTCGAGAAGCGCCTGAATTCTGTCGTGGTGCTGCTGCAGCAGAGGCCGGACCTTCTGCTGTTGCTCCGGAGTCAGTTCCAGATCTTTCGTGAGGCGAGCAAGTGTCTGATCGATCGATTGCGGCGTGTGGATTTGCTGAAGCTGTTGACGCGCTGACGGCTGCTGAACCCCCTTGTCCTGAGCTTCTGCGGTACTTGCCGTTCCGAGAATGAGCGTGAGCATGATCGCGAATGGAAGTGTGAAAAATCGAATTCGCATGGCGAGAAACCTCCTTGAGAATCTTCGGCCCAATCGCAGCCGAGACCCCGACCTGAATAGACGGACAGTTCCGGGAGAAGTTGCATTGGCGCCCACGGAATCAATTGCGCTTGATTCCCGCAAACGAGATTCGTCAGTCCATGTCGGCCATTTGACGGCAGGTGTGAAACCTAGGCCGGCTTGCACCCTTTAGTTGTTGATTCTAAGAGAGAACCCAAATGGCATGAGCCGTGCAAAGACTGGCGTAGGCCACGCCAATTGTGCTGCAATGCAGACGAGGGCCAGTTGCGCCGCGATCACGGCAGCAAGGAGCGTAAGAGGATTGCATGTGGATCGTCAAAGTTACTCTCAACCGACCATACACATTTATCGTTCTCGCGCTGTTGATTCTCATCGCTGTGATATTCGGCGGCCTTTGCGGGCGCGTAGCACACGCGCAGGATAACTACGAAATTCAGGTTTACGGCGCCGACACTGTCGCGCCGAAAACAACCATGCTGGAGCTGCACAGCAACTTTACCGCGGACGGAACCAAGCCGCTCCCAGGTTCGAAGTATGCGGCCGACGGGCTCTATCCCACCAATCACGCGGAACACGAGACGGTGGAGATCACCCAGGGCATCAACAGCTGGTCTGAGGTCGGTTTTTATATATTCACCAGCGCTCGCGCGGGCCAGGGTTGGCAATGGGTTGGCGATCACATCCGTCCCCGTGTTCGCGTTCCCGACAGCTGGCATTGGCCTTTGGGTGTAAGCCTTTCGACCGAGGTCGGGTACCAGCGACGTCAATTCTCGACCGACACCTGGACATGGGAGATCCGTCCCATCGTGGACAAGACGAGAGGGCGCTGGTATTTCGCCGTGAATCCGGCGCTGGAGCGATCGTTTCACGGACTGACCGTCAATCAGGGCGTGGGATTTTCGCCGAATGCCAAAATCAGCTATGACTTCAACAAGTACATCTCCGGCGGCCTCGAATACTACGCGGACTATGGATCGCTGCGCGGCTTTGAATCGCTTCACAATCAACAGCAGCAGTTCTTCCCGGCAGTTGATCTGAATGTCTCGCCAAACTGGGAGATCAACTTCGGTGTCGGCGTCGGACCCACATCAGCCACCGATCATCTGATCGTCAAGGGAATCGTGGGCAGACGCTTCGACTGGACGCACCATCGTGCGGGCAGCTCCGCGAGCACACAGTGAGAGAAGGGAATCCAATGAACCGGCGTGAATTCATTGCGAAGTCCGCAGCCACGGCTGCCCTGGGCTTGTCCTCTTCAAAGCAACGCCAGCTATGGGCTCAATCCCCGGCAGACGTGCATCTGGAAATTGCACCACTGAAGCTGGAGATCGCACCCGGCAAGCACGTTGAGACGATTGCCTACAATGGCCGGGTACCCGGCCCGCTTATTCGCTGGCCCGAGGGCAAGCCGATCGCAATTGACGTGGTGAATCGAACCAATTTCCCGGAGATTGTGCACTGGCATGGCCTCTGGATTCCCTCCGACCAGGACGGCGCCATGGAGGAGGGATCGCCGATGATCGCGCCAGGCGCCCAGCAGCGCTATCACTTTACGCCGCAGCCCTCGGGATTGCGCTGGTATCACACGCACACGAGGGCCGGCCATGATTTTAAGAGAGGCCTCTACACCGGGCAGTTCGGCTGTTTCTACATCGAGCCCAAAAACGAGCCCGGCGCCTACGACCAGGAAATCTTTCTCACCTTGCACGACTGGAATGCCTACATGGGTGCGGCTACGGACGCTTCGATGGACGCGTCCTACGATTACTCGACCATTAACGACCGCGTACTCGGCGCAGAGGCTCCGCTCCAGGTAAGGCAGAACCAACGCGTCATTTTTCGCATCGTAAACGCCAGCGCGACCGTAACTCACTGGCTCGCCCTCGCGGGCCACGAGATGACGTTGGTCTCGATGGATGGCAACTCGGTCCCGATTCCGGCCCGCATCACCGCGCTTCGCCTGGCGCCGGCGGAACGCGCTGATGTTGTTGTCGAGATGAAGAATCCCGGCGTCTGGATTCTCGGCGAGACGCGCGAGGACATTCGTAAGGCAGGCATGGGCATCGTTGTCGAATACGCTGGCCAGCAGGGAGAGCCAAAATGGATCGATCCGCCGGAGGTCCTATGGAGCTATCGACCTTTCGCCCACTCCGAACCCGTGACCGTTCAACCTGACCATCAAATTCCCCTGCTCTTCGAGTCAAGATTCCGCGGGCACGGCGACTTCGACTACTGGACTATCAACGGAAAGTCCTATCCGAAGACCGACACTGTGATGCTGCAGGAGGGCAGGCGCTACCGCCTGGTCATGCGTAACAAGAGCACCGATGATCACCCCATCCATCTCCACCGGCACACCTTCGAGGTGACAAGCCTCGGCGGAAAACCGATGTCCGGCCTGCGAAAAGACGTTGTCGTTGTACCTGCCAATAGCACAGCTGAGGTCGACTTCGCCGCTACGAACCCGGGCGCTACACTCTTCCATTGCCACCAGCAGAGCCACATGGATTTTGGCTTTATGATGCTTTTCCGCTATGCCTGACGTGCGCGCACCAAGACCAATTAATGCTTTGGCCACAGTTGTTGATCTGGGAAGAAAGAATGGCCGCGCAATGCCTTCCTGCTTTGGCCCGATCTGACAGTCGGTGTCGGCCATTCGACACTGGACGCGAAAGCCAAGGCTGCTTGCGCCCAATAGTTGGTCATTCTAATAGAAAAACCGAATGGCATGAATCGTGCAAGAACCCCAGCAGGCAACACCAAACGAGCCGCAATGCCGGTGAAGGCCAGCCACGCCGCGATGGCGGCAGAAACGAGCGCAAAAGGACTGTATGTGGATCGTCAAGCTTGCTCTTAACCGACCGTACACCTTTATCGTTCTCGCGCTGTTAATCCTCATTGCCGCGCCGGTGGTGATCCTTCGCACTCCCACCGATATCTTTCCCAATATCAATATTCCAGTAGTTTCGATCGGCTGGACATACACCGGTCTCAATCCTGAAGAACTCGAAGGGCGTTTAACGTCGCCGTACGAGAAGGCACTCACCACTCTGGTCGACAATATCCAGCATATTGAGTCGACGACCTATAACGGCGAAGCGATCGTGAAGGTGTTTCTGCAGCCCGGGGCGTCGCTCGATACAGCCAACGCTCAGGTGACGGCGGCATCACAGTTCATGCTGCGCCAGCTTCCACCCGGCACACTACCCCCGCAGATCATCAATTTTTCGGCATCCAGCGTGCCCATCCTGCAACTCGGCATTTCAGGTGAGGGACTGTCGGAAGCGCAATTGAACGACTACGCGACGAACTTCGTGCGCACGCAACTGATCACTGTACCCGGTGCCGTGGTGCCGTCGCCTTATGGCGGCAAGCAGCGGCAAATAAGTGTGAACATGGACCAGGCGGCAATGCAATCCAAAGGCGTTGCTCCGGGCGATGTTTTGAGCGCATTGGCGCTTCAGAGCGTTGTCATGCCCTCAGGCACGATCAAAATCGGACAGTCAGAGTACGATGTGAGAACCAACGGCTCTCCACGTACCGTCGAGGGTCTTGCCAACATCCCAATCAAGCAGGTGAACGGTACGACGATCTATCTGCGCGACGTGGCCAGCGTGAGCGACGGCTTCCAGGTGCAGACGAACATCGTGCGGCAGGATGGCCGCCGCGGCGTGCTGATCTCAATTCTGAAAAACGGCAACGCGTCGACGTTGGACGTGGTCAAGGGCATTCGCGGGATTTTGCCGCGCGTGGCGAGCACGGTGCCTCCGCAATTGAAGATGACACCACTGTCGGACCAGAGTATCTTTGTCCGCGCAGCCGTGCAGGGTGTAATTCGCGAGGCTGTGATCGCCGCAGCGCTCACGGCGGTGATGATTCTTGTGTTCCTGGGCAGTTGGAGATCGACGGTAATCATCGCGATCTCCATTCCGTTGTCGATTCTTTCATCGGTCATTATCCTTGGCCTGATTGGCGAGACCATCAACACCATGACTCTCGGCGGCCTGGCGCTGGCCGTGGGCATTCTGGTCGACGACGCGACCGTCACCATCGAAAACATTGAGCGCTTTATAGAACAAGGTTACTCCCTTCGCGAGGCCATCCTTGAGGGAGCATCGCAGATCTCAGTACCGGCTCTGGTCTCGACGCTCTGTATCAGCATCGTGTTCCTGCCGATGTTTTTTCTCGGTGGTGTGGCGCGGTTCCTCTTCGTTCCGCTGGCCGAGGCGGTGGTGTTTGCCATGCTTGCCAGTTATCTGCTGAGCCGCACGCTGGTGCCCACGCTGGCGATGTATCTGCTGCGCGCCAATGAACACGGCGCATCCGCCGCGAAGGGAATCTTCGCGCGTTTCCACCAAGGGTTTGAACGGCTCTTCGGGCGCGTGCGCGAGCGGTACCATTCACTGCTGCAGACGCTGGTCTTCCGGCGCCGCATCTTCATTCCGTCATTCCTGGGGCTTTGTCTCGCCGCTTTCATTCTTGTGCCGTTCCTCGGCGAAGACTTTTTTCCCCAGACGGACAGCGGGCAGTTCATTCTTCATGTCCGCGCGCCTTCGGGAATGCGTATTGAAGAGACCGCGCAACTATTCGATCTGGTCGAAGGAGAAATCCGTAAGGAGATTCCGGCGACGCAAATCGACAACATTCTTGACAACATCGGCCTGCCTTACAGCGCGCTGAACACGCAGCACCTGACCAACGGCACGCTAGGCGCGGGCGATGGCGACATTCTGGTCTCGCTCAAGCCCGATCACGGACCCACAGCAAATTATGTGCGCGCGCTCAGGCGCAATCTGCCCCGTATGTTTCCGGCAGCGACGTTTTACACGCTGCCCGCCGATATCACTACGCAGATTCTCAACTTTGGATTGCCGGCGCCGATCGACGTCCAGATCGAAGGCAACGATGCGAACGCAAGCAAGGCCCAGGCGGACAAGATTCTCGGCCAGTTGCGCCAGGTTCCCGGCATCACCGACCTTCGCATTCAGCAGCCGTTCGACTATCCCACCCTGCAGTTGGACGTGGATCGCACCAAGGCCGCGCAGGGTGGGTACACGGAGCAAGACGTTTCCACCAGCGTGCTCAATACCCTGAGCGGGAGCTTTCAGGTGTCGCCCATGTTCTTTCTCAACTGGAACAACATGGTGGCTTACGACATTGTTGCGCAGACGCCGCAGTACAAGATGGACACCATGCAGGACCTTGAGAATATCCCGATCAACCGCGCAACACGCAGCGCGCCGCCGGCAGTTGCACCGGCAAATCCGGAGATCCTTAGCGACCTTGCCAGCGTTGGGCGCGGGCATGAGATGGAGGTTGTGAATCACTACAACATCCGGCGCGTGGTGGATGTGTATGCGAACGTGCAGGACCGTGATCTTGGCGGCGTGAGCCGGCAAATCGATGAGATTCTCAATAGCAACGCGAAGTCGTTGCCACGCGGTACGTTTGTCACTTTGAAGGGCCAGGTGGATACGATGCGGAGCTCATACACCGGCCTGCTGGGCGGCCTGGTATTCTCGATCGTCCTGGTTTACCTGCTCATCGTGGTCAACTTCCAGAGCTGGACCGATCCGTTCATCATCATCACCGCACTGCCTGCGGCCCTGGCCGGTATTGTGCTGTTTCTCTTTCTTACGCGCACAACGCTGAGCGTGCCCGCGCTGATGGGCGCAATCATGTGCATGGGCGTGGCCACAGCCAACAGCATTCTTGTCATTTCGTTTGCCAAGAACCGTCTCGATGAGCACGGCAATGCAATTCGTGCGGCAGTTGAGGCTGGCGCTACGCGCTTCCGTCCCGTCATCATGACGGCGCTAGCCATGATCATCGGCATGGTGCCGATGGCGCTTGGATTGGGCGACGGAGGGGAACAGAATGCGCCGCTGGGCCGCGCGGTCATCGGCGGACTACTTTGCGCAACCGTCGCGACTCTGCTCTTTGTTCCGAGTGTCTTTGCATTGATTCATGGGACTGAAGCGAGCGAGCGGGCCCGCACAAAGAAGCGTCTTGTGGAGGAACACGCATGAGCAGTGGCAATGGAATCGTTGAGATGGAGGATCTGAACCGCAAGCAGGAGCAAGCGGTGACAGTTGCATCTCCCCCTGCGTCTCCGCAGGCTGTTGGATCAGCGGAGGCCGTTACACCTGATCGAACTCCGTTTGGCCGCCGTTTGGCCGGCATCCTCTGCGCGGTTGCGCTGGCCGCTGCAATTGCCTGGGGCCTGCATGTGCGTGCGGCAAATGAGGCGGCGGTTGCTGATGCGACACAGTCCGCCGCGATCCTGTCAGTTAATGTAGTGCATCCGGTGGAGGGATCGAAGGCCGATGATCTCGCGCTTCCCGGCAACGTGGAGGCGTTTACCGATACGCCCATCTACTCGCGCACCAATGGCTACCTGAAGAAGTGGTACTTCGATATCGGCGCGCACGTGCGCAAGGGCGATCTCCTCGCCGAGATCGAAACGCCCGAAATCGACCAGCAACTGGATCAGTCACGTGCCGAGTTGGAGCGCATGCAGGCTAACGCGGACCTGGCCGGCGTGACCAGCAATCGCTGGCAGGCGCTACTCGCCAAGCACGCTGTCTCACAACAGGAGGCCGATCAGACCAGTGCTAATTACATCGCTGCGCAGGCCGCTGTCGACGCGAGCAGGGCCAATGTGCGCCGCCTCGAACAACTCCAGAGTTACGAACGAATTATTGCACCCTTTGACGGCGTCATTACCGCGCGCAATACAGACATCGGTGACCTCATCGACGCGGGCTCGGGGGAGGCCAATCCGCGCGAGCTTTTTCACATGGATGCGACCCACAAGTTGCGCGTGTATGTTGCGGTGCCCGAGGTGGACGCCGACGCGATCCATGACGGCGACAGTGCGACGCTCACACAGGACTCCGATCCCGACGAGAAGATTCGCGGAACCATTGTGCGCAACTCGAACGCCATCAATCAGTCCACGCGTACTCTCAACGTCGAGGTGGATATCGACAACTCGAAAGGCGTTCTGCGTCCCGGTGCCTATGTCTTCGTCCATTTCCACCTTCCCGCGGTGGGGACCACAGTTACGATCCCTTCCAACACGCTGCTGTTCCGCGCCGAAGGGCTTCGCGTCGGCGTTGTACGCGGCGACCATGTCCAACTCGTGCCTGTGACCATTGGCCACGACTTTGGCAATTCCGTGGAGATCACTTCCGGCCTAACGCCTGACGACGAAGTCATCCTCGATCCTTCCGATTCGCTCGCGAGCGGTACCGAAGTCCACGCCCAGGCAGCAAGCACGCGAGGACAATCATGATCGGGACCCGCATCTGGCGCAGGTCGGCCTTTCTGTTCGTGGCGGGAGCAGGCCTCGCCCTTGCCGGCTGCGAGGTTGGGCCGCAATATGCGCGCCCCGCAGCCCCACTTGCGCCGGAGTTTAAGGAGCCGCTGCCTGAGAACTTCAAGTCAGAAGATGGATGGAAGCCGGCCCAACCGAGCGATGCACAATTGAAAGGCGACTGGTGGACGCTCTTCGGCGATCCCCAACTCAACACGCTTGAGGCGCAGATCGATCCAGCCAACCAGACGCTGAAACAGGCGGAGGCGAACTTCCGTGCCGCGCGCGCGGCCGTCCGTTTTAACCGGGCGTCTGAGGCGCCGACGATCGGGGTCGCGCCCAGCGTCGGCGCCGTCCGAGATTCCAACAATCAGCCATACCTGAATGTCTCGGGGGCCAACGATGGCGACGGTAACTTCATTCTTCCTTTCGACCTTGACTACGAAATCGATCTCTGGGGACGCGTCCGCCGCACTGTCGCGCAGTCGCGAGAACAGGCGCAGGCCTCGGCCGCGGACCTTGAGACTTCGCGGCTTTCCTTGCACGCGGAATTGGCGGTCGATTACTTCGATCTGCGTTCGGCCGACGCCCAGATCAAGCTTCTCGACGACACAGTCAAGGCCTTCCAAAGCGCCCTGCAACTTACCGAGGACCGTTACAACGGGGGCGCATCGCCGCTCTCCGATGTGACCCAGGCACGCACGCAACTCCAGACCGCGCAGGTGCAGGCTACAGATGTCGGAATTCAACGCGCCATGTACGAACACGCAATCGCAGTTCTAATCGGCAAGCCGCCGGCGGTCTTCACTCTGCCGCCCGACCCAATCACCGTCGCCGCACCGACGATTCCCGCCATCCCCGGTATGCTTCCGTCACAGTTACTGGAGCGTCGTCCAGATATCGCCTCGTATGAGCGCAACATGGCTGCAGCCAACGAGCAGATCGGCATCGCACAGGCGGCATACTATCCCACGCTGTCACTCTCGGCAGTGGCCGGCTTCGCGGGCACATCCGCGATCAACTGGTTTTCGTGGCCGAGCCGCTTCTTCGCCGTCGGCCCAACGCTATCAGAGACCCTCTTCGATCACGGCCGTCGGCGCGCCACTTCCGACGTCGCCCTCGCGCAGTATGACGGCACCGTCGCCGCCTACCGCCAGACCACGCTCACCGCATTCCAGCAGGTTGAGGACAACCTGAACGCGCTGCACAACCTGGAGATCGAAGCGCGCCAGCAGCACGATGCCACCGCTTCTGCGCAGCAATCGCTCGACCTCTTCAATACGCGTTACGAGGATGGCGTCGACACGTATCTCCAGGTGATCACGTGGCAAACAGCGCTGCTCCAAAACCAGCGCAACGACATTGAAATCATGCAGCGACGCTTCGAAGCCAGCGTTCTGCTGGTAAAGGCTCTTGGGGGCGGTTGGAATGCATCACAGTTCCCACAGCGGCTCTGAGGACGTATATTGACTTTCAACATAGTTGGATTTGTTTGAGGCATCAACACCAGCAATCAACCTCGTATTTGTGGAGAGATTTCTATGAGCGAAACCCAAGCTATCACTGCTGCAGCCTCGGGCACGATCACTATCGGGGGCGACCTCACCGTCAATCGACTTGGCTACGGAGCCATGCGCATTACAGGCCATGGCATCTGGGGCCCTCCTGCGGACAACGCGGCGTCAATTGCAACTTTGAAGCGGGCACTGGAGCTTGACGTTAACCTTATCGACACGGCGGACTCCTACGGACCTGGTATTTCGGAAGAGTTGATCGCCAAGGCGCTCTTTCCATACCCCACCGATTTGGTGATCGCGACCAAAGGCGGATGGGAGCGCCCAGGCCCCAATCTGTGGACGCACAACGCCAGTCCCAAACACCTGACTGAAGCATTGGAGGGAAGCCTTAAGCGTTTGCGACTCGACCGAATCGATATTTACCAACTCCACGCGCCCGACAATGCCGTTTCATTCGAGGCATCGGTTGAAACGCTGGCAAAGCTGCGCGAACAGGGCAAAATCCGCCATGTCGCGCTCTCCAATGTGACACGCGAGCATATCGAGCGCGCTCGCAAGATCGTGCCCATCGTCTCGGTCCAGAACCGCTACAGTTTTGCCGACCGCGAGTCCGACTTCATCGTCGATTACTGCGCAGAAAATGGCATCGCCTTTCTGCCATGGGCCCCGCTCGGTCAGGGAAGAAAAGCGGATGATGCAATCGAGACAGTCGCCAGAGAACTCGATGCAACCCCTCTGCAAGTCGCTTTGGCCTGGCTTCTCAAGAGAGCAAAGGTGATTCTGCCGATCCCTGGAACATCTTCGGTTGCGCATCTGGAAGAGAATGTTGCGGCGGCAGGGCTGGAGTTGCCACAAGCGGCGTACGACAATCTCTCCGCTGTGAGCCATCCGCCGGCAAGTCTGCGCGGCTAGCGAAACCAGCACCCTGGGAGACTTCATGCAATATCAATCTATTCGTGTAATCGGTCCAGGACAGTTCGACTCTGCGACTGCTCAAACACCCGGATCACTGCGCCTGGCCGCTATCCATTCGGGAGCAGGTATCAAATCGCCTATTTGGGGAGGCCTATTCCGAGTCGAACCTGGAGCCCGTACGGGAATCCATCACCATGGCGAGCAAGACACGATCGCCTATGTCCTCGGCGTCTCGTCATACGTTCGCTGGGGCGAGCGAGGTGAGTTTGACGCGACGGCGCAATCAGGGGATTTTCTTTACGTTCCGGCGTGGCTTCCGCACCAGGAAATTAATCCTTCCAGCGACGTCCCCTTCCTATGGGTTGTTGTCCGCAGCACTCCCGAACCCATTGTTGTGAATCTGCCTGACGACTTCTGGGGTGACATCGACTTTGGTGCGGCGCATCTGCGCGTTGAGGGCTGAAAGGAGTCAGTAAGCGACGCATGACAAGAAAGTCGTTGAAGCGGTGAACAAACGAGTCGACGGAAGATTGTTTTCGCTGCTATGTAGAGTGAAATGTGTTTGGCGTTGCCGGCACTTCACGCAATGTGTGACTGATACGACGTATGCGTGATGACAGATGCGTCTGTGGACATATTGGTCGAAGACCACTGTGAGGATTGAGGGGTTCCGGCGCATCCTCGGCGAATCGAGCATGCTTGACGGGGCGAAAGACAGACCGAAACGAGCTGGCCCCTTCGCCGCAATCGTCGGCGGATGTTGAGGCCTCGATGCGCTCAGTGAATTTGCCGTGCGAAAGCCGGACGCGGATGGAGGTTCTTGCATCTGGCTGCCTTTGTGGCGTTTAATCGTCAAGGGCTTTCCGCGTCTCTGGATACTGATCTAAAGAAATCGCTGGTCCGGAACTGAATCAGATCATCAGTCTGAGTCGGACGCCCCAGGCTAATCTATAGTTAGCTCTCGCAGGACGAATACACCTTGAGTATTGAAAACTGTGTCCGATTTATAATTCCTTCCGAGACACCAATCCGATTGCAGATGTTGCTTCTGCCGGAGGATGTACAGGAGTAGCAATTGCAGCTCAAACCCCAGCCCAACGAAGTCACCTCCAGGACGATTGACTCCAGCATCGACGAGTACCTGCGTCAGAGGCTGATGCCTGTTGAGGGTGCAATTCCGCGGTTGGCTGGAATTGAAATGTATGGGAACTCAATTCCAGCGGAAAGAGCCGGCGGCGATCTCTTTGAATACATCAACTTTCAGCAGCGCTATAACATCGCTGCCCGCATAGAACGGGCCAATAGGCTTTCCAGAACGTACCTGGAGCCGCTTCCAGAGGGGGCAACACCACGGAACGCAGTTGACGTTCATGTGCAGTGGCTGCAATCCTCGCCCGCCCACAACTCGGTCGATGCCACCGAATACAGAAAGGCAAAGAGCTCGGAGCAATTGAGGATCGCCGAGAATCTGCAAAGGTTGTACTCCATGGCAGGGGTACTGTTGGTCGATGCGGAGGGGCACGGAATCCTCGCGGCAAAGATTGCTTCCACGGTGCATGACACTTTCCATACGGCAATGCTCGGAGAGCTGGATTTAAGTGGGGAGGTCACACCGGATGTCTTCGAGATCATCAACCTGAGACTTGCACAATCCGTGACTGCCAGGAATGCGTTGGGCCGAGACACGAACGACAGTTCCCGCGAACTCGCGACCATGGTCTACGGGGAGATTCATTCCGGCGGCCTTTTTCGCTTTGTGAACTTCGGTCATCCGCCGCCGCTTGTATTCTCAGCAGAATACGGGAAGTTCATGAGGATCGAGCAGAATCGCATGACTCAATTCCCCGCGCTCGGGCTCGAGGTTCCGGAAGACCATCCCGACCGAAGTAAATATGTTTCGATCGAGCGCCGCCCGAACCAAATCAACTCCTCCGACCTCGAGGAGATCAAGCTCATGAATAGGGGAGACATCATCTTCCTGTATACAGACGGCGTTTATGACGGCAGCGATCAAATGGAGAGGCAAGCAATCGAGCGGATTGTCGAACAGCACAAGAGAGAGCCGGCGAAGGAAATCTGCAATGCGATTCTGGAACATGCGGTGAGAAATGACGATCGACTCCGGCAGATTGATGAGGCGGATCGGATTGATGACAAGACCGTCTTCATCATCAAGACCAGTTAAGAGAAATTGACACCGGTTGCGAGGTAGCATTCCGGTTCTGTGATAGCGGACCGTCGCAGGATAATCGCGCAACCAGGTGAGACTCAACGATCCCTTTCATTCAATGTAAAACTTCGATCTCAGAAATTAATCTTGGCTTTCGGGCGGCGCTATGAATCGGCACCTTGCCTCAATCATCATCGGGGCAGTGACCCTTCTTCGCCGTTTCCCGGCTCTCCTCTCCACCTTCAGAGAATGACGCTCGGCTTGAACCCCTAAACCTCAAAGCGGCTTAGCGTTTGGGTTTTGGGTCACCCAAATTGTGCCGTAATCTAGCGCATGGGCTCAGAAATGCAGGTCCGATCAGCCGGTTTTCCGCCTGGGCATCGAAAGACTAAGCTCCTAAATGACGCGTCTCCGGCTAATAAGCCGCAGGGAAACCGTGTTCATCCTTTGCAAGAATGATGGTGTTGAATCGCCTGTCTCAATTCGCAGGAAGCAGATTGTTCCCAGCCGGATAGTTATTTGTTTGCGCCAACACAGATAGAAGTTGCTTGAACAAAGTAGCGAAGCGGGGTAGCATAGCGCAAACATTCCTTCGGCCTTGGAGGCGACGTGAAAAGCATGTACTTCGGCGGACAAGACCAGAAGTGCCCAAATCACTTCTGCAGGATTCTGGTGCTCGCGTTTCTGATCGCTGTGCCGGCCGCGGTGTTTGGTCAAGCCTACTTCGGAACCGTAACTGGCGTCTTGACGGACCAGACCGGAGCTGTGATCCCGGTGGCCAAGGTGATTCTGACCGATCAGGATAAGGGCTACTCGTTCAATGAAACGTCGGACAATGACGGCCGCTATCTCTTTCGCTCCATCCCTCCGGGCGTCTATTCGGTCACTGCGTCAGTGCCGGGCTTTGAGAAAACTGTTCGCACCGGCATTCGCGTGGACATAAACCAGAACGCCACGGCAGACCTGCGCCTCAAAGTGTCAAGTTCCTCGCAGACCGTCGAAGTCAAATCGCAGGGCCAGGGGCTCGACTCGCAGGATGCGACCACGGGCCTGGTGGTCGACCGGAAGTTCATCAACGACCTGCCGCTGGTCGACCGCTACATCATGGACCTGGTCTCGCTCACGCCCGGAGTCACCGAAGCTGACGATCAATGCTCGACCGGCTGCACCGGCACCAACTTCGTCTCCAATGGCAGCCGCAACTCCACAGCCGACGTGCTGATGGATGGCGCAACGATCACCAACTTTGAGCCCAACGGCGGCGTCACCAATGTTACCTATACCCCCTCTTCGGAGGCTGTGGACGAGTTTCGCGTGGAGCAGTCGAACTTCAGCGCCGAATACGGATTCTCCGGCGCCTCCATCGTCAACATGATTACGCGTTCGGGATCGAATAAGTTTCATGGTGAGGCCTATGACTTTGAACGAAACGCCATCACCGACGCCAATAACTGGTTCAATAATCTTTATGGAATCCCGCTTCCGCCTGTTCATCGCCACAACTTTGGCGGCATAGTCAGCGGTCCCATCTTTCGCGACAAAACATTCTTCTTCTTTGACTACGACGCCACGCGGCAAAGCTCGATGGGTACTTACCAGGCCGGCGTGCCTACCGATCCCGAGCGCAACAACGGCGACTTCGGCGCGGTGTGTACCTCGCAGGGCGGATCGTTCGACGAAACCGGTCTTTGCTCCGTGGCCTCCGGGCAGATATGGGATCCATACTCCGGCGTCTACCAGGCCTCGGCACCCGATGGATCAGGAGGCGCCGGCGCCTACCGCCAGACATTCATCCCGTACAACAACGTCGGCACCTATGCCAGCCCGGGAAATCCAAAGCTGGCTGGCACGGTTTATCAGCTCTCCGGCGCGCCTGGCGACCTGATTGACCCCGCGGCCCAGGCGTTGATGAAGCTGTTTCCGGAGCCCAACCTGGGCAATTCCAACATCTACGACAACTGGATTGCCTCCGGAGCCAGCCGCTACCCCAACGACCAGTTCGACATCAAAATCGACCATCGCTTCAGCCAAAAAAATCTGCTGAGCGCGAAGTATTCGCAGCAGTGGTCCAGCGCCAACTCGTTCAACTGCTTCGGTAATTTCGCCGACCCCTGCGCCGGCGGCCCCAATAGGACCGGGGCTCACCTTTTCACGATCACAGATTCGCATACTTTCTCGAAGACTCTGTTGCTCACAACTACGCTAGGCTTCACGCGCGGAACAGAGCAAATCCTGGCTTACAACGGAGCAGGCGGTGTGACTGACCCGCTCGCCAAGCTCGGCATGCCGGAATATCTCAATTCGAATGGCTTTGAGGGCGTGCCCTCCATGTTTATCGATCAGGGCACCTATTACTCGGCCGGCTACACCAGCATCGGCGGCGACCCATACGGCAACTACAAGCAGGGACAGGACACCGGCCAGCTCACCATCGGGGTGAACAAGGTGCATGGCAACCACGAGATGAAGTTCGGGTTCGAAGGCCGGCAGCACCAGATGAACTACATCCAGACCAACGCACCCAACGGCATTTTCAACTTCGACCACGGCGGCACATCGCAGTGTCCGAACGACTACGCAACCTGCGGCGGCGACGGCATGGCCACCTTCATGATGGGCTACTCAGACGGAGGTGCATACTACGAGATCCAGGACCGCCCCGCCACTGAGGATCACCAATACGCTGGGTTTGGCCAGGATAACTGGAAAGTCAATCACAAGCTGACTCTGAACCTTGGCTTGCGCTACGAAGTATCCGTGCCGCGCACCGACCGCTTCAACCGTCAAAATTGGCTGGACCTGAATGCGCCGTTTCCGGTCTCGGTTCCGGGGCTGACATTGACCGGCGGCGAAGTCTTTGCCAGCGCCAATCAACGCCGCATCGTCAACGGCGACTATAAGGACATCCAGCCGCGATTTGGCTTTGCGTACCTGCTCGATCCAAAGACCGTGGTGCGCGGTGGGTACGGCATCTACTATTCGCAGCCCCGCTCCGGCGCAACCGGCGTGGCTCCCTACGGCTCGCAGGGGTTCAACCAATACACCAACCAGATTTCAACTTTTAACAATGACGGCGCCACGCCCTATGCGCGGTTGAGCAATCCGTTTCCGAATCTCAGTTCGCAATGCACGAATCTGCCTGTTGCTACCACCTGTGCAACATCGAGCGGGCTGATTCAGCCTCCAGGCAGTTCGCTGGGCTTGCTCAATGACTACGGCTACGGCGCCAACGGACCGCTGCGCAATGTGACCACCACGCCCTACGAGCAGAGCTGGAGCTTCGGCATCGAGATGCAACTGCCCTGGAACGTTGTGACCAACATGATGTATGTCGGAAAGAAGGGAACTCATCTCTACTATTCCGGCGACAATTACATCAATCACCTGGGGCCTTCGGTGGAGAGTGCCAGCGCAGCTGATCTCAATAACCTCACAACAATGGTGGCAAACCCGTTTTACGGAATCAACACCGATCCGGGCAGCATCCTTTCCCAACCGCAAATCCCTGAGCTCAACCTTCAGCTTCCCTATCCCCAGTTCCCCGGCGGCGTTACAATCGAACCGCCGCCGATTGCCAACTCCGAATATCACGCCATGCAGCTTACCGCGGAGAAGCGCTACACCAACGGCCTGCAGTTCCTGGCCAGCTTCGTTTGGTCGAAGTCGATTGACGACGCCTCCGCCCCGGACGACAACACGACATGGCTGGGCAGCTTTTCAAGCCTCGTGGACCCCAACAAACCCTGGCTTGAGCGCAGCCTCTCCACCTTCGACATCCCCTACGTCTACCAATTTACTTACACCTACGATCTACCTGTCGGGCGCGGCAAGGCCTTCGGCGCCCAGATGCCCGCGGTGCTCGACACCATTATCGGCGGATGGAAAACCAACGGCGTCTGGCGCATCTCGTATGGCCGGCCTCTTCCGTTCTTCACGTACGACGGTGTCTCGCTGCCCACGTACGGCGGGCAGCGGCCCAACATCGTTGGCAGGCCCAGGCGCACCAAGGGCAAGGACTCCGACTGGATCAACAACTACTTCGCCAACCCCGGAGTCTTCCAGTTGCCGCCCATCTACGCCTTCGGCAATGCTCCCCGCGCCACCGGAATGGTCCGCAGCCCCGTCGCCTTCAATACCAACATGTCCGTTGAGAAGGATTTCTCCTTCAGCAAGCTGCGTGAAGGCATGAGCTTTGAGCTCCGTCTAGAAGCTGAGAACGCGCTGAATCACCCTGTCTTCGGCACCCCGGACACTTCCGTCGACGATCCGAATTTCGGCGTGATCAGCTACACATCCAACGGCCCCCGCCAGGTGCAGCTTGGAGGGAAGCTGAATTTTTGAGGTAGATGTACCGAGCCCCCATTGACGTTCTTAAGAGAGTCATTTCCCGAGGTGCCCACTAGTCAAGCAGGACAACATGTTTTTCAGTTTTGTGACGGATGACTCCAGGTGCGTCGGAGCCAGCTGTAGATGACTTCGCAGGCAACTTTGTCTCCGGTACCCGATGAAAGCTCAACATTGACAGGTAATCCAAGGGTAGGCCACCTGGTGCAAACCCGGGGGATCGGCCATGAGTACCCGCCTTTCCCAACTGGCGGGCAGACAAGAGTCTAGAACTACAACTGACCTGCCCCGTTCTTCTTAGCCGGCGATAGCTTGAGTTTTGGATCAAAAAGAGGGGGATTGTCGGAGTGGTTTAAGGCCGGGGTAGGGGCAACTGAAAGGTTATCGAAGATCCTGCTTCACCCCTTCCAATATCAGTTCATGTAATCTATAGCTGTTCCCGAGTCGGCCGGTCCTGGTCTGCCCTCTCTTTTAAGATGAAAAGAATGCAAGAAACCGGCCCAGCGTGCACAAACTCGTGCCAATAACCCTTTCCAGATCCGAACGGGAGGGATCATGCCCAATCCGAAAGATTCCGGCCTCTCTGACAATTCGATTGGCGCACTCGCCTACTTCACGCCCTTCCCTGCGATCTTCTTTCTGGCCATCAGGCGCTACAACAAAAGACCCTACGTGCGATTCCACGCTTGGCAGTCCCTCGTATTTAGCTCGTTTGTATTCATCTTCGGCTTCATCATGAACTTTTTCCTGCCGTATGCCGCGCTCCTTGGACCTCATCTGTTCCTGGGACTACGTTGGCTGGTCGCGCTTATCTGGGTTGCCATTTTCCTGATATGGCTCTGGTGTGTGGTCAGCGCGTTGAATGGCAGGCGCCGCAAGCTGCCGATTATCGGGGCCTGGGCCGATGAGCAAGCCTACCGGTAACCCGCCTGCGGGCTTTTCCATTACAAAATGCCTCTTGCAGATTGCCGGATTGGTTCAAGGTTACGGCTTGGGCCGCGGATCAGCTCTCATTACCGACACGCCATTCCGGCTGCAACTTAGTAGCCATTTCAAAGACCAGAGCATCGGTTGTACATTTCATCCTGAAGGCGCATCAATCGCCATTCGTGGAGGATACAAATGAACACCATGCTTCTCAAGCTGTACGTGAAGTTCCAGGATCTGGCTAGCCGCGAGGAAGGTCAGGATCTGGTCGAATATGCTCTGGTCGTTGCTTTGATCGCCTTCGGCGCCACCGCCGGCATGAAGGCTCTGGCCACCGGCCTCAACACCGCTTTCAGCAACATCAGCTCCACCCTGGGCAGCTACGTAAGCTAGTTCTTCGCCCAGCGAGGACAGAACGGCAATGCTTCAACGGTTCGCTCCTTTGCGGGAGAGTAGCGCGTGCTGCAACGGCTGAGCACGGGTTCTCTTCGCAAGGGAGCGGACGATTTCGCGTGGCTCATCGCGGTCCGGCGTTCCTCGTACCGACCCCGCCAACAAAGCATCTGCTTGAGCTGACTCCGAATTTGTGCGCTCAAACTAAAAACTGATTTTTGCCACCAGTTGCACCAGGCGAGGCGAAGCCGCGCTGACGATCTTGCCGAAATTCAAGGCGTCATCTACCTGCCCGTCTACCGACGCCGGCCCGTAGAACTGCGTATGGTTGAAGGCGTTGAACGCCTCAGCTCTGAACACAAGAGACTTGCTCTCGTCCAGGCGCACATCCTTTTGCAAAGTCAAATCAAAGTTTTCGATACCCGGCCCATAGAAGACTCTGCGCTTGGCGTTGCCCAGTGTGCCGTAGGCTTCGATAGGAAACAGGGCAGTATTAAAGGCCGGCCTGCCGTTGCGTCCATTGGTATTGATCTTGAGCGGTCCTGAGAGCTGCTGTGGAGTATCGAGCAGATAATTGTTGATGCCGTTGCCCAGCGTGCCCAGCAGCGAATTGTCGGAATTATCCGTGAGCGTTACGGGAAAGCCGGTGGCAAGCCGCGTCGTTCCTGAGAGACTCCAATCATCGGTGAGACGATTTGTTCTGCGCAGCGCTTTCTCCACGGGGAGCGCGAGGGTGTAACTAGCCACAAAAGTGTGCTTCTGGTCCCACGCGGAAATGGTGCGCTGCTGTCTGGGGTTCCTCGGATCGATCTGCTCTCCAAGGTTTGAGCCCTGATCGATCGATTTCGCATACGCGTAGCTGAGCAGAAACTGCGAGCCGCTGCGCTGATACCGCAAAGTAGTTTCAAATGCGTTGTAGTTGGAACCGGCGACAGTGCTTTGGGAGGCGTTTTCACCGTAGTTTTCGCTTGACGTGATGCGCGCCCCGTAAGTGTTTTGATCGCCAGGCAGGTTGCGGGTTCCATAGACGGTTGTGCCGGATACGCTGGTGTAATTATTGTCTTCTCCGAATTGCGAACAGCCGGCGAGGCTCTTGCACAGTGCGGCATTACCCAGGTTCGCAGCAACGTCGGCGAGAATACGGTGTCCCTGGTTGCCCGCATAGCTCATCGTCAACAGGGCACTTGCGGTGAGTTGCCGCTGGATCGAGAACATGTAGTTGTCGATGTAAGGCGCTCGATTGCGGTAGTTAAAAAATGGGTCCGCAGCCAGCGGCGCAAAGTTGGCCCAGTCGACGGACGTATCCGGGTTGGACGCTGAAACATTGTGCGGCGGAAAGGAAAGTGGGAACCGCTGCCCGTTGTTGAAGCCGGTGGCAGCGGTGATGAAAGGCGTTGCCAGCAACGGCGGGGCCGGGCTCAGGTAGTTGAACCCGAAGGGCGGCACACCGTACATGACGCCAGCCGCCAAACCGGGAAACTCTGTATAGAAGATGCCGTAGCTTGCCCGGATGCTGCCCTTGCCGTCGCCTCCGAAGAGCACCTTCAAAAATCCACGATCGAATTTCGGCGCATAAGCCAGCCCAATTCTTGGCGCGAAGTTCCTGTAGCTCGTGGGAGCTAGCGTCCTTGGAATTCCAGGATCGCCGGCGACCACCAACCCGGGGAGCGCACCCGGATAAAGCGTAGATGATGCACCGGGGATCCAGGTCTGAATCTGGTTGTACTTCTCCCAGAAGGGCATGATCACATCCCAGCGCAGGCCGGCATTGATTGTGAGGCCGTTGCGAGCCCGCCAACTGTCCTGCCCGTAGACGCCCTCATAGCGGTTGCGCAGATACAGAGGCGAACCGGACGACTGCGTGAAGTTGCTGGCCACGCCAAGCAGCAAATCGGCAAACGGATCTCCGGTTTCGGTCCCGTTGATATTGAAAGTACCGTTGAATGTGCCGTTGGGATAGTCGTTCACCTGGTCGAAATGGAACTGTCCACCCAGCTTCAGAGTGTGTGCACCAATGACCTTTGAGATTCCGTCGCTCATGTAGTACGTGTCATTGATCTGCGTCATGTTGGTGGTGGGAACGCCCATGGCGAAAGTGGGGAATGTAATGTTCTCCACGCCTTCAAACTGCGGAGCCTGGATGTCGATGCCCGGCCCTCCATTGGCTCCAGAAGCGAATCCCTGCGATGCCAGGCTAACGCCGAGTCCGCCTTTTGGCTGCCCGACAACATTGGCGTTACGCAGATAGCCGGCATGGAACTCGTCGACCATGTTTGAGCCGATCAGCTTGTTGTCGCCGAGCGAGAATAACTGCGCGCGGCCAATATAGAGAGCATCGAAGCCGGGTATGCTGGCACCCGCGACGGAGCCCGGATAGGGATTGTCGAGGTAATAGTCATCGATGAAGTAGTAGCCGGAAATCTGGCCAAGCCGGCTGTTCGCCCCCGGATTCCAGTCGATGCGGGCTGCGCCCTTGTCATCGCGCACAGTCTGCGTAAAGGCTGCGGATGCATACTGAGTCGCGCTGATGTTGGGCGATGGGATGTACTGAAGCAGGCTTTTACCCGGCGCCGACCATTCGGTTTGCGGAATCGTGCCGCTCTGGAAAACGGCGGGTCTGCCCGGAGTGCATCCGACCGATTGCGTAGAATAAGGGTCCCCGGCCTCGACAGTACTACCCAGCATGCTGGCCAGGTTGGGGCCGCTGACGCATCCGGTTAGGTCGTTGAAGGTACCGCTCCGCTCAGCGAGCGTCGGGACAGTGATATCGCCAGTTGAAACCCCCTGGACTGTGCGTGTTCCCTGGTAATCGGAGAAGAAGAAGATCTTGCCGCGCTTGATGGGTCCACCGGCCGTGCCGCCAAACTGGTTTTGCCTGAACGCTGCTTTAGTGAGATCGAAGTATCCCCTGGCATCGAGAGCCGTATTGCGCAGAAACTCGAAGGCGTCCCCGTGAAACTGATTGGTCCCCTCCTTGCTCACAACCGTGACCATGCCGCCATTATAGTTTCCATACTCAGGATCGAAGTTGTTGGTAAGCACGCGGAATTCCTCGATTGAATCTAGGTTGGGGATGATCGAGGTGCCGCCGTTCATGTGTTCCTGGACATCTACGCCATTCACCACGAATCCATTCGAAGATTCGCGTTGACCGTTGATCGAAAGATTGCCGGGATTTTCATCGCCTGACGGAGCGATGCTCCCGGTGACGCCCGCCATGATGACCGAGTTCGGCAGCAGGGTCGAGATCGGCGCCACTCCCGGTTGAATCGCGAGCAAATCAGTGTAGCTTCTGCCATTGAGCGGCAATGCAGTCATTTGCTCACTCGATATGACCTCGCCCAGATGGGTGGCGATGGTGTCGACTCCGACTCCGATATCGGTGCTGACCGTCACGGAATCCGATCTGTTGCCCACTGCAAGCGTGGCGTCCACCCTGAGGGCCGAGTCCGTATCCACGACCAGATTGCTCCTTCGTTGAGTCGTAAAACCGGTAGCGGAGATGGCGAGATCGTAGTGGCCGACGGGAAGGTTGGGGAACGAATAGAGGCCCTGGCTGTCAGTGACGGCCCGGTAGGCCGCCTCCTGTGCCATATTCACGAGCCTCAGGGCAGCCCCGGGAATTACAGCGCCGGTGGAATCCGCAACTGTTCCGGAGATGGTGCCGCCGGTTGCTGCCCAGAGCTGCAGGGAGGCAGTGAGAACGAAAAGAACAGCCAAAGCCGACAGGCGCGCTTTAGAGCTAGAAACGACGCGAATCGACTTTGAACAGATCATCTCTTCCTCCGAACCCCATGCAGCGAGCCACATTGAAGGGCTGGAAATTCTTTCAATCTGCAATGGTAGCACTAATCTGAAAATCGTAATACTCACGAGCCGGATCAATGAGGTTGGAATCGCCGCAAGACGCGCATCGGTCCGCCGCTGAAGTGTTCTTGCAGCCGTGCGGACATTCCTGGCTCCGTTTTCGCGTTGGGGCCCGTTGCAATAAGTACGCAACGGAACGGACAACTGGATTTCAGGATTGGATATTTTTTTGAATTTAACGCTGCAAAACAAATCCAAGGTAACGAATGCGCCGTAGTCATTGAAACGAGCGGCGGAAGCCTGAACCTTGTCCTTCTGGTCCCCTGCCATCTTCAGGTTCCGCCGCTCCCCAGCACAGCAAATCCACTAAGGAGAATCCCATGTCAAAGTTGAGGTCTGCAGTCGGACTCGTGTTGAGTCTGCTGATTGCCTTTCCACCCGGCGCATTTGCTTCAAGTCACCGGGAAGCGCCCGTTACCGCGCTGGATCACACGGCTGACATTACAGATTTCTACGCGTTTGTCAGCTACGATCATCCAGATCGCGTGACCTTCATCATGAATGTCGATCCGTTTCTGCAGCCGAGCAATGGACCGAACTACTTTCCCTTCGACCCATCGATCGTGTATCAGATCAAGATCGACAACCATCAGCAAGCCAAAGCTGCTGTCGTCTTCTCGTTCAGGTTCCACACCAACATCCTCGCCCCCGGGGTCTTCACTGGCTTCGTCGGGGCAGGCAACGGCATCGACGCGCCGGCCAACTCGCCCAAGCCCGTGGCTCCAGGAACGCCGATTGTGCCTCCGGCGATTACTTCACTTACCGGTGCGGGGGCAGCAGGACTGAGTTTGCAACAGACGTTTTCAGTGGAGATGACCAAAGGCAACGAAACCATCTCTCTCACAAATACAAACGGCAGTCCGTTGATCGCTGTACCCAGCAATGCGGGTCCGCGCACCATGCCGGACTACAACGCGCTAGCCGCACAAGGAATTTATGAATTGCGGGGCCCCGACGACGTTTCAAACATTCGCGTTTTTGCCGGTACAGTCGCTGATCCGTTCTTCATCGACCTGGGCGCGGCCTTCGATAGCTTCAACTTCCGCACCAGCGCCGGAGGCGGGGTTCTGACTTCCGCGCAAGACGCGGACAATTACCTCAACTTGGCCCCGAACGCCGTGGCTGGATTCAACGTCAACACCATTGCCATCGAGGTCCCCATTCGACTGCTGACCAGCGATGGCGAGATTCACGCCGCCACCGATCCCAAAGGAACCATCGGCGCTTGGGCGACAACCTCCAGGCCAGAGATCGCCATTCGCCCTTTCCCGTGGGATAGACAGTCCCACGACCGGCTTGCCCAGGTACAGCGTCTGGGCAATCCGCTGGTCAACGAACTGGTGATTGGAACCGGGAGCAAGGACTACTGGAGCATGTCAGATCCGGTGAACGACAGCCAGTTTGCCTCATTCGATCTCGATCCGCTACTGGCCAGGGTCTTCAATGCCGTTTACGGGATCAATATTCCTGCGCCGCCGCGTACCGATCTGCTTCCTCTGGTAACCTATGCGGCGCCAATTGCTCCGAAAGGCACTCCAGCCGGGCCGATCGCGGACATGCTGCGGCTCAACACGGGCGTGCCTCCCACACCGATGGCCAGCCGCAGCCGCCTGGGGCTGATCGCAGGCGATGGGGCGGGTTTCCCCAACGGCCGCCGCCTGACCGACGACGTGGTGGATATTGCAGCGCGGGTGGTCGGAGGCGGCATTCTGTCCCCCGGCTTCGATGTTTACCCCAACAACCTGATCGGCGATGGCGTCAACGCGCCCGACGTTCCTCCGCAGGAGACGTTTCCCTACGTTCACTATGCGTACAGTGGACGCGACAGCCGCCACATCAGCCCCGGCGATCCAACCGGCTGCGGAGACCAACCGAATCCCTCAAGCATGCAAAACGCCGATGCTCCGCCGCTGAATCAAGGCGGCGCCTCGCCTTGCCCAGTCAACTGACAACCTGTCAATTCGAGTGTTGTCCCCTGATCATCAACCGGCTCTCTGCGTGGAACTTGCCCTCCGCGCAGAGGGCCGCTTTTCAGGATTCTCACGAAGAGGTGGCTCATGAATTCCCTGCAGAAAACTCTCCTCATCTCCGGCGTGCTCCTCTCCGGGATGGGACACGTTCGGCGAGCAGTTGCGGCACAAGCGGATCAACGAATCTTGTCCAACCTCGTCACAGCTCAGGACGACAGTCCCGCACAGCAACGCATCGCAGCAGCCAGGCAGCAGCTCAAGGTTGATCCGAAGAAGGTGCAAGCCTATAACGAACTGGCAATCGCCTTCATTCGCAGAGCCCGCGAGACCGCCGATCCCAGCTACCTGAAGCAGGCGGATGACGCTCTCGCTCAAGGGTTGAAATTGGATTCGACAGACTTTCAGCTGCAGCGGACTCAGGTAGCCCTGATGCTGAGCCGGCATCAATTCCTGCAGGCAACGGAGCTTGCATCGGCCCTTCATCACCGGGTTCCAGACGATGTGATGACTTACGGATATCTTGCCGAGGCGGACATCGGGCTGGGAAATTATTCGGAAGCTGAGACCAATGCGCAGTGGATGATGAATTTGCGTCCCAACAACACTCCAGCGCTGATGGTCGGTGCCAGGTTGCGTGTGTTGTTCGGCGATAACCATGGAGCAATCGAGTTTCTCAACCGCGCCGCTGAACAAACATCGCCCGTTGAAGTGGAAGAACAGGCCTGGATTACAAATCAGAACGCGTCGATTCTGATCGATTCTGGCCAGATTGAGGCGGCAGCGCAGGCCCTGCAGCAGGCCGCTCAAGCGTTTTCAAAGTATCCCTATACCATGGAGAATCTGGCGCGTGTTCGCATGGCACAGAATCGAGCCGGCGACGCGGTTCAACTGCTGGTCCAGGCCTCGGCGCTCGATCATGATCCCCACGCGCTCTATCAATTGGCCAAAGCGCAGCAGGCTGCAGGACAAAAGCAGGAAGCGCGCGCCACGCTTGCGGAATTCGAGAAGCTTGCCAACGATCCCGGCAGGACCACTGACGAGTCAAAGCTCGACCTCATTCTGATGGATGCCGAGAGCCCGGACACTGCGCCTGACGCGCTCAGGATTGCACAGGCGGAGATTCAAACGCGGCAGGATGTGTGGACGCTGGATGCATACGCGTGGGCGCTGTATGCCAACGCTAAGTTCGCGGAGGCGGATGCCGCGGTACAGAAGGCGATCGCGGTTGGAATCCAAAGCGCGCAGATCTTCGATCACGCCGGCCACATTGCGCAGAAGCTCAACCGCAGTGAAGACGCCGCCAGGTACTTCAAGCTTACGGTTCAATCCAATCCTGCCTCGGAGTTTGCCGCCGACGCTTTCAAGTCTGCAAGCCTGACCGCGGCAACAGCCGATCACGAGTTGAACACGGCTCAGAGCGCGACGACACCCGATTTGTCCGAGTCCGCTGAGCCGCATGCGTCGCTGACCGCAACGGATCGTGCAGATCGGACGGCAGTTCTCGCACACACTGAATTAACGAATCGTGATGCGGCGTTTGCTCCCGTTCCGACGGCTCTGCTGACGCCTGAACCGACAGACACCAACCGTCTCATTCACACGGCTCAGATAAGTTTGGCGCGCAATCCGAAGGACGCACAAGAGTATGCGGCACTGGGCGCAGCCTATTTCCAGCGCGCCAGGGAGACCGGCGACGTGAGCGATTATCAGTTGGCTGAGGAGGCTGTCGCCAAATCACTCGACATTGATTCATCTGATTTCTCAGCAGATTCGGCCCTGGGAACCATGGCCGAGGTGTGCATGGGAGAGCATCGCTTTGCCGAAGCGCTCAGCTATGCGCAGAAGGCGCTCTCGCTCGGCACCGGAGACGTCTCACCTTTCGCCATCGTCGGGGACGCCTACGCGGACATGGGCGAGTACGACAAAGCTGCCGCGGCATATGGCCGACTGACGCCTCGCGACATGACGCTTTCTCCGCGCGCCGCATACGGGCGCGACAGCCGGCTTGCCTATCTCAAGTTCATCAAAGGCGACACAGCCGGGGCCATCGACCTGATGAAGACAGCAGTCAGCGAAGGAGTGGAGGCTCAACTGCCGAGCGAGAACCTGGCCTGGCTTTACTACGAGCTGGGGGAGTTCGATACGCAGGCCGGCGACGCCGTGTCCGCGGATGCGGCTTACGTTGCCGCACTGAACACGCATCCGGGCGATTATCGCGCTTTGGCTGCCTTAGGCAAGCTCAGGGCGAACAGCGGCAGGTACGCGGAGGCAATTGTGCTCTACCAAAGCGCCATTGCCGTTGTGCCCATGCCGACATTTGTTGCCGAGCTTGGCGACCTCTACGAGCGGCAGGGAAATCACCAGGAGGCGCAGAAGCAATTTGCTCTGGTCGAGTACATCGGACTGCTTGGGCACATCAATCAGGTCCTTCACAATCGCGACCTCGCGCTGTTCTATGCCGATCACGACATCAAGCTCGCCGAGGCCGTCGATCTTGCGCAGAAGGAGCTTGAAGTCCGGCGCGACGCCTATACCTGGGACGTGCTGGCGTGGGCACTCTATAAGAATGGCAAGCTGACGGAAGCCGCTAATGCCAGCGAAAAAGCGATGCAGTTTGGAACGCGGGATTCGCTCCTGCTGTTTCATTCGGGGATGATTGCCGAGCGGTTGGGGCAACGAGAAACCGCTCTCAGTGAATTGAAGGAAGCGCTGGAGATCAATCCGCATTTTCATCTGGTCTATGCAAATGCAGCGAGAGAGAAAGTTGCCGCGCTGGAACCGCAATTGGAAGCGAAGGGAGTTTCAAATGACAATGCTCGGTAAAAGGATTGGTCAATTCCTGTCTCTGCTTTTCCTGGTGGGATTGTGTCATTCGGCCTCGGCTCATCCCATGGGCAATTTCAGCGTGAACCACTATGCGAAGATCACTCTCGAAAATGACCTGATCCGCATCCGGTATTTCATCGATCTCGCGGAGATCCCCACGTATCAGGAACTGCAGAACGCCGGAATCTCTACTACCGCGATTGATGCAAACGCCTCCGCGGTGATCAACTACGTTGCTGGTCGAGGCGCGGAGCTGGGACGCGGTCTTGTACTTGATGTGAATGGCAAACCGGTTCAATTGCGTCTCGTCTCCAGCGGAACGATCTTCCCGCCTGGCGCGGGCGGTTTGCCGACCATGAAGATGGGTTTTGTGTTTGAGGCAGCGTACCCGCCTGCTACATCAACGGTGGATCATCGGCAATTCAACGTTCAATATGCCGACAACAACTATCCCGGCCACGCCGGTTGGAAAGAGATCGTGGCGACCGCTTCCTCGGGATCGCTGCTGCGCAGCACAGTTCCAACGACTGACCGGAGCGGGGAACTGAGCAACTATCCAACTGACTTGCTTACCAGCCCGCCGCAGGTGCTTGAAGCGTCTCTGTCGGTCAAGCTGGCACCATCGCAGGCACAAGTCGCGGTTTACTCCACACTGCATCAGCTCCATACTGCGGCTGTATCAACCGTCGCTCGGCAAACTGCGCCAATTCTCACCGATGGGCAGCCCAAGGCCGCGTCGAGGCACGCTTCTGCTTCCCCAATTGCATCGGCTTTTCCGCCTTCGCAAACGGCATCACCGGCGGCCACCGGAATGCATCTTCAGGCGAATCGGCAACAGACGCCACGGAACAAATTCACTGAGCTGATTCAAACCGAGCATCTGAGCTTGTGGTTCCTGTTCACGGCAGCGCTCATTGCTATCAGCCTGGGAGGGCTGCACGCCCTGGAGCCTGGCCACGGTAAAACAATTGTCGCCGCCTACCTTGTCGGTTCCAAAGGAACGGCGCGTCATGCGGTTCTATTGGGCCTGATCGTCACCGTGTCGCATACGGCCGGCGTATTCGCTCTAGGGGCGATTACCCTGTACGCCTCCCGCTACATCGTGCCTGAGCAACTCTATCCGTGGCTCGGCGCTCTTTCCGGTGTCACGATTGCCGGCCTCGGCTGCTACATGCTCATGCGCCGCTTGACCGGCACAGCTACGAATCACTCTCATGCACCGGGCGAGAACCATGGCCATTGGATGTTCTGGAAGCGTCGAAGCGGCGAAGACGGCGAAATCAAGGCGGTATCAACCAGCCTGACTCCGCCACAATCTGTGAGCTTGACGCAGCTTCTTACGCTGGGGATCACGGGCGGAATCATCCCGTGCCCAGCCGCTCTGATCGTGCTTCTAAGCGCATTTGCGCTGCATAGAATCGGACTCGGCTTCTTTCTGATTGTGGCCTTCAGCGTGGGCCTTGCCGCGGTGCTCATCGGGTTCGGCATGTTGATGGTTTACGCGCGCCGCTTCATGAGCCATCTTCAGATGGATGGTCCGCTCACCAAGCGCTGGCTTCCCATTGCCTCTTCGGCATTCATTACTGTTCTGGGCCTGATCCTTACGGTGCAGGCTCTTTCCACGGTTCGAGTCGGCGGAAGCTTGTTTTCGAAAGAGAGGCTTGGGCCGGTTCTCTTCGTTACGCTGCTCGGCCTGGTGCTGGGAATGCGGCATTCTACCGATGCCGATCACGTGGTTGCCATTTCAACCATCGTCAGCAAGCAGCGGAGCATCCGCAATGCCGCGTTCATCGGGTCCGTCTGGGGGTTGGGTCACACCATCACGATCTTCATCGTCGGCGCGCTGATAATTTTATTTGGAGTTGAGATTCCACCGCGCGTGGGGCTTTCCATGGAGTTCAGCGTCGCCGTGATGCTCATTCTGCTGGGTATCCTGAACCTCTCCGGCGTCATGCAGAAGGTGACAAGCTACTTCACTCCGGCAAATGCCGGGCGTGCAATCGCATCACGCGCTGCGTCGCGGGACCAGGGCAGAACAAGAATGCATGGGTGGCTCGATCAGTCGGTAGGCCGCTTCGGCCTATATCAATGCCTGAGGCCTTTGGCCATCGGTCTTGTTCATGGACTTGCCGGGTCAGCGGCAGTGGCGCTTCTTGTGTTGTCTACGATTCACGACCCTGCCTGGGCAACAGCTTACCTGCTCATCTTTGGTGCAGGAACCATGATTGGGATGATGTGCATGACTGCCGCAATCGCCGTGCCACTCACATTTGCCGGAGACCGCTTTGCCAGACTCAGCAAGTATCTTGGAACTGCCTCAGGGATGGTGAGTCTTTGCTTTGGTTCTTTCCTGGTGTATCAACTTGGATTTCTCGGAGGACTTTTTACCAGCCATCCTCAATGGACTCCGAGATAGTTCCAAGCTGTTCAGACTTTTATCCGGCACTTACTTCTGAGTGAATGACCTCGGTCGACCGAGAGGACAAGCGAGACGACACCTAGTCGATGAAGTAGCCAATATCCGTGAGGACGCTGTCGCTCAGTTCCACGCCCAGGAGACGCGCATCGAGGGAAGCGTGCAGGGACTTTTCAAAGCGTTGAATTACTTCAGCCGGCAGATCCGTTTGTTGTCTGAGCATTTGAAGAAGCGCCCCGCTATCGGTTGGGTATTGGTAGTCGCCAGGTAAGCCGCATGCTGGCCGGATTGTCAGCGAGAGCGGAATCGTTCCAGTGATCGATTCGGAGCGGTTGGATTGTTGGGTGATGAGATTGACTCGCATACGCGAATCCTGACACTTTACGAGGCACCCCTCAATGGCACATAGGGGTGGTGAAGGCTACACCAAATGGGGAGTCCAATGCTCCGGACCCCGTTTGCCTGCTATGTCTGAATAATCGGCATGCGCATTATCTTGCCGGCAGACCTTCGTTTGCACTTGCCGCCTGCTTGTCTGCTGCAACTTGAAGGAGCAGTGGCCCGGATGGATGCCTGGTTGGGGAATTCGACTCGACCGTCGCCACCACATAAATCGGCTGCTTGATGGGCGGAGCCCAGTCTTCGGCGCGAAGAGTGAACGTGCGGCTCGACTGGGCTTCTGTCACAAGCACTCCGTTCAATCCAACATTTACGACACGAACACCGGGAGGCAGATTTTCAACGGAACAGGGGACGCGGCCTTTGAAACCGTTGCGCCGCTCGATGTTAAGCGTGACGATTGCCTCTTTTCCAGGTTCGATGGAAATCTGCCGGGGTTCCGTGGTGACCACCACATCCGGGGGAGGAACGACGGACGCAAGTTGCAGGGACGGGCCGGTTCCTCCAGACGCGTTTGCCGTTCTGGCCAGGTCACGTCCGTTGACCATAGCGTGGCCGACGAATTCGATTGGCGCCGGATGGGCGTCCAACGACGCGTCCGGATCGGCTGATAGAACTACCACTGTCGAGTCCTGGCCTGGCATGATGGTCGCAGGGCTTGCCGAAACCCCTTGAGGCAATCCACTGGTCTGAATCTCAATTGGGCCATCGAAGTCTCGGATCGCCACCACTGAAACGGTTACCGGTGTGGATCCGCCCTTGGGGATGTTGGGGTTGGCTGGCTCTGCCTTTAGCCGATAGTCGGGAGTCGCTTCACGAATGGTCAACCGGTAGGCAAAGTCCTCGCCCTCCATGCCGCGAACATCTTTGAGGTGGAGGAAGTACTCGCCGTCCACTGGGGCAACGAAGTCCAATTTGGAGTCTGCTCCATATCCCGGTCCCCCGTCATCATTTCGCCAGGTTAAGTGAAAAACGGGAAGACCGTTGGAAGGGAGCTCGGCGTCGGGGGGCAGAATCTGCGCCTTATAAACCGGAGTGTTGATGGCGTGCACATCTGAGGAGGTTCCCAGGAAAGCCAGACGGAGGTCATCCTTTCCTTTCAGAATGGTGTCGGCATCGGGCTGATCGGGAATGAAATCGATCTGATTCAGTTCATCGCCGACCATCAGGTAGTCGCCTGCGCGCAGTTCCGCGGTGGACACGAGCCGGATCCCGGTGGTCATCGAGTCACGGTCGGAGAGCGTGGTAGTGGTCTGGTTCATGCAGCGAATGGTCGCTCGCGGAATGGCCTTCCCCTCAGCGTCGAGAACCTCAATCATGGAATCCAGCCGAGACCCCAGGCGCGCAGCGGCAACATCGATGCTCAATTGTTCCCCCTTGCGGGCCTGGAATTTGAAATAGTCTTCATCCGGTTGTCCTTGAGCGCTCACTCCCCCGTCGATGTGGCCGTTGATGGTAAAGGGAACCGATACGGCTTGCGCCTGAGCGATGGTGTTATTGGGTTCCTGCTCGGCAACCTCCGGTTCGTTTCCGACTTCGAGTTTTGGCTCGTTGATGGCGTGCGCAGCGCCGATGCCAACTTCAAGCGGCATCGTTGTCCAGCCCGAGGCAGTGGTTGGCGGGTTGACCTTTATCTTGCGAACGTCGCCGAGATTTACTCCCTCGACTGAGACCTCTTCTGCTGTTCCCGCCTGCACCCCAAGAGGGAAAACGCTCGAGATATAAGGCAACGGACCCGCATCCAGACGATAAAAATAACCACCGCCTCCGCCGCGGTTGCGGTCGGCAATTGTCAGAGTGTATTGCCCATCCTGCAGGAGCCTGTAAGTCAACGCCGCATCGGGTCGATTCTCGTTCTTGCCTGCTGTGGTGAGGATTTGGCCGGAACTATCGCTTAATACGAGCATGGAAGCCAGTTCGGAACCAAGCTGCGAGGCGATCACTCTGAAAACGATCTCCTCGCCGGCCTTACCGTGAAACTCATACCTCTCCTCTTCTCCGGGAGCGGCGATGTTTCCAACCAAAGTAGCCGGTAAATCCACCAACTGCGCGGAGGCCGCGGAATCAAAGGGCATGCGCTCGCGCTGCTTTACTTCCGGCAGCATTCCAATTGCGAATGCCATCGTATTTGTGGTTCCAAGCGGCGTCTTTATCCGGAATCGATGGATCCCTGGCCATGCATCGTTGCCAACCGCAATTTCAAGTGTGGCCGACTGCTTCTTGCCGAGCGGCACTTGCGCGCCGAGGTCTTCGCCCGGCCGAGGCGCCTTAATTTGTTCAGGCTCATCGGTAATCTTTGTCACCTTCCCACTGATTCCCGGCGAATCGAAGATCACCTCCGTGGCCCCGGAAAGACTCCGGCCCTCGATGGTGAAAGTCGCAGTGCTGCCTCGCTCCATCCCCGCAGGCCAGATACTGTAGACGTTGGGAGGAATCGTCGGCTCTTCGGCACAGGTGAGCGGAGCGGGCAAAAAGCCGAGGACAAGTCCGGCGATGAGAAGCGGGTTGTTGGCTCTCATGTAGCCTCCTTCATCAGGGAAGAAATTCCGCTCAAGACTTCAGCTGAAATGGAACTGCGTCCCGAGCCGGATTTATCGGTTGGCGGCTGTCCGCGAAGCACTTCGCCTGTTGCACGTTCAATGCTCGCAGTCATCGGCCGGCCATCTCTTTCCCTTGGTTTCCGTTTTGCGGTTGAAGAGAATCGAAGACCTTCCTCGGTCCTCCCAGATCCTTGTGAGACGTCATGTCGTATACGCTCAGCGTGCCGTTGTAGCGGCCAGCAGCCAGCCAGTTTCCATCGGGGCTGATGTCCAGAGCATCTACCCAATCGAGTTGATTGTCGATGACGCCGATCAATTCGAGTTTGGGATCGCGAAATCGAATGGACCCGTCAGCGGACGCGGTGACGATGGTCTTGCCATCCGGCGACCATGCCAATGCGAGCAGGCTTTCCTCGTCCGCGATCAACGACTGGATAAGATGACCGTCGTCGGCTGCCAGTTGCCACACGTAAATCGTCTTGTCGTAGCCGGCGGCAGCCACCTGGTCGCCTGAAGGCGAGAACGCAATGCCGGTCAAGCCGTCCAAAGCATCGCTCAACGTGTACAAACGCTTGCCGGTCGCGACACTCCAGATCTTCACCGTCCTGTCCTGCGAGGCTGAAGCGAGGCGCATCCCATCGGGGCTGAACGCTACCGCGAACACTGCATCGATATGGTCCTGGAGATTGTTCACTTCCTTGCCCGTGGCCACATCCCACAGCCTCACGCTCTTGTCATAGCTCCCCGAAGCGATGAGCTTGCCGTCCGGGCTCCAGGCGATGGAGTAAATGCAATCCTTGTGGCCCGTCAAAGTCTTGAGAACCTGACGCGACTGAAGCTCCCAGATTTTGATTTCTCCTTCGAGTTGCGGCGAACCGCCCGCAGCGGCGAGAAGTTTGCCGTCGGGACTGAACGCAACGGAGCGCACATAGTTGGCGTTTCCCGAGAGCGTGGCGATCACATTGCCCGAAGGGGGGTCGATCAGGCGAACCTGGCGATAGCCGCCCACGGCGAGCAGTTTTCCGTCTGGGGAGAATTTCGCGGAAGTCACCGGAGAAACTACAGGAACGTCCGGCTGGATTTCAGGAATCGAAGGAGTCTTCAGGGGTGCTGCAGCTTCAGTTACGGTGGGTCCCTCGGCGCCCGCATTGATCCAAGCCTTGATGCGATCGATGTCAGAGGCGGGAAGCGGGTCGGCATTCGCCGGCATCTGAGGGTCAATGTCCCCTTCCAGCATCTGAATGATCAAACTCCCCTTCGCATCATGGGGAAGTACAGGCTGCCCATGCTTGCCGCCCTTCATCAGCGAGCTATAGCTCTCGAGGATCAAGCCGCTCTTATGGACCGAACTTGAATGGCAGGCAAGGCAGTTCTTTTCGAGAATGGGAGCAACATCGTCCTTGAAACTCGGAGTTGACGCAGCCAATACGGGTGGTTCGAAGGCTCGGCTTTGAAGGATGGCCGACACCGCGAGAATCAGCGCGCAGACAGCCCCAAGTCCGATAGCCCTGCGAACGGCTCGAAGCTTCTGTTGGCATTTCGGCATCATTCACCTTGTATCCTGCAATCGAATTTCACCGGGCAATGGCTGGATGATAGGCACGCGGCACCCATAAAATATCAATGATTAAACATGAACTCCTTGCATGTCAGCAAAGCCCAGGACAAGTCGATCAGGGCCGCGCGGCGGGTATCATCGACGCCTGGAATCTTTTCTTGCGTGGCCGAAGCGAGAGCATCGAGAAGCGATTTCCGCTCAGGGTCGGTGGGATGACGACTGAAAGATGCCAGGTAGAGATAATCGACAATCTGTTCATTGGAAAAGCCGAGACGAATCAGCATGTCGATCGAGTTATCCGGAGCACGCAGCTTGTTGTTGAGTGTGTCTCCGTTGATGATATGAAGCGCCTGGGTGACCGTGGGCACGGAGGTGCGCTCGCTTTCGCGCGTTTGCTGCCGGAGTGGGCGTCCGAATGCCGTCAGAAAGTAGGATTTCACGGCGGTATCCGGCAATTGCATTCCACGCATCCCGGTAGGATATCCGTCGAATTTCTCGGAAACCTGGGTCACCTGCGAATAGGCATCGAGGAGAACCTCCGCCGGAAGGCGTCTAACCACAAAATGTGAGCCATACTTATCGTCATCGGCGTTTTCTTTCACGGGCCTTGACGAAGCTTGATAGGTTGCTGACCGCATGATAGTTCGAATCAGATAGTCCACGTCGAAATTGTGTGCGATGAAATCTTTTACCAATGCGTTCAGCAATTCGTCGTTGGTTGCCGGATTCGTGTCGCGCAGATCGTCGACCGGCTCAATCAACCCGCGTCCCATGAAATTGCGCCATACACGGTTCACTACGTTGCGGGCAAAGTACGGATTGTCGGGGGAAGTGAGCCACTTGGCGAAGTAGAGACGTGTATCGCCGGGGACTTCGCTGGAAAGGGCCGAGGCACCTAGCGGCTTGGGAGGCAGCGGAATCATGAGGCGATCGTCTATGAACTCGCCGGTGGGCGCGGAGTAAACCGTGACATCATTGAAAAGCGGTCCCACAGCAGGACGAGAGCCGGACGGAGCGGATGTCTTGAGCCGCACGCGCGCGAACAGATTGGCCATGCCGTAGTAGTCCTTCTGGGTCCACTTTGCCAGAGGATGGTTGTGGCAATGAGCGCAACTGATGTTGATGCCCAGGAATGCCTGGGCCATGTTCTCCGATGTGTCGAGAGGATCGCGGTGGATGACCCAGTAATTGGCTGCGCCATTTTCCAGAGTCTTGCCCGTAGCCGTAACGATCTGCGATGCGAATGTGTTCCACGGCTTGTTGCTGGCTACACTTTCGCGAATCCAGTGGTAATAACTCCACATCTCGTCGTTGGAAAGGCGATTGCTTGAAACGAGCAGCAGATCGGACCACTTGTAAGCCCAATAGTCGATGAATTCGGGCCGCTTCATGAGACCGTCGATCAGCCGGTTGCGTTTATCCGGCGAAGGGTCGCTCATGAATTTGTCGACCTCAGATGGACTGGGCAGAACACCCGCGGCATCCAGATACGCTCTTCGCATAAATTCCGAATCGGTCGCGAGAGACGAAGGCGGAATGTGGAGAGCCCGGAGATGTTTCAGAATCGAGTCGTCAATGTAGTTATTACGTGGAGCTTTCAGAAATGTCGCGTCATCCAGCTTGTGTGGGAACGGAATGCGCAACCGTGAGAACGCGACATGGCTCTGATACCAGACTGTCACCGGAGCCTCGCCATACCCGCGCATAACGACTCGGCCATTGTTATCGACTGTGGCGACGCCCTCATCACCGCTGTCGTACTTGGTCCACCGCGTCACGTCCGCGATGTGACCGTCCGAAAAAATCGCGTTTACGATTAGCTGCTGGTGAGCGCCAGGTTGGAGCGAGGCTTCGCGGGGAAATACCTGGATGTCGGTGACCAGGGCATCGGAGTCCTGAGGAGCAGGCATGCCTTGCGCGAGCCATCCTGCGATTACCTTGTACTCCGGCGAGCCAACATCGAAGCGCCTGCCGCCGCCGTGTGGAATTGTGAGCGTCGGTTTCAAAAGCATCAGGCTTTTAGCCGGTTCGATTGGATTGGTACGCCGGCCTAGAGCCTGGTGGGTGAGCGTGTAATAGTCGGTATTCGGATCGTAGCCGCGCAGCGTGAGCTTGAAGCCATTCTTTCCGGCAGCCGCGCCGTGGCATGGACCTGAGTTGCATCCCATTTTAGTCATGACGGGCAGGACATCGTTGCGAAAGCTCCAGATGGATGCTGTCGAGTAATCTTTAACGATCAAGGGCGCCGTGGCGCGGTGTCCCTGAATGGTTGCAGTCACTGTCGCTTGGCCATCACCCTGCGGAAAAATAACGCCATCCCCATCCGCCGCGGCAATCTTTGCGTCGGAGACGACGATTTTTGCCCGCGAGGTAAGCTCCTCCTGATGGCCGTCGGCAAAGGTTCCCTCCACCAGCAATCGCTGGCTGTATCGCGGGCCGGTGATGGAGACGGAAGATGGAAGGATTGCAATCTTTGCCAGCAGGGCGAGCGAAGAACTGCCCTGGTTCGCTGCTAACATTGTTTTCGTGCTGCTGGCTGAAGCACTCACCGATTTCGACACATCCGCCGAATGATAAGGAGAATCACTGGGCGAGTGCCCAGCAGCAGAAGATGTTTGCCCCGCCACCGAACGGAGAAAAGCCCACGAAGCCGTTAATCCGAGGGCCAGCGCGACGAGCAGTAGAATCCTGCGAGGATGCATCGTTTCTCCGTAGTGCAGTAATCTATCCGGCATAGCCGCTCTGGCATAGCCTTCTTACTTGTTCGTGATTCCTAAATCAGTAGTTCATCAATGGGGTCGAACCCAGTGTCTACAAGCCGTACATCGCGCCCTTGCGGAGTCTTCAATACCGTATCGACCGGAATTCCCAGGCACTTGTATACCGTAGCCGCAACATGGGCCGGCGTTACCGGCCGATCCTGCGGCGCTCCGCCGATCGCATCCGAAGCGCCTACGACCTGTCCGCCTTTGACGCCGCCTCCAGCGAAAACGACGGTCCAGCATTGGGGCCAGTGATCGCGACCTCCCGCGGGATTGATGCGCGGAGTGCGCCCGAATTCGCCCGTTGCCAGAACCAGCGTACTGTCGAGCAGCCCGATCCGGCTCAAGTCCTCGAGCAGCGAACTGTAAGCGTTATCAAACATGGGCCCGACAAGGTCGCTATAGCAACTGATCGGGCTGAAAGGAGCCGAGCCGTGAATGTCCCATGTGATGTCGTTGAAGACGGTCTCGAACATGTTGAGCGTGACGAAGCGAACACCGCGCTCCACCAGGCGGCGCGCCAGCAGGCAACCCTGGCCAAAACGATTCATGCCGTATCGCTTGCGGACCTCATCCGGCTCCTGTGAAAGCTCGAAGGCCTCGCGCGCCTTGGCGGAAGTCATCAGGGTGTAAGCCTGATTGAAGGTCGCATCCATCAGCTTCGAGTCCTGGTTGGTATCCTCGAAGTATTGAACGGATTTGTCGACTTCCTGCCGCCAGCTTCGTCTGCGGTCGACACGCACTGCCGAGATGTATTCGGGTGGGAGGAGATCGGGCACCTTGAAGTTGGGATCCGCGGGGTCGGCATTCAAGACAAACGGATCGTAGCCCTTGCCGAGAAAGCCGGCCGTGTCGCCGTGCGGTAGATTTCCGCCAAGCTGACCAATCGGATAGGGAAGGAGCACGTTGGGAGGCATATCCCCAAGCGGCCCCTTTTCAAACCGAAGCACCGAACCATAATTGGGTGACTCAAGTCCGCCCTGAAACAGCCTACCTGTCTGCATCATCTGGCAACCGGTGTCGTGCACCGCTGCGGCGGTATGGTAGACGGATCGCAAAAGGGCGAACTTGTCTGCGTGCTTCGCCATGCGGGGGAAGATTTCTGAGATTTCAATTCCGGATACGTTGGTCTTGATCGGTTTGAACGGTCCTCGAATGGAAGCTGGAGCATCGGGTTTCATGTCCCATGTGTCGAGTTGGCTCGGCCCGCCCACCAGCATCAATTGAATGCAGCTGACATCTTTGCCCGGCTTTACTGCCCCCGCAGCTTTCATGCTGAGATACTGGGGCATCGAAAGCCCCAGGAATGTGAGAGCCCCGGCGTGAAGAAAATCACGACGCGTAACGCCGTCGCAGAAGTGCACCTTTTTGTCGGCGTCAAGTCGAAACATTGCTTTTCCTTACGATGACAGCGCACTTCCTGTCAGAGACGAATGCAGATCCCGAGCCGGCGAGCCTCACACTTAAGCCGCTCTGGAGGAGGCCCCAGCGATTGAATTACGTTCCATGCGCGAATCCGTTTGCCCTCAAATCCAGATTGCCGACCTCACTGCCAACTCATCGCGCAACGCACTTCTGGCTGTAACCGCATCCGAGCCGTATGCTAGTCCATTGCAAGTATCGCCGTCCAGCCCTTTCGAAATGAATGAAAGTGCGGTCGCCGAATCTCAAAAACGAAGAACGGTAGACAAACGCCGCCAAAAGATTCCGGTTCTACGGAGCCGGCTCGCCGGCATCGTCGATCATTCTTGAAAAAGTGGGTTGCGGTAAGAATCGGCCATTGTGGCTGAGCGCCTGGACCATTTCTTCGGGTCAAACGTCCTCAAAATGCCAACACACTTATCAAGCAATGCAGGCGGAAAGATCCTCTGGTTTCCGGGCTGCGGGAGGGTTACCGGCTAACCGGACAGAACCCCGGTCTTCAGCCGCAACCGAGTTACCTCCGGATAGCCGATCATCCTCCCTGAATGAGTGGATCGTAATTGTGGCAGTGTCGAAAGTGTCACAATGGACACTCTTAGCTTATGGCGCAGGTATACGCTCACTCGCGTGAACGTAGCTAACGGCGAGGCAGTAGACTAAATGGTGCGTCCACCATGAGGTGTCAAAGGACTTCCAATCTCCGCCACCGTCGCCATCGTCTGTGCTTAACCCTCGGGGGAGGGTCCTCTTGAACAGCAAGAACTTCGGCAAAGTAATGATTGGGCTAGGTACGCGAGCGGACCGGCCATCTATTTACCACATGCGCCATGACGTGTATGTCACCGAACTTGGGCAGCATGAGGTGCAGCAAAATGCGATGTTGTCGGATGCTCTCGATGAGAGCAATATCTACATCATCGCGAAAATCCGCGGCGAGCTAGCGGGCTTTATCAGTGTCACGCCGCCGACCCTCGGCCGGTACTCCATCGAGAAGTATTTAAGTCGGGACGAATTGTCGGTCCCGCTCGACGAACGCACCTATGAAATCAGGATTTTGACAGTCTCGCGCGCTCACAGGCATAGCCGCGTCGCCTTGTGCCTGATGTATGCGGCCTTTCGCTGGGTAGAAGAGCATGGCGGTGAACAGATCATTGCGATGGGACGGTCGGAAATATTGGGGATGTACCAGAGCTTTGGCGCGCAACTTCTTGGACATCGAGTTGTCTCGGGTGCAGTGACATTTGAACTGATAAAGACGTCAGTGTCCCACTTGCGGCGGTATGCCATTCACCATCAGTCCACGGTTGAGAAGATGAGCAAGCACGTCGACTGGAAGATGGATTTTCCATTCTTGAAAGCGCCCTATTGCTTTCACGGTGGAGCGTTTTTTGAAGCAATCGGTAACGGATTCGACACTCTGGATCGGCGTGAATTCATAGTGAACGCCGACGTTTTAGATGCCTGGTTTCCACCATCCCCGCGCGTGATGAGCACTCTGCAAGAGCACCTTTCATGGCTGGTTAGAACTTCGCCGCCCGTGCAGAGTGAAGGCCTCTGCGAAGCGGTGGCTGCGCACCGTGGGGTGCGGCGGGAGCATATTCTCCCGGGTGCAGGATCGTCTGATCTGATCTATCGGGCGTTTCGACACTGGCTTGATCGCGAATCGCGGGTTCTGATCCTTGACCCTACGTATGGCGAATACAGTCATGTACTCGAGAAGGTCATCGGATGCAGAGTGGAACGCCTGACGCTCTTACGGCACGACGGATACAGAGTCAACCTCGACGAACTCGCGTGGCGAACCAAGCAAGGATACGATCTTGTCGTGCTCGTGAACCCGAACAATCCAACCGGAAGACACATCCGGCGATCTGATCTGGAAAGCCTGCTCAGCGTAGTGCCGCCTCAAACAAGAATGTGGATCGACGAAGCATACATTGACTATGTCGGAGCCTCTGAATCCCTGGAACGTTTCGCGGCGGAGAGCGAAAACATCATCGTTTGCAAAACGATGTCCAAGGTCTATGCCCTGAGCGGAATGCGAGTCGCATATCTATGTGCATCGCCGCACCAACTTTCGGACCTAGTCTCGCTCACGCCCCCGTGGGTCGTTGGCTTACCAGCGCAGGTCGCGGCAGTGCGCGCGCTGGAAGACCCTGCATATTACGAAGAACAGTACGGGAGCACACACTTGCTGCGTGGCGAAATGCACGAAGGCTTGCGTGGCATTGGCATTCACGAGATTGTGCCAGGGGAAGCAAATTTTCTGATGTTTCATCTCGATGAATCGCAACCGACCGGTGAGCAGGTGATCAAACGTGCACGGGAAGCAGGAGTCTTTGTACGTGATGTCGCAAGCATGGGCAGCGATTTAGGATTGCGTGCACTTCGCATTGCAATCAAAGATCCAGCCAGCAACGAACGGATCCTGCGAACGCTGCAACAGTGCATGTGTCCGCTAGAGGATAGGATGGAGTTGCTCCCATCCTGTGGTGCTCCTGTATCCCTACGACACGCCGGTTGCCGAGTTCTGATTGAATGACCGGCCGCTCGTCCCTGACCCGGATTTTTGGCCTTTCAGGCATCCTCGCGGGCGCCGGCCATGGTTAGGGAAGCATCGGCGGCAATCCGATCGGAACTCGGAAAAACTCTCTGTTTCACGGCTCAAAGAGCGTCTTGGCCGGGTGTCAGCAGCGGGCATCAATCTGCTAATTCAGGCGACGGTAATGGCTGCGATTTCGTAGTCTTCGACGCGCGGTATGGTGAATTGCAACATCTGACTCTCCAGGTGAAACGGTAGATTTTGCCCAGCCTGCAAGAGTTCGACGGATTTTACCCTCACTCTCTGCGGTAGCTGCAGTCTTATGGTCTGTGGCCCCAGCGGGCAAGTCGACTGTATCCATCCGTGGTGAGCATCGGGATTGGTGTAGTTGAGGACGTGCACGGAGTATCCGGGGGCTGTTTCCCAACAGAACATCTCCATGAATCCCTCGCCTTCGATGTGAACAACGCGCTCGTCATTCGTGATCCAGCGTATGGTATTGTGCAGCAGGCGCAGCAAATCCCCATGGCCGGTAAGCCAGTAGGTGCGCTCGATGTCTCCGGGAAAGTAGGCCATCCGGCTGCGACCCGATTCGCGCAGGACCACTGCCGGCTCATTGGTGTGCGGGACCGGCGGATAGGCCAGTTCGGGAGGATAGCGCACGAATCCTGGGACAGCCGTGAGCACGGGATTCTGCACGGGACTGAGAGGCAAGCGATTCTCCGCGCCAGGGAGCCAGTTGGTGTTGGTGAAGCCTTCAAGGATCGGGTGCGGTGGGGCCTGGTCCGGTGATTCAATGCGGGCATAGTAGGGATTGCCGTTTGTGCCAATGACGTTTCCGGCCTTGTGGATGCCGAAAAGATCGACGAGTCCGAAATTCGCCCGCTGGTTCAGGTTTTCGTCGTAGAGGCTGGTTTCAAAGCTGGCCATGACCGATCCGCCGGACTGCACATAATTGCTGATCTGCTCACACTGGCGGTCGCTCAGCATGGCGATGTTGGGCAGCAGGAGAGCACGATACTTGCCGAGGCGCTTCGGCTCGAGCCGATCTTCATGTACGAAGTCGAATGCGAAGCGGCCGCGGAGGAGCGCATCGTAGATGCCTTGTGTGGTCTCATGCATGTAGGCACGTGAGCGTGCGGTAACGGGGCCGGTGTAAAGAAGCTGCGTGCTCTGTCCTATTACGACGCCGATGTTGGCAACGGAACGGCGGGTGGCGAAATGCGCGTCGTGCCGGGCCGTCCAGCAGAAATAATCGACGCCGACCTTCTGCCAGCGACGGTCTTCGCCAAGACCATTCTCGGAACCGACGAAGTGATAATAGGGAACCATGCCGCTGGCCAGAGTTTCGTTGAGCCACATCCTGGCTTCGGCGGGATTCTTTGAGGCGTTGCGCCAGCCTGGATTGCCGGTGGAGTACGCTGCGGTGACGTTGGCGGCAAATTTTCCGTCGAGCACAGCACTGCAAACACGGCCCTGCAGGCTGCATCCCCAGACAGCGGCATCATCGTAGGTGCGTCCCTGATTGTCGGCCTGGAACCATGCAGCGACATTGCCGAGGCGATCGAGATTGGGGCCGCCGCGCACATTGCCGCCCGAGTTGGCGAAAAAAAAGCTGTCCTGCTTCTTCTCCTTGGCGATGGCGTCAAATTTCTGCCAGAGCTCCAGCACACGGTCAGTGAAGACTCGCCAGTAGCCAGGAGTGCCGGCAGTCGGCAGCTTGTTGCAGACGGCGCAGTGACAGTCGGGGAGACTGCCAAGCGGCGGCCAACCATTGGTGTAGAAGCAATCGACATCGTAGAGCGAGTTGATCTCTCGCATGATAGCGGGGACATAGTCGTCCATGTAGGTGGAGAACATGCACGTCTTGAAGAGGCGCGGTTCTTCGCCGCTGAATTGTACGGCGCCGTCCTTGTTGCGCATGGCCCACTCCGGATGAGCCTCGAGTGCATCTCCCCAATTGAGATCGGGGCTCATACGCGCGACGACGCGCATATTGCGCTTCTTCGCGGCGGCTACGCACTCGCCGAAGAAATCCCGGCCATTCAGGAATTTTCCATGGCGATGGAACTTTACCTTTGAGGGGTAGAACGCCAGGATGCCGGTAACGCTGATGAAGACGATGTCCACTTTGGCGGAGTGCCAGTAGTCGGCCCACTCCTCGACGTTCATCACTGCCGGGTCATGCTCGGTCATGTTGCTCTGTCCGACGCGGCGAATTCTCTGCTGCCAGGACTGGGTAGCCGGGTCAACCGTCGGCATTCGTTGCGGTAGAGGAGTGAGCTTCGGTCCAGGTCCGCTGTTGGGCTCGACGACTGTCTCCTCTGCGACGAGAGTCGAAAATGGGTCGAGAGCGTCTATCGCGGTTGCCATTGGAAAGACCCCCGCGCTTGCCTTGAGAAATGTGCGACGGTTCAGCATCCGTTCTCCCCTCGTTTTCTACACGAAGGAAGTCTAATCGCTGGTTGCGCCGTTGAGCCATCTGCCGCATAGACAGAGGTTCTCTACAGTCGGAATTTGGCTGTTCCCGCCATGCTTGGTACCATCTATTCTTAATCCTGCTTGGCCCCATACAGGTCTTCGGAGCTCAATCAACGCAAGCGTGCGCGCCAGTTCCATTTTCCTTTACAATCCGCTTTAATCAAGTTTGATCTTTCCTCAAGCCGGTCCAAATCTAAGAACGTATCGGAGCCTTCGCATGCCTGCCGCAGTTCGTTTTGCCGCCTCACTTTTTCTCATTGCACTTCCGCTGGCTGCACAGCAATATCCTTCCGAATTGCTTTCTGGCCTGCAATGGCGCGATGTAGGCCCCATGCGCGGCGGCCGCACCTATGCCGTTGCCGGAAACGCGGCACAACCTGACACTTTCTACATGGGCTCGGTTGGCGGCGGCGTGTGGAAGACCGAGAACGCCGGACGCACCTGGTTTCCCATTGCGGATGATCCCGCGACCGGCATCCCCATTGGCTCCATTGGCGCCATCGCGGTGGCTCCGTCTGACCCCAGGATTGTCTACGTCGGCACCGGCGAGCCAGACATTCGCAGTCAACATTCCTATGGGATTGGTCTCTTCAAGTCGACGGATGCAGGCAAGACCTGGCATTCGATTGGTCTCGCGGAAACGCGCCAGATCGGCAAGATTGTCATAGACCCATCGGACCCGAATCGCGTTTACGTCGCAGCGCTGGGCCATGTTTACAAGGCCAATCCGGAGCGCGGAGTGTATCGGACCACGGATGGCGGAGCACATTGGAAAAAGATTCTTGCCGACGCAAAAGACCCCGACGATGTGGGCGCTGTCGATCTCGCGCTTGATGCGCAACATCCCCGCACCCTCTACGCATCTCTTTGGGCCACGCGGCGTCCACCGTGGTCGGTCTATGCGCCATCGAACATGCCCGGTGGTGGACTCTTCAAATCGACGGACGGGGGCGACACCTGGAATCGATTGAGCGGTGGTCTTCCGGCAGACGATTTCGTCGGCAAAATCGGCATCGCAATTGCGCCCAGTAATCCCAATCGCCTTTACGCTGTGGTCGATGACCTGGGCACCGCAATTGCCCGCGGTATACGTGCCGGCGCTGCCGCTGCACCCGACGCACCCAAACCATCCGGCGGCATTTATCTCTCTGACGATGCGGGCGCAACATGGCGACTGGTCAGCAACGAGCAGCGCTTATGGGGCCGCGGATGGTACTTCGGCCAGATCACGGTCGATCCCGACAATCCCGATCGCGCCTACGACATCAACACAGCAACCTACATGACGCTCGACGCGGGCAAGACCTGGGTTCCCGTGAAAGGCGCGCCCGGCGGCGATGACTATCACCAGCTCTGGATCAACCCCAGGGATGGGAATCGCATGGTGTTATCCAGCGACCAGGGTACGGTGGTGTCTGTCGATGGCGCCAAAACCTGGAGCACCTGGTACAACCAGCCGACGGCGGAGATCTATCACCTCGCTGCCGACAACCGGTTTCCTTACTGGCTCTATGGCGCGCAGCAGGACTCAGGCGGCGTAGGTGTCAGCACCTGGTCGCGCATGGGCACGCTCGACTTCCGTAACTGGGAACCGACCTGCCAGGCCGGGGAAAGCAACACCGTGGTCCCCGATCCCAGGGACGGGAACCTGCTCTATGGGAGTGGCGATCAACGCTGCAACCAGGCGCTCAATTTGCCCGCGCCCGCCGGTGGCGAATTGCCTGACCCCGATCCGGCCGATCCCAACCGCAGAACGTGGACCCTGCCACAGGTTTTTTCACCGGCGGACGAGGCGCTTTACTACGCCAATCAGTTTGTTTTCCGTACACGCGACCGCGGCAAAACATGGATGAAAATCAGTCCTGACCTTGCACGCCTGAATCCCGAGGTGCCCAAGACACTCGACGCTGTAACTGCGAAGGACATCGACCAGCCCATGACGGATCGCTTCGGCGTTGTCTACACCATCAGTCCGTCGCCATTGGACGCGAAGACCACATGGGTTGGCACCGATGACGGACTCATCCATGTGTCCCGCGATGATGGGGCAAGCTGGCAGGACGTGACGCCGCCGGCAATGACCGCGTGGAGCAAGGTGTCGCAGATTGAAGCGGGCCATTTCGATGTGCAGACGGCGTATGCCTCGGTCGATCGTCACCGCCTGGCCGACGACCACCCGTACATCTATCGCACACATGACAGCGGCAAAACCTGGGAAAATGTGGTGGATGGTATCCCGGTTGGCGCCTTTGTGAACTCAGTCAAGGAAGACACGCAGCAGAAAGGTTTGCTCTACGCCGCGACCGAGTTGCGCGTCTATGTTTCCTTCGACGATGGCGACCGGTGGCAGCCACTGCAATTCAACATGCCTGTCACATCTGTCCGCGACATTATTGTGCACGGCGACGATCTTGCGGTAGCAACGCATGGCCGCGGATTCTGGGTACTCGACCAGATGGATGCTCTGCGCCAGGTTGCAGCACGGGGCAAGGAGATCGAGACTGCCAACGCGTATCTGTTCGCGCCAGGCGAGACGTACGCCATCCATCAGGGCAGCCAGAATGGCACACCACTGCCGCATGAAGAGCCGCAGGAGTTGAATCCGCCGGCTGGCGTGCTTGCCTACTACTGGTTGAAGTCCGCGCCCCGAGGTCCCGTGAAACTTGAACTCGTCGATGCAGGCGGCGGGGTGGCGGCCTGCGTTGCCAGCGATACTCCCGTCAAGCCCGTCGATACCGAGTCCATCAACGTGCAGGCCTACTGGGAACAGCCTGCGCCGCCGCCGTCAGCAGAGCAGGGCATGCATCGCATCGCTCTGAATGTTGCCACGCCAAGAGGCTTCGGCATGGGCGGACGCCGGCCACCTCCGCCGCCGGTCGACGCCTGCCATCCAGCCGGAACTCCGGCCCCCGCCGCCAATACCGCTCCCATACGCCAAGGCCGTGGAAATCCTGGCTTGCAGCCCGGCAATTACACCGTCAAGCTAAGCGTCGATGGCCAGGTATTCACGCAGCCAGTCGCCATCAAGCCCGACCCCCGCGAACTGCCCAAAGGGGCTGATGCTTCACCCGACGACGGAGATGATGACGAATAGAGACTGGCATAGCCGGTTCTTGGAGCCCGCTGCGCCGCCTACCTGCGGTCAAAGCAAACCACCGCAATGAATGCATCTCAACCCAGCCCTGGACGGGCACACCAACACAATCATGATTCGCGCCTATCGAAGTAAGAGCCGGGACACTTGTGCTATTTCAGCAGACCGGAGAATCCGCTCAACCAGCCGGGTTGACGGTAGCCCTGCAGCATCCAGAGGTCCAGCCTAGACTTTTCCGTGGAGTAGACAAAGCTCTTTCCATCCGGCGCAAGGCTGAAGCGCGTGCTCTCGCGGAAATTGGAATTGGGTTTAAGATCTTTGCCGAGCTCCTTGATGACCTTCTGTTTGAGCGTGACGGGATCGAGAGAGAAGAGCGTGGCGCGGTCCTGATCCGCCTCGGTCTCGCCGGTCTGAATCCCATAGAGCAGCTTCCCATCTTTGGAAAACGCGAGGTAGTCGGTTTCGATTTTGCCGAGGAAGCGAGTGGTTTTGCCATCAGGGGAGATCAGGTTCCATCCCTTTTCGTCGCGGTAGGTGATCCAGTCGCCGGCGGGCGACCAATCGGGAAGATAACGTTGAACGTCTTTCTTTAGCACAACTGGCGCCGCGCTGCCGCTTGTCTTTACCACCGCGAGCGATGGTTCTCTGGATCCAAACTGAAGGTAGGCAAAGCGGGCGCCGTCAGGCGACCAGACGCTGCCGAATTCTGAACCGGCCTCTGAGTTGGTAAGCCGGACGGGTGTGCCGCCTGCAAGGGATGTCATCCAGAGGCGGGTAACTCCATCGCTGGCTGTTCTGCCGAAGATCAGCCTTTCTCCATCCGGAGACAGCGAGGGACACTGGACCCAATTGTAGGGGCGATCGGAGAAGTCCGAAGCCGTCACGGCCGGACGCTCGGAACGATCGGCGCCGCGAACCCATATTTCATACGAACCGCTGCGGTTGGTGACCCATGCAAGTTCTTCGGCCTTCGCTGACCAAGCGGGCATGCTCTCCAACCGCCCCGTCGAGAACAAGGTCTTCGCCGAGCCATCCTGAAGCGACAGCGAAACAACATCCGACTGTTGGGTCAATTGGCCGTAGAAGAGGCTGTTGCCGCCGGGCGCAACAACGGGAAAATATTCATCTGCGTTTCCAGAGGTCAGCGGCGTCATGTCATTGGATTCGATGTCCGCCATCCACAGATGAGCGCGGGAATTATTCTCTTGCGCGAGCGAAACCACAAGGTGCCTGCTATCCGGCATCCATGAAAAAGTTGGTGGGGTCTCGGTAACTGGCAACCGTTGGAAGACGCGCCGCGGAGGCTCGCTGCCGGCAGGGTAGGGCAAAAGCCACTCATCTTCCTTCAGGTTATCGCCAGCAAGCACAAGCAAGATCTTTTTCCCATCTGGCGAGAAAGCAAGTTTGGGGTTGTTCGATGTACTTTTGCTGGCGAAGGGCGCGAGTTTGTAGGGTCGCAGCGGTGAACCCAGGGGGTCGGAGATGGCGACGTTGAACATATCTCCGAGGTCCTTGTCCAGTACCAGAGTGGCGAAGGCCTTGCCGTCCGGCGACAGATTACACCCATGATTGCAATCGGTGTCCATGATGGGATCGAGATCACCCCCGACAGTGGCCAATGAGGCTAGCCTCAAAAAGGGCGATTCTTGCCTATCTGTACCCTCCAAAACGATCAGGTGGTTCCTGTCGCTCGACCATCCGAGGGGAACCACTGAATGTTTCTCGTGGGTCAACTGCTCGGGGACCGGGGAGTTGAGATAACGGAGAAAGACCTGATAGATTCCGTCGACATTGCCGGCATAGGCCGCCGCTTTGCCATCCGGAGACCAGACAGGGGAGCCGGCGTTACTGGCGAAGAGCGTGTAGCGATACTTGCCAATGTCCTGCTCGGAGGGCCTAAGCAGGAAAGCCAGCAGCGCGCCGAGGAGCAGGCAGAGGGCCCCGACGGAAGCGGGGATGACCCAGGGACGACGCTTTTTCATCGCGGCGACCGGAGCAAGAGCGGAGCTGGTGTATGCCTCGGAGAAATGCTCCTTCAAGTTGCGCAGCTCGCGGAAGAGGTCGCGAGTGGATTCGTAGCGCTGTTCGGACTCCTTGGCGAGACAGCGGTCGATCGTCCACTTGAGCGGGACGGGCAGCTTTTCCTCAATGGCCGGCGGGTCTTCGCGCACGATGGCGGCCATGGTTTCAACGGCGCTGGGGCGTGCGAAGGCCTGCTTTCCCGAAGCCAGCTCATAGACGATGAGGCCGAAGGAAAACTGGTCGGTATGGAAGTCGACGGGCTTGCCGGTGGCCTGCTCGGGACTCATATAGCTGGCGGTGCCCATGACGACACCTTGGCGAGTCACGTTTCTGATGGCGTCGGGGTCAGGGAAAGAAGTGGCAATGGAGTCGCTGGAAGAGGATGCCGCGCCGGGGGTGAAGCGCGCCAGGCCAAAGTCGAGTATCTTGACCAGGCCGTCCTTGGCCAGCATGATGTTTTCCGGCTTGAGATCGCGGTGAACGACGCCGGCGGCGTGCGCGGCGGCCAGGCCGTCGGCGATCTGCGTGGCGATTTCGAGAAGCTTGCGGGGCGGGACGGGCTTGCCGGTGAGCAGAGAGCGGAGCGACTCGCCCTCGACGAGTTCGCTTACGATGTATTGCTGGCTGCCTTCAGCGCCGATGTCGTAGACGGCGACGATGTTGGGGTGGTTGAGCGCGGCAACGGCGCGCGCTTCGCGCTCAAAGCGGTTGCGCAGTTCAGCGCTGGCGGCGCCCTCTTCGCGGAGGACTTTGATGGCAACATCGCGATTGAGGCGAGGATCGCGGGCGCGATAGACCTCTCCCATGCCGCCCGTGCCGAGAACGGACTTGATCTCATAGTTGCCGAGTCGTGAATTGGCGGCGAGCGGCATGGATGGTGCGATCCTTTATAGGGCTAGTCGCGCTAAGCGTCAGGTACTGAAGGATGCTGAGCGATAGAAAATGGTAGTCCCAATTTAGCAGAGGACGCGGCAAGCGGGCATCCGCTGGCTTCTTGTAGTGGCGCTGTTTGCAACAGCGCCTGCAAAAATCCGAAACCGGCCGCCTAAGCGCAACCCGCGGTGACGATGCACGGCGGATGCAAAAGGTTCAGATCAGCTTCTTATGGACTCAGCTTCCGGAACTCTTCTGCGCTTTGGGCGGCGAGACGAGGATAGGCAACAACACGGATACGGCCATGATGCCTGCGATGAGATGGAGGCCGTGGGAATAGGATCCACTCGACTGGCGGAGTTGCGCGAAGAGCAGCGAACCAAAAGCGCTCGCACAACCCCATGCGGTCATCATCAAGCCATAGATCGGGCCAACGTTCTTCGCGCCAAAATAGTCGGCCGTGAAGGCTGGCATGGTGCCGAACCCGCCTCCGTAGCACATCAGAATGATGAACGACAACACCGTAAGAGCGACCACGGATGACGTGCCCGGCAGAAACCAAAACAGAAATACCTGCGTTACGTACATAGCCGTAAATGTCCATCGCCGCGTGATTGCATCGGAGATCGAAGCCCAGAATATCCGGCCCACTGCGTTGCCGATACTAGCAATGCCAACCATGCTTGCTGCAACGATGGCGCTCGCTTTGGAGAGTTCCTGGAAGATTGGAGACTCCTGCGAGATGAGCGAAATTCCGGCCGAGGTGTTCAGGAACAAGAGCACCCATAGCGCCCACCACTGCCACGTTCCGAGGGCGCCGCCGAGTGTGTAGTCCTTTGCAGCCCGCTGTCTGGTTTGCGTTGTGCTTGCAACCCACCCAGCGGGCTTCCATCCCTCTGGCGGGTTCCGCATGAAAAAGCCGGTGGCCATGGTGGCCACCAGGTACCCAACGCCCAGATATGCGAATGTCTGCAGCACGCCGACACTTTGAATAAGGTGAGTAGCCACCGGAGCAGTCACCAATGCTCCGGCTCCAAACCCGGCCACGGCAATGCCGGTGATAAGACCTCTTCGATCGGGGAACCACTTTACTAAAACACTTATCGGAACAATATATCCAAATCCCAACCCGATTCCCCCGATAAGTCCGTAGCTGAGATAGAGCCACCATAGCTTGTCGGCAGAGAAGCTGGCCAGAAAAACACCTGAGCCATAGAGAAATCCTCCCGTCAGAGCCACAACGCGGGGGCCTTTCTTGTTGAGCCAGAGGCCGCCGAGGAATGCGGAAATACCAAGGACAAAGACGCAGATGGTAAAGGTAAGCGTCACCTGCGAAATGGTCCAGTGAAACTGTTTGGCGAGCGGAATGCGGAAGACACTCCAGGCATACACGGCGCCCAGCGCCATTTGCATCAGAAAGCCCGCTGCTGCGAGTCCCCAGCGATTCGTGTTCGGCATGCAATCCCTCCAAGGCTGTTTCGTGCAGCGATTCGACTCTTATTTGCTGCCGCCGTGCAATTTGATCTGGTTGCCAAGAGTTTCAAGAAAGCGGTTGATCAGCGCCAATGAAGGGCTCACCTGGCTGGATCGCCTGGATCTTGCCATTGATGGCGGCTGACATGGGGAATCGCCCTTCCGTGACCCATTTGGGATATTAGTACCGAAGTCGCAGCTTCGTAAACTCCTTTCAATTAATTGTTTGAAAGGCCACACGAGTTTTCTGTCAGAGAGACAATTCCAATGTTGAATTCGCTCGCAGATAGCCCCGAATCAGCCGTCGGAACGAATCAACGGTGATGCGGCGAGACAACAGAATCCAGCCGAATAGATCACAAAGGGCCGTCCGCGCAAAGATCCGGCCAGGGTCAATCGCAATTCGCGAGCGTGCTTGACGGCCAGGGTGGCTGGCGCCGATCGACGCGTTTCCTGTGTAACCGATGGCGAACTGCGGCTTCACGCCGCGGGCAGTACAATATCGCGAGGTCACCACGACGGGAAGATCGTCAATAGGGGCCGATGTTGTGACCGGCCGATTGATCGCGTTCGTGCGGCAGGTTTTTCAGGGGCGCGTTCTGTCGGAGGCATCATCAATGATGGATCTGGATCGCAGGAATTTTCTCAAGGGAGTTATAGGATCCGCGGCATATGCGGTACTGCAGCGGAATGCGGATGCCCAGCAGCTGCCTGTGCCCGCCGAAACCGTGCTGTGGGATTCGGCGAAGGCTTTCCACGAGTCCACCGCAACGCGTGAGCGGATTTATGTGAACGGCCTATGGCGATGGCAACCCGCGGGAGCCGCTACGGATGCTGTGCCCACCGAAGGCTGGGGTCACCTGCGCGTGCCCGAGGCTTGGCCAGGCAACAATCGCGAATGGCCTGACCCGCAGTTCTATTACCCGAACCCCGCCTGGGCAAAGCCGGATGCGAACGGGGTCACTGCCGCGTGGTATGAGAGGGAGATTACCGTACCCCAGGAGTGGGTGGGGCGCCGCATCACGCTTTACGCCGGTTACTTGAACTCCTACGCGGTGGTTTACCTCGACGGCGCAAAGGTCGGGGAGATGCGCTTTCCGGGCGGTGATGTTGACCTCACCGGTATCTGCCGCCCTGGGCAAAAACAACTGCTCAGCATGTTTGTCGCGGCTCTGCCGCTTAAGGCTGTGATGATGTCTTTTGCCGACAGCGCCGCCGCGCGGCAAGTGGCCGGCAGCGTGGAACGGCGAGGGCTGTGCGGCGATGTGTATCTGGCCAGTACGCCTGCCGGTGCGCGCGTCGCCGATGTAAAGGTGGAGACCTCAGTTCGCAGTTGGGAGATCACGTTTGACCTGGCGCTTGCCGGGCTCGATCGCGAGCGGACCTACACCGTGCGCGCCCGGATCAGCGACGGCAGCCATTCAGTGAAGGACTTCACCAGCCTGCCGTTCCAGCCGAACGAACTCACGGGTGATCGTATACGGGTGACGGAGAACTGGCGGCCCGAAAGGCTGTGGGACACCCACACGCCGCAGAATCAATACGTCGTCAACCTTTCTTTGCATGATTCCGCGGGCAAGGTGCTGGATGCGGCACTGCCGGTCCGCTTCGGCTTCAGGGAATTTTGGATTGAAGGAAAAGATTTCTACCTGAACGGCACGCGCTTGTATCTTGCGGCGATTCCGATCAACAACGCCCAGGGCAGCGCGACTATGGCGGGTTACGAAGCCACCCGCACCACTCTGCAAGGCTACAAGAGCTTCGGCATCAATTTCGTCTACACGCACAACTACGGCTGCGAGCCCGGCACGCATCGCGCCTTCGAAGAGGTCTTGAGGGCAGCGGACGATGAGGGCATGCTGGTGTCCTTTTCCCAGCCCCACTTTGGCCAGTACACCTGGGACACGCCGGATGCCGATGCGACGAACGGATATGCGCAGCATGCGGCGTTCTACGTGCGCGTGGCCCAGAATCATCCCTCCGTGGTCTGCTATTCCACCAGCCACAACGGCACGGGATACGGCGAAGACATGAATCCGGACATGATCGACGGCATTCTGGCTCCGCGCGATTCGTGGGGAGTGGTTGGCGCCGGCCGCGCTATGCGGGCTGAGGCGATCATCAACCGCCTCGATCCCAGCCGCTTTGTCTACCACCACGCCGGGAACCTCGGTACCATGCATGCAATCAACTTCTACGGAAACTGGATCCCACCGCAGGAAATGTCGGACTGGTTCGAGCATTGGGCCACCTACGGCGTCAAGCCGGTCTTCCTCTGTGAATACAGCGTCCCCTTGCTGTGGGATTGGGGAATGTATCGCGGCTGGTACAAAGGCAAGCGCGCGTTCGGCGACGGCGTGGTGCCGTGGGAGTTCTGCATGGCGGAATGGAACGCGCAAACGCTTGGCGCAAACGCCTATCGAATTACCGAAGCCGAGAAGCAGAACCTGCGTTGGGAAGCGGAACAGTATCGCCTGGGCCGCGGCTGGTTGCGATGGGACTGTCCACATACCTTCGGCTCACCGGAATTCCAGGACGTTTTCCGCGTGCTCGCCGCGCAAGTAACTGAAAACTACCGCGCCATGCGTACGTGGGGAGTCGCAGCCACTTCTTGCCCGTGGGATGTCGATGGCTATTGGTTCGGAACATCCCGCCGGAAAGACCGTAACAACTTGCAATTGCAGGTTGACTGGGGGCAGTTGCAGCGGCCCGGACCCAGTCCGGCTTACGTAGACGAGGAGCAAGCGCGTCAACTCCTGACGTATCGTGCGTCCGATTATGCGCCAACTGCCGTAGCCGAGTCTTTATATCGGAATTACATGCCTCTGCTTGCGTACATTGCAGGCAAGCCAACGGCATTCACAAGCAAGGACCACAACTTCCTTGCCGGCGAAGCCGCGGAGAAGCAACTCATCCTCATCAATAACTCGCGCATGGAAGTGACGGCAGACTGCGAGTGGTCTTTCGACGCGCCCCGACCCGTTGGCGAAAAGTTGAAGATCACCGTGCCGCCCGGCGAACAGAAGCGCATTCCCCTGAAGTTGGATTTCTCCGATCTAACGCCGAAGCAATATAGCGCGCGGGCCAGCGTCAACTTCGGCAACGGTGAAATACAGAAGGACTCCTTCGCGATTGACGTCTTGCCGCCTCCCACAGATCTGCGATCAGTCGGAAAGATTGCTCTCTTCGATCCGAAAGGCGAAACAGGAAAAACGCTCGACGGCATGGGCGTTCGATGGGTGCCTGTGGACGCGGGCGTCGATATTACGCAATATGAAATGCTCATTATCGGCAAGGGCGCGCTGAACTTGCAGAACTCTGCGCCGAACCTCGAGGCTGTTCGCAATGGCCTGAAGGTCGTCATCTTCGAACAGACCGGCGAGGTACTTGAAAAGCGATTCGGATTTCGCATCGCCGAGTACGGACTGCGTTGGGTGTTCAAGCGTGTGCCCGATCATCCGATTCTTTCAGGGCTGGGAGATGAGCACCTGCGCAACTGGCGTGGCGCTTCCACTACATTGCCTCCGCGCCTCAGCTACGAGCTATCCTCGCACTTCAGCGGCTCGCCCGCAGTGGATTGGGCGGGACTGGAAGTGACGCGCGTGTGGCGTCGCGGCAATCGCGGCAATGTCGCCTCCGCGCTGATTGAGAAACCTGCCTGCGGGGACTTCCTTCCCGTCCTCGACGGTGGTTATGCACTTCAGTACACGTCCCTCATCGAGCATCGTGCGGACAAGGGGATGGTGCTCTTCTGCCAAACAGATGTCAGCGGTCGAACGGAAAGCGATCCGGCAGCGGAGACTTTGGCCCGGAACATCGTTCAATACGCTGCGACATGGAAGCCCAGTCCCGTGCGAACAGTGGTTTACGCAGGCGATAGCATCGGCAATGAATATCTTGCCTCGGCAGGAATTCGCGTCGCAGACTACCAGGGCGAAAAACTCTCCGCCGGCCAGGTTATGGTGGTGGGCCCTGGTGTAGGGAAAAAGTTGGCAGGCCAGCGAGCGGACCTTGCCTTGTGGCTCAATGGCGGGGGCAAAGTGCTGGCGCTGGGCCTGGACGAAGCAGAGGCAAATTCCTTCCTGCCCATGCATATTTCCACGGTCAAGCGTGAGCACATCGCTGCGTGCTTTGAACCCTTCGGCGTCAATTCTCTATTGGCGGGAGTTTCGCCAGCCGAAGTGCACAACCGCGACCCGCGCGACTTTCCCTTGATCTCCGAGGCTTCTGAGGGTGCAACCGTTGCCGGCGATGGGATGCTGGCCACATCCGCCGATGGGAACGTGGTCTTCTGCCAGCTCATTCCGTGGCAGTTTGATTATTCCGGCGAGAAGATGAATGTCAAACGTACCTTCAGACGTGTTTCATGCCTGGTGGCGCGGTTGCTCGGAAATATGCAAGCCGCGGGTGAAACACCCATACTCGATCACATTACGGCCCCCGTCCAGGAAAACGAGAAGCGTTGGCTTGCAGGTCTTTACCTGGATTCTCCGCAAGAGTGGGACGACCCCTATCGCTTCTTCCGTTGGTAAGCTGGGCGCGGCTCGTCTCGGGCCGTTCAAACTTCCTTGAAGTGCTCACTTTCGCCTTGAACTTGTTTCAAGGCAAGGCTGCCGCTTGTTCGCGTCTCAACGCCTTTTATTGCGCGCGGAAACCGGGGCCGACCGGTACCCAGCCGAATTGCCTAATATGACAGCGGATCGGCATTCTGGTGAGAGACACTGCTAGAATTGGGGGTTGAATGCTATGCGCGGCGATGACTGTGTGCTTGCTGGCGGCGGAGTGATCAAGGCAGCGGGAAGCCGCTTTGATTGATGGCATTTGGGCGTTTGAGGGCAGTTAAAGCGGTTCCACAATTCACGTGCCCTTTGTAATGCAGCGAAGGGTGCCTTTTTTCTTGAGGAAAAAGGCACTTGAGAGCAGTGGTTCCGGGGTACAGCAATTGTGAAACCGCTATAGGGCCGGCGGGTCGCGCCGAAGAGGTTTCGTCCCAAAATGAGCTCACGGCACAAGACGATCGTCGTTTGGTGTGCGGGGATCGCATTTTTGTCGGCGATCACGATTGGATGCGGCGTAAAGGCATTGCATGATGCTAGATCCAGCCATTCCACCAGCGATCGCGTGGATTTCAGCCGCGATATCAGGCCCATCTTCAATCAGAACTGCGTCGCCTGTCATGGCGGGGTCCGGCAGAGAAACGATGTTTCGTTTATCTTCCGCGACGAGGCGCTTGGAGTCGGCAAGTCCGGCCATAGGACGATCGTGCCCGGCAATCCCGATGCCTCGGAGCTGATGGCGCGGCTGGTGGCGAACGATCCCGAAGAGCGCATGCCTTACCATGCTCCCGTCCTGTCCAAGCAACAGATCGAGCTGATTCGCAGGTGGATCAAGCAGGGCGCCCAATGGGACGACTACTGGGCCTTTGTCCCACCCAAGCAGCAGACCTTGCCCGCCGTGCAGCGTGCGAACTGGGCCCGCCAACCCTGGGATCGCTTCGTTCTCGCGCGACTGGAACGAGAGGGCCTGCAGCCGTCTCCCGAAGCCGATAAAGCCGAATTGTTAAGGCGCGTCTCGTTCGACCTTACCGGCCTGCCGCCGACCGCCTCCGAGGTGCAGGCTTTCCTGGATGATGCGTCGCCCGACGCTTATGAAAAGCAGGTAGACCGTCTGCTTGCTTCCCCGCGCTACGGAGAACGCTGGGCTTCAATGTGGCTTGACCTGGCACGCTACGCCGACACAAAGGGATATGAGAAGGACGATAGCCGCTCCGGCGTGTGGCCATATCGCGACTGGGTCATCGACGCCTTCAATCGCAACCTGCCTTACGACCAGTTCGTCATCAAGCAGTTAGCCGGCGACCTGCTCCCCAACCCCACATTTGAAGATCGCATCGCCACATCCTTCCACCGGCAGACTCCCAATAATGACGAGGGAGGAACGGACGATGAGGAATTTCGTATGGTCGCGGTGATGGACCGCGTGGCCACAACATGGTCGGTATTGAATGGCGTGACCATGAACTGCGTGCAATGTCATTCGCACCCCTACGATCCCATTCGCCATGCCGACTATTACAAGTCTCTTGCCTTCTTCAATACGCAGCGCGACGCCGACCTTGACGACGACTCTCCCAACCTGACCGTCCCCAAGGACAAGGCGCGCTATCCCGAAGCGGCGGCGATTCAAAAGGAGATGGGAGACCTGATTCACAACATCGAGGCCTCTGACCGCCAGACGGTGGAGAAGACCCGGTGGCAGGCTTTGCCGGTGCAAATAGCCGTCGCAAATGAGGTGCCGGCACTGGAGAAGTTTCTTCCCCAACTAAACCATTCTGTAAACGAGCTGCAGCAAGACAAGAAGCTGACGGCGAAAACCAGGGATGGGCAACTGATCGAACTCCGTGACACCATCAAGAGGACGGAGGCATTGCTTGCTCACGCCAGGGTCACCGGTCCGGCGAAGACCTTTCACATTAAGGCCGGAGAGGTGTTCACCGACGCCAAAGTTCCTCCGCAGTCGTTCTATGAGCTGACAGCGGACGCCAATCTCCCTGTCGTAACCGCGATCCGGATTGAAGTGCCGCCGATCGATGCCGCAAAGGCCCTTCACACTCCTGAGAGCGGCTTCATTGTCGACCACGTCGAAGCCTGGCTGGTGCAGCCCAACGGAGCACGGGAAAAGATCGATTTCCGCTACTTCGCGCAGGATTCGGAACCGAACCTTCGATCTGCCATTTTTTCCAACGTCAAGCCCGAGCCCAAGCCCGGCGAATCCCCTTCAAAGACTCAGGAGATCGATCCCCCTCCCAGCTCATTCGCGGCCCCTGCCAAACTGTTCCGCACGCGCTGGCTCGTTGGCGTTCCCGCGCAGCCCGTGCAACTGCCGGCAGGCAGCCGAATCGAGGTTGCGCTGGAGCAAACCCAGGAGATTGACTCCAAGCCGGCTCTCATTCAGCGCATCAGGCTATCGACAAGCGGCGATCCCAACTGGACTGTGCAAGCGCAGAATCCGCAGCGCGCTCAGGGCATCGTGCGCCTGCAAGACCTGTACAGGAAACTCGCTGCGATTCCCAGCGTTCAACTGCCGGTAATGGTGGAGCAGCAGCCCTATGAACGCCGGGCGACGCTCGAATTCGAACGCGGCAACTTCCTCAACAAGATCGGTCCTGACCTCGCGCCGGATGTGCCGGGAATCTTTCCCAAACTGCCGGACGGCGCTCCGCGCAACCGGCTGACGCTGGCCAAATGGTTCTTCCAGCCCGGCCAGCCGCTGACAGCGCGCGTAACGGTGAATCGCTATTGGCAAGAACTTTTTGGGACCGGGATCGTCGAGACGCTGGAGAACTTTGGCAGCGTGGGCGAGGAACCCAGTCACCCCGAGCTGCTGGACTATCTCGCACTTCATTTCCAAAACGATCTGCATTGGGACATGAAGGCGCTGTTGCGGGAGTTGGTGACCAGCGCAACTTATCGCCAAAGCGCTGTGGCCACGCCGCAACTGATCGCCAAAGATCCTCGCAATCGTCTGCTGGCGCGCGGTCCGCAGTTGCGCCTCACTGCGGAGATGGTTCGCGACCAGGCGCTGTTGGCAAGCGGTCTTCTCAACACCGCGATGGGCGGACCGCCGGTAATGCCGCCGCAGCCAGCAGGGGTCTGGGCCAGCGTGTACAACGACGAAAAGTGGACCGACGCCACCGGACCAAATCGCTATCGCCGCGCCGTCTACACCTTTGTCAAGAGGACCAGCGGCTATCCCAGCTTTTTGACCTTCGACGCTTCCGACCGCGACACCAGCCTTCCCCGGCGCATCCCCACCAACACGCCTCTGCAGGCCTTGGTTACCTTGAACGATCCCGTCTATCAGGAGGCCGCCCGCGCCCTGGCGCAGCGCGTCGTGAAAGAAACGGCGCGCATCAGGACCGGCGCCGCGGCCACCGATGACATTCTCGAATCGAGGATCAGATACGAGGCCCGGCTGGTGCTTTCCCGGGACCCCACGCCGCGCGAACTGCCGGTGCTGGTGTCGTTGTACAAGCAAGCTCTTGGCGAGCCGAAAGCCAGGCGTGTCGATGCCAGCCTTACGGTCTCAAAGAATTCGCCAGGCAACGCCGCGCTTGCCTCCGATCATGATGTCGACGCGCTTTCCGCTGTGGGCAGCGTGCTGTTCAACCTCGATGCTGCACTCAACAGGTGATGGTTATGTTTGATTCCGAGAGTATCCAACCAGGCGCGATCACGGACGATTCCGCTCACGCTTCCATTGAAGAAAGTCCCATTGTCGACGCGCATCCGGAGGAGATCCTGGCGCGGCTCCAGGCGCAAACCCGGCGTCATTTTCTGCGCAGCTTCACGGCGGGCGTGGGCAGCATGTTTCTCGGCAGCATGGCGTTGAAGTACGCTTCGCCGGTCGAGGCCGCGGAGTTGAACATCGACGGCACGCCGCGCCTCGAGTTCAGGCGCGACCCCACTCGCCCGCTTTCAGTCTTGCCGCCGCAGTTTCCCGCGCGCGCCAAGCGCATCATCTATCTGCACATGGCCGGCGCGCCCAGCCAATTGGAGCTCTTCGAGCACAAGCCGGATCTGACCCGGCTCGATGGCCAGGATTGCCCAGCGTCGTTTCTGCAGGGAAAACGTTTCGCCTTCATCAGCGGCGTGCCCAAGCTGCTTGGATCGCAGTACCCGTTTCACCAGGCCGGGCAGAGCGGTGCGTGGGTATCCGATCGGCTGCCTAACTTCGAGAAGCATATCGACGACGTGTGCTTCATCAAGTCGATGCGAACCGATCAGTTCAATCACGCTCCGGCGCAACTGTTGGTGCATACCGGCAACCCCCGCCTCGGCTATCCGTCGATGGGTTCATGGGTCACCTACGGACTGGGCTCCGAGAACCAGAATCTTCCCGGCTTCATTGTCCTGATCTCCGGCGGCAAGCAGCCCGATGGCGGCAAGCAGCTTTGGGGTTCCGGCTTCCTTCCCAGCATCTACCAGGGCGTGCAATGCCGCTCGCATGGGGAGCCGGTTCTCTACCTCCAAAATCCGCAAAGTGTCAGCCGCTCGCTTCGCCGCAGCGAGCTCGACGCCATCGACGAGATCAACCGCCAGCAATACGCGGAGTTCGGCAATCCCGAGACCATCACCCGCATTTCCCAATACGAGATGGCCTTCCGCATGCAAATGGAGGCCACCGACGCTCTCGATATCCGCAAGGAGTCCGCGGCTACGCAGGCAGCTTACGGCTGCAAACCCGGAGAAGAAAGCTTTGCCAACAACTGCCTGGTGGCGCGCCGCCTGGCCGAGCGCGGCGTGCGCTTTATCCAGCTCTATCACTGGGGCTGGGACTCGCACGGGTCCAACGCCATCGAGGCGTTGAACCTCGGCTTCACCGACCGCTGCCGCGAGGTCGATCAGCCGATCGCGGCGCTTCTCTCCGATCTCAAGCAACGCGGCATGCTTGAGGACACGCTCGTCGTCTGGGGAGGGGAATTTGGCCGCACCTCCATGCGCGAGAATCGCAATGGAGCGGTGATGCAGTACATCGGCCGCGATCACAATCCCGGCGCGTTCACCATCTGGATGGCCGGCGGTGGCATCAAGCCAGGCTTCACCCACGGCGAGACCGACGCCATGGGGTACGAAATCGTGAAAGACCCGGTAGAGATTCGCGATCTGCACGCCACCATGCTCTATACGATGGGCTTCGATCATCACAAGCTCAACTACTCGTTCCAGGGGCTCGATCAAAAGCTCACCAGTCCTAAGCCGGCACGCGTCGTATCCGAGGTCTTAGCGTGACTGTGCGTGGAGTTCGCCCGCAAAATTGCAAATATCTCTTCCACGATAGGGGCTACGAGCTCTCATGATAGCGCCATTCCGGCAATGGCCTCTGCGTGATCGGCTTGGGTTGTTCGCGCTAGCGCCGATCCTTCTGCTCCTCGCGCTGCTGCTCTTTTTTCCACCGGACGGAGCGCAACGCTCGGACTGGGCGCAGTTCATTGGTGGCTTTCATCTCCTCACCATCCACTTTCCTATCGCGCTCGTTTTCCTTATCCCTGTTCTGGAGATCGCGGGAAGATCGCGCCGTTTTCAGTATCTCCACGCTTCCGTCGAGCTGGTATTGGCGCTGGCTGTCTTCAGCGCCATCGCTTCCGCCGTCCTCGGCTGGTTTCTCGCGCGAAGCGGCGGCTCCAGTGGCACGCTCGTTGTGCAGCACATGTGGGGAGGATTCTTTGTCTCCGTCTTCTGTTGCCTATGCTGGATGCTCAGGGGCCGATTCGCCGGCCAGCGCTTCGACATTGCCTATATCTCCTGTCTCGTCGCCACCGTACTTCTCGTCTCATTCACCGGCTACCGGGGCGGTCAGCTCTCGCATGGAGCGACGCATCTCACCGAACACATGCCGAGTCCCTTGCGCGAATGGCTCGGCGTCTCCAAACAAGAAGAAAAAGGTCCCGCCACTGCCACGCCCGATTCTTCTTTTGCGGCCCGCGTCGAGCCGGTATTCGCTCAGAACTGCGTCACTTGCCACGGGCCTTCGCGCCAGAAAGGTGGTCTGCGTCTCGACAGCTACGAGGCCATATTGCGCGGCGGCAAGAGCGGTCCGGTCATCAAAGCAGGAGACCCCAAGAACAGCAAACTCTTCCAGCGCATCTCTAGTGCGCATGATTCAGACAACATCATGCCGCCGCCAGGCAAGACGCCGCTCTCGACCGATCAGATCAAGCTCATCGAGCTTTGGATCTCCGCCGGAGCGTCCCCCAATTTGGCCGCCAACGCCGTCGAAGACGCCGCATCCATAGCTCGTCCGGCGGCTGAGATAACCTTCGCTGAGATTGATGACGCCGCAGTCGCCAAACAGCGCGCCCCAATCGCCAATGCGCTAACGGAGCTCGATAAGCGTTATCCGGATGTGATCGAATACGAATCCCGCGGCTCGGCCAAGTTAGTAATCAATGCCTCGCTCATGGGCAGCAAATTCAGCGACGACGATGTCGCCCAGCTCAAACCTCTCTACAATCAAATTGTCGCCGCCGACTTTTCCAATACCGCCATCACTGACCGCTCCGCGACCAATCTTGCCGCGATGAAGCAGCTTCGCATGCTTCGCCTCATGCACACCAGGATCACCGACGCCACAGTTCTCGCGCTGGGTGGACTTAGCGAGCTTGAGTCCCTGAATGTCTTCGATACCGGGATCACGCCGGCTGCGCTCAAAGCCGCGGAGCACATGCCTAAATTGCAACATTTCTATGCAGGACAGACCAAGATAACAGCCAACGAATCTCTACCGGATGCATTGAAGGGCAAGGTGCAGTTTTAACTCGCCCCAGCAAAGGAGCCCTTCCTTGATGTCTGTTCGACGTTAACCCGCCATTTCCCGCCACGTGCACAAGGACTCGGCGTACGCAGCGCTGCCGTCGCGCAACCAGGCGTCGAGTTGGGCGGGCTCTTTCAATTGCTGGCCGCGCACACGTGGCACCGCCACAAAGCGGCAATCCAGCTCCGGCAGGGTGGTCATGTCGCCCCAAAGTTTTTCGAACTGAGCCACGGGGAAGATATCTTCCTGCCCTTTGCCCCAGCGCTTCTTTACATCTTTGAGCGTGATGTAGGTCGGCATGCGCGCGGCTACTGCGCGAACCGCCTGGTCCACGCGTACTGTGTCGGAGAGAGCATCGCGGGTCAGACCGAAGAGGGTGAGCAAACGGTCGACATCGATCCAGTAGGTTGCGCTGTTGTAGTAGCTGAGGCGGCTCTCCAGTTCTTCGCTGGGCAGCGCCAGACCCTCGATCAAGCGGGCTCGGCCATCCACGCGGGCGAGGCCGCCACCACGGTCCTCGAGGTGGCGGGGAATCACCTCCGTTGTGAGCGCGGCGCCGCTCTCGATGTGGTAACCGAGAACCGCCGGATCGGCATTGGCAGCCACCGTGTCGATATTGTGAACCATCAGATAGTTCAGTTGCGGGCGCTTCTCGATCAGGCGCTGCAGCGTGCCATTGCGCAGAAGGTTGGCAACCTCATACCAGTGGCCGACCGGATGCAGGCATTGCATGGGAACATTGCCGGTGTAGTCGGATCCTTCTCCTGCGCTCTGTGCCCACTGAATGAGCGCCGCACGAAGGCCCTCACGCACCTTCTGCGCCTGCGCGTCCAGCACTTGCTGCGCCACTTCCTCCCAGGCGAAGCGGAGATCGCGTTCCATGGGAATCATGCGCAGGCCGATGGTGCGGCCGGGTGAGAGCAGGAGCTCGCCGGGATACCCATAATTGTGCTCCATGGCGAGATTTTCGGCGATGGCTTCGTGAGTCATGTAGCTTGTCGTAATCACGTGCGGAATCGGGTTGCGAACCTCCTGGCTCATGCGAAGACTTTTGGCCAGGTGAACCTCAATGAAGTTGCGATATTGTCCGCCGAGCCTGCAAAAAGGATTCAGGGCCTTCACCACTCCGGCGCCTCGGGTCCAGCGCGTGCCTACGCCCCCGGCCAGAGACACTACAGCAAGGCGCCCCGCGGCAAGGGCATCGAGACCGGCAGCGCGGTCACGGTCATCCAGGTGATCGACCTCGACATCTTGAATCAACGTCGTGCTTCGCAGGCGGTTTTGCGCCAAACCGATCCTGCCGGAACGAAGATCCTGACGGATCTGTTCGTGCTGGACGCGATCGAACCCGTATTCATTGAGGAGAGTCCTGAGGGGCTGGTTCGCGTCCCCTTCGGATTCGCTGCCGGCGGGGAGCATGTGATCGAACAGGTTCTGAATCATTCCGGCGTAATTCGCCCTGGTGCGGCACGCCGCCGTAAAGCGCTCCAGTTCGGCTCGGCGTACCGGGGACATGCGCGAAACTTCGGCGCGAAGGAGCGAGGGAACCTGCTGCGTGTAATAGCCGGGAGGCATCAAGGCATCGTCGCCGGAATAGAGCTCGGCCTGCGTTCCATGCTCATTGATGGCGAAGTCGTAGACCACGGGTTCCATGGCAAAGGCAACGCTGTGCTCCATCTGCCGCCTGGTCTCGCTCATGATGGCCTGCATGCGCACCTGGGCCTCAGCCTTGCGCTCAGGGCTGAACAGAAATCCCATTCCGCCGCCACTCATGCCCCCGAGCATCCAGAAGCCCCAGAAATCTTCACCGAATTCTTTACGCGCACGATCAATCAGCGTGGTGGTGTACAAGTTGGCGGACCAGGGAATGATGGTCTGGATGGGTCCATCGAAGTTCCGCTGCAAAGAGCCGCCGAGCGCGCGGATGTCACCCCGCTGCAAATGGCCGGTGATCTCTTCCAGGATTTCAATTGCTTGGCGACGGCCGAGCCACTCGGTCTCACTCCGCAGCAGGTACTTCTCCGTGACCATCTCAAGAATCGGACCGACATCCTGCGCCATGCCGCCGTGAACCAGCACCAGGCTTTGTTGAAGTTTCTCGCGAGCTTCGCGCGGAATTTCGGCTTCGGTAAATATCCTGTGATCGGGAAGCAAACGCCCGCGGCTGATGCCGAACTCGGGATCGCCCTCTGTGGCGAGAACGCCGTGGATGAGCTTGATACCGGGCCATACGCCGCCGGAATCCTGCCAGCCGCCACCGCTTCCACCCAGCCACTCACCCAGAATGGCGCGTGCCGCCACCAGCCTGCGGTCGTGTTCTTCCAGGCCACCGGAAAGCGAACGGATCTGGCCTGTAGCGCGCATGCAAACGGCGATGATGCAGGCAAGAAGGTTGGTGGAGACTGCCAGACGCGAGCCTTTCGGAATATCGTTTACGCTGCTGACGATCTCGATCCCGTAACCGGGTCTTCCCGTGAGGCGTTCCAGCAAAGCGGCGAGGGGCTGCGTTGCGCCCTCGATTCCCGGAGGAACAATGCCGCTCGCGATCACCGCCGCCTTGAGCAGGCCCAGATAGTCACGGGCAAAGTCGAAGACCTCTCCAATTGAAGAGACGTCGGCGGTAGCGTGCAGGTCGACGCTGGTCAAGCGGATGACCGGCTCGTCGATGACCCGCAACCATGCCTCGACCGGCGGCCTGGGCTCGGAAGCGCGCTGGCTCGTCCCGCGCACCGCGAGATCGATAGATGCATTGATGACGCGCGCGCCCTCGGGGAAATCCATGCCGAGGAAGAAAATGTCGCTCCATCCGCTGTGCGTAAGGTCCATGCGGACGGGCGTTGTCTCACGCAATATGGAGAAAACCGGATCGCCCGCAACAAGCTCGCGACGAAGGCGCAGCGGATAGTCGTCGACGTGTCCGGCGCGAAACATCCACTGGTTGCCGCGTACGCTGCGCACGCTGCGGCGTACTTGATCGGCGAGCGTCTGGAATCCAAGTGCCCGGTAGCTGGCGGCCAGCGCACTGGAGATGGCTGCGCTCGAGCCCTGCTCGGCCTGGGCGGCCAGAAAGACCTCGATGGCTTCCTCGAAGCGCCGTTCCAGCAGATGCTCAAAACCTGCAAAGGGGATGAGCGCCGGCGCGGCAGTAGCAGGCAGCACGGGGATGTGAAAGCGATGAATGGCGTAAAGGAAGAAGAGCGCCCGGACGCGTTCGTAGAGGTTGTCGCAGCCGCGGCGGAATGTTTCCAGCGCCTGGCATTCGGCGAGAAGTTCGTCGAGGTTGAGGCCATGGCACAAGGCGTCCAGCGACAAGTCGCGCTGGTCCCCGCTGGCTGTAATGACGCTGGTAAAGCGGCTCACGAGGACGAGCCTCCGCCCATCCCGGCCAGTTCCCGGTCGGCCAGCAGCTCAATCATTTGCGACAGCACCTCGCTGCGGTCACGGCCGTTCAATGCCAATGCGAGCTGTGCAATCAAAAGGCCGTAGGGCGCGCCAAGGTCGTAGCGGCGGCCCTGGTCCTCGACCGCAAGGTACTGTTCCTGGCTTGCCAGTTCCATGAGCGTATCCACGAGCGCGACCGGTGCACCGGCGGATTTCGCCAGCTTGCGGTCCAGAATTTCCATCACCGTCGCTGTGAATACATGGATGCCGAAAAAACAGAGATAGTGTCCGGTGCGAATGCCGGAAATCAGCAGACGCTGCTCGGCTTCAGTGGGCGTGGGTTTTTCAATTACCGTATCGACGCGATAGAGGTCGCTGCGCGGTGGCACGCGGCGTCCGCCGACGGTCCCATACTGATACAACAAGCTCTCGCGTGTGCGTTGGACACCGCTCACCGAGCACCGTTCCTTCTCGGCCAGTTCTACCAGGCGCTGGGCGGAAGGCTTGGGGGTGGTGCTCACATAGAGGTGGTCGCCCACCATGTGCAGAAAGGGGTCGGTGTTGGTAAATGACCGAGCGCAATGGATTGCGTGACCGTAGCCGCGCGGTTCAGCCTGAGCGATAAACCGGACCGACGCGGCATGAGGCCACGCAGCTTCCGCGTACGAGGATTCATCGCCCGGCCACACGACAACGGCGATCTCTTCGACTCCCGCTGCGAGCGATTGTTCGATCAGAATGCGGAGCAGCGATTTCCTGTTTCCTTCCCCGTCGATGAGGGTCTGGAGAGGCAATGCACGCTGAGATTGCGCGGCGGCGGTAATGACAGCTTTCTTGACTAACAAAGGGCACCTGACGGAACTTTATCATGCGTCCTTCCTGTTTACGCATTCGCCACGATGAAAGCCACCAACTGCAGGTCACACGTGAAATGCGGTCCGAGGCTAAGCTCTTGATGGAGGGCCAATCTCGTTGCTTTGGCTGTGATTCGGTTCATGTCGATTTTTTTGACCGGCCCGTCCCAGGAGAATCTCACATAGTCTGGGAGGGCATTATGGTGGGGCTTGCTGCGCGGCAGAATCGCGGGCCAATTGGCCGCTCAGCTCCTGAGCCTGCGCATTGGCAGGGTCCAGGCGAAGTGCCGTTGCTATTGCCTCGCGAGCCTCGGGGAAATCTGCTTCGACCGCTAGTTCCGCAGCCAGATTGATCCAAGCCTCCACCCAGGCAGGAGCAGCGCGGACCGCCATCCGATAATGCTCAACTGCCCCGGCGGCATCGCCGCTCCGGGCGAGTAAATAGCCGAGCTGCTTCTGCGCGGCGGCAAGCTGCGGATCAAGCTTGACAGCCTGTTCCAGTTGCGCGCGTTCGCCTTCAAAGTCGCCTGCCTTGTGCAGCGCTACAGACAATTTGACTTTGAAACTGGCATTGCTGGGAACCTGATCGCAGGATTGACGATAAAGCGCGATTGCCTCTTGCACGTTCCCCTCAGACAAGTTCCGATCGGCATGCGCGACACGCCTGGCTGCTTCGAAACTGTCATTCTCGCCCTTCCTCTGTTCCTGATAAAGCTCAACCTCGTGAGCCGCGCGGTCTTCCTCCCCCAAATTGTGCAGAGCAATCGCAAGCTTGTAGTGCACCTTGGGACTCGTGTCTCCCAAGGCAATCGCCTTCTCAAGGTTGACCTTGGCCTCCGCCCATTCGTGAAGGTCGACCAGCACCACGCCGAGATGGTAACGGGAGTAGGAGAAATCCGGAACCTGAGCGACAGCCTCCTCCAAATGCTCTTTGGCGGCGGCGTCGTCGCCCACGAAGTGATCCACGACTCCGTTCAGATACAGGACTTCCGAGTCGTGCGGGGTTTGAGCCAGGAGCTTCAGGGCCAGGGGACGGGCCATGTAGTGATGGCGCGTTTCTACCAACACGCGCAGATACGACAAATCGGCCTGGCGGTCGCCGGGATGGTGTTTGTCGACATCATCGAGCAGTCTAACGGCGTCATCGAATCTTTGCTGTTTGATCAGAACCACAGATTCCGCTTTAGCCAGAGGCAAGGAGTCGGGCGATAATTTCATTGCCTCATTCAGCACGTTGCTGGCGTCATCGAGATAATTGAGGGATCCATAGCTTTCCGCAAGATGAAGAGCGAGCGGCTCGGTTCTCGGAGCAGAATGCAACAAGGTGATCACACCCATATAGTCTCCGCGGGCAAGCAGCGACCCACTATAGCCTTCAAGGGCGATCTCAGACTGCGGGTCGATAGCCAGTGCTGCCTTCCATTGCGCATCGGTTTCGGCCGTTTGCCCTGATTGATCGTAGATCTCGGCAAGCATAAGGTGGGGTTGGATGGCGTTCGGCTGAAGGCGGATTGCATCCTGCAAGGGCGGGATTGCCGCCTCGGACTGCCCCGATTCAAAAAGAGCCAGCCCTTCAAGATAATGCAGATGTCCCGACCGGGGGTCGGCAATCAGAGCGCCGCGAACGACTTCGAGCGCACATTCAAATTGCTTGTTGGCTGCATACCAGCTGCCCAAAGCGACAGCATTTTCCGTGGTAGGTTGAGCGCGAAGCTTCTCCATCATCGCCGGCGGACCCGTGCAAGTGCCGCCTGCGACCGCTGCGGTGCCAGGAATGGCAGCCAGCAGAATTGCGATCGTTCCTGGAACGTGCGTGAAGCTCACTTTCGCTTCTTTTCTGGCACCCAGACTACAACAACCTAGCCTTGTCCGTCTCTAAAAAACAACGCGATCGACCTGCTGCCGAACCGGCTCCGGGGAATCCCGATCTCCCGATGCAGTGGGCTAGATGGGTTCGATCCCGACCGGGAGCCGTGATTGAGCATGATGCCAAAACAACGAACTAACTTGGGGTTCCGGCTGAGTTACCGGCTGACAGGACAGAATTCGGTCTTCTGCCTACGGTAGTCGCCAGCAGGCAAAGAGGGGTTCCGTCCGGAATGGCGACAGGCCGTCCGGAGGCGGTTATATCCGGTGGAAGAGAAGCGCCGGATGGTAGAGCAGACACGCCAAGCGGGAGCATGAATGGCGCGAGTCGCGCCGGTCAGGCTTGGGCCAGCCGGAACGGTCGCAGCGTTCCTTGGCAGTGCCTGAGTTCACGGTTGAACTGTGAGGGTTAAGGTTGCCGTCGCGGGAGCGACTCCGTTGGTCCCCGTCGCGGTGACGGTGAGAGTGTACGTGGACGCAGCCGGTGGAGGTTGACTGCTGCTGCCGCATGCGGTAATGGCAACAAGAAGCACCGTCGTCAACAACGCAGCAGCCAATCCATGCAGGCGGCGCCTACGCGACAAAGGCACGGCCAGCAGGCCCATCGGCCAGAGCAAGACGCCGAGCAGATGACGATTCCTTCCGGCAAACATGGCAGCGGCGGAGGACGTCTGCACGGTGATCTTCACCGGTGCCGATGCCGTGGATAGGGTAAGCGAGGCGGTGGGTGGCGAAATGGCGCAGGTGCCGCCCGTCGGCGTACCTGTGCACGAGTAGGTGACGGTTCCCGTGTAATTGACAGAGGTGAGCGTGAGGTTGAAGACCGCGGCGCCGCCGGCAGTCACCGTGGCGGAAGTATTGCCCGAATTCCCAGGCCCCAATGCGATCGAAGGCGGGGTTGGAACTGCGCTGACCTCGTTGGAATTCGGACTCGTGCCGATGCCGTTGGTGGCAGTCAGATCGTAGAAATACGTCGTGCCATTGGTCAGCCCGGTGTCCTGATACGAATACGTCGTGCCATCGAGTGTGGCGACCGCCGTTGCTGACTCCTGGCCGGATGCTGCGCCGCGATAAAGATTGAAACTCGTCGGTGTGCCGCCTGTTCCCGGAGACCAGGTAAGGTTTACCACCTTGTCTCCAGCCGTTGCAGAAAGCGATGGCGCGCCGGGCGATTTGACCGTGTTGGTATAAGCGCCGTAGTAAAAAGTGTTTCCGGAAAATCCGATGTAGACCGTCCCAAAAACGTCCCAGCTCGCTGTCATTGAGTTGGGAATGTCAAGAATGCCGTAGGGATAGTACGCGATTCGATTGAAGGTATTTCCGCCGTCGATCGACTGGAAGATTCCCCAATTCGCATCACCGTGATAACGGCCATCCACATAGATGGACGGATAAGTCTGTCCCTTAGCAGGCTTGCCCAGCGCCAGTGTCCACGCATAGTCGAAGACCGGACTGCGCGTGAATGTGTTGCCGCCGTCCAGAGTGTGGAACAAGCCATGAGTCGTTGCGCCCCCATGCCCATCCACGAGCCACATATCACCAGAGACGCCCGGAACCGCTGCCAGAGTTCCACTGTGCGGATAACCGGGAGCATTGGTGGCCGTCTGCTGCGTCCAGGTCACACCTCCGTCGGTGCTTTTCCAGAATCCGCCCGCGGTCATATCCACATAGAAAGTGCCGGGCGTGACCGGATCGGCCACGAGCAGGTGCTGCGATAACGCGAAGATCCATGGACCCCATTGGAAGCCCATGTACGTGTACGACGTAGACGAAGGACACTCGGTGCGCTGAGTGGCTCCAGGTGCGGTGTTGAAGGATGTAGTCTGCGTCCAGGTCGCGCCGCCATCCTTGGAGTAGAAGGGCGCGGGACCCTGGGCGAATACGGCAAAGTCGTTATAGTTGCTTGGAATCCAGACGAGATTGTCAGCGCCGGCCGGATCATTCTCGTGACCCGCGGCCCGCGCCGACACAGCAATGCTGCCGAAGTAGAGAATGCAAGGATGTGTGCCAGTCGCGATGGACGGAAACACTTGCCAGGTTATCCCGCCATCGGCGCTGTAGCCGCTGTAATTCGCCGACGGCACCGTCGTGTTGCCCTCAGAGAGATTGTCCGTTACCACCACAACGTACTTGGGCTGGTTGGGAGCGTAGTTGCTGTCTGTCGACGAAGACAGGCCATCGCCGTTATTCCACAAGTTGATGGGAAAATGCTGCGCGGTATACGTGTCCGGATCGATGATGGTGAAAAGCGTTTCATCCTCGACGGTCAACACAGGATCGCCGCCCGGCGGAATCACGCTCGGCTCCGCGACTGCCTCTTCGATGCCTTCCGAGATGCTGGTCCATGTGGAGGATGTATCGGAGTTGCTCGGAGTGTAGGTCATGATGCCGTCGTTCGCGCCCGCAATCCACAGCTTGCCCGTCCCGTCAAAGTAAAGGCCGCTGGCCGAAATATAATGCCCTTGCGGACGAAACGATGAAGGATCGAGCCACTCAATCGTCTGGTTCGATGCAAACTGCACCATGCCAAGATCGGTCCAGTTTGTGCCGCCATTCAGCGAACGCCCCAGAGCGCTGCCGCCGAGAGCAAAGATTCGCTGCGGGTTGTTGGGGTCGATTGCGAAGCCCTCTCCACCGCCATGCGGCGGCGTGGTTGTCGTCCAGGTGGTCCCGCTGCGCGTGTACATGTACAGGTTGTTGTTGCTACCGTCCGCAATCCACAGGTCGCCGAGGCTGTCCATGGTTGCGAAGCCAACCGTCGCGGCGCCGGACTCGAGAACCGAGCCTGTGATGTCGGTCCACGTGTTGCCACCATCGGCGCTCTTCAGCACGCCGCCGCCGAGAACGGCGTCGTTGTTGGTCTCGTCATGCTTGATGTAGGTCACATAAACAATCTTGCTGGCGGTCTGGCCTGCGACCAACCCAGTCCCGGAGCCGCCGTCGATGCGCGGCAACTGGAATTCATAGCGCACGGATGCCGTTGAAGCAGGTAGTCCGCTTCCTGTCACCTGCGTCCACGTTGCGCCTCCATCCAGGCTGCGCTGCAGGCCGTCGGGATTGCCCTGGCAGCTGCTGCCGGACGTAGATCCTCCGCCCGGAGGCCCGAGATAAGCCACATTGCCGTTGTTCGCATCAATCGCCAGCCGCTCCCCGGTGGTCTCCCCGGAAAGATTGCAGCTCAGGCTAAGGCTGGCCGCCTTGTAGGTCATGGCGCCGTCGGTGCTATAGAAAACGTTCAGACCCCAGGAGTTGCCCAGGTCGGCGGAACCGCTGAGAGTGAAGACCACCAGAACGTGATTTGAGTTGGATGGATCGATGGCGATGGCTCCGCCCCCTGCATTTACAGGCGCACCCGTATAAGTGGACGGGATCGCGCTGAATACCTTGGTGGGATACCACTGTCCGGCCGCATTGCTCCAGCGATACACTTCATCCACATCGCCGCGGGCATACGCAGCGGTTCCGGATTGGGCGACAGCCAACCCGCGCATCCATCCCCCGGCGCCGATTTCGACCGGCTTCCATTGATATTGCGATGTCAGGTCGGTATCCTGCGCCCGCAGAGACAGTGTGGAAAAGATGGAAAGCACAGCAATCAAAAATGACGGAAAGAATTTCGGTGGAAACAAGGACTTCACGGCGATAACCCCAGGAAATCAATTCGAGTTGACAGCACTTGACGGGCTGCTGGGACGCGAGTACAGCAAGCTTTTCGCCACAAGCCACGATAGTCCTTGCGGTTGGGGAAGTCCAGCCCACTCCGCTTTGGGCAGTGCCCGAGTGACCGGCTTACATGTAAGGTACATGGCGCGGCGTCGCATGCGCCAGTGAATGCCCAGGAGAAGACGCCGCTTGAAATCAGTCCGATGCATTTCAAGTTGGATCGGTACGGCGCACCCGTCACAGTCGCGTGCGGCGCCGCTGACGGCCAAACGTGCGGACCGGAAGCTCCCGACACTGGAACTGGCACGGAGGGCAAACCCAGCGATCCACCTCAACGGTAGCTCGTCCGACATCGCAGTGGGCTATCGAGATGCGGAAAGCAGAGACCACTTTCCAAATCTCGACAGCCCGGACCACGACGGCTGCAAGCTACGCCCGCTGACGCCGCCTAACCACGACACTCCAGCGATGGCAGGCTAAGAAGAACGGGCCAGGTAAAAGGCTCAAGGCGTGGTTGGATCGGGCAATCCTATCAGGACCAATTGCCATCCATCCGCCGAGGGCGTAATCGTAAACTGGCTCTGATATGAACCCGACGACGGCGCATTTTCGAATACCGCCGTCAGATAATTCGGTGTTGAATTCATATCAGTGGTAAAGCCAGTTTGTGGAGTGAAGACTTCTGTGCCGTCAGTGCCGTCATTGTCACCGAATATCCAGCTCACAAGCAGCCCGGAGTTATTCAGCGAGACGGAATTGGAGGTAGCACTCGTAGTGTAGGTGCCGGGGCTGGGACTGGTGATCGCGGAAGCTACGGGGGCCGTTGTGGTGTTCGAGCCCGTGATGGCTAAGAAATGGAGATAGATTGGCTCAGGATTGTCCTCTGTGACCGTGATCGTAGCGCCAGCAGGGCATGACGCCGGAGTCTGAACATAGTAGACCGTGCTCCGCATATCGTAGAAAACGCCCATCCAGTCGGTGGGACCGGCCAGTATGTTCCAGGAGTTTCCGCAGTTGTCCGTTACAGTCGGTTGAGACACTGTCTGGCCTTGGAAGTCGTAATAATCTCCAAGGAACAGAAGCAGTGTTGAAGCACCCGGATAGACAAACGGGCCGGTAGCGTATTCCGACGGATAGGAGCTCTGCGAAATCGTTCCCCACGCACCCGATGACACAATCGTGGGTAAGGGAGGATTCACCAAGAGTGTTGCAGCATTGCTGGGAATGCCTGAGTAATCTTCAAATCCCGCATAAGCGTCAGGCGCAGTGCCATCCGTGCTCAATAGGACAAAGCGCATGGATGATGTGTTTGTCCACCCAGGCTGCGAGGTGATTTGCTGCACAATATTCGTCACATCGATGGTATGTGTGCAGGTGTTTTGTCCGTTGTTGTTCCCCTGGCAGCTTCCATGAGCATCGCCCGGTCCCGTAGTGGTGTAATCCACGTAGGCCGATGTATAAGGCACATCCAAAGGAGTGTTTCCCGCGGTATTACTGAATGGAGGCCCGTCGTCCTGAGCCACTCCGTATACGCGGAAAGTATAGTTACTGCCGGGACAGGGCGCTGACCCGCAGGCAGTACTGGTTGCGACTGCAGTGCTGCTCACCAGTTGCAGGTATGCTGATTGGATCGTGTCACCCATATTGATGCCGGTAGACTCGAATCTATCGCCAATTACCCATTCAGTCGTCGTGCCACCCCAACTCCCCACCAGATCCGCTGCTCCATACTGCGGAACGCTGTGCCACCCGCTGCTGTCCTGGTTATTGTAATAACCGTCGTCAGCATCGTTGGAGATCTGAATTGTGTGAGGGATCGGAGGCTGCGTATAAGCCGTGTAGGTATAGTCGTAGTGCGCCAAACCTCCGGCGGGGTAATTGGTCCAGAGCCGCACATAAATCGTCTCGCCGTTAGTGGGCAGGGAATTTAAGGTGAAGGAAGTGGAAGTGGTTCCACCCATGGTGTACCCCAGATTGTTTGAGCCCGCGCTGCTGCCCACCCAGATGGAATACTGTGTAGCGCCGCTGGCAGTCGTCCAGTCAAACGTCTCGCTCGAGCTTGTGAATGTGCTGCTTGGTGTGGGAGACGTCAGCACCGCCGCGGTGGCCGCTGTATAGGTAAAGTCGGTGTGCATCGAGACTCCGCTGAAGGTCGTAAACAGCCTCGCATAGATCATTTCGCCGTTGGTCGGCAAACCGCCAAATGTCACCGATGTAGCCGTCGTCGAACCGGAACTCCAAATATTGCTCGAGCCCACCCCGGTGCTGCCAAGCCAAAGGGCGTACGAAGTGGCCCCGGCGGAGGGCGACCACTGGAACGTGGCGCTGGTGCCAGAAAGCGTGCTGGTCGGCGCGGGCGAGGTCAACACGGCTGGCGTATTCACCGTAGCCGCTGTATAGGTGTAGTCATAGTGCACTACGACACTGCCATAAGTCGTATACAGCCGCGCATAAATCTTCTCGCCGTTGGTTGGCAGGCTGCCGAACGTCACCGATGTAGCGGTCGTCGTACCGGAACCCCAAAGATTGTTCGAGCCCACCCCGGTACTTCCCAGCCAGAGGCTGTACGAAGTAGCGCCAGCAGCGGTCGACCATTGAAAGGTCGCGCTTGCGCTGGTTAACGTGCTGTTCGGTGTGGGCGATGTCAGTACCGCCGCCGAAGCCGCTGTATAGGTGTAGTCGTTGTGCACCGAGGCCCCGTTCAACGTGGTAAACAGCCGCACATAGATCGTTTCGCCGTTGGTTGGCAGAGCGCCAAACGTCACCGATGAAGCGGTCGTCGAACCTGAACCCCACAGATTGTTCGAGCCCACTCCGGTGCTGCCCAGCCAGAGGCTATACGCAGTAGCCCCGGTGGGGGTCGTCCACTGGAACGTCGCACTGGGGCCGGGTAGTGTACCCGGCGTAGGCAATGTCAGCACCGCGCCGGGACCGGCAAATGCGGTCGCGGGTAAGAATCCAATGGCGCAAGCCAAACCAAAGACTAAGGCCAACGAGTGCATCCGTCGCAAAAAATGTAGAGTCCGCATCATCATTCAAGTCACCAATTGGAACCGGTCTCGCTTTAAGCGCCCGGTCAAACCATCTTACAAGTTAGTATTGATAACATTCAAGTTACTTCCGGCATCCAAGGGGGACTTACTTTGTGGTTATGCCGCAGAATTTTCCGAACTGCCTGTGAATAAATCATTGTGAGCTCGCTGGAACTAGGGAAACAGTTGTGGGAGGATATGTTGTATTAGCTTAAGATGTCGTTCAAAGCAATTATTCTCAGGCCATTTTTCTTCCCCGCGCTCTGATCGAAACTCACCTCGCACCCGGTTTGTAAATAACTCTTTTGTGTTATAGGGAAGGTGAACGATAGCTAATTGACAACAAGAAACTATCCGGTGATTCAGGGAGGCTTGTATGACGGACGCAAGGCATTCTTCACGCTACCTGTGCAAACTGTCGAGCTGCTAAGATCCGATGCCAAAGCGCTAACTAATTAAATGTCGGGGAAAAGGTGCTTCGCCGGGGGCTAACCGTCGCCCTGTTGAAATCGAATCTCAAAGGTGCAGATGATGGCTTCCGGGTCGTAGTAACATCCGCGTCGTTCACGCTGCGGCTCTGGCCATGGACGAAGTGCGAAAGAGATGGCCAGCCGGGTACTCGCGGGGTTATTCTTTTGGAGCTTGAAATCAAAACCGCAAATCCACGCTAGTTTCGCCAGGCATTGTCGTGCGCACTTCCCCTGCACATTGACTTCATAACGATGATGGTGCTCCGGAACGCGAGGAGGCACAACTTCGAGTGATACTGGGTTGGGGAGCGATTGGGAAAGGAATTTGGGGATGCGCCATCGGATTTTCCGAGTAGTGGTCGCCTGGGTCTTCGTGTTTTTTGCGCAAATCGCGTTCAATCAGGAGGCGCAGACCGGCGGTCAGGAAGGTGCGCAGCAACAGGTAACCTATCGAAATATGACGCCGGAACAACGGGCCGCGGCCACTCGTGCTTTTCTGGGTCTGGGTGCGGAGCCGGACAAAGCGGCAGCGGCGCGCGGCGCACCGCTTTTCGAGCAGACATGCGCTTTCTGCCATGGACCGCAGGGGCGCGGCGCGACGGGGTCCAGCCTGCTCACGTCAGACGTGGTGCTCGGCGATGACCATGGGGAGCATCTGGTGCCGTTCCTGAAGAAGGGGCTGCAGGAGAAAGGCATGCCGGCGTTTGCGACGATGTCGGACGAGGAGCTAATGGATATCTCTGAGTTTGTGCATTTGCAGGTCGAGGAGGTCGCGAATCGCGGCACTTATCACGTGCTGAACATTCTGGTGGGAAACAGCTCGTTGGGCCAGGAATATGTTGCAGCTCATTGCATGTCGTGCCACACGGCGAAGACCTTCGTGCACATCGGCAGCAAGTTTCGCTTGCCCGAGCAATTGCAAAGGGGATGGATCTGGCCGGCGCGGCCCGTCAGCTCCGGGAACAGTTTGCTGGCTTACACCGCTTCCGTGAAGATGCCGGACGGCGGCGAAATCAGCGGGCGTGTGACGCAGGTGAGCGATTTTCGCATCACGCTGGTGGACCAGGCGGGCAAGGCGAAGGTGATCGAGCGGAAGCCGGGAGTGGAGGTGCGGCTGAATGATCCGCTCGCGGCGCACCAGCAGATGATCATGACGCTGACAAACGCCGATATGCACAACGTGACCGCCTATCTGGACACGCTGAAATGAGGTTGCTTACCGGAGTTTGCGCGGCGATCGCAACCGCAGCCCTGGCTGCCGCGACGTTTGCCGTGCCGCATGTCTCGCCGGGTGTCTTTCTTGACCCGAACGAGATTGGAAAAGCGCCGATAACGAGCTGGCCCACGTTCAATGGCGATTACAGTGGCGAACGCTACAGCACGCTCACCCAGATCAAGCCCGCGAATGTCAACCGGCTCGCCCAGCAATGGGTTTTCAAGATTTCGGGAGTTGGGGCGCAGCGGGGCGCGCCCGTGCCCACCATCAAGTGCACACCTCTGCTGGTTGACGGCGTGCTCTACATCACGATTCCGAATCACGTGTGGGCGCTCGATGCGCGGACAGGAAGCCAGCTGTGGCACTACGGCTGGGTTGATCATGGCGGGCACCTTGTTGGCCAGCGCGGGGTGGGAATCTGGAAGACGACGGTTTATTTCCTCACACCGGATAACTGGCTCGTGGCGCTGAATGCGAATACCGGCAAGGAACTGTGGAGGAAGAATTATGCCGACGCGCGCAAGCAGTATTTCTCGACGTCGGCGCCCCTGGTCGTGAAGAACCACGTGATTGTAGGCGTCGGCGGGGATGCGATGGACATGCCTGGTTTTCTGGATTCCTTCGATCCGGTGACGGGCGATCTGCAATGGACCTGGTGGTCGACACCGCGCAAGGGAGATGCGGCGCTGAGCACTTGGCCGAACGAGCCGGCTTCAGACCATGGCGGCGGCATGACCTGGATGCCGGGCACGTACGATCCCGAACTCAATCTGCTCTATTGGCCGACCGGGAATACGAATCCAGTGTTTGCCGGGCAGGGACGGCCTGGGGCCAATCTATGGACGGAAGCAGTTGTGGCGCTCGATCCGGAGACAGGGAAATTGAAGTGGTATTTCCAGGTCTCGCCCCACGACACCCATGACTTCGACAATACAACGGCTCCGATCCTCTTCGATCGCGTGGTGGACGGGAAACCGCAAAAGCTGCTGGCGCAGGCGGCGCGCAACGGTTTCTTTGTCACGCTTGACCGGGTTACTGGCAAGGATCTGGTGGTTAAGCCGTATGTGCCGCTGGATTGGTCCTCGGGGCTTTCGCCGCAGGGAGAACCTATCCCGATTCCGGACAAGGATCCTACGGTCGGCGGTTCCATCAACATCGTGAATGCGAGTAACTGGCCGGCTCCGGCATACAATCCAAAAACCGGCTTGGTTTATGTGAACTCGGTTGAAGGGAAGGCCATTTATTACCTGACCGATGACAGCGCGCAGCCGGCCGGCTATGGAGGCACGGGTGATGGAATCGGCCATGCGCAGCGCGTGCTGCAGGCGATCGATCCGCTCACCGGCAATGCAGTGTGGACGCATGCGTATCCGAACCTGAACAATGCACCGAGCACAGTCGGCCCGAGTATTCTGACCACCGCCAGCAACCTGCTCATCACAGGTGACGACCAGAAGAATGTGATCATCTACAGCGCCGATAAAGGTCAAGTGCTTTGGCACCACGAAATCGGCGCCAATGAATCGGGTGGGGTGATTACTTACAAGCTGGACGGGAAACAATACATTGTGTTCGGAGCGGGTGATAGCCTCTATGCCTGGAGCCTGCCTCAATAGAATGGATGCGGCGAGCGCCTGAGATGGAAGAACGCGAGGTTCGCCGATGAAGGCCAGCAGCGCCGCCAGCCGAGTCCGATACAGCGTGGTCATGCTGGCTATTGGTCTCGCTGTTCTCTCCTACGTGCAAAGGGTGGCGATCTCCCAGGCGGCCGGGCCCATTTCTCGCGATCTGCATATTTCAAAGCAGCAGATGGGCCTGATTTTTGGGGCTTTCGGATTGTCCTATGCGTTATTCGAGATTCCCATGGGTCTGCTCGGCGATCGTTTGGGCGTCAAGAGGACGCTGGCGCAAATCGTTCTCGCCTGGTCTGCTTTTACCGCGCTGACCGGGGCAGCCTGGAATGTCCCGTCGCTGTATGTGATCCGGTTCCTGTTTGGAGCCGGCGAGGCTGGGTGCTTTCCCAACCTGACGCGCATGCTGAGCGCGTGGCTGCCGGCACGGGAACGCGTGACAGCGCAGGCTCTGATGTGGGCCTTCACGCGATGGGGCGGCGCGGCAACTCCGCCCCTGGCGTTAATTTGCATAACTTGGTTCGGCTGGCGATGGGCTTTCGTGAGCTTTGCAGCGTTGGGGCTGGTGTGGTGGGCAGTATTTCTGATCTGGTACAGGGACGATCCGTCGCAACACCCGCGAGTGAACGTCGCCGAATTGAAAATGCTGGAGGCGTCGCGCGTTCTTACTACGCATCGAGCAGGACAAAGGCACTGGTTGTCATTACTGCTGACGCGGCAGGTGGCGGTATTGGGCCTGCAATATTTTTGCTTCTCCTACGTTTGGTACTTCTACATCACCTGGCTGCCCACGTATTTGCGTGAGGGGCGCGGGCAGTCGCCGGGACGCGCGGCCACTCTGGCGGTGCTGCCGCTCTTGTTCGGCGGCTTCGGTTCGCTGGCTACCGGACTTGCTCACTTTCGGCTGCCGCGGCGGGCCATTGCATTTTGCGGCTTTCTCGCAACAGCCATCCTCCTGTTGGCGGTCACACACATCCGATCCGTAGTTCCCGCCATGCTGGCTATGGGCTTGGCCAGTTTTTCGAGCGATCTGACAATGCCGATTTCGTGGGATGCCTGCGTGGAAATTGGAGGCCCGTATACTGCGACTGTGGCGGCCGCGATGAATATGCTGGGCAACCTTGCGGGCTTTGTTGCGCCGGTCGCTGGCGGAGTAATCCTGGAGCGGACGGGCGGCGACTGGAATGTTCTCATCTACACCATGGCAGCGGCGGCGGTGGTCTCGGCGGTCTGCTGGCTCTATCTCAAGCCAGAGTCAGCGGGGCAGAGGCTTGAGTTGGGCCTGAGCGAAGCGACGGATAGCATGAGCGCAGATGGGTTGTCGCCTTGAGGCGCATTTCTCTAAACAGGAGCTGCAAAAATGGACGCAAATTTGAAGGGCCGGACCGCTGTAATTACGGGCGGGAGCCGCGGCCTGGGCGAGGCGATGGCGAAGGCCCTCTCCGAAGCAGGCGCGAACATCGCGCTGGTGGCGCGCGACTTGAAGCGCCTCGAGTTGGTGCGCGATGGGATCACCGGCTCGGGCGGGAGTGCTGCCGTCTTCGCCGCCGACGTAACGCAGGAAGACGAGGTCGCCAGCCTGGCAGAAGCCGTAAGTCTGCGCTTCGGGCCTGCACAAATTCTGATCAACAATGCGGGATCAAATATCCGCAAGAATCTGGTGGATTATTCGCTCGCGGAGTTTCGCAGTGTTCTCGACTCGAGCCTGATCTCGACATTTCTGATGTGCCGCGCATTTGTCCCTGCAATGAAGGGTTCTGGCTACGGCCGCATTCTGAACATGAGTTCAATTATGGGTCATGTGTCGCTGCCGGGGCGCACCGCGTATTCTTCGGCGAAGTCGGCGCTTCTCGGTTTCACGCGGGCGTTAGCGCTGGAACTGGCCGGCGAAGGAATTACCGTTAACGGCATCAGCCCGGGGCCCTTCGCAACGGACATGAATGCGGCGGTGATAAACGATCCGGAAGCCAATGCCCAGTTTCTCGCGAGTCTGCCGGTGGGACGGTGGGGCAAGATCGAAGAGATTGGCGCGCTGGCCTGCTATCTATGTTCGGAGGCGGCGGGATTCATCACGGGAACGGACATCCTCATCGACGGCGGCTGGACAGCAAGGTAGTGGGCGCCCCTTCTTTGGCTGGTCGAGAAGCTGGTTACTTCACACCGCCAGACGGCTGAGTCTGGGCGGGACGAGGCGGCGGCACATAGTCCACCAGTGTGTCGACAGGCTTTTTCCCGGCCCACGCAATGCCACGCAGCAGCATTTGCTGAATTTGATAGTTGTCGAAATTCGCGTACTCATGACCTTGCATCCAGACGAACGCCCTGGCCGGCACGCCGCCTGGCAGTGTGTGTTCATAGGTCCAGATCTGCGGCACCACTTCGCCCTTGTGCGTACCCGCGCTCGGCGTGGCAGGTATAACGGCGGTGGCCAGCACATGCTTGGCAGGATTCTGCGCCCACGTCATGTTGTAGAAGGCTTCGTCGAAGATGGTGATGTTCGACATTCCCTTCATGATGGGGTCGGCGACGTCAACCACTGTATAAGGGATGGGCGCTCCCAAGGTGTAATTGACTTCGCCGTGCTTCTTTGCGCCGCCAACAAGGGTAGCGAAATAAGCGGGGTCCGGACCGCAAAGTGAATCGTGAAGGCTGACCAGTCCGCCTCCGCGCTTGATATATGTTTCGAGCAGGTTCTTTTCGGTTTCGCCGATGTAAGCCGCATCGCCTTTGTAGATGATCACTACGTCGGTGTGCTCCAAGTCGGTGGCCGAGGGCTCGTGCAAGGCGCCGTCTACGACTGCGCCGTGCTCAGTAAGAAGCTTGCTCCAGTCAGCGAGGAATTGGGGATAGTCGTGTTGTCCAGGGAGATGGGATTTGAGACCGGCCCATATGTAAACGTGCATCCCGTTGGGATTCTGATCCCATGGACGCGGCGCCTGCGCATTGGCGACGCTGGCGGTCTGGCCGTTGACCTGCTGCGTCGACAGGGAGCTGAAGGCAAGCAGAGGAGCAAGCGCCAGAAGCCCGTAGTTCCGCAGGGTTGCTCCGCTGGATCGTCTCGCCCAATCAGTCTTGGGGTGCGCTCCGGCAGCAGCCCATCGCAGCGCAGTGATATATCGTGCAGGGCTTGGTTGGACGGTCACGGTTGAACTCTCCTTGGAAATGGCAGAGGAATTAGCGGACTGGGATGATTCACGAAGCGTCTCGAAAGTCGCACCATGCATACTAGATTCGTATTTGCGCTGTCAACTCGATCAAGATTCAAGCGCTTCAACGTCGACGGCGACGGTCATAGCGTGTGTCCCGCCTCCCTGGATCACGCCGTACAGAGGACTGACATCGCCATAGTCTCTTCCCCATGCCAGGGTCACGTGGCCGTTCGAGGGGACAACGTTGTTTGTCGGGTCGACATCGATCCATCCGATTCCCGGGCAATAAGCGGACATCCATGCGTGCGACGCATCCGCACCCACCAGTCTCGGCTTGCCTGGAGGCGGATAGGTGCGAAGGTAGCCGCTGACATAGCGCGCCGACAGGCTGAGGGAGCGGAGGCAGGCGATTTGGATATGCGCAAAATCCTGGCACACGCCGCGCCGCTTTCGAAATACCTCCTCGGTTGAGGTGCGGACATTGGTCACCTTGGAATCGAATCGGAAGTCCTTGTGGATGCGCGCCGTCAAATCGAGCAGCGCTTCCCGCATCGGCCGCCGGGGAGTAAACGAGCGCAACGCATACGCGGCAAACTCCGGCCGCGGCTTGATGCGGGGCGACTCAAATCGAAACTGCAAGGCGTCGAGTCCCGCGAGGCTTTGATCCGCACCGATGACTCTGACTGTTTCTTCCCATGGCATCGAATCCTGCGTTGATGGCGGTGTGCCGTTTTCCAAATTCAGCTCGCATCGCGATTCAACCACCAGTTCCTTGTGAGGTTCCTGGACGGTGAAGAAGTATTGAAGATTTCCAAAATAGTCGATTCTCTCGGTCATGGTTGCAGGGGTTGGCTCGATGAGCAATTCGCACTTTGCCAAATGCTGGCGCGGCAGAGTCCGTGGCTTGAGACAAGCCACATGTTTGCCAACTGAGACTGGATGCCGGTAGCGGAAGGTAGTTCGATGAACGATTTTGTAATTCATAGGCCTATGGTGATGGGCAAGGTGCGAGCGTGGCTGAAGTATCTGCTCGACAGGTTATTTGACCAGGAAGGGAGCAGAGTTTCCAGGCCTCTGAGGAACCGCTCAAGCTGAGCGAGATCGTCGGCGACTTTGGCGACCGATGGGGCGCCGGGCAAAGGATAACTTAGCTTTCGCAGGTCGAAGCTGCGCAGCAGGGCCAGCGCGCTTTGCATGGCGCTCAAGTCATGGGGAACGTGGCGCGGCAACTGCCCATAGAGATGCACGAGGTGCGTCAGTTGAAAATCCAAAGAACGGGGATTGGTCTCATCCGCCATTAGCACGTCCAGGACAGCCAGCGGTTGCAGAGTGGTGTAGTAGCGGGAGCGGTAGGTCATCGAGCTGTCGGCAACTTCGAGCAGGCATTCCAGAAACGGCCAGTCCTGCTCGCCAAGCGGCGTGGTGATCTCGCGGAGCTGCCTGGTGAGATAGATTGCGCGCTCGAGCCGCCGGCCAATTCCCATGAACAGCCAACCGAGACCGCGGTTGATGTTTTCGCGCTCCATTCCGGAAAATGCGGAAAGAAGTTCGAGGCAGCCGGTGAGCATCGAGGGGTATTCAAGAAACGGAGTATGTGGCTCAACCTTGATTGAGTTCCGCAGTTGGCCGATGAGAAACACCATATCGGCCGAAAGGCGCTCCCGCACGCTTCCGCCAACGCGCGCTACCTCTACGAGCGTCGACGCCAGGCTGTCGCCTCGCTTGACGTCGGTAATCAGAGAGATCAATTCATGTTCGAGTTGCGCGGCTGTGATTCGCTTTCTTCTAATCCGTGGCAACTTGCTTTGTCGCGACTCCAGACAAGCATGCAGGCGGACCAGGCAGCGGAGTTCGGCGGGGTTTGCGCGCCGCACACGCGAGATCATGGAGCGCACGATCCGCGCTATATTTTCGGCCCGCTCGACATATCTTCCCAGCCAAAAAACATTGTCCGCCACGCTGCTGGGAACACTGGGCGAATCGCGGCGCAAGGTAACCGGCTCGTTGCGCGGGTGAAGCATGGTGAACGTATCGACCGGATTGTCCCACAGCACCCAGGCATCTTTGCTGTGCCCGCCGCGCTGCATGGAGACAACCGATCCCTCCAACTCGGCAACGCGCACCAGTCCTCCGGGAATCGCAGTCCAGCCATCGCCGGTGTTGAGCACATAGGCGCGCAGAACCACGCTGCGCGAATAGAGGTTGCCGTTATCCCAAACGGGAGCATTGGACAGCACGATCTGCTCCTGCGCTACATACTCGTGAGGGCGGGCTCGCAGTTGGTCGGCTAGCTTTCCCTTTGCCACTTGTTCAAGCTCGGCACCGAAGACAGGCTCCATGCCGCGCGATGGAAACGCCGGCTTCACGACAACGGAGTCGAGATGGTTGAGTACCCAGTCGAGCGCATAGGGCTGTCCGCACCACCAGGTGGCGACGGATGGAAGCTTCAGCTTCTCGCCGGTCAGGTATCTCGAAAGGCCGGGTAAAAACGGCATGATCGCGGCTGTTTCAATCAGGCCGCTGCCCAGCGCATTTGCAATCTTCACGTTCCCGGCGACAACGGCGTCGACCAGGCCGGGCACGCCGAGCAGGGAATCGCTGCGCAATTCGAGGGGATCGCAAAAGCTGTCGTCGACCCGTCGCAGAATCACATTCACCTGTTCCAATCCATTAACAGTTTTGAGATATACGCAGCGGTCGCGTACGGTGAGATCGGCGCCTTCGACCAGGGTGAAGCCCAGGTAGCGCGCCAGATACGAGTGCTCGAAATAAGTCTCGTTGAAGGGGCCAGGCGTAAGCAGAACGATGCGCGGACGGTCGCATTGAGCCAGGGCCGTGAGCGTATCGCGCTGCGCACGGAAGAACGGAGCGAGGCGAAGCACGTTGGAACCGCGGAACAGATCGGGCAGAACATCGGCGACGATGGTGCGGTTCTCCAAAGCATAGCCGCTGCCTGATGGCGCCTGTGTGCGATCGGAAAGTACCCACCATTGTCCGTCCGGCGAGCGGGCAAGATCGACCGCAAGCATGTGAAGATAACTGTGCGCGGGGACACGCACGCCCACCAGGGGCCGGAGAAATGCCGGATTCGCGAAGAGAAGCGCGGCGGGGAAGTGGCCGTTTGCAATGAGGCTCTGCGTGCCGTAAAGATCTTCGAGAAGAAGGCTCAGCAACTGGGCGCGCTGAATAATTCCATCCTCGATGAAGCGCCATTCATCCGCTGAAATCAGAAATGGAATGACATCGATCTTCCAGGGCCGATTTGCGCCCAGCGGATCGCTGTAGATGTTGTAGGTGATGCCGTTCTCGCGGATGCGGCGCTCGGCGCGTCCCCAGCGGCGTTGCAGTTCCTCCGACCCAATCTCTGCGAGCGACTCCATGAGATGCGTCCAGTGGGGCCGTGGAGTCACACCGTCAGCAAATGCTTCGTTGTAAGCATTCCCGTAAGGGAGTTGAGTCTGATGGAGATCGACGGTCATGGAACGACCTCCGGGAATTCAGCTTGTGTTCCGCGTGTGGGCGGCGGAATGCGCAGATCGAGAGTCAAGGGAAAGATCGGGTTGGTTTCGTCCTCGGGGGCAGCCATGGGCGTGGGCGCGGGGCTTGCGACTTGAAAGCGCTCGCGACGCCGGCCTTCGGCCTCAGCACTGTTGCCAGGACGGGCCGTGTACAAGTGGCCATCGGACGGCGCCGCATGGTAAGTACATTGGCCGATCGAACAACTCTGCCAGCAATCGATAAGGTCGAAGACCAGCGGAGCATGCACGGGAACGGTAGGGTGCAGAGTCGACGACAATTTTCGCGCGCGAAACCGCACGCCGGCCACTGCTGCGCCAACTTCGCCTGTTGACTGAAGCGGCACGCGGCGTCCGTTGCAGGCAACCGCGTAGCGGGCTTCACTGGTCAGACCTGACACTTTCACTTGGATGCGCTCGAGGGATGAATCCACGCTGCGCACCGTTGAACCGGAGACGCTTTCTTCCGCGAGCACATTCCAGGGCTCAAGCGCGTGACGGAGTTCAAGCTCGATTCCATCCACGGCGATTGAACCAATCTTCGGGAAGCGAAATTCCACTTGCGCGGTAAACCACTGTTCCTCAAAGTCGAAGCCGGACCGGCGCAAACGGGCGAGCACTTCGAAGAGATCGTGTTTGACAAATTCGGGGAGCATGAAACGGTCGTGAAGCGCTGCGCCCCAGCGGATCAAGCTTCCGTCAAACGGCGTTTTCCAAAACATGCTTACCAAAGCGCGGACCAGCAGCATCTGGAGAAGATTCATTCTCACATGCGGTGGCATTTCAAACGCTCGCAGTTCGAGCAAGCCCAGTTGCAAGCCGCGACCCGGTGGGGGAAACAGCTTGTCTACGCAGAATTCGGCGCGATGCGTGTTCCCGGTGATATCGGCGAGCAGATTGCGAAACAATCCATCCACGATGAAGGGTGGGCAATCGGTGGACGGTAGTTGGCTGAAAGCTACTTCCAGCTCATACAGCGTGTCCAGGCGGGCTTCGTCGACGCGCGGATACTGGCTTGTCGGGCCGACATACATTCCGGAAAAAAGGTACGAAAGCGAGGGATGATTCTGCCAGAAGGCCACCATACTGCGCAGCAGATGGGGACGGCGCAGGATGGGACTGTCGAGGACGGTCGCTCCGCCGATCACGATGTGGCTGCCGCCGCCGGTGGGAATCTGGCTGCCGTCGTATTCGAATTTCTCGGCAGTCAACCGATTGTGGCGGGCTTCTTCGTCGAGCACTGCGTATGTGGTTTCGAGTTCGTCCCAATTGCTTGCCGGAGGCAGATTCACTTCGAGGACGCCCGGGTCTGGAGTGACGCTGAACGATCGCAAGCGTGGATCGCCGGGCGGCGTGTAGCCCTCAACCCAGACCGGCATTTTGAGATACCGGCATGTGTCTTCAACTGCGCTGACCAGATCGAGATAGTCGGCGAGGACGGGCGCAAAGGGGAGAAACACATGCAGGCGGCCCTCCCGAGCCTGCACGCAGAGCGACGGCCGGATCAGCACCTCTGCTTTTTCGGAAGGGCGCGATACAGCGGGCAGCGGATCGGGCGCGGCCTCGGCTTCAAACAAATCCATTTTGAGTGAGGAACGCGACGGAAGCCTGACTCGATCCGCAAACGGAGGGTCTTCAAATTCATATTCAAGCTCATCGGGCGCGACCCAGGGCATGGTTTCAACTGGAACGCGATAGCCGATGGGGGAATCGCCCGCCGAAAGGATCAAGCGCTTCGGACGCGGGAACCACAACTGACTGGACCAGCGCAATTGGCCCGCAGGTTGCCGGCGGCGCAATGCGAGCACGTATCCAACCGGCTCATCGGTCTCGCTGTCCGGTTCATAGGCTGGCAGCACGTTTTCTGAGCTCACCTGAAGACGCCGCGCGAGCGCTGCCATAAACCTGAATGCTTCGGCGGCTCCAAAACCATAGTCGCGATCTTCGCGCGCGATGAGGCCGGCGTCCTGCCAAACGGTCACTCCGTCGGCACGCCAATAGCAGCTCAGGGCCCAACGCGGCAGCGGTTCGCCGGGATACCACTTGCCTTGCCCGTAGTGAAGCAGCGCGCCGGGCGCAAACTTTTCTCGCAGGCCCTGGATGAGAGCCAGACCTCGGGTCCGCTTCATGGCGCCAAGCGCGTCGATGTTCCATTGCGGACTCTCGGGATCGTCGATTCCGACGTAGGTAGGCTCGCCGCCCATGGTCAGACGCACATCCTGCACCTTGAGCGCGGCATCAACTTCGTATGCAACCTTTCTTACCCGAAGCCAATCCGCATCGGTAAACGGTTTGGACGGCAGCCGTGGCTCGTTCAATCGGCGAACGGAGATGGAGTGGCTGAACTCGGTTGCCACCGGCTCAACGGTTCCCGCAATGGGTGCGGCCTGCGAAGCTGTGGGCGTGCAGACCAGCGGGATGTGTCCCTCGCCGGCAAGCAGGCCGGAGGTGGGGTCCAGGCCGATCCAACCTGCGCCGGGGAGAAAGGCTTCGGCCCAGGCGTGTAGTTCCGCCGAGTCTTCTCGCGGACCATCGGGCGCGCCTTCTTCTGCAGCGAGTTGAATTAAGTAGCCGGAAACAAATCGTGCGGCTATGCCCAGGGTCCTCAGGCTCACGACCAGCAGCCATGCAGAGTCGCGACACGAACCGGAACGCTTATCGAGGGTCTCTTCGCACGTCTGGACGCCAGGATCCAGTCTTGTCACATAGGCTATTTCTTCCCGAATTTTTCGATTCAAGTCCAGAAGCAGATCGATCGTTCCGCCTTTTCGACCCGCAAAGCTCTCGAGAAACGCACGCAGCAGGGGCCCGGGAGGATCCGACCGAAGATGGGGCTCAAGATCCTTGGCCAGGTCCGGTGCGTAGGCGAAAGGAAACTCATCTATTCCAGGCTCCAGGAAAAAATCGAATGGATTGATGGGCGATAAATCCGCTACGAAGCTCACATCGACAACCAATTCGTTTGTCTTTCCCTGAAAAATAATGCGCGCCAGGCGATTATTGTGGGGGTCCAATTGCCAGTTGAGGATGTGTTCGGAGGGAGTGACTTCAAGCGCGTAGCTGAGGATTGGCGTGCGGCAATGGAGCGCGGGACGCAACTGGATCACCTGTGGGCCGAGAGATATCGCCCGTTCGTACCGGTAGATTGTCCGGTGATTCAGCGCAACTTGTATTCCCATCTGCCCCCTTGCGGCGCGCGCCTGGAACCATGTGTCCGCAATGATCCGGCCCCTCGGCGCGCGAACTCGAAATGCGTTCAGTGTAAGCCGAGGTGTAAGGAAACGTTACCATATCGGATGAGTGGGTGAGATCGATTCCGCAGGCGCTGGTTTCAAAGCCCTTTTCTGAGGCGGAATTCCCGCACAACCTGGGCGGGATCGCGGTGCTGGCCGTCGATGGCTTCGTTCATCGCCCGCATATCGTTCGCGGTGATTTTTCCGGCGAGCGCGTTGAGCGCGGTCTGAATCTGGGGCCAGCGCTGCAGCGCTTCAGCGCGCACCAGCGGGACGGCCTGGTAGGGCGGGAAGTAACGCTTGTCGTCGTCAAGCGCAGCCAGCCCGAAGGCCTGAATCGGCCCGTCGGTGGAGTTGGCGGCAATCATATCCACCTGATGCGCGTTGAGCGCGCGATAAAGCAGGCCAAGGTCCATGGTGCGGGGCGCGGCGGCGAATTTAAGTCCATAGGCGGAACTAAGTCCGGGGAGTCCATCGGGGCGCTGTTCAAATTCATATCCGACTCCCAGGCGCCATTGCGGTGTGTAGCGCGCGGCCTGGCTTAGCGTGGTCAGATGCAGCGCGCGCGCATCGTCGCCGCGTATCACCATGGCAAATGTGTTCTCAAAACCAAGCGGCTGAGCGGCGACTACGCTGTAGCGCGACGCATAGAGACTGCGGACCGTGTCGAGAACGCGCTGCGGATCGCGATCTACGGGCTGCTTGAGGATCGCCGTCAATGCCGTGCCGGTGTATTCGACGTATGCGTCAACGCGTCCGGAGACCAGCGCCTGCTGGCAGATGTAACTTCCAGCAAGATAGAAGCGGCGCTCGACTTTGAGATTGGATTTGGCTTCGATCTCCTGTGCCAGAAGCTCACCAAGAACAACCTGTTCGGTAAAATTCTTGGCTCCGATCACGGGATGATCGGGCCGCGGGGGTGCGCAGGCCGCAAGCAGAAGAGCGATGACAGAGGGAATTGCAAACGCGGGAATGCGAAAGCTGCGCGTCATTTTGCCGGCACCGTGAAGCGGCGTTCGAGCAGGCCAAGCGCACCATCCGCTGCGAGCGCCAGGAGCGCCGCCGGAATCGCTCCGGCAAGCACCAGGCGGTTGTCCACGGAGGCCACGCCGCGGAAGATCAGCTCGCCGAGACCGCCCGCGCCCACAGCCGCGGCAATGGTGGCGATTCCAACGCAGGTGACGGTTGCGGTGCGCAGGCCGGCAAAAATAAATGCCGCGGCTAAAGGCAGTTCGACCTTGATGAGCCTCTGCCAATCGGTGAGGCCGAGTGCGCGCGCCACCTCAATCACCGCCGGGTCGATGCCGCGAATTCCAGCATAGGTATTGCGCAGAATGGGTAGCAGCGCGTAAGCGGTAAGCGCGACAATGGCGATGCGCGCGGCGCGGTCGCCCAGCCACGGCAGCGGCAGCAGAAAACCAAACATCGCGAGCGAAGGAATGGTCTGCAACACGTTGGCCGCGGCGATGACGGGTTTGGCCCAGCGCGTGGTTCGCGTGAGCCAAATGCCCGCGGGCACCGCGACGACCGTAGCCAGCAGCATGGCCGCGCCAGTGAGCCACAAGTGTTCCAGCGTGAGGGTGGCAATTTCGCTACCGTATTGTGACAGGAATCCGGGGTTCATGGTTGCTCCGTTCCGGCGGCGCATTGGCTTCCACGATGAAAGGCTTTTACATAAGCTTCAACCTCGGGTTGATTCGATCGCAGGAACTCCGCTGGTTTGAGACTAGCGATGAGTTTCCCGTTGCTCAAAAGCACGATGCGATGCGCCAGGTACAAAGCCTCATCCAAGTCGTGGGTCACCAGCAGCACAGTCTTCTTCAATTTGTTCATCAGGGCGCGCAGCATATCCTGCATTTCGCCGCGCGTCAGCGGGTCCAGCGCTCCGAATGGCTCATCCATAAGCAGGATGCCTGGCTCCGCGGCCAATGCGCGGGCTAGACCCACACGCTGGCGCTGGCCTCCTGACAGTTGGTGCGGGTACCGCTGCGCATAGCTCGCTGGATCAAGCCCTACCACTTCCAGCAGTTCACGGCTGCGGCGGATGCGCTGCTCACGCGGCCGGCCTTCCGCTTCCAACACAACCCCAACGTTACGCTCCAAGGTGAAATGCGGAAACAGCCCCGTCTCCTGGATCACGTAACCCATGGAGCGGCGGAGAGCGATGAGATCGCTTTCGCGCATGCTCTTCCCATGCACGAATACATCGCCGCCAGTGGGCTCGACCATGCGGTTGACGGTGCGCAGCAGCGTTGTTTTGCCGGAGCCGCTGCGGCCGAGAATGGCGGTCGTTGTTCCTTGTTCCAGCGCGAGGGAAATGTTGTCGAGGAGGAGCCGCTCACGCGAAATTGCGAACGACACATTTCGAAATTCGATCGCTGCGCTCATCAGGCGGCTCCGTGCATTCCAGTCTAAGGGGTGGGGGCGAGAACCGTTAGGATTGTGTATTTTCGTGCTTCTGCGAGGAAAGCATTGGCAAAGAAAACGCTTACGGCGCAGCCTTCGGTCTTGAAATCTCATAATATGCAACGGATCGTCTTGCGCGTCGAGGCGGATTTTTATTTTATTTGCAACCCGATCGTTAGCCTTACTTGACCGAAGTCCAGCGTGCACAGAGCGTTGCGCGAAATTGAAACAATTGGCAAGAGTCTTGGCGCGGTAAACCGGTTGAGATATGTGGTACTCCGGAATGATTTGAGTTCCATAACTGGAGAGGAGTTTTGTAGACTGAGATGGATGCCTCGAACGTTAGTGGCGAATTCATCGTAAGGAGATACAAAATGGCAGATGCAGTTAAGAAGACGAAGGCGGCCGCAAAGCCGCGCAAGGTCTCAACCAAGAAAGAGGTTGCGGAATTTGCGCCGGTTGCAAAAATGCCCTCTCATGAAGAGATCGAGAAACTTGCACAGAAATATTGGGCCCAGCGTGGGTTCCAGGATGGATATGCGGAGCAAGATTGGCTCCAGGCTGAGCAGGAGCTGCGCCAGAAAGCCTCCTGACCCGCAGAAGTCTTAGAGCCGGTTCAAGTTCCGCGAAGGGTACCCTTTGCTTCCGCCCCAGCGACAAAAGACCCGTCGCCGGAAGCCGCGGACGAGGGAAGGGGCACTTTAGAGCCGTGCTTCCCGGATACGGTAATTGTGAAGCCGCTCAAGTCAGCCGGAATTTGGTCGGGAGGTTCATGACAACCTGCTGGCCACGCCGTGTTCGACGCCGAAGACATGAGACCAGTCGGCGCGCCGGTTGAGCGCGGGGAATTTGACATCGCCCGGCCTTTGTCCGTTCCGAATGGCATCTTCCAAATAGAGCTTTGCGCCATTTCGAATGCGAACTGCCCGCACACATTGAAGCTGGCCGAGGGCGCGCGCATAGTCGTAGTGGAAGTTCTCGCGCAGCCTGAAATCGATTAATCCACCAGCGCGCGCGAACTGCTCATCGCTTGCATCCGCTTCGATGTAAAGCAAGTATCCCGGCAGAGGAGCCGTGTCGCAGGCTAGCATCGCGAATGCAGGTGCGATGCCCATTTCGGCAAATGTCACTTCGAAAACGCGGGAGACGTGCGCGTCGTTCAGTTTTTCGCCGAACCAATCGGAGACAGAGCCTTGCCGCCCGACAAAACGCAGCAGCGGGCAATCCTGAATGTGGCCGGTCACCTCGATTTGATCGCCCAGCAGATAGCGATACAATCCACCGCCGGTTGTGACGACAACGCTGTAACGACCGCCCCGGTCGAGCTGATGGGCGAGTTGCGGCTGATCCGAATCGCTGGGAATGAATTCAAAGAAGTGCGAACGAATCGAGAGCGCAGCGCCCTCATGACCAAAGAGCGGAAACGAGATGAAGGCTTCGGTGGCGAGCAGCCCCTTGCCCTGAACCCGGCAATTGGGAAAGAGCGCTGCCAGCGCGGCTGCGGGACCAGCGGACGTCGCATCTTTCCAGCAACTGATCAATCGCAGCCGTGGCCAAAGTCCGGCATAGGCTACTTGCGGAGAAGATGCATGAAGAGCCGCGCGGACTTCGCGGGCGCGACGAGAGTCTGCTGCGCAGCCTATGCCGTGTTCAAGATCGTGGCAGATGCGGTCGCCCCATTCGAGCAAGCGGTCAAGCATCAGCGTGAGGAATGTTGGGCTCCAGATGGAGATGAGCCTGAGATTGCGAGCGCGGACAAGATGAAGCAGCGTGGTGTAGTTGCATTCGTCAATGTCGGATGAATAGCGCACACTGGCCGGAACGGCCATCACGGACTGCACAAGACGCTTGCGCCAGCCACCAAGATAGCTGGTGTCGTCGTCAAATCCGATTCCTATTCCGCCTGGAGTTTTCTTGTGATCGGTGTTTGCTGGGCTGATGGACCAATAGGCCGGCCCTCCGAGTAACTGAGGGCAATGCGCGAATAGATCGGCGATCCATGCGTGGATGCCGCGCTGAAACTCGCGCTGCAGTGATCGCGTGTAGGGGATAAGTTTGGTTGCGCCGGACGATCCGCTGGTTGGTTCAAAGAGCCGAATCGCATCACGCGTAAGTACATTTGGAACGCCGTCAGCAGCGCGGTCGATCCATGGCTGGTGCTGTTCGTAGTTGCGCAGTGGCACTTGCTCGCGAAACTCTTTGCTGGTGCGAATTGATGAGAAGGCATGGTCCCTGCCGAACTCCGTGTCCGCATTCTCGCGCACAATGCGGCGAAGCACCGCCTCTTGTTCCTCCGCGACATGACGCTTGGCGCGATGGAAGCGGGCAAGCTCAGGCATGCACCCCGTTGCCCAAAGCGAGTTCGCTAGCGTGCAAATCATTCGGGCGAAGCCTGCACCGTGAGCATGCGCGCGCCGGCACGAGTCACATTGGATCGGGAAACTCTGGTGATGCACGCTAGCTCGTCGCCGCGCGCGTGGCCGGGGTTTCTGCTGTTGAAGAAAGCCACCATGGGATCGTTCAACCTCTGTTCGGTGACGGCTGCAACACCTTGGCGAAGAGGAGTGGCTTGCGCGAATCGCACAATGCCCGAATCCGCGTCGTACTGAGCCCCGAATTTCACCTCTCCAAGCGCGTCGAGAATGCGCTTTACTTCATTGGGCGTGGCGCACGACGGGCAAGGATAGAACTCGCGAAAGAAGACGGGAAGGAATCGATACGTTTTGTATCCGGAACAGATGAGGAACCAGAAGACTTCGGTAGCAGGCCGCTCGGCTCGGATCAAGTCTGCCTCTGCAAATACGGTCTGACTCCAAAGCCTGCTGAGAATTGTCTCGCCCCAATATTCTTTCGCGACAATCGTGTCGCCTGAATAGAATGCAACGATGTCGCGTGAATCGACGACGATCTCCATGCGCTGAAAGGTTGAGAAGCCCTGGATCTGGCCGTCATTCGAATCGCGCAAGACGACGACGGATTCCTTTTCCGCGAGATCGTCTTCGAAGCGGCTGCGGTGTGTTCCATCGAAGTATTCGGATAAGAGCGAGTACATTCGATCGCGATCGGCCGCGGTAAGGCGTACGCGCGGAACCACCGAGCCCACCAACCCGCCGCCCAAGGACAGGCTAGAGGGTGGCGATGTCAATGTAAGTTGGCCGTCGATCAAGTTGCTCATGGATAGATTCTCCATTGGGCCATTCTGCCAGAAAGATGCGGCTCGGGTAGACCACGTGGCTCAATTCCCGGACCGCTTTCATCAGCGGGTCTTTCGAATCGAAACCGATCAACAGCGTATGCAATCCACGGCTCCGTGCGAGATTGTAAAGATCGCGAAGCAGGGCTCGACAAACAAATGGATCGTTGTTGGCAATGCAAAAAGGCGAGGCGTACGCGCTCAGGATCTGTTCTCCTGGCCGCGGAAGTTTACGCCGGCCAAGGAGTGGAGCACCTTTATTGTAGAGTGGCGTCATGAGTTTTAGCCAGCCCGAATAGGCGCGGACGACGGTCTGTTTATAACTCGACTGATCCCACAGGCCGGCGATGCCCACGATCTGGTCGCCGCGCCGCGCAATTCTTAGATCGCCGACATTCAACCCAAGCGGCGATAGCCGGGCAAGAGCTTCCTCGGTCCAATAGGGCGAGAATTGGCGCTCGACCCCATACAGATTCAGAAATCGAGCTACGTCTGCGAGTTCATTCGCGTGCGCTGGAGAGATGGCGATATCACCACGAAGCGCGGGCTTGGCGCGGTTGACAAGAATGGCCATGGTACGGAATTCCGCCACGGGATGAAACACAGGAAAGCCGCGACGCTGATGCTCAACCAGGACGCCGGTTGCTTCGCGGTTGTCATCGACGATGGAAACAAGATACGCAAGGAGGGGATCAGCATCGTGCAGTTGTTTGAGTTTTGCGAACCCACGCGAAACCAGCCACTGGCCGCGATAGCGGGAGTCCACGCGAAGGTGTCCGAGGTATCCGACGCGCCGAACCGTTCCATTGATAAATGCCTCGCGCGTCGAACGGCAGGCCAGGCCGACAATTTCACTGCTGCCTGCTTCGCGCGCCACGAGCACCCGGCAATCATCTCCTGTGACTTTGCAGCCGAGCCAAAAGTCGGGCTCACGCTCGAATGTGACGCTGATCCGTCCTGGCATGGGCTCGCGGCGCAAGAGACTTCGAATGGCCGCGTCATCTTCGGGAGCCGCGAAGTCGATCTCCGGCCGCGTCATAGGATTTGCAGTGCGGTTCCGGCCGGCTCAAGATCGAGGGCTTCGGTGTGGTGCGCCTTGAGCAATGTCCCGGTATACGATTCATCGCCGAGAGGAAAATCCTTTCGCTTGAGCACCTCTGAGCGGAAGAGCAAATTGATGGAAAAGAAGTGGGCCCACATGAAGAGACC